>LNFM01001919.1_pt1 | contig 45337 bp, 37 predicted proteins | sample 596031 | NCBI WGS metagenome assembly LNFM01 (sample SAMN04254537, study PRJNA301005) | activated carbon metagenome | isolation source: dual media filters at the Ann Arbor, Michigan drinking water treatment plant | place: USA: Ann Arbor
TGCCAACGAAAAAGTAATAGTAAAAAACAGATTGCAATTATTGAGTTTCTACTGTAACAAAGCACCCAATAATGAAGAAACTTTAGAAGTAATTGCTAAAAGCGATTTACTAAAGAAAAACGCACAAGAAATTAAAAATCAAATCAATATCAAACTTAACGAAAATTGGACAAAAGAATTTGATTTACTTTTTACAAATCAAAATCAGTATTTAAAAAGTAAAGTCAATAATTGTTTGAGTTTGGAAGAGTTTCAGAAAGTGTCTGATAGGTTTCACGACAACAATCAAAGGTTAATGATTGTAGGTAAACCCATGTATTTTGCACAAAAATATTGTTTGGTAAAAGTTGCTTTTTATAGAAGTATTGAGCATAATTCAGGAAGCTTTTTCTTATTTGAAAATACCAATGGAGTTTGGAATATTAAAGAAGTTTTAAATGAATGGTCAACTTGATTTAGATTGCAGAACACAAAATAAATAATGAACCTAAAAGCAAATACATACCCAAATATTTTTTGGTGCTCACTTTATTTGATAATGTTATTGCTAATTGCATTACCTTCATATTTTATATTTAAAATAATTTTGATGAGTCACGATTACAAATTTTTATTTATAGAAATTATTTTTATTGGTTTGCTCATATTAATTTATTTTCAAATCTCAAATTTTTTCTCGTTTATATCGATAAATAGTAGTCATATAAAAATACTTCAACCATTAAAATTAAAATATCTTAAAATAAAATTAGATGAAATTGGAGGCTATTCGTTATCAGAGTTTTACATTGGAAGCAATCCATCTTTATTGAAATCAAAATCATTTATAATCTATCCAAAAACAAGTAAACCGATTGAAATAATTAAAATGTTTAATATAAATTTTACAAATATATTGTTCTTAATTAAGAAAAGTGAAATTGTAAAATTTGGCAGTGAACCCTATGTTACTGGTTTTATTTTAAGAAAATACAAATACAATTATTTGATAAAAAAAACACAATGAAAATAAAAGAAATACTCAATATCCTCGAAGAAATGGCTCCTTTGGCTTATGCTGAAAATTTTGACAATGTAGGATTATTGGTTGGAAATCAAAATGATGAAGCTACTGGAGTTTTAGTTTGTCATGATGCTCTTGAAAGCGTTATTGATGAAGCCATTGCGAAAAAATGCAATTTGGTAGTTTGCTTCCATCCTATTCTTTTCAGTGGTTTGAAGAAAATTACTGGGAAAAGTTATGTTGAGAGTGCCGTTTTAAAAGCCATTAAAAATGATATAGCCATTTATGCCGTTCACACAGCTTTGGATAATCATAAGAATGGTGTCAACAAAATTTTCTGTAATGCTTTGGGTTTGAAGAATACTAAAGTGTTAGTTCCTAAGCAAAATTTCATTCAAAAGTTGGTAACTTATACCATTCCTGAGAATGTTGAAAAAGTACGAAATGCTTTGTTTGATGCTGGTGCTGGAAAAATTGGCAACTATGAAGATTGCAGTTTTAACTCTCAAGGAATTGGAACTTACATGGGAAATGAAAATAGCAATCCCGAGATTGGAGAACGATTTGAATTTGTCGAAACACAAGAAATTAAAATCGAAGTTACTTTTGAAAAACATTTGCAAAGTAAAATTCTGAAAGCTCTTTTTTCAAATCATGTTTATGAAGAAGTAGCTTATGAAATTTACGATTTACAAAATTCACATCAAAATATTGGCTTAGGAATGATTGGTGAACTCGAAAATCCAATGTCTGAAATGGAGTTTTTGAAATTTGTAAAAGACAAAATGCAATGTGGTGGTATTCGACATTCGCAACTGCTTGATAAACCTATTCATAAGGTTGCTGTGCTTGGTGGTTCGGGTAGTTTTGCCATTAAAAATGCAATTCAAGCCAATGTTGACGTTTTTTTAACATCAGATTTGAAATATCATAACTTTTATGAAGCTGAAAATCAGATAGTTTTAGCCGATATTGGTCACTTTGAAAGCGAAAGATATACAAAAAATTATATTGTTGATTTTCTTAAAGAAAAAATTACTAATTTTGCAATCGTTTTATCAGAAGAAAATACAAATCCAGTTAAGTACTTATAAAATATGGCTACTACAAAAGAATTGAGCGTTGAAGAAAAATTAAGAGCGCTTTACGATTTACAAATAATCGATACTAGAATTGACGAAATCAGAAACGTAAGAGGTGAATTGCCTTTAGAAGTGGAAGATCTTGAAGATGAAGTAGCAGGTTTGACTACTCGTTTAGAAAAACTACAAAGCGATTTAGTAACTATTGAAGATAGTATTAAAGCTAAAAAGAATGCTATTGAAAATCATCAAGCAGCAATCAAAAAATATACTGAACAACAAAAAGATGTTCGTAACAATAGAGAATTCAACTCTTTAACTAAAGAAGTAGAATTTCAAGAACTTGAGATTCAATTAGCTGAAAAGCAAATTAAAGAATTGAAAGCTTCAATTGAGCACAAAAAAGAAGTGGTTTCAAATTCTAAAGAAAAATTAGAACAAAAAACAACTCACTTAAAGCACAAAAAAGCTGAATTGAACGACATTATGGCTGAAACTCAAAAAGAAGAATCTTTCTTGACAGAAAAATCAGCTGAATATGAGCAACAAATTGAAGATCGTTTATTAGCTGCTTACAAAAGAATCCGTTCTAGCGTTAGAAATGGCTTGGCTGTAGTTTCTATTGAGCGTGGAGCTTCTGCAGGTTCATTCTTTACTATTCCACCACAAACGCAAGTTGAAATTGCTTCAAGAAAAAAAATCATCACTGATGAACATTCAGGAAGAATTTTAGTTGATGCATCATTGGCAGATGAAGAAAGAGAAAAAATGGAAAAAATATTCGCAAAAATGTAATATCTTGAATCCCGATTAACGTCGGGATTTTTTTATGGAAAAAACTATTCAATTTTTTATTGTAAAAAGTGTTGGATTGTACATCAATACACTTAGTTATATTGCTCCAAAAAAAGCATTCGCATTAGCGTATAGTCTATTTAGTCAACCCAGAAAAGGTAGAATTACTGAACACAAAATTCCGAAAACATTACTTAAAGCTGAACATGTTAGCTACAAGCACAAAGAACATGAATTTCAAACTTATATTTGGAAAGGTAATGAAGATATCATTTTACTGATTCACGGTTGGGAAAGCAACGCATCTCGTTGGAAAAAATTACTTTCACATTTAAAGAAAACTGGCAAAACAATTATTGCAATTGATGGTCCAGCTCATGGAAAAAGTAGCGGAAAAGAATTTAATGTTCCTACTTATGCTGAATTCATTGATGTTGTTGTTCAAAAATACAATCCAAAAATTGCTATTGGGCATTCTATTGGCGGAAATGCAATTGCTTATTTTCAGGCACACTACAATCATAATTTTGAAAAAATAGTTTTACTTGGAGCTCCTTCAGATTTTAAAGTGATTTTAAATAATTACATTAAAATGTTGAGCCTTAACAAACGTATTCATCAATCTTTAATTGATTACACTAAGAAAAGATTCAATCTAACTATAGACGATTTTTCGGCTTCTAAATTCTTAAAAAATAGTACAATTGAAGGAATTGTAGCTCATGATCTTCAAGATACAGTAGTACTATTTGAAGAAGGAAAAAAGATTTCAAAAGCTTGGGAAAAAGCCCAATTTATTGAAACAAGAGGACTTGGACACAGTATGCATGATGCCTATTTGTATCAAACTATTGTAGATTTTGTTCAGAAATAATTTTCTACAAATTGTATTATCAAACAATCTAATCCTGAAGACTCGGGACTGAAATCTGAAAAATAAATCTATCTTTGCATAATGGAAGAAAATCTAACTCGTATCAACAAATTTCTATCAGAAACTGGATTTTGCTCACGTCGTGAAGCAGATAAGTTAATAGAGCAAGGAAGAGTTACGATTAATGGAACTGTGCCAGAAATGGGTACTAAAATTGCACCAACAGATGAAGTACGTGTTGATGGAAAATTAGTTAGAGAAAATAATAAAAAACGTGTTTATCTTGCTTTCAATAAGCCACCCGGAATTGAATGCACAACCAATCTTGAAGTAAGAGATAACATTGTAGATTACATCAATTATCACGAACGTATTTTTCCAATTGGTAGATTAGATAAAGCTAGTGAAGGTTTGATTTTTATGACCAATGATGGTGATATTGTAAATAAAATTCTTCGCGCCAGAAACAATCACGAAAAAGAATATATAGTAACTGTAAATAGACCTATAACTGATAGGTTTATAGATAGAATGGCTAATGGAATTCCAATTCTTGAAACGGTTACTAGAAAATGTAAAGTTGAACAAGTTAGTAAATACGTATTTAGAATTGTACTTACGCAAGGACTTAACAGACAAATTCGTAGAATGTGTGAATATCTTGATTATGAAGTAACAGCTTTAAAAAGAACACGAATTATTAATATCTCATTGGATGTTCCATTAGGAAGGTATCGTGAACTTACTGAAGCAGAAATTACACAATTAAATCAATTGATAGAGCCTTCAAGTAAAACTGAAGAAGCAAGTTTACCGAAAGTAAATCCGAAAATTTCATCTCAACCTCGTAGAGATTTTAGAAAAAGACAATAAAAAAACTCCAACTTTTCAGTTGGAGTTTTTTTAGCATTTAATTTCCATAACATAATCGTCCATAATGTAGTTATTTCCTATGTCGATTACTTCTTCTTTTGTAATTTGAAAACCATATTTTTGGTAAAAGTCTTTGGCTTTATTGAATTTATTCACATTCAAAAACAAAGCTAAATTATTCGATAGAATAACTTTATCTTTAATATAATCAATTACTTGCTTTCCAATTCCTTTTCCTTGAATTTCTGGTAAAACATATAATTTTTGAAGCTTAGTTTTATTTGAATTGTTACAATTTAATTCGTAGGAAGCGAAACCTATAAAATTTTGATCATCCTCTATCAATAGAAAAATATGTCCATTATCAAATTGTTTCTCTAAAGAATCGATAGAATAAATCATTTCTAACATATAGTCTAATTGAGCTTTTGAAAGAATAGTTTCGTATGCATTAGGCCAAATTTTATATGCCAAATTTTTAATTATTGCTAATTGTTCTTTAGTGGCAACAACAATATTCATATTACTTTTTTAGGCGTTTTTGTTCCCTTGCTAAAAGTGTGTTTTTCAACAACATGGCAATAGTCATTGGACCTACTCCTCCTGGAACTGGAGTAATAAATGATGCTTTTTTAGAAACATTTTCAAAGTCAACATCACCAGTTATTCGATACCCTTTTTCAGTTGATTCATCAATTACTCTTGTGATACCCACATCAATAATTACGGCATCATCTTTAATCATTTCGGCTTTCAAATAATTAGGAACTCCTAAAGCTGTTATGATAATGTCGGCTTGAGATGTAATTTGATTAATATTTTTAGTGTGACTATGAGTTAACGTAACAGTAGAATTTCCAGGAAATCCTTTTCTTCCCATTAAAATGCTCATTGGTCGACCAACAATGTGGCTTCTTCCAATAACAACCGTGTGTTTTCCTTCAGTATCGACATTGTATCGTTCTAAAAGTTCTAAAATTCCAAAAGGAGTTGCTGGAATAAATGTACTCATATCTAAAGCCATTTTTCCAAAATTTTCTGGGTGAAAACCATCAACATCTTTACTCGGATCAATTGCATTGATAATTTGTTGTGTATCTATTTGCTTAGGCAAAGGCAGTTGCACAATAAAACCATCGATATCATCATTCAAATTGAGTTCTTTAATCTTCTTCAGCAATTCAGTTTCTGAAGTTGTACTTGGCATTTTTATCAATGTAGATTCAAAACCAACTCTTTCGCATGCTTTTACTTTGCTTCCAACATAGGTCAAACTTGCTCCATCATTTCCAACAATTATTGCTGCTAAATGAGGAACTTTTTCGCCGTTGTCTTTCATCTTTTGAACTTCAGCAGCGATTTCATTCTTAATATCTTCAGATACTTTTTTTCCGTCTAAAATGGTCATTGTTGTAGTGTGTTGTGTTGTTGTTATAGTTACAAAAAAGACGCGATAAATCGCGTCTTTACATTATTTCATCCCTTTCATTCCGCCCATCATGCGCATCATGTTTTTTCCTCCAGGACCTTGCATCATTTTCATCATTTTGCTCATTTGGTCAAACTGCTTCATCAATTGATTTACTTCTTCCAATTTTCTACCAGAACCTTTTGCGATTCTAGTTTTTCTTTTCATATCGATTATTGAAGGCTTAGTTCTTTCTATTGGTGTCATCGAATGGATAATTGCTTCAATATGTTTGAATGCATCATCTTCAATTTCAACATCCTTAAGCGCTTTTCCAGCACCTGGTATCATTCCAACCAAGTCTTTCATGCTACCCATTTTTTTAATTTGTTGAATTTGAGCTAAGAAATCATCAAAACCAAATTCATTTTTGGCAATCTTCTTCTGAATTTTTCTTGCTTCTTCCTCATCGTATTGCTCTTGAGCTCTTTCTACAAGTGAAACAACGTCTCCCATTCCAAGAATTCTATCTGCCATACGAGAAGGATAGAACACATCGATAGCATCCATTTTTTCACCAGTACCAATAAATTTGATTGGTTTATTTACAACCGATTTAATTGTAATCGCCGCTCCACCTCGAGTATCACCATCTAACTTTGTAAGGATAACTCCATCAAAATTTAATCTATCGTTGAAGGCTTTTGCAGTATTAACAGCATCTTGTCCTGTCATTGCGTCAACAACAAATAACGTTTCTTGTGGCTGAATAGCTTTGTGAACATTGGCAATCTCAGTCATCATTTCTTCGTCAACAGCTAAACGACCAGCCGTATCGACAATTACTACATTAAAACCATTTGCTTTAGCATAAGCAATAGCTTTTAATGAAATATCAACAGGATTTTTGTTTTCTGGTTCAGAATAAACCTCAACACCTATTTGATCTCCAACAACATGCAACTGATTGATTGCCGCAGGACGATAAATATCACAAGCAACCAAAAGTGGTTTTTTGTTCTTTTTAGTTTTAAGATAATTGGCTAATTTACCAGAGAAAGTTGTTTTACCAGAACCTTGTAAACCAGACATTAAAATAACAGTAGGATTTCCTGAAAGATTAATTCCTGCAGCATCACCACCCATTAATTCGGTTAATTCATCTTTAACCAATTTCACCATTAATTGTCCAGGCTCTAATGTAGTTAATACATTTTGACCCATTGCTTTTTCTTTTACTGATGTAGTAAAATCTTTTGCAATTTTAAAGTTAACATCAGCATCAAGTAAGGCACGACGAACTTCTTTAAGTGTTTCTGCAACGTTTACTTCTGTAATTTTTCCGTGTCCTTTTAGGATATGGAATGCTTTATCTAATTTATCGCTTAAATTATTGAACATAATGGTGTTTTTAGAAGTGCAAATATAACTTAAAGTTATAAAGTTTCAAATTAAGATTTAATCAAAATAAAAGTTTGGTAGGGTAAATATTGAATTACTTGTTTAGTATTAAAATTAAATAACTTTAAATTTATAAACTATGAAAAACAAAGGATTATTAATCGGTTTATTTTGCATTTCTTTAATAAGTGTATCATGCAGTAAAGATGATGAACAAAACTCAGACAACTTAACTATCAAAGCAAGATCTAGCTACTTGGCCAATAGATCATTAGAACAAAAAACCAACAGCAACGTTAATTTAACTTCATTTAAAATCAATTTAAAAGAGATTGAATTTGAAATGGAAGATTCTTCTTCAGGTGATGGGTTTTATGGTGATGATGATGATATCGAATTAAAAGGACCTTTTGAATTAAATTTACTAAATGGTACCTATGAGATAACATCGTTAAATGTTCCAAGTGGAGTTTATAAAGAGGTTGAATTTAAGATGGCAAAAAATAGAACCATTGGTAGTGATATGTATAACAAATCAATTGAAATAAAAGGAACTATAAATGGAGTACCATTTGAATTTTGGCATAATGTTGAGGAAGATTTTGAAATTGACTATGAAGACACAAATCAAAACATCGTTGTATCTAATAACTCCACTTCAATAATTTTTGATTTCGATTTGACTTCAGCATTAAATGGTGTTAATCTTAGTTCTGCTACAGATAACGATGGAGACGGAATTATAGAAATTAATCCTAATGATACTGATGGTAATCAAAGTTTAGCCAATTTAATTAAAGATAAAATTAAAGATTCTTGCGATTTAGATGATTAATTAAATTTAAAAAAAGACTCAAATTTTTAACCTACAAAACTGTCCATATAACTGGGCAGTTTTTTTTTATGCATAACTTTTTAGTATTTATAATGCAACTAAACATAATACATAAACCTGATTTTTAAATCATTAAACTGTATAAAACCAATATTCTATGCACAAGTAAAGTATTGAATTTACAATCATAGGAACTCAAAAAAAGAAACTGCTTATTACAAAGTAGGAAATCACTTTATTATTCATTTAATGAACTAAATTAAAACTTATAGTTCTGTTCATAAAAACTTCATCTCCATATTTAAATTAAATAAATCAATTAAATTAAATCCTATCTACTTTTAAGCTTTAAAATCCAACTAATTATATTTACTCACATAAAAAATGGAAGCTCCATATAAAATTTAACATAAAAAAACCCATTTTGTTTCCAAAATGGGTTTTTAAACAATATTTAGGATTCTATTTAGATAATATTAATTTTTTTCAAAAGTTAATAAATCAGTTCCTCCATTTCCACCGCTAACATCTCTTAATTCGATTTTTGAAGCAGTGTAGGTTACAATATCCCAATCATCAGTAAGGTCTGCAAAATTGGCTGGAGTAGAAAATCCGATATTAAAATCTAAATCATTACTTGGATTATCATCATTACTATCACCTGAAGTTACTGACCAAGTTCCGATGTAAGTATTAGAACCATTGGCTGCTGTTAAGGCATTACCTGAACCAAAAGTAAAATTATAACCAGTAAAATTTGAAGTCTTAATTGTTCCAGAATCGTTATAAAGTGTTATTCTCCATGTTCCTTGATTAACTGTATTTATTACAGGAGTTGGATCAGCAGGTGAATTTGAATTATTGTCATCGTTACTGCACATAGAAGCAACGTTTAGCATAAAAATGCAAAGTAGGATTGGTATTAATTTTAATGTTTTCATAAAGTTCTTTTTTAAATGTTTATTTGGTTAATTTTTAGTAAAATTCAAGTAATCAGTATCGTTACTTCCTCCGCTTGAATCTTTAAGTCTTATAATAGTTGAAGAAAATTCAACAACTCTCCAATCATCTTCAATCTCATCTAAAGTATCTCCATTAAACAACAAGTCGAATATTGTATTTCCACTATCCAGATAAGTTGACCAAGTTCCATTTATTGAAGTTGAATTTTTTGTAGCTATCGATGTTCCAATGGCATTGAAAGTAAAATTATATCCGGCATAATCAGAAGTTTCATCTCCATCATCATAGAAATAAGTTATTCTCCATGTGCCAGAACTTACAACAGATGAAAAAACAAGATTTGGACCACCAGAACCAGAGTTACAATCATCAATAGAATCATCAATCAAGGTTTCTAATTGAGAATTACTATTTACAACTACATTATTCCCATTTGAATCTGTAACTGATATTGGATAGACTATTGCTGCAATAACAGAAGAAGACAAGTTATCAATAAAATTAAAAAATTGAGAATTATTTTGAAGAGTAATTGTGTTTGCAATTTGATTATCAGTATTGTAAATATTTATTGAAATAGGATAATTTATTGTAATACAATCGATTTCGTCAAGATCATCATCATCATCACAATTATTAATTTCATTATTTAATTCACTCAAAGAATTAATAACTTTGGAAGTAAAATCTTGAAATTTTATAGTGATTGGATATGTAAAAAAAACAACATCATTATCTAGTGAACTTGCATCTTTAATATTTTGAACCGTTTGATAATCACTTTGATTCGATACAGTAACATTTTGTGAATTTACAGTTATAGTAACTGGTAATTGTACATAAAAGCAACTTGAGTTATCTAAAACATTATCAATTCCTGTAGGAAATTGAGAAGTCCTAGCTAACAAATTTACTAACGGAGTTCCCACAACTAAATTAGCCGGAGCAGGATTCTGAGAATCATCTATTATTTCTTCTTCTTCTTTTTGACAAGAGGTAAACAAAGAAATGAAGAGAAACAAAATTAAAATTTTAAATTCTTTCATAAACCTTATGCTTTTTTGATTCCTAATAATGTTATAACAAAGTAAAACAAATTTACCCTACCACATTAAAAAAATTATTTTATTTTTACAAAAAACATTAAAACAATCATGTCTAATTATACAATTTCAGAAACTTGCCAGGAAAATGTATTTTCACATTTTTTTAAAAATCATATAAAATCGTTACGCAATTTTCTGACTTATAAATATGGTAATGAAGAACAAGCCGAAGATATTGCTCAAGAAGCTTTTATTAAATTATGGCAAAATTGTAAAGATGTTCCTCTAGAAAAAGCAAAATCATACATATACACAATTGCTAATAATTCATCATTGAATGTAATAGCACATCAAAAAGTAAAACTTAATTACCAAAAAACTAATGCTTCAAACGACCGTTCTAATGAAAGTCCTGAATTTTTATTAGAAGAAAAACAATTTAAAGATAAACTTCTTACTGCAATTGAAAATTTAAATGAAACTCAAAGAGTAGCTTTTTTGATGCACCGCATTGACGGAAAGAAATATGCTGAAATTGCTGAAGAATTAAATATAAGTGTTAAAGCAGTTGAAAAACGTATTCACATTGCTTTGTTAGAATTAAGAAAAGAATTTAAAAATTTTAAGTAGGGTAAAATAACTTTATTTTGTTTTTACATAAGTGAAAGAAGATTATGGAAGAAAATTACAAATTAGCGAAATGGTTGAATGATGAAATGACTGATGAAGAGTTGAAAGAATTTCAATCAGAATCGGATTATCATTTGTACGAAAAGATTAAACTTTATTCATCAGAATTAGAAACCACTAACTTTGATGAAGAGAAGCTGCTATCTAAGGTTATTGCATCTAAGAATCAAGCGCCAAAAGTAATTCCTTTGAAACAAAATTGGTTTTTAAGAATTGCTGCTGTTTTGGTAATTGGATTAGGATTGTATTTTAGTTACAATACTTTTTCTGCAACTAATGAAATTGCAGCTAATGGTTTAAAGACAACATTTTCTTTACCTGATAATTCAGAAGTTGTTTTAAATTCTGGATCGGAAATAAGTTATAAAAAATGGAACTGGGATTCCAATAGAAATTTAAATTTAAAAGGAGAAGCTTATTTCAAGGTAGCAAAAGGTAAAAAATTTGAAGTTAAAACCGATTTAGGAACTGTAAGTGTTCTTGGAACTCAATTTGATGTTAAGGCTCGTAAAAATCGTTTTGATGTTACTTGTTTTGAAGGAAGAGTAAAAGTAAATTACAATAAACAAGAAGTAATTTTAACCAAAGGACAAACTGTTGCCTTTGAAAATAACAACAAAATTCTTTTTGAAAATGTTTCTGAAACAAAACCATCATGGACTTCTTCTGAAATTAATTTTAATAAAGAAAGTTTGTCAAATGTTTTAGACGAAATACAAAGACAATATAACATTTCAATTAACCAAAAAGAAATTGAAAACAAGCAACTATTTACTGGAAAACTACCTACAAATAATCTAGATGTTGCTTTAGAAACTATTTCCTCAATCTATCATTTAAAATATTCAAAAACAGAAAAATCGAATTATACTTTTGAAGAAATAAAGTGAAATTAAAAAAAGGTATTTACTCTTTAATCTTATTTTTTGTCTTTGCCTTGAACTTAAATGCTCAAAGCAAAGACAAAACAGTTTTGCTTAAAACAGTTTTAGAAAAAATAGCAAAACAACATTTTGTAAATTTTAACTACCTTGAAGATGAAATTTCAATTTTTAAAATAATTCCGCCTGATAAAAAACTTACTTTAATTGAAAAACTTGATTACCTAGAATCTAAAACAAAATTAGAATTTAAATTAATCACGCCAACCCAAATATCTGTTATAAACAACAAAAATCTTGACAAACCATTGTGCGGTTTCTTAATTGATTATAATGATGGACAACCAATTGCATATGCAAACATCCATATAAAAGAAACCTCATTTTACAGCACTAGTGATGAAAGAGGATATTTTGAATTCAGTCAAAAATCGGCAAATGACATAGAAATTTCTCATGTAAATTATGAGAAAATTGTTATTACTGCTTTAGAGTTGTATAAAGAGAAATGTCCACAAATAAAACTAAAAAATGTTATAAATCAGCTTGATGAAGTTATAACTCCTATATATTTAACCAAAGGAATTTCTAAAAAAACAAATGGTACTTTTGAAATAAAACCACAGAAATTTGGATTATTGCCTGGCTTAGTTGAAGCAGACGTTTTTCAAACCATGCTACAATTACCAGGAATATTAAGCGTTGATGAAACGGTTTCTAATATTAATGTGAGAGGCGGAACTCATGACCAAAATCTATTTCTTTGGAATGGAATTCGTTTATTTCAAACTGGTCATTTTTATGGTTTAATTTCAGTTTTAAATCCAAACTTAGGACAAAAAATAAGTATCAGTAAAAATGGTACTTCAGCATTTTATAGTGAAAGTGTTTCAAGTGTAGTTGATATATCTACAACGACAAATTCAAAAGAAAGCAATTCATCATTTGGATCAAACATGATAAATTTTGATTTTAATACAACATTAAAAACATCTAAAAATTCATCGTTGCAAATAAGCGGAAGGCGTTCTTTTACTGATTTATTTAACTCTCCAACATACAAAAGTTATTATAACAGAATTTTTCAAAACACAGTTGTAACCAATCTTTCAGAAAATCAAAATGTTGACTATAAGTCGAATGTGAATTTTTACTTTTTTGATGGAACTGTTTCATTTAATCAAAAGATAAAGGAAAAAACAAATCTTAGCGTAAATCTTATTGCCATCTCTAATCAATTGGATGTAGATCAAAATAGATTTCAAAACAATATTAAAACTACTAGAAATAATGTTTTAAATCAACATTCTTATGCTGGAAGTGTTGAATTGGAAACTAAATGGAATAAAAAAAATACTTCAAAAATAGTTTCATATGTATCTTATTATGATATCAAATCTGAAAATCAGTCTATAAGTAGCAACCAGATTTCTAATCAAGAAAATAATGTCCTAGATTTTAAAATACAACTACGAAATACACATGTAATAAATGATAAAATCACATTCAACAATGGTTATCAATTTAATGAAATTGGAATTGGTAACTATGACAAAGTAAATTCACCATTATTTTCAAGAAGAATTAAAGATGTATTACACATTCATGCATTAATTGGTGAACTAAATTATAAATCAAAAAACAGTGGCTTTAATTCCTCTTTAGGTTTTCGTCAGAATTACATTTCTCAATTTAGTAAGTTTATTTTTGAACCAAGAGTTCAGGTAAATTATCCAATAAATACGGCGTTTCAAATAGATTTTTTAGCAGAAATTAAAAACCAAACTAGCTCTCAAATAATTGATTTACATCAAGATTTTTTAGGAATTGAAAAAAGAAGATGGATATTGTCAAATAATGAAGATGTACCAATTATCAAGAGTAATCAAGTTTCTATAGGATTGACTTTCAAAAAGAAAAATTGGTTACTATCAATTGAAAACTTTTATAAAAAAGCCACAGGAATCACTTCACAAGGTCAAAGCTTTCAAAATCAATTAGAATTTTTAAAAATAAATGGCGAATACAATGCAATTGGAAGCGAAGTATTGATTCAAAAACAATTTAATCATTTAGTTTCATGGCTTACCTATTGCTATACCATCAATGATTATACTTTTAATGATTATGTTCCACCAACATTTTCAAACAATTTTGAGAATAGACATCAACTTAATGGTGGTATAATTTATGACTATAAAAAATTAAAAGTTGCTTTTGGTGGTCGATGGCATTCAGGGAAACCAACAACTTTACCAACCAACAATACTATAAAAAATGGCGAAATCGTTTTTGACTCACCAAATTCTAGCAGATTAAATGATTATTTACAATTAAATATATCATCAAATTATAGCATTACAATAAACAAAAAAATCAATCTTGTAGTTGGTGCTTCTATACAAAACATTCTGAATAATAGAAACGTAATCAATGAATACTTCCGAATCAATCAAAACAATAATTCTATTGAAAAAGTAAATATTTTTTCAATTGAAAGAACTCCAAATTTGTTAGTTAGACTGAATTTCTAATAAAATTAATTACATTCTCTCAGGAACTTCAATTCCTAATAATTGAAAAGCAAGTTTTATAATATCAGCAACTTTCTTAGATAGTTGAACTCTGAAAACTTTTTTATCTTGATTTTCTTCTCCAAGTATAGATACATTTTGATAAAACGAATTAAATTCTTTTACCAATTCATAAGTATAATTTGCGATTAAAGCCGGACTATGATTACGAGCTGCATCTTGAATAGTTTCTGGGAAAAGTTCTATTTGTTTAAGTAGTTCTTTTTCTTTTGGATGCAATTCAATTGAAACAGACAAAGTTGTATCAAATTCTGCTTTACGCAAAATCGATTGAATACGAGCATAAGTATATTGAATAAATGGACCAGTATTTCCTGCAAAATCAACTGATTCTTCTGGATTGAACATCATTTGCTTTTTCGGATCTACTTTTAGCATGTAATATTTCAAGGCTCCAAGACCAATTGTTCTATACAATTTAGCTTTCTCTTCATCAGAATAACCAGCTAATTTTCCTAATTCTTCCGAAATTGATTTGGCTGTTGTAGTCATTTCTTCCATTAAATCATCGGCATCAACTACAGTTCCTTCTCTAGATTTCATTTTTCCAGAAGGCAATTCTACCATTCCATAAGATAAATGATACAAACTATCAGCCCAATCAAAACCAAGTTTTTTAAGGATTAAGAATAAGACTTTAAAATGATAATCTTGCTCATTTCCAACGGTGTAAACCATTCCGCCAACATCTGGAAAATCTTTTACACGCTGAATTGCAGTTCCAATGTCTTGTGTCATATAAACCGCAGTTCCGTCTGAACGAAGCACGATTTTTCTATCCAATCCATCTGGTGTTAAATCAATCCAAACTGAACCATCAGGATCTTTTTCGAAAATTCCTTTTTCTAAACCAAATTGAACCACTTCTTTTCCTAATAAATAGGTATTTGATTCATAATAATAACTATCAAAATCAACACCTAAACTTTTATAGGTTTGAGCAAAACCATCATAAACCCATTGGTTCATAGTTTTCCAAAGCTCAATAACTTCTGGTTTTCCAGCTTCCCAATCTAAAAGCATTTGTTGTGCTTCTAAGATAATTGGAGCTTGCTTTTTGGCCTCTTCTTCCGTTTTTCCTTGAGTCATTAGCTCATTGATTTGAACTTTATACTCTTTATCAAAAGCAACATAAAAATTTCCAACCAATTTATCTCCTTTTAAACCTGAAGTTTCTGGAGTTTGTCCGTTACCATATTTCTGCCAAGCCAACATCGATTTACAAATGTGAATTCCTCTATCGTTGATGATTTGAGTTTTGTAAACTTTTTTTCCAGAAGCTTTTATGATTTCGGCAACAGAATATCCTAATAAATTATTTCTAACGTGACCAAGATGCAAAGGCTTGTTGGTATTTGGCGAAGAATATTCAACCATAACCGCTTTTGAACTTGATGATGCCTCAACAAATCCATATGAACTATTATCTTTTATTCCGTTGAAAAAAGTAAGATAGAATGCATCAGAAATTACAATATTTAAAAATCCGGCAACTACGTTGAACTTTTCAACTTCGGTTAAATTTTGAACTAAATGAGTTCCAATTTTAGTTCCGATTTCTACAGGATTTCCTTTAATAACTTTCAATAGCGGAAAAATTACCATAGTAATATCACCTTCAAAATCTTTCCTCGTAGCCTGAAATTCAATTTTGTCGATAGTGATATCAAACTGTTTTTGAACGGCTTCAATAATGGCTGGAGTTAAGATTTGTTGTAAAGTCATTTTTATTATTTTTTGAGGTTGCAAAGATAGAATATAATTGGAAAAAGTTTTTATAAAATTTGAGTAGGATAACTATTTTTTGAATTGTTTTATTGTAGAATTAAATTTACATAAAATATAAGAAAATAAATACAAATAAATAAAATATATGTATTTAAACGATTTTATTTGCTTTTTATCGTTTTTTGTATAATATTTATCGGGCTAAATAAAATTCATCTAATGATGTTACTTTTATTGAAACAAAAACCTAACTAAATACATTAAAAAATTAAGCGCCTTTTTTGCCCCAACAGAAAACAGCTTTTATGATTCAAATTGTAATGCATTTGAACTAAAAAACCCCGAAGTGCAAATCGGGGTTTTTATTTTATTTCAAAATCATTTAGAATAATCCTTCTGATGTACACAATCCAAAACCAATAATTAATAAGATTATTAATGTTATGGCAATTTTTAATTTAGTTTCTGTAGAACTATTTTTTAATTTGAAAATTTTTGGAACTCCAACAAGAAAAATTATGAAACTTAATAATCCTACAATACCTCTGGCAATAGCTCCTTCAACAGAGTAACCTAACTCATAAATTGCATAGCAAATTGCCGAAAAATTGATAACTAATAAAATCCAATACGAAATATTAGGTTCTTCGTTTTTTTCTGAAAAAAATAATTTATCAATGTAATAACCTAGAAATATTGGACAGAATAATATCAGTAAAAAAATCATTTTTTACCATTTAATTATGGCACTTGCCCAAGTAAATCCGCTACCAAAAGCTGCTAAAACAACAGTATCTCCATCTTTAATTTTACCTAATTCCCATGCTTCTGTAAGCGCAATTGGAATAGACGCTGCGGTTGTATTTCCGTATTTCTGAATGTTATTGAAAACTTGATCATCAGTCAATTTAAACTTTTGCTGAATGAATTGAGATATTCTCAAATTAGCTTGATGCGGAATCAACATATCAATATCCGAAACTTGAAGATTATTGGCTTGTAAACCTTCATTAATAACTTCACTAAAACGAACTACAGCATTTTTAAACACAAATTGACCATTCATATGAGGAAAATAGCTTTCGTCATCTGGATTGTTATCGGCAATGATATCCGTAATCCATCTACCACCCATTCCTGGTGCCAAAACTGCTAATTCCTTTGCATGTTGACCTTCTGAATGTAAATGTGTAGAAAGAATTCCTTTGGTAGTATCTACCTCTCTTGATACCATAGCTGCTCCTGCTCCATCACCAAAAATAACTGATACACCACGACCTCTATCGGTCATATCTAAACCAAGTGATTGTACTTCTGAAGCTACCACAAGGATATTTTTATACATTCCTGTTTTAATGAATTGATCGGCAACAGAAAGTGCATAGATAAATCCAGAACATTGATTTCTAATATCTAAAGCTCCAACTGTTTTTAACCCAAGCTCTTGTTGTAAAGCAACTCCAGGTCCAGGAAAATAATAATCTGGTGAAATTGTTGCAAAAACTATGAAATCAATATCGTCATTGGCAACACCAGAACGTTCAATAGCAATCTTTGCGGCTTTAACTCCCATAGAAGTTGTCGTATCCTCACCTCTTACTATATGTCTACGTTCTTTTATACCAGTACGTTCTTGAATCCACTCGTCTGTGGTGTCCATAATTTTAGACAAATCATCATTAGTAACCACATTATCAGGAACATAATATCCTAAACCTATTATTTTGGAATTATACATGTATTATCGTTTTATCAATTTTAGTAAGACAAATTTAATCATCTTTTAAAAAAGCACATCGTTTATCGCTATAAATTTTGAATTTAATAGTTTAATAAACCATTATAAAACAAAAAAACCAGTCGCAAAACTGGTTTTTTATTTATTTTCAAATTGATTATTCCGATTGATCATCAACAGTTGCGTCTGGTGCATTTTTCTTTACTGATTCAATTCCGTTTTCTCTTGAAGCTACACTTTCATACATTTCACTGTTTCCAATGATTTGACCATTACCAGCTTTCAAGTTGAAATAAGGTTGTCCGCTTTTAGCTTCCAATCTATCAAAACGACCATCGTCTTGCGAATTTTTTCTAACTGATTCTATACCATTTAAGCAAGCTGCTTTAGTTGTATAACCTTCACTTGCAAGAATAGTTTGCCCATTTCCTGCTTTTAAATTGAATTGAAACTCACCATTTTTTCTTGTTGTGATTACAAATTTTCCCATGATTTATGTTTTAGTTTTTTTATTTAAAATTTTAATAAAATTAAAAGTTTTTTTTAAAATAAACAAATAATATCTGTCCTATTTTTACTACTTCACTACTTTAATCGACTGTCTTCCAGTATTAGTGTGCAAATTGATGAAGTAGATTTTTTTTGATTGTAAAAAACAAACTCTGTAAAAAGTCCAACTGAAATAAATGATTTATCAAAATTTCCTATTTTAAAGTGTCATAAATATCTCCTGACTTTGCTATTTTTTTGATATTTTTGATAAAGCATATAATATGTACATATGTGATTAAAGAGTCTAACACTAATTAAATTGAAATTCATTTGGAAAGTACAACAGATATGAAAAATGAAATTAGTAAAATTCAAAGTCAGGAGACATTTGCGCAGCGCAGTGTTAGAAAGAACTCTTTGTGTAGCTTGGTATTATTACTTAAAGAAATATTATCCAATTCCTCAAATTAATTTTATACCAATGGAAAAACTTTTTAAAATTACAATAATACTAACCTTTATGACTTTTAAAGGATTTAGTCAGGAAAATTTAAACTTTGATTATGAACACATTTTTAAAAACTGGATTTATCTTGAAAAACCTTCAGATTTTGAAAAAAAAAGTAATAGTTTAGAAACAATTACGGTTAAAAATGATTCTATTTATAGAATTTTTATGACGAATATACAATTAAAATTATCTGATGTTAGTTCTAACTTGCCTGAAAAATATGTTGTCAAATGTTTAGAATTGAATGAAAAAAGTATCATATATACTGATGAAAACTTAACGGCAAATAATGTTGGTATTCATGGTTTTTCATATACAAGTCAATGTGGTGGTAGAATGATTTTAGTTTTTGATTCAGAAACTGGAATGTCTTATCGTGTGTCTGGATTTATTGGAAATGATTTATTAAGTTTAATTACTAATTTAAAAGATTATAATTATAAAGAAGAAAATAAAGATTTAAAGAGTAAATCAATTATTAAGAAATATTTCATTAAAGATGTTGATTTATTGTGTATTTATAAAGGATTGACTTGTGAGGATTCAGATAATTATATTAAGTATCCATGTTTAAAATCTTGTTTGGGTTACATAATTACAGAATAGATGAACAGTAACCAGCTCCGCATTCTATGATAAAAAAAACTAAAAAACCTCAATTTTGAAAGAAATATTAATTCTCATTATTCCGATTTTAATTTCATGTGGTCCTTGTGTGTCAAGTAAGAATGATTGTAACGAAAACCAAAAGTTTAAAGAGATGTTTTTTTACCACATTGATTACATTAAGAATAACATACCCCGACCGCGCAGTTATGTTCCAAGGTCGATAGCGCGGAATTGCATTCCGTGCCCACATAGAAACTAAAACAGTGCCCACAAAGAAACTAAGAACTACAACAATTAAAGTTGTAGTTTTTTTATATATTTGTTATTCAACTTTACGCCAATGTCAACAAAATACAAAGCCACAACTACAGAAGAATGCTATTTTATCACAATCACAACAGTTGGATGGATAGATGTTTTTACTAGATTAAATCAAAAATACGTTATAATAAATGCCTTAAAACATTGCCAAGAGCATAAAGGTTTAGAAATTTATGCTTATGTGTTAATGAGTAGTCATCTTCACATACTTTGCAAAGCAACTGAAGGTTTTATTCTGTCAGATGTAATAAGAGATTTTAAAAAGTTTACTTCTAAAAAAATAATACAAACAATAATTGAAGAACCTGAAAGCAGAAGAGAATGGATGCTAGATTATTTTGAAAAAGCTTGCGAACATTTAAAAAGGAATCAGCAATACAAAGTTTGGCAAGATGGTTATCATGCAGAACATATTTACAGTAATTCATTTATCAAGCAAAAGGTTGATTATATTCATAACAATCCTGTTAAAGATAAAATTGTAGCTTATCCTGAGGATTTTTATTTTAGCTCAGCAAGAAATTATGCAGGATTAGATAATGATTTAAATGTTATTCTGTTGGATTTGTTTTGATTTTGATTGTGGGCACGGATTGTAAATCCGCGCTATCGGGTTATCTGTTGGCACATATCTTTTAAAAATTTCAGATGATAAAAATTACACTGTAAAAAAAATTATAAAAAGATAAACTTATGAAAATTAAATCATTATTTTTTTTGTTTTTTTGTCAAGTAATAACTTATGGACAAATAATTACTATTCCAGACACAAATTTTAAGAATAAATTATTACAAGCCAGTGCAAGTAATAATATTGCTGGAGGAAATGTAATTGATACGAATGCTAATGGGCAAATTGAGGTCAGTGAGGCTCAATTAATAACTTATTTGAATGTTATAATATCTAATATTTCTGATTTAACTGGTATAGAGTATTTTATTAATTTACAGCAACTGTTAATACAATATAATTCTATTAGTACTATAAATATTTCTACGCTTACTAATTTAGTAGGATTAAGATGTGATTATAATAATTTAACAAGTATTGATTTAAATGGTTTGACAAGTTTACAAGGTCTTATTTGCAATAATAATCAAATATCAAATCTTTCTTTTAATAGTCTTAATAGTTTAAACAATGTTGTTTGTAATAATAATCAAATATCAACATTAGATTTTAGTCAAAATCCATTATTAAAAAAATTAATTTGTTCAAATAACAATCTAACCTCAATTAACCTAAAAAACGGCATCAATCATGATTTTAGTAATGTAAATTTTAACGACTGCTGGAAAACAGGCAATCCTAACTTAGCTACAATATGCGTTGATGCTAGTGAGTTAATAAATGTGCAAAATCATTTAAACAATTGTGGTTCGGTGCAAACTATAAATATTACTAGCAATTGTGGTTTGGGTAATGAGGAGTTTACAGCTAATAAAGTAGTTTTATATCCTAATCCAACGAGCTCCATAATAAATATTAATGGTAGTGAAACCATCAAAAGTATTGAGTTGTATGATAGTTTGAGTAGGGTTTTGGTTTCTAAAATAGTAGAAAGTAATGAAATATCGTTAGACCTTTCTAATTATAGTAATGGTATTTATTTTGTAAAAATTAGTACAGAAAATAGTGATAGAATAGAAAAAGTAGTGAAGCAATAATCTTTTACTTCACTACTTTAACCGACTGTCTTCCAGTATTAGTGTGCAAATTGATGAAATAGATTCCTGCAGGATAAGGAAAATCAAAAGTGTACTTTTTGGTTATAGCGCCTTCAATTTCATCAAGTTTTAGTTGTTTTATAAGTTGTCCTGTATTGGAGTATAATCCTAACATTAAATGATCTACACCTTTAAAATCAATTTCTAAATTCAATTTGTCTTTTATTGGGTTTGGTGCAACCCTAACGACTAATGGTATTCTAGCTTGCTCTTGAAATTGATTGACTGCTAAATTACTAGTCATTTTGTAAATTGTAGTTCCACAAGCATAAGCCAAATCATTATTTAAAATAAAAATTCGATTCAAGTTACTTCCAACCGTAGTGTTTGTCCAAGTATCGCCACCATTGATAGTTTCGTAAAAACCCGTGGCCTGACCACCCATCCAACCATGATTTTCATCTACAAAACCAACTGCTTGAACATCTACTTCTGGAGCAATTTTGGTAGTCCAAGTAGCTCCATTGTTGATAGATTTTATAAGTTTTCCATTATTTGGAGCAACTGAAGAAACAGCTCCAAAAATTACATTGGTATTGTTGTGTAAGGTTTGTAATTTCCAAACATATTCACCAGGAATAGTTCCGTTGTAAAGAATTGACCACGTTGTTCCGCCATCTGTAGTTTTTAAGATTACTGCTCCAGTAGCGTTATTTCCGACAGCATAACCTGTATTTTCATCTAAAAATAATACTTCTACTAGTGTATTTGCGTGAGCACTCATATCAATATATTGCCAAGTAGCACCACTATCGGTAGATTTTATAATGTAAGCCGGAGAAAAATAAGCACCACAGCCATAAATTGTTGAAGTTCCAACACAATCCAACCCACAGATAGCAGCTGGATTTGGGGTTATAGTAACCAAATTCCATGTGGCTCCACCATCAAGAGTTTTGTAAAATTTACCATTCAAACTTCCTAAAAAACCAATATTGGCGTCAAGAAATTCGATATTTCTAAAATAATGACTGCTACCAAGTATCGCATTATTGGTTTGTAGATTCCAATTTAAACCGCCATCGGTTGTTTTGTAAACTGCAGCATAAAATCCATTAGCGGCCCAACCTAAATTTTCATTCAAAAAGAAAACATCATCAAATCGTTGTCCGTTGGTGTTCACAGCAGCATTTGGAAGTGGTGACCATGTTAATTGCGCCGAAGCAAACGAAGAAATCAGCAATAAAAAGTAGAATTTTTTCATCAATCAATATTTTGTATAAAATTATAAAATTAATTGGCTGTAGCTTAAAATTGGTGAATTTTTTTAAGGATATTTTTAACACAAACCAAAACAATTATGTAACAAGTTTGTTTTACTTTAGTCCAATAAATTTTCACTAAAACTAAACTTTATGAAATTACGATTTATTGCATTATTGTTTTTGGGAGTTATTAGCTTCACTTTTGCTCAAGAAAATCTTAGCTACCAAAAGCCTTCAGCAGAGATTTTAGCTCTTGCCGATTATGAAAGAGCACCATCTGTAAGTATGGATTCTAAAAAAGAATACATGCTTTTAAGTTACAGAAATACTTACAAAACGCTTGACGATTTAAATCAAGAAGAAATGCGTTTGGGTGGCTTACGTATTAATCCAGTAACTAATATTTCGAGTACGGTTACGTATATCAGCAATTTAAAAATAAGAAAAATTGCTGCTAAATATGAAACTCAAGTATCAGGTCTTCCTCAAAATGCAAGACTAACTAATATTTCTTGGTCGCCAGACGAAAAGAAAATTGCATTTACGAATACTACGAATTCTGGAGTTGAACTTTGGATAATTGATGTGGCAACAGCTTCGGCAAAAAAAATAACCTCAGACAATTTGAATGCCAATTTAGGAAGTCCTTATAGTTGGATGAATGACAATCAGACTTTATTAGTGAAAGTTTTGCCTAAAAATCGTCCGGCTTTAATCAATGAGAAAAAAGATTTACCAAAAGGACCAACCGTTTCTGTAAGTGATGGTTCAAAATCTCAAAATAGAACATATCAAGATTTGTTAAAAAACAAAAATGACGAAGCTAATTTTGATGCTTTAGTAACTTCGGAATTGTATAAAGTGACGATTTCTGGAGCTTCAACTTTATTCAAACCAGCAGACATTTATGCTGGAGAAAGTTTTTCACCTGACGGAAATTATTTGATGCTTACTACAATTCAAAAACCTTATTCTTATATTGTTCCATTGAGTCGTTTTCCACAAAAATCTGTAGTTTATGATTTGAATGGAAAAGAAATCAAACAAGTAAATGAAGTTCCTTTAACGGAAATTATGCCAAAAGGTTTTTCTTCAGTAAGAAAAGGAAAAAGAAGTATGAGTTGGAGAGCAGACAAACCTGCAACTTTAGTTTATGTAGAAGCTCTTGATGAAGGTGATCAAGCTAAAAAAGTAGATTATAGAGATGAAGTTTTTCAATGGAATGCGCCTTTCAATTCGGCACCAACTTCTATGATGAAGACACAACAACGTTTTGGAGGAATCAGTTGGGGAAATGACACTTTTGCAATAGCTTATGACAGTTGGTATGATACAAGAAATGCTAAAACTTATTTGTTAAATCCATCTAATCCAAATGAAACTCCAAAAGTAATTTCGGATAGAAACTCTCAAGACATCTATTCAGATCCAGGAAATTTTGAAACCAAAAAGAATGAATTTGGAAGATATGTAATTGCAACCGAAAATGGCAATGCCTATTTAATTGGTGACGGACACACTAAAGAAGGACAATTTCCTTTCATTGATGAATTGAATTTGAAAACATTAAAAACAAAACGTCTTTACACTTCAAAAATAATGGACAAAAAAGAAGATTTAATGTCTATTGAAGATTATAGAAAAGGAGATGTTTTAGTGATGATTCAATCTAAAAATGATTATCCTAATTACTATTTTAGAAACATCAAATCTGGTAAACTAACACCAATTACAGCTTTTAAAAATCCATTTGAAAGCATTAAAAATGTGTATAAAGAAGTAATTAAATACAAAAGAAAAGATGGCGTAGATTTGTCTGGAACATTATATTTACCAGCAGGTTACGACAGAAGTAAAAAAGAAAAATTACCTTTATTGATTTGGGCTTATCCAGCAGAATTTAAAGATAAAAACTCAGCTGGACAAAATGATAAAAATCCAAACGAATTTACATTTCCAAACTATGGTTCGTTTGTTTATTGGGTAACTAAAGGTTATGCTGTTTTAGATGATGCATCATTTCCAATTATCGGTGAAGGAACAACTGAGCCAAATGATACTTTCATTACACAACTAGTTGATGATGCTGAAGCTGCAATTAACGCTGTAGATAACTTAGGATATATCAATCGTAAAAAAGTTGCGGTTGGCGGACATTCATATGGTGCATTTATGACAGCTAATTTATTAACACATTCTAATTTATTTGCATGTGGAATTGCAAGAAGCGGAGCTTATAACAGAACTTTAACGCCTTTTGGATTTCAAAGTGAGCAACGTAATTACTGGGATGTTCCTACAATTTACAACGGAATGTCTCCTTTTATGAATGCAGATAAAATGAAAACACCATTACTTTTAGTTCATGGTGAAGCTGATAACAATCCTGGAACATTTACACTTCAAACGGAACGCTATTTTCAAGCATTGAAAAACTTGGGAGCACCAACTAGAATGGTAATTCTACCTAAAGAATCACACGGATATGCAGCTAAAGAAAATATTTTCCACTTACTTTGGGAACAAGATCAGTTTTTAGAGAAGTATTTGAAGAATTAGTGAAGAGTGATTAGTAATAAGTGAATAGTAAATAGACCTTTGAAGAAATTTGAAGGTCTATTTTATTTTTAGATAAGTTTGTGTTGTTTTGGGAATTTCTGAATTGTGTTCGAAAAATAGAATTTCGTTTTCCAATTTTGCTTCAATCAAGTAATGACTTCCTCTGAAATAAGAGTTTAAAACCTCAACTTTTATATCAGAATTTTCAACAACTTTAATTTGATGTGGGTAAATGTATTGTAATTTACCATCAATATTAATTTCATTCACATCACCAAAAAGTGAGGCAATATATTTAGATTTTGGATTTTCAAAAATTGCTTTTGGAGTTCCACTTTCAATGATTTCTCCATTTTTCATTATCAGAACTTCATCAGCAAATGAAAGAACATCAGTGCTGTCGTGAGTCGCTGTTATACAAGTAATTTGTTTTCCCTTTAGATAAGCGAATAATTTTCTTCGCAAACTGTTTTTTCTAAAGTTATCGATATGACTGAAAGGTTCGTCAAGTAATAAAATTTCTGGCTCTAAGGCTAAAACTCTTGCAATTGCAACTCTTTGCATCTGACCACCACTAAGATTTTTGGCTTTTATATCGAAAAAGTCTTCCATTTCTACAATTTCTAAAAGCTCCTTTACCCTATTCCATTTTTTTTCAGCATCAATATTTGACAAATACTTTCCAACGTTTTCTGCTACTGTAATATAAGGCATCAAATCGAAATCTTGTGCGAGATATTTCATGAAATCCATGCCTGGAATCAAATTGTATTTTGGTCCTAAAACTTCTATATCATTCCAAAAAATATTTCCGTCGTTCAAGTCATGCAAACCATAAATTAATTTTAGAAGCGTACTTTTTCCACAACCACTCTCGCCAATTATAGAAACGTTATGACCTTTATGGATTGAAAAAGCACTTTTTTTAATGGTAACTTCTTTCGAATAAGAAAAAATTATGTCTTGAACTCTAAGCATTTTACAAAAATAACAACTTATTTGATACATTTTATCAGTGATTTACGCCATTTACGATAAAGTTTTGATAATTAGCTAAATGAAAAAAAAATATTTTATTTAATGAGATAATTTAGTGAAATTTGTAGCCCCAATTCTTTTAATAACCTTTGCAATTTTTGAATCGATATTTTTCAAAATAATTTGAATAACAATGGAAATTAAAAAAATATTATTTTATTGTATTTTCTTAATCAGCTTTATTTCTAAAGCTCAAGTCGGTATTGGAACAGTTAGTCCCAATGCTTCTTCTATGTTGGATATTACTTCTAATAATAAAGGTTTACTTATTCCCAGAGTGTCCTTAACAAGTACTTCCGATGTAACAACTATAGCATCTCCAACAACTTCATTATTAGTTTATAATTCAGGATTTGCACCAAATGGTTATTATTACTGGAATGGTACGCTTTGGGTTCAATTAGCAACCGTAAATAATACAAATTGGTCGATTACAGGTAATAGCGGAACAAGTTCAGCAACAAATTTTATTGGAACTACAGATGATGTAGATTTAGTAATAAGAAGAAATAACATTCGTAGCGGATTTATTGGAAACCCTGCAATAGCTTCTGGTAATAAGAATACTTCTTTTGGGGCAAATTCTTTAAATGCAGCTGGAACAGGCATACGAAATACAGCTATTGGAACCAATGTTATGCCTAGTAATACTACAGGACAATTAAACGTTTCTATTGGTGACCAATCCATGTTTTCAAACTTGACTGGAAATACTAATACCGTGATAGGTGTTGGCGCTTTATATTCTAATTCATCAGGAAATGAAAATGTAGCTCTTGGAAGAAATGCTTTAACAAGCGCTAATGCTAATAATAATACCGCGCTTGGTTTTGCATCACTTCGTCAAAATTCAACTGGAACTAATAATGTTGCCATTGGACATCAAGCTGGTTATAACGAAACCGGAAGTAATAAATTATATATTGAGATGTCTACTGCAGCAAACGGAACTGACTCAAGTATAGATAATGCTTTAATTTATGGTGAATTCAATAATAGAATTGTTAGAACTAACGGTACAATTCAGGTAGGCAATCCAGCCACATCTGGGTATTCTTTTCCTACATCAAGAGGAACTGTGGGTCAAGTTCTTCAAACTGATGGTACTGGAGGAACAAGTTGGGCTAATTCAGTAAATAGCTTATCATTAGTAAGAACTAATTTATCAGCAAATCAAAATGTTGCATCAACTGGTTGGCAAAAAATCACTTTTAATACTATTGCTTTTGATACCAACTCCGAATTTAACACAACTACTAATAGATTTACTGCAACAAAAGCTGGCTATTATGAAGTAAATGCCGGTTTTCACACTTTCAATAAATCAGATGCTGAATATTATGGTATTGCCGTTTATAAAAATGGTGTAGAATATCAAGAAACTTCTTCACATCATTATGGAGACAAATTGATTTCGAGAATTATCAACTGTACCATTAACTTAATTCCTGGTGATTATTTAGAAATATATATTTTTAATGGAAATGCACCTTCAACAATTGATGCTTATACAGGGAAAAGTTATTTTGAGATTAAGCAGTTAAAATAAGTCAAAAAAACGAGTGTGCCATTTCTAAAAAAATATCGATCTTGCAGCTTAATCAATAAGCTTCCTGGATTTGGATTGGCAAAAACTTACTTCTAATTATAAATTTTCATCATCAATACATTATTTGTCAAAATTTATTCAGAAGATAACTTTGGATAATATTTTGGGAAACGAAAACTGCATAACAAAAACTTTTAAAAATAATTTTGGTGACATATTACTTTTATGCATGCTAAACATTGATGCGTTTTAAAAACATTTTCTTTTAAATTTTTATATAATTAATAAAACCCAATAACAATAATTACAATATTAATATTTTTATTGTTATTTTTTTAGACAATGCACAACTCAAACGTTGTATTAACATAAGATTAAAGATATTTTACCTATACATTAGTACAACATTATATCAATTAATGTTTAATTATCAAGAAGTAAGTATCTAAACAATCATTGTTGAAACTGAATAATAATCAAATTTTTTATAGTTTTTTTTAACATTTCAAATTTCGTATAGTTTTTATACACTAACACTTTATTAATTGAAAAAATTAAACTTGTAAGTTTGAAATTGAACAAAATCAAACAATTATGAAAAAATTTTATTTACTACTATTGATATTCCTATCGAATTTTGGGATATCGCAAAACTTACTCACCAATGGTGATTTTGAAAATGGTACAACAGGTTGGACGTTTGGTTCTCCTGGAGTAGTTGCTTCCGGAGAAGCCTTCTACAGCACAGCGAATGCTGGAGGAGATCCTTGGGGAACAGAACTGAAACAGACAAACTTGTCATTTACTGGAGGGTCTTCTTACACGTTAACTTTTAGAGCCCGTGCTGCAGCAAACAGAACGATGTCTGTTAATATCCAAAATACAAATATTTGGAACGATCAGTTTAGAAACAATGCTGTTGCTTTGACAACTACAATGACAACTTATAGCTATACTTTTAACGCTACATCAACTAATGGCAATGCACAACTTAATTTTCATATGGCTAATATGGGAGTTAACACAACAGCAGCTGTATATATTGATGATGTTGTACTTGTTCTAAACGGAGGTGGTGGACCAGTAGCTCCAGCAGCACCTGTTGGATATGTTGTAAATAGTCCAACTTCTTCAAGTGTTTTTATGGCATGTGGACCTAACAATGCTGGAAGTGGTAATATCGTTTACCGTTTATTCTATTCACCAACTGCTACAGCTCCTGCAAATCCTACAACAGCAACTCAATATACGTTTGGAAGCATTGGAGGTGATGGAAACGGAATAAGTGCATTTGGATTTACTTTAACTGGACTTAATGAATCAACACCTTATACTTTTTGGTTATATCAATATGATACTGTTAGTGGTTTGTATTCTTCGCCTACCTCAGCAACTGCAACTACAACATCATCAACTAACGTTCCTCAACCTGTGGGATTTGTTTCAAATACTCCACAATCAACATCTATGTTTTTAGCGGTTGGTCCAAATAATGTTGGTGGAAATATTGTATATAGATTATTTTATTCACCAACGGCTACAGCACCTGCTAATCCATTAACAGCTACACAATATACTTTTGGAAGTATTGGTGGCGATGGAGGCGGTACTAGTGCATTTGGATTTAGATTAACAGGTTTAAGTTCATCAACACCTTATACTTTCTGGCTATATCAATATAATACTGCAACTGCAATTTATTCTCTACCTGCTACTTCTTTTGGTACTACATCAGCACCTCCAGTTGTTTTGGTACCACCAACAACTAACGCACCAGTACCTACGCGTAATGCTGCGAATGTAGTTTCAGTTTTTAGTAATACTTACTCAAATATTGCAACTAATTATAATCCTAATTGGGGACAATCAGGTTTTGGCGTTTTAAATCAAGCGTTTGAGGCTGTTCCAGGTTCGGGTAATACTATTTTACATTATGCTAATTTTAATTATCAAGGAACTAATTTAACTCCAACCAATTTATCATCAATGGAATTCTTACATGTTGATCTTTGGACACAAGCTTCAACATCTTCTGCTATAATCAAAGTGAGTCCTATTAATTCAGGTACTGGTCCTAATGAAGTTCAAGTGACTATTAATCATACTCCTGGACAATGGACAAGTGTAGATATTCCTAAAAGTGCTTTTGGTGGTCAGACATGGGATAATGTAATTCAAATGATATTTGCAGCAAATGGTCCTGGTAGTACAACACCAATTGACATCTATGTAGATAATGTTTATTTCTGGAATAATCCTGGGATTAATACTGATGCCACTTTAAGTGACTTACAAGTAGATTTTACTCCTGTTGATGGATTTAGTTCTTCGCAATTTTCTTATACTTATACTGTACCATTTGGAACTACTACAATTCCTCAAATTACTTCTGCTACACCAAATGCAGGTACTTCAACAGCTGTCATAACTCAAGCAACTGCTCTACCAGGTAGTGCAACAGTTGTAGTTACTTCTCAAGATCCTGGGGTTCAACTAACTTATACTGTTAACTTCTCTTTCCCACCACCTCCATCACAACCTGTTGGTTTTGTTGCAATGAACCCAACAATAACTAGTGCATTTTTAGCTTGTGGTCCAAATAATGTTGATGGAAATATTGTTTATAGATTGTTTTATGCTCCAACAGCAACTGCTCCTGCAAATCCTACAACTGCTACAGAATATACTTTTGGAACAACAGCAGGCGATGGAAGTGGAGCTAGTCCATTTGGATTTGTTCTAACCGGACTTACTCCAAATACAAATTATACTTTTTATTTATATCAATATAACATTGCAACAAATCAATTCTCTGCTCCAGGTACTGCTTCATTAACTACTTTATGCTTACCTGTAAATTGGTATATTGATGGTGATGGTGATGGATATGGAGCTGATTCAACAGTAGTTACTTCTTGTACTTCTCCTGGTGCAACCTATGTATTATTAGGTGGCGATTGTAACGATACTAATGCTGCTATCAATCCAGGTGCAGTTGATGTATGTTACGATGGAATCGACAATGATTGTAATGGTATAATTGATAACAATTGCACACCAATTGTTGGTTCATTACCAGCAGGAACATGTGGTACAACTCTTGCAGGTTGGTTCTCAACTGTTACTGCAAATTGGACTAATTTTGCTCAAGGATACAGATTCAGAATCACGAAAGTTGATATGAATACAAATGCTCCTATAGCTGCAGCAGTTATTGTTGATAGACCAGTAAATAACATTTCATTGGCTAACGTTCCAGGAACGACTTACAACTCAAGATATATGTTTGAGATTGCAGTACGCTACAATAACGTATGGCAACCTTTCTTTGGAGCTCCATGTTACTTAAACACACCAAATCCGGTTTCAACAATTGGAGCACAGTGTGGAAGTACATTAACAGCCATGAACCAATGGATAAATGCAGGAGCAGTTTCTAATGTTTCAGCTTATAGATTTAGAGTTACAAGAGTAATTGCAGGTGTTCCAACTGGAGCTTCTCAAGAAACCACACAACCAGCTAATAAGTTTAACATGGCACAATTGTCAGGTATCTTGTTTGCAAGTACTTATAGAGTAGAAGTTTCATTAAGAAATACTGATGGTACCTTCTTACCTTATGGTACACCATGTGATATTAATACCCCAGCTTATCCTACTACACAAGTAAGAACAGTTCAATGTAATAACTATCAAGTTACAAGCAACTCTGAGTTAATTATTGCAGACGGAGTTAATGGAGCAACCATGTACCGATTTAGAGTTTACAACGGAGTTGATTATGATACATTCTATGACAACCAATTCAACAGATTTACATTAAACAACTTCCCAGGATTAATTCCAAACGGAGCCATTTATTCTGTACAAGTAGCGGTTAGGTTACCAAATGAGACTAGTTTTGGTCCATATAGTAAATCATGTACCATCAAAACTCCAATGCAAGCAAGAGCTATTGCATCAGATGTTCAATTAGAAGTAGTAAATGTATTTGAGGCTTTGGCTTATCCAAACCCATTTGCAGAAAACTTCAAGTTGGATGTGAAAACTAATAGCGAAGCTAACATTCAAGTTAGAGTTTACGACATGATAGGAAAACTAGTTGAGGACAAAATGATAAACGCTTCTGATATTCAAAATTTTGAATTAGGAAACCAATATCCATCTGGAGTTTACAATGTAATTGTATCTCAAGAGTCTAACACTAAAACACTACGTGTAATAAGAAGATAATTTAAATTAAAGCTAAATATTAAAAATACCTCTCTTTCTTTGAGAGGTATTTTTTAATATTTTTTCATGTATATTCAAGAAGTAATTATGAAAAATTTCACATCAATTCGAATCATAATAGTATTTCTATTTACCATAGTGAGTCAAGCTCAAGTAGGAATTAATACCCCAACACCTCAAGGAGCATTAGATATAACATCATCAAATGATGGATTATTAATACCTAGAGTAGCTTTAACAATTACCACAAGTGCATTGCCACTAACATCACCAACAATTTCTGAATTAGTATACAATTCTGCAACTGTTGCTGATGTTACACCTGGTTTTTATTATTGGAATGGAACAATTTGGGTTAGATTGGCAACTGGAGCATCAAATGATTGGAGCATTATAGGAAATACAGGAATTGTAGACGGAACTAACTTCATAGGAACTGCTGCAGGAACAAACGTTGATGTTGCGTTTAGGAGAAATAACTTAGCTGCTGGAAAAATTGGAGCAACAAGTACTTCTTTTGGACTTGGAGCTCTTACAGCCGGAGCAACATCGAATAGCACTGCTTTTGGAACTAATGCTTTACTACTCAATACCGGTGATAATAATGTTGCTATTGGAAACGGCACATTAGCAACCAACATTACAGGCATTCAAAATACAGGTATTGGAAATAATGCATTAACATTAAACACAGGAAATGCAAACTCTGCACTTGGATTTGAAGCATTGTTTACAAACTCTAGCGGAAACAACAATACTGGAGTAGGATTTGAAGCCATGCGTGGAAATACTACAGGAAGCAACAACACCGGAATTGGATTTCAAGCATCAAGAAACAATCTTATCGGATCCAATAACACCGCATTAGGATTTCAAGCATTAAACGATAATAGAGCTAACTTTAATACAGCTGTTGGAACACAAGCATCAGCTTTACTTAATTCTGGAGCTTCAAATACTTCAGTAGGTTATCAAGCTCATGGAAATGCAACAACAGGCTCACAGAATGTAGCTATTGGAGAACGATCACTTGGAAGAAATAACGGAAGTGCAAATACTGTAATTGGTTGGGAAGCAATGTTTGGAGCTACTTCTACTGCAAGTAACTCTACTGCTGTTGGATGGCATTCTTTATTTAATAACTCAGGGGCTAACAATACTGCAATAGGCTACAATGCTTCGCAAGGAAACTCAACTGCAACAGAAAATACTGCAATTGGTGCTGGCTCATTAAATGATAACAGTACAGGTTCACGAAATACAGCTGTGGGACGTAATGCAGGTTTTGCAACTACATCAAATGATGGTACTTTTGTCGGATTCAATGCAGGTGCCTTTTCTACTGGTACACAAAATGCAGTTCTTGGTGCTTATGCATTAGATGCTAGTGGAGCTTCAGCAAGAAATGTTGCCATTGGATATAATGCACTAACAAACACTACTTCAGGAGCAAACAATACAGCCATAGGCCATAGTGCTTTGTCTAGTTTAGCAACAGGTTCAGGTAATGTAGCTATCGGTTATCAAGCAGGATTTACAGAAACAACTAGTAATAAATTATATATTTCTAACTCAAATACAACCGCTACAACTTCATTAATTTATGGCGAATTTGCTCCAACAAGAATTCTTAGAACTAATGGTACCTTTCAAATTGGTGATCCAACAGGAACGGGTTATGTTTTTCCTATTGCTCGTGGTGCAAATAATGAAATTCTACAAACAGATGCTTCTGGAGTTTTAAGTTGGAACTCGAAAACAGTAAAACCTTATCTTACAACTGGAGCATTGGCAGGAGTATATATAATCCCACTAACTGAGTACACAGTAAGAGTTTTTAACAGTGTATCAGAGGTTAGACTACCTTCAGCTGTGGGAAATATTGGAAAAATATTCATTGTTATTGGAAGTAATACTATTTCTGCAAAAATATTCTCTACTGCTGGAGGTGTTATTTATGATGATGTTTCAAATACTTTTATTAATACACTAAATCCAAATGAAAGATATATGGTGCAAAGTGATGGTACAGATTGGATTGTAATTGGAAGATAAAAAGATAAATTATAGTCTATCCTCTTCTTTTTATGAGCTTTATAATATCTTCAACTAAAATATGTAAAGACTTTTTTGAAGTAAGGCAAATAAAATAAAATTGTAAAAATTATATTTTATTCTACATTTTATCGATTTTAATAGTTTTTTATCGATAAAAAATATCTTTAAATATGTTTTGTTAGTAATTTTAAGAAAATGTTTGAATTTGTCTTAAAACTAATGAATCATGAAAAAGATAATTTTACTCCTCTGTTTTATAGTATTTAATCTATACCAAACCAATGCTCAAATTGGAATTGGAACAACATTACCAAATGCTCAATTAGATATTCGTTCAAGTAATCAAGCGACTCCTGCTAATAACGATGGGATTTTAATTCCAAAAGTTAATGTATTTCCTGCTACTAATCCTACTGTTGCTCAACAAGGTATGCTTGTTTACTTAACAACAGCTACAACTTTTTTAGCAACTTCAAGACAACCGGGTTTTTATTATTGGAACAATCCTACTTCCGATTGGATTGGATTGAATTCTGTTGCTAATGGTGATCATGATTGGTATGAAGTTGCAACAACTTTACCTCCAAATGCCATCACTGACGATATGTTTCATACAGGAAATGTTGGTATAGGAACTTCAACAATTGCAGCAAATACAAAACTTGAAGTTAATAGTGGAACTACTAGTGATGCTGTTTATGGTCATTCTAACAATGTTGGTGGTATTTTAGGTAGAGAAGTGAATTTTTCTTTTGGAACACCAGCACAAACTTTATTAGGATCTGGTGTTTATGCAAATAATCCTGCCGCAGGCTATACAAGCATTTTTGCTCAATCAACAGGTTTGGCAACAGTAGCTGCAAATATTAATTATTCAAATGTTTGGATGGCTAATTATAGCTATGTCGATAATGCTTCTTCAACTGTAAATCCATCTGTTAGCTATAATCAATTAAATAATACAAGTACAACATTGGGAGGAACTCAAATTGCACTAAGAGGGTTTAACAATAGAGCCACAACCACCGGAAATCCTGGTTATTCAGTAGGGGTTCAAGGTTTGGCAAACTCCCAATTTCAAGACTCATATGGTGCTCAAGGTTTGTCATTTTCTGATGCCCCAGTTAGTACTGGTGGCTATTTTTCAGGAAACAATTATGCAGGAACAAGTATTGCTTATGCCTATGTTGGTGGTTGGACAAACGGATTAACTGCAAGAAAAATTGTTGGAACAGGTACTGTTTCTGAAATTATTCCAACTGAAAACCATGGCAGAGTAACATTAACATGTCCAGAATCTCCTGAATATTGGTATCAAGACTATGGAACTGTTGAAATGGTTAATGGTAAAGCAACAATAATTGTGGATGAAATTTTAGCAGACATCATTGTAGTGGATGAAGAAAATCCTTTAAGAGTAATTTGTACACCAGTGGGAATGCCATATTTTAATGGAATAACAATTATGTCTCAAACTAAAAACTCAGTTGAAATTTTAGAATTAAATGGCGGAAATCATTCAGGGAAGTTGCAATACCAACTAGTTGCAAAGCCTAAAACAAATTTTGGAGAAGGACGTTTTCCTCAAGCTCCTGGTCCAGGTTATCTAAAATCTGACAAAGAACCAATGGCAGCAAAAGCTAAAAACCAACCAACAGATGGTAGAAAAATATTCAGTTGGCCAACAGATCATATCGTTTACAAGTATAATCCAGAAGATTATGTTTCTATAGGCGATGTAATTCCCGCAGGTCCAAATGCTGGTAAAATTAAACTTGGAGATGGCAAATACGGTGAAGGCATTCCTGCTGAAAAACCTAAAAGATAAAAAACAATAAGAGCGATGCTAAAACGTGTAGCCATCGCTCTTATCAACCTAACCAATAAACAAACAATCTTTTATTTCTTAATATATTTTTCAAATTCTTTTGTTTGAACTCTTGCTTTTAAATCATGCAACAAGTTATACAAACCAAAAAACGTTCTGTTTATATACAAAAAGTGTTTTGAACCTCTATTCCCATTCATTTTTCTTAGTTGAGTATCTTTAGCGAACTCCTCTCCCATTGTTGCAATTTGACCAAAGAAATCATCATCAGAAAAATCGAAGAAATCTCCGTGAAATGGTTTGGTAAACAAACTCAACAAATCATGAAATAACTTTGTAAAATATTTTATTTCTTCTTTAGAATCATCTAATCTTAAAATCTCTAATTCATATAATTTTTCATTGAATAATTTCGGATTATCAATCACTGCTGGATTTGCTAATTCAAAATAAGGAACATAAAATTCTAAAGGAACATGTTTGATACAACCAAAATCAATCGCAACTAATTTATCGTCTTTATCAATCAAAAAGTTTCCAGGATGCGGATCAGCATGTACTTGTTTTAAATGATGCATTTGATACATATAAAAATCCCAAAGCGCCTGACCTATTTTATCTCCTTTAACTCTATCCGTATTGTGAGCTGCAAATTCTGACAAATGTTCACCATCAATCCATTCCATTGTCAAGATTTTCTCTGAAGACAATTCTGAATAATATTTTGGGAAACGTAAATTTTCAATATGCATACACCAATCAGATACTTCTAAACTTTGCTTTAACTCTAAATTATAATCGGTTTCTTCTAATAATTTATCTTCAACTTCTTTAAAATATTTATCAGAATCTTTACCCTTTATGTTAAACATTCTAATCGCGAATGGTTTTACTAAAGCCAAATCAGAACTTATACTATCCGCAACACCTGGATATTGGATTTTCACAGCAAGATTTTTCCCATCTTTGGTTGCTTTGTGTACCTGACCGATACTCGCAGCATTCATAGCATCTGGCGTAAACGTGTCGTATAAGTTCTCTGGATATTGACCTAAATATTTTTTAAATGTTTTTCTAACTAATGGTGCCGACAATGGTGGAACCGAAAATTGAGACAACGAAAATTTATCTACATATTGTTGTGGCATAATGCTTTTGTCCATGCTCAACATTTGAGCAACTTTCAAAGCACTTCCTTTCAAATTCTTTAAACCATCATAAATGTCTTCGGCATTGCTTTCGTTTAATTTATCACGATTTAAAGATGGATTTACAATCTTTTCACCATAATAAGCAACGTAATTTCCTCCTACTTTAAATCCGGTTTTAACTAATTGACTGGCGCGCTCTATCTTTCCTGTTGGAATTTTATCTAATGTTTTCATACTTGTGCTGAATTTATTTCAGTATTAATTCATTTTTTCTTTCCAAAGGAATTTTCCTAAATCGAATAAACTTTCTAATGGTTTTGTATCTAACAAATCAACCACTGTATTTACAGATTTTTCAATTAAAACATCTGTTTTTTCAAAACCTACAGAAGTATCATCCATCCAAAATTTCAATAAAAATAAGAACTGAATCCATGCACCTTCTGCAAAAACTGGTTTGGTGATTTTAGAAATTTTATCACTTACCATATTTTCATTCTCATCAATAATACTTACGATAAAATCTTTGAAATGGTTTCTGAATTGTTTTAAACTTTTCAAATTCTTCAATCCTTCTTTGTTCTCTTTTAAAGAAAACACTACATAACTTCTGTTCAAGGTTAAAATTTCAAACAAAGTAAAATACAATGTCAAAAGCTTATTTTTATCTGAATAACTTTCAAAAGCTTCGTCTTTCTTGATGGAACCTTCAGCATTCTCAAAAAATTTAACCCAAATTTCCTGCCTCAATGCATCCAACGAACCAAAGAATTTGTAGAAATCTGCTTCCTCAATTTTGTGCTCTTTACAAAACGAGAATACATTTTTAGGTTCGGCATTATTGCTTAGAACATAATCCATGTACATAGAAATGATAGCATCATCAGTTATCAATTTCTTTTTGGTTGTTGTTTTCTTAGAAGTTTCCATTTGAAATAAATTTGATTGTAAAATTACTTATTGTTTAACAATTAATGAAATTATCTAAACAAAAAGTTTTGTTAAATGTTGTTCAAAATATTTGAAAATAAAAAAGCGACCAATGAAAATTGATCGCCTTTGATGATATTATAAACTCTTAAATTTAGTTTCCTGCTTGTTTTTTAGCATCTTCAACCATTTTTTCATTTGCTGTAATTGCAAACTCAACTCTACGGTTTTGAGAACGACCTTCTGGAGTATCGTTAGTTGCAATAGGATCAGCAATTCCCATTCCGACCATTTTAAATCTTGACATATTTAAACCTTTAGACTCTAAATATTTTTCAACAGAAATTGCTCTCTGTTCAGATAATGTCAAGTTATATTCTGGTTTACCAGTAATATCAGTATAACCATAAATAACAATATCAGTATCTGCATAACTTTGAAAAACTGGAACTAGTTTATCTAAATTAGCTTTGGCTGCAGCAGTCAATGTAGATTTATTGGTATCAAAGCGAACAGAATTTTCACCTAAAACCAATCTGATTCCTTCTCCTACTCTCTCTACTTGCGCTCCTGGCAAAGCTGTTTGAATTTCTCTAGCTTGTTTATCCATTTTGTTACCAATAACGCCTCCAGCTACACCACCAATAACACCTCCAAGTACAGCACCAATTGCGCCATTACCACCTTTTCCGATGTTATTTCCTAGAACTGCACCAAGAACACCACCTGCAACTGCACCAATTGCAGCACCACGTTGAGTTTTATTTGTGTTTTTAACCGACTCACAACTTGTAAAAAGTGAACCTATACTTAAAACTCCTATCAATAAATAAATTGTAATCTTTTTCATTTTCTTATATTTTAAATTATTTAATTTCTCTGAAACTGATATACCACATCAATAGATTTTCCACCAACATTAGCTTTATCTATTAACTGAAATGATGTTTCCGTTTGATTAGCTACAGTTAAAATGTAACCTTCAGCAACTTTTTTTGCTTTAGTTTCGTTTATAATTTTCATGACAAAATTTCCATTATCATTGATAAACCAAGTTATTGGTGAAGTGAAACTAGTACAACTAGAATTATTCAGAGCCATTTCACCTTTATTGTTATTTGAAATAAATTTCCAAGTACTTCCAACAAAACATTTAGAATCTGCAATATCAAAAGAAGTTACTTTGATATAATCTGAACCTGGATAAGTCACTGAACTTATCGTCCAAGTTCCTTTTGACATAACTTGAGAACTTTTGTCAAGTTTTGTATTTGTAACATCTTGCTTTGGTTTACATCCCACAAAAACAATTGTTAACATTAGTAAAATCAAACCTTTTTTCATAATTATATTTTTTAATTTAAGTTTTGCAAAGATAATTTACAATCTTCGGATTTTACTAAGTTACAAAAAAATAAGTTGTAAAAAAAATTCTACGTCATTTTGTCAGATTAAAAGCTTTGGTACTGAATTTGAATAGTAAGAAAACATAAATTGTTTAACTTAAAAGTTCAAAATATGTCAACAGGAAAAATTAATGTTTCAGTAGAAAACATTTTCCCTTTAATCAAGAAATTTCTTTACAATGACCACGAAATTTTTCTTCGTGAATTGGTTTCAAATGCTACAGATGCAACTTTAAAATTAAAACATTTAACTAGTATTGGTGAGGCTAAAGTTGAATATGGCAATCCAATTATTGAAGTAAAAATCGATAAAGAAGCCAAAAAACTTCACATCATCGACCAAGGTTTAGGAATGACTGCCGATGAAGTTGAAAAATACATCAATCAAGTGGCTTTTTCTGGTGCTGAAGAATTTCTTGAAAAATATAAAGATTCTGCCAAAGATTCTGGAATTATTGGTCATTTTGGTTTAGGATTTTATTCGGCTTTTATGGTTGCTGAAAAAGTTGAAATCATTACTAAATCATTTAAAGACGAACCAGCTGCACATTGGACCTGTGATGGAAGTCCAGAATTTACATTAGAAACATCAGACAAAACGTCTCGTGGAACTGAAATTATTCTTCATATTGCTGAAGATTCTCTGGAATTTTTAGAAGAATATAAAATCAGAGAATTACTTACAAAATATAACAAGTTCATGCCTATTCCAATTAAATTTGGAACACGCAAAGAAACTTTACCAAAGCCAGAAGATGCTGCAGAAGATTTTGTTGCAGAAACTATTGAAGTAGACAATATCATCAATAATCCAACTCCAGCTTGGACAAAATTGCCAACAGATTTAACGGATGAAGATTATAAAAGCTTCTATCACGAATTGTATCCAATGCAATTTGAAGAACCTTTATTCAATATTCATTTGAATGTGGATTATCCTTTTAATTTGACTGGTATTTTGTATTTCCCAAAACTGTCTAACGACATGCAAATGCAAAAAGACAGAATTCAAATGTATCAAAATCAGGTTTTTGTAACTGATAACGTAGAAGGAATTGTTCCAGAATTTTTAGGAATGTTGAAAGGTGTAATTGATTCGCCAGATATTCCTTTGAATGTTTCTCGTTCTGGCTTACAAGCAGATAGTAACGTCAAGAAAATATCTAATTACATCACAAGAAAAGTAGCTGATAAACTAAAAGGTTTATTCAACGAAAATCGTGAAGACTTCGAGAAAAAATGGAATGATATCAAAATAGTTTTAGAATACGGAATGTTATCGGAACCAAAATTCTACGAAAAAGCAGGCGATTTTGTTTTGTATCCTTCAGTTGATGATAAATATTACACTTTATCAGAATTGAAAGAAGCCATTACTGCAAATCAAACCGATAAAAACGGAAAATTAGTAGTTTTATATGCTTCTAGTAAAGATGCTCAACATGGTTATATTGACATTGCAAAAGAAAAAGGGTACGAAGTATTATTATTAGATTCTCCAATTGTTTCGCATTTGATTCAAAAATTAGAATCTGATAACGAAAACCTAACTTTTGTTCGTGTGGATTCTGATCATATTGACAAATTGATTCAAAAAGAAGAAACTCAAATTTCTAAATTATCGGAAGACGAAGCAACTAATTTGAAAACCGTTTTAGAAGAAATTGTTCCAAAAACTAACTACTCTGTTCAATTAGAACCAATGGATAGTAATGCTGCTCCATTTATGATTACGCAACCAGAATTCATGAGAAGAATGAAAGAAATGAGTCAAACTGGTGGTGGCGGAATGTTTGGAATGGGTAACTTCCCAGAAATGTATAATTTGGTTGTAAATACGAATTCTGAATTAGCAACAACCATTTTAAACACCTCTGACAAATCTGCTCAAGAAAGTTTAGTGAAACAAGCTCTTGATTTAGCCAAAATATCACAAGGATTATTAAAAGGTGAAGAATTAACAGCTTTTGTGAAAAGAAGTTTTGAGTTGATAAAATAAGTATTAAGACGAAAGTATTAAGAATTAAGATTAACCTGTGAGTGAAAACTTGCAGGTTTTTTTGTAATTTATCAATATCTATTAAATATTTTCCGTACTTCGTACTTCGTAAATCTAACTTCAAACTTTAAAATGAACCTATCCATAGAAACTCCAGCATTATTATTTTCTGCAACTTCGTTAATTCTGTTAGCTTATACTAATCGATTTTTAACCATTGCACAAATTGTCCGTGGATTGAAGAAAACCTACGATGAAAAAGAAAACAAAAGCATTTTGATAGAAATCAAAAACCTCAACTTGCGATTAACCTTAATTCGATACATGCAACTTTTTGGTGTGCTGAGTTTGTTTCTTTCCGTATTCGGAATGTTAGTTTTGTTTATGGAATGGAAGCTTGTTGGTATTTATATTTTTGGTGCAAGCTTGCTTAGTTTGCTTATTTCACTTGGCATCTCTTTTTGGGAAATTAGTATTTCTGTCAAAGCTTTACGTGTCCACTTAAGCGATCTAATTGATGATGAAATTGCAAAAGATTAATTATCAAAACGTTAATTTTAATTATATCTCCTTAAAATCCCTATTTGTAGGGATTTTTTTTATAATTTAATACCAGAATTTTGAACTATTAAACCCTTAAAACTAAAAAATATGAGAAGAGTATACGAAACTTGTGGAGAATTTAATTTAAAAAATCTTACAGCAACTGCAAAAACAACTTTACCTGATTCAAAAGGATTGATTTGTAAATATGTAAAATATTATAATATTTCCACAGAGACAAATTATGCTGTTTTTGCTGTTATGGTTGATAATAGTGGAAATTTTGATTTGAGACAGAGTCCAGATCCAAGTATTGATGTTATAGTTGCTCCACAACCTATTGATTTACAAAACATTGACCACAAATTCTCGCGAAGAGATTTTAAAAATTTAAAAGCTACTGATGAAATATATTTTTTCTGTTGGCATGATTCAACTTTTGATGAGGGAATTCTAAGATTTTTACAAAACCAAGAAATTGAACCCTCAGCTTTATTAACAGCATTTCAGAATGAAAATTCTATTGAAGAAAATCTAATAGTGAGAAGTATTTTAAGACCATTACAACCAAAAGTAGGAAATGGTGGGATTCTAACAGTTAATGGTTCTTGCTAAATGACATTAAAAAAAATCAAAATATTTTTTATAAAAGCAGCACTTTTGTTGAGTGTTGCTTTTACTTATTCGCAATCAAACGCTTTAAAAAAACTTGAATTACAAATAAAAAATCAAGATTTTGAACAAGCAAAAATTATTAATGAAAAGATAAATACAAAAAAGTTCAATGCTTTTGAACTAGCACAATACAACTATTTATTGGCCATTATAAACGTTCAAGAAAACAAAGACGACTTGGCTTTCAATCACTACATTGAGTCAAAAAAACTATTTAAATCAATTGATAGTGTTGATAAAGTTGCTAAAATTAACATTGAAATTGTTTCGCTTTTATTAGCAATTAATAGAAACAAAGTTGATTATAAAAAGTTTTTAAAAGAGTATAATGACTATGCTGAACAGAAAAAAGATCCGAAAATATTAACGGAGTTTTATATTCAAATTGGAAAGTCATTTTATGATACCATTCCAAAAACGGCATTAGATTATTTCAAAAAAGCAGAAAAGGAGAATCTAAAAACAAATGATGAAATTACACAGGTCAGAATTCTTCAAAACATAGGAGCTACTTTTTCACATGACAGAATAAACAAAATTGATTCTGCTCTTTACTCCTATCAAAAAGCTTTAAAAATTTTAAGCAAAAATCAAAAGAATAGTAATCAACAAAAAATTACAGGATTTTTCTTCAATATTTATACCAACACAGGATTAGCATATAGTAAAAAAAAGGATTTTGAAAAGGCACTTTATTATTTTAACAAAGCAGATTCTATTCCGCTTAAAGATTATCTAAATAAAAATAAAGAGATTTTATATGGTTACTTATCCGATTTATATAAAGAAAAAGGAGACTATATAAAATGTATTGAATACATCGAAAAACAAAAGGTTCTAACCAATACATTAAATGAAAATGAACAAAAAATTGCTATTACAGAAATTGATACAAAATACAAAACTGAAGAAACAAAACTTCAAAATCTAACCCTAAAAAACAAGCTTCAAACAAATAAAATAATACTATTTATTGGACTTGCTTTATTACTGATAATTACAACAATAGGAGTTCTAGCATACAAGAACGTTTCGAAAAAGAAAACCATTGCCGAACAAGAAAAACTAATCCAAACGCAAAAACTTGAAACATCGCTTAAAGAACAAGAACTCCATGAAATTGATATAATGCTTGAAAGCCAGGAAAAAGAACGTCAAAGAATAGCAAATGAATTACATGATAATCTAGGTAGTTTATTAGCAACTTTAAAGTTTAATTTTCAAAATCTTAAACGCCAAAAAGAAGTTTTAGAAGACAAAGAAAATCAACTGTTTGAAAAAACTGATTCGCTTATTGATGAAGCTTATCAGGAAGTAAGAAATATTTCACATCTAAAAAACCTTGGTGTTATTGGAAGTCATGGTTTGGAAATTGCTGTAAAAAAAATGGCAGAAAAAATGAGTATTCTTAAAAAGTTGACCATAAACGTAATTCCTTTTGGATTAAACGAAAGATTAGATAATCAAAAAGAGATAACACTTTTCAGAATGATTCAAGAATTGTGCACCAACATCATTAAGCATTCTCAAGCTACCGAGGTTAATATCTATCTTACACAGCATAATAAAACCGATATCAATATTATTATTGAAGATAATGGGAAAGGATTTGATATTAAAAAAATTGCTACAAAAGACGGAATTGGTCTTAAAAGTATAGAAAAAAAAGTGGAACAAATGGAAGGAACTTTCACCATAGATTCAGTAATAAATAAAGGAACAACCATAATTATAGACCTACCAATATGATAACATTAGTAATTGCAGAAGATCATCAAGCTCTAATTGATGGCATCCGTTCTTTTTTGGAATATGAAGAAGATATTACCGTTTTGGGTGAAGCAAATGATGGTGAAATTTTAATCGATTTGGTTAGAAAAAAGCAACCACAAATTGTTTTAACCGATATAAGAATGCCCAAATGCGATGGAATTTGTGCTACAAAAACAATAAAGAAAGAGTTTCCAAATACCAAGATAATTGCTTTTAGCATGTTTGACCAAGCAGAAGCTATTCATCAAATGAAAGATGCTGGTGCATCGGGCTATATCATGAAGAATTCTTCACTTAAAAAAGTTTTAGAAGCCATAAGAATTGTAGCTAAAAATGGAGACTATTTTGATGATTCCATAACAACTACAGATGTAACAAGTAAAGAAGAAATTGTATTAAGCACACGAGAAAAAGAAATATTACGTCTAATAGGTGAAGGAAAAACTTCTCAAGAAATTGCTGATATTTTATTCATTGGTAAAAGCACTGTTGACACGCACAGAAAAAATATTCTGAAGAAAATGAACATTCAAGGAAAAACGGATTTAATAAGATTTGCCGTTGAAAGAAAATATGATTTTTAGGAAATAATCTTCCATTCAAAAATTAAAAATAGTATTTCATAAACTAAAAAGGCTGTTTCATAAAAAAAATAAATATCTCTCATTTTTTTTATTTAACTTACAAAGAAATAAAACTAAAAATGATAACTTTCACTAAAGACGATTTATTTTATTCAGATTATGAATGGTCGACCTATATTTCATCTGACCCTAAAATTTCTGGAAAAATAGATGAAACCCGATTTAATAAAAATC
>LNFM01001921.1_pt1 | contig 45330 bp, 49 predicted proteins | sample 596031 | NCBI WGS metagenome assembly LNFM01 (sample SAMN04254537, study PRJNA301005) | activated carbon metagenome | isolation source: dual media filters at the Ann Arbor, Michigan drinking water treatment plant | place: USA: Ann Arbor
GCTTTCTGTTCTTGCGTCGGCGTGTGGCGTTACTCATCAGGCCGTTCGCAAATGGGAGAAGACTGGGTTACCCCGATCTGAATGGACTGGGGAAACGACGCATGCACAGCGGCTTGCCGAACTCTCCGATGGTGAGTTCACCGTTGGTGCTCTTTTGGATTGGTCGAGACAGGTTCGTCTTTCGCGCGCCGCGTGATTATTGACGGCGCAGAGCCCGGATTTTGTCAACCCTGGATTTGCGTCGAAAGCAACTAGCGAGTGAGCGCATGAAGCGCAGTAGCGGATTGGAATTGTGGTGCGCGACCGATGCCAACGGCTTCGGCTTGCGCGACTTCTTCGGGGCCATCGTCTTTTTCCTTGGGCTGTTTTTCATTCTTGGGTGCGCCGGTCTTTATGCCGGTGTGCTGAAGGTAATTCGAACCATTCACCCTCCGAAACCCTCGGTGTGATCGCCATGAATCAACGTCGCTATCAATCATGGGTCGACGCGCTCAGATGCCTGGTCCCGAACGGGGAGCACGGCAAGCTGGCCATACATCTCCGTCAACGCGGCCTGTGGCCACCGACCCTCTCAGATGAATCAGCACGCGCCCGCATGACTGCGTCACTCAACTCGAACGGGAGTAAGGGCGAAGAGTTAAAAATGCGCGAAGTATTCGAGCTGATGCAAGTCACCGGCCGGTACGACCCGCTGTACTACCTCTGCGATCGGCTGGGTCTCTCCCGCCCGCAGCCGCTGGCGCCAGAGCACCTGCTGACCGGCGCTGTGCACCGCCTGCAGGATGTCGCTGATCAGGCGGTCGCGATGCTGGAGGAGGCGCGCATCCTGATGGATCTCTCGCGGAGTCGCGCGGCGCCGGTGGCGACAGCCCGATTCTCGTACCCCGCCGATCTGGATATTGATGAACTCCTGGGCGAGCCAGATTTGGCTGGGAGCGACTTTTGAACCAGCTGGGCCTGTTTGACCGGCCGGCGCCGTTCGCGCGCGGCAGCCGTACCAGCAAGGCCGCAGCGGACTCGATTGAGCCGCAGGCCGGGACGCTGCGGGCGATCGTGCTGGCGTTCATCCGTGGCCGCGGCACGCAGGGCGCGATATGCGAGGAGGTCGAGCTTGCTCTCGGTCTCAAGCATCAGACCGCCAGCGCCCGCGTCTGCGAGTTATCCGAAGCCAAGCTCATCAGGGACGGTGGCGTGACCCGCCTGACGACGAGCCGGCGATCCGCTGTGGTGTGGACGACGGAAAAGGCGGGGGGTTAGGAGAATGAACTTCTTCAAGCTCTACATCGGCGACTACCAGCGAGATACGGCGGATCTGTCATTGATGGAGCACGGCGCATACCTGCTGATGCTTCAGCACTATTACGCGACCGAGAGACCTCTACCGGAAGGGAAGGCGCTGCATCGAATGCTGCGCGCCACGGACAAGGAGGAGCGAGATGCCATCGACGTGGTAGTGCAACGATTCTGGCAGCGGACAGACGCGGGCATCACGCATGGAAGGGCCGACGAGGAGATCCGAAAAGCCGAGCATCAGCGCACCGTTAATCGTGAAATCGGAAAGCGTGGAGGTAGGCCAAAGCAAACCCAATCACTAACCGAATCGGTTTATTTCTCTGAAACCGATTCGGTTAGTGATTCGCATAGCGAACAAGAACCGACCGATAACCCTAACCAGACACCAGACACCAGATCTCCCCCTTCGCTTCGCTCAGGGGGAGGCGCACGCGCGACGCGCCTGCCGCCGAACTGGGAGCCGGATGGTGAGGGCTGGGTCTGGGCCGTCAACGAACTGGGTAGCGGAGAGCGAATGGGGCGAGAGCTGGCGAAGTTCAGGGATTACTGGGTAGCGAAGCCTGGGAAAGACGGCACGAAATTGGACTGGGCGGCCACTTGGCGAAACTGGGTGAGAAAGGCAGGCGAAGATGCGCAAAGCAGGGGAAGTAGCGGCGCAAGCCGTGAGTCAGCGGTCGACCGAGTTCGCCGAGCCAACGCCTCAGCGCTCGCGGACGATGGCGAAATTCTGGGCGCGCATGGCCGAGATGTACGGCCACAAATGGACGAGCAGCTACGGGGAGACGCCGACGGAGTTGTGGTCGAAGGCGCTTTTCGCACTGTCGGCTGAGCAGATCCGAACCGGTTTACTGAAGTGCCTGACCAACGGCGAAGCATGGCCGCCAAGTGCGCCGGAATTCGTGGCTATGTGTCGCCCCGCGCGGCGCGAGCATGCCGCCATGTATCTGGCCGTCCCGATGCTGCCGGCGCCGAAATGCGATCCCGAAAAGGCCGCCGCCGCGTTGGCCGCTGCGCGCCGAATTGTCGCAGCGTCATGAGCATCGAGCAGTGGGAACATCGCTCAGGAGACCGCTGCTACCTCTCGCGGCCCCTGCAGGATGGGCGGCGCTATCGAGTTCGCCTGCAGGGCTCGCGCTGGACGGCCCAACACATCCGCTTCGCGACCGGCGTCGGCTTCGGCAATGTCGTCGCTCACGTCGGCTCGTTCGCCAACCCGAAAGCCGGCATGGCCGCGTGCCAGGCGCATGACGAGGCAGCCCATGCGACTCCCTGACCCTATCCGTCGCGCCATCGCGCGTCGCGTCCTGCGCATGATGGCCACGCGCAAGGCTGATTACGTGATTGAGAGCGGCACCACCGCCTACCTGTGCCGCTGGTACATCATTCCGCGCAATCCGCTGATCAGCGTCTACGCGCACTGGATTCGTGTCTCGGACGACGATCGCGCGATGCACGACCATCGCAGCGTGACCATCTCCATCATCCTCGATGGCGGCTACATCGAGGTCACACCCCGCGAACCTCAGTGGGCCGATCCGAATCAGTACGTGAAGCGCCAGAAGCGCAGCGCTGGAGAAATCATCGCCCGCATGCCGAGATCGCTGCATCGACTGGAAGTGCCGTCGGGTTGCGATGCCATCACGCTGTTCATCACCGGCCCTTGGCTCCGGGTGTGGGGCTTCCATACCGCCGTCGGCTGGCTCACGCACAAGGAATACTTCCGCATCTTCGGAGAGCGTCAGTCGTGAGCCCGACAGACCGTCAGGCGCCGCCATGGGCTGCGCGCACGAGCGTGAAAATGCGCTGCCCGCGATGTCAGGAAACGAAGCCGGAAGCCAACTTTGGATTCGACAAGAGCGTGAAGGGCGGCCGCCGCAAGACCTGCAAGAGTTGCGACACAGCCAGGCGCATCAAGGCCAATCAGCTGGTGCCACGATGAGCGCGAACCCTCTACAGATGCCCGGCCAGGCCTTTCACTTGGACTTGCGCAACCCGAACCCACGCAGCAGCAAGAGTAAAGAGGGGCCTGTCTACCGCGTGAGCTTCGAGGTCGATCAGGACACCTTTCTGGCATTCATGGATGCGCGCACGAGCGGCCTTTATCTCGCGTGTGTGGCGACCGTGGTCGACGGGGTGCAAGGAGGCCCCGCGCCTGCAGCTGAGCCAGAGAAACGAGATGCAAAGCGCTGACAGTTCGCGATTCGAATCAAAGATCAAGGTTGATGGCAACGGTTGCTTCGTATGGCAGGCCGGCATTTCCACCCAGGGTTATGGAAAGTTCAAGGTTGGAGGAAGGACGGCGCTAGCGCATCGCTGGAACTATCAACGCATCAAAGGCGAGATCCCCAACGGGAAGGTGCTTGACCATTTGTGCCGAAACCGTCGCTGCGTGAATCCGGACCATCTGGAAGTGGTGGAAAACCGGGAGAACGTGCTTAGGGGTATCGGCCCATCAGCGACAAACGAAAGCAAAACGCACTGCGTGAAAGGTCACGAATTCACGCCGGAGAATACGTACCGCCGGCGTAACGGGAGGGAGTGCCGAAGCTGCTGGGAGGACCGCAGACGACGTGATGGAGCCATCAAACGGGAAGGATCCTCCGCTCAACGCGGCGTTTCCTGGAAGAGTGATCGGCAGAAGTGGCTCGCGCGCGTTTACGAGGATTCAAAGCCAAAACACCTGGGCCATTTCGCGACCGAATCAGAAGCCATCGCAGCGGTTCAGTCCTACAACTCAATTCACGGAATCTGTTCATGACGCCTGACGCTGTCGAAATCTTCAAACGGACGATGGTGATGTTGGAGCGCCGCCGGTGCAGCGATGGCGACGCACTGATGCTGACGGCCATGTATGTCAGCTACGTGCGGCAACGCATGGCGCGCATCGACCCGACCGCGCCGCGCGCGGAGGTAGAAGCGCAGATCCTCGAGGCGTCCTATCACGCCGACTCACTCATCGCGCTGCCTGTGGACGGCTGACGATGGCGCTGAATTGGAAATCGGAGCGGCGGGGCGAGGAGTGGCGCGCCCATCCTTATGTCATCGAGCGCTTCGAGATCATGAGGAATGCCAAGTGGACGGGTGAATTCCTTTTCAGTCTGCACCTGGTGCGGCCAAGGCCGGGCGGGGGCGAGATCCGCGAGCTGCTCCGGGCTCGCCTGATCTCGGTCGAAAGGGCCAAGCAAGTGGCGGAAAACCATCTGAAACGCGAGAAGGGGGCCGCTTGAGCGACACCAACATCTACGTGCTGCGCGGCGAGGCCCGATTGTGCAACTGGGGGAACTGGTGTGCGGGCGACACGGCCAGATCGCTGCGCGAGCCTAATCAGTCGCCGATCGCGCGCCTGTACCAGCCCGAGAAGGGCGACACCTACGAGGAGGATTTGATGCCGACACCTCTTCCTCCGAACGATGAAGAGGCAGCGGCCGTCGAGCGCCAGGTTCTGGCGATGGCGCTGATGGATCGCTCGCTCCTCTACTACGCCTACGTCCTGAAATACCCGGTGTCGTCCGCTAGGCGCGGCGTGCCCACGCTCGTCCGGCGCACCGGGCTGTCTGAGGAAGCTGTCAACGCGCGCCTCGCACGCATTTGCGAGAACGTAGGGAGACTGAAACTCTGAAAGCGACGAGGGGCTTGCATCCGGGATCGGGATTGCTATTATCTGGGGTGTGGGGGCATTGCCTCCGGAATTCGCGAAGTGACCGCCTGATGAACCCGCCTTGTGCGGGTTTTTTCGTTTCTGGAGCAATGGAGGACAGGGATGGCCGATCTGGAAACCCCCGCTGATGTGAGCGAGTTCGATCGTTTCGTGAACGCGGACACGTTGGTCGGCCCGTCGCCGGGTGAAATCTCCGGATCAGCGCTGCTTTCGCGGATTGTGAACCTCGAAGAGGCGATGCAGGCCCTGCGCACATCGCTGTGGCGTCAGGAATCCCAGATTCAGGACGCGCGTTTCAAGGTTGATGCGTCACTCCTGCTGATTGAGCAGATCCGGGCCGCCGTCGCGGCCGAAATCGCGCAGAACAAGCTCCACAAAGACGGCCACCGGCCAAGGTAATCGCCCATGGACTCGATCCCGGTCACCGCGTTGTCGATGGCCGAGCGGTTCATTGGCATCAAGGAAGCGCCTGGCGCTGCGGACAATGCCGCGGTGCTGGCCATGCTCCAACTCGACGCGAAGTGGGTGCGGCACGACGACGTGCCGTGGTGCTCCGCGTTCGCGAACTACATCGCGTGGCTGCTCAATCTGCCGCGCTCGAAGTCGCTCGCCGCGCGGTCCTGGCTGACCGTGGGTAAATCGGTGGGCCTGTTCGCGGCCAAGCCAGGCTTCGATGTGGTGATTTTCTCGCGCGGCTCCGGCCCTCAGCCCGGACCGCAGGTGCTGGATGCGCCCGGCCATGTGGCCTTCTTCGCTGCCCGCTCGCCCGGCATGGTGCGGGTCGTCGGCGGCAATCAATCGGACGCGGTGACGACGGATCTCTATCCGGCCGACCGCGTGCTTGGCGTGCGCAGACTGTGGGGTGACGCGTGATCTCGGATCTGAAATCGTGGTGGGAGTTCGGCCTGTTCCTGATCGGCGACGCCGCGTCGCTGAAGGACGCGATCCGACTCTATCCGGTGGGGTGCGCGTTCGGGATTTACTGGACTCAGGGTATCAAGCGGGCGCAGAAGCGCCGGAAGTGGCGCAACCGCGAGAACCTGACCCGCCTTGAGCTGCGCGCGCTGTCGAGCTGCATCGCGGGTGTGATTATCACCCTGATGGCGGTCGCGTTTTTCCCGGAAATGCCGAAGCGCCAGATCCTCGCGCACACCATTCTGGGCGGCGCGGCCGCGCCGATGATTATGTGGGCGGTCATCGAGGCGCTGCAGCTCGCTGGGCGCTGGCTGCCTTGGGCTGCGGACTACTGCCAGCGCGTCAAGACGGGCGACCGCCGGCGGTCTGATGAAGGCCGACCCCCTCCCGGCGTCGAGGATCGCCGTCTGCAAGACGAGACGGGCGAGTTCTGGACCGACGGCCGGTGATCAAGCTCCCTGATTGGAAGGATCCGATCATCTTCACGCTGCTGGTGGCGCTGGCCATCTGTGCGGTGCTGGCCATCGCGCAGCGCGTCCAGTTGGGCAACGCCCGCGAGCGCATCACGGCCCTCGAAGGAATTCGGGACACGCTGAACCGTGACATTGGGGTGGTCGAGACCCAGCGGGATGAGGCAGTCGCCAAGAATTCGCACATGTCCCGCCGCCTGGACGAACAGTCTCAGGCTATCGCGCAAATCAAGACGCAGGCTGAGGCCAGCCAGGCCAAGGCCGGCGCCGCGGCGCGCGTGGTGCTTGCCGAGCGCCCGAAACTGCCAGCCGGCCACGGCCCGGCGGTCATGAACGCGTGGCTGCGCGATACCTTCTCCTCGCGCTGATCCTCACTGGCTGCGCCCGGCAGGAGCCGCGCGTCGAGCGAGTGACGATCCGCGAGGCCGGCGCCCCCGTGCTCGTGCCCGTACCGGTGCCGTGCGCCATCGAGCCCGCGCTGCTCGAGCCGCTCGGCGTCGCGCTGCCGGAATTCATCCTGGCCAACCCGCCGGCCGTGAGCGGCCTGACCGCAGAGAACGAAACCCGCCTGCAGGCGTTGCTCGCCGCAATGGACCAACGACTGCGCGGCTGGAAGGTTTGGGCCGAGGGCTGCGGGACAACCGCGGCCGAAGCGCCCGACAGATAACCATTCCCGCCCCCTCCCAGCGTCCGCCGTGGGGCGCGCAGGTGTTCTCACAAAGTGCCTTGGGTCGGGACGTGCGTTCATGGGGCGCGCGGCTGTTAACAGGCTGTAAGACACCGCACGGCACCATCAATCGAGGAGGGCCGGATGGCCATCGTCCGTAAAACCGTCTACCAGCTCGACAACCGGGACACCTTCGACACGCTGGAGCAGGCGCTGGGCAATCTCCGGCTGCTCAAGCTGCAGGCGATGTTTGTGTCCCTGTTCCCGGATCAGAAAAACATGGTCGGGGCCTGGGCGAAGGTCTTTGCAGAGCGCAACGCCGAAATCATCACGGCGCTGCAGAACATCGAAACCGAATTGGCGGATGCCGCAAAAGATTACGAGGTGAAATAGCCATGACGACCCGCATTCTCATCGTTCACGACGAACTGACGGCGACACGCCTGGTGCAGTTCCGTGAGAACAACCCGGCTGCGGTCGGCCACGAACTGCCGTGGAACGACCTGTACCCGGGCGAGGTCGGCGCGGCCAACGTCACCGGCAACTCGCAGATTGAGATCCGCGAGGGTGAAGCCGTGCCGGCAGACCATGTGCCCATGGTGCCGGACTACGCGCCGTCGGCTGCCGCGCAGGGTCCCAACGGTGAAAGCGTGCTGGAGGTGGCGGATGGTGATTTCGTCATCATCAACGGCAGCCGATTCCCTGGCCTCGCGTTCCGGTGGATGGCCGATCCGGAGAATGTCGGGCGTCAGTTCACGCTGTTCTCGAATGAGGGTGGCGACGTGCATTTCTCATACGAGCTAGCGCCACAGGAGCCGGACACGCTGGGGCAGATGAGCATCGGCGGCGTTGTGACATTGCCGCCACCGGAAGGCTATCCGAGCGGCCTGGGCGATACGCTGCCGGGCGAGGCGATGCTTTCGGAGGTTCCGGACGCGCCGGACCTGACCATCCACGCCGATCAGGAAGTGGGCGAAACGGCCTAATCCTATGTCAGGCGGGTTCTACGTGTACGCGCTCATCGACCCACGGGACGGGCGAGCCTTCTACATCGGGAAGGGCTGCGGCAAGCGGGCACATGCTCACGTGCTTGCCAGCAGGCGCGGCGCGGAGCCCAACCCCGAGAAAGATTTGCGCATCCGCGAGATTCACGACACGGGTGCGGCCGTCGTTGAGCGCGTTCTGCGTCGATTCGACTCCGAGTGGGATGCGCTTGAGCTTGAGAGGCGGCTGATTCATCGGCTGAGGCGACGACTGACCAACATTGCGCATGGCGGCGCCGCGCAATCGGGGGAGGCAAGGCGACAGCGGGAACTCATGCTCAATCGCGCGCGTCTGGCGCGGTTCGAAAGGATTCGCGACAACCTCCCACGCAGCGCGCCCAATTACGTCTTTTCCACGTGCTTGGCGGCCATCGGTCATCTGTCGTCTCTTGTGGACGCAGAAAATGCCTAAGAAAATCGAACTTTCTGTTGCGCAACAGCGGTTTATTTCTGAGTACCTGAAGAATGGCGGCAATGCTTCTGCCGCTTTCCGAACTGCCTTCCCGCACTCGAAACGCTGGAAGGACACCTCAGTTCACGTGAAGGCTTGCAAGCTGCTGGCTACGGATAAGGTTCGGCTAAGGCTCTCATCTGTGGCGAGCGAGATAACCGCCGAGCAGAAAGTGACGCTTGAGCGCGTCGTGAAAGAGATCGATCGGATCGGGCATTCGGATCCGTTGATGCACATATACGGCGATGACGGTCAGCTCACCGATCCGAAAACTTGGCCCGAGGATGTCCGCCGATGTGTCGCGTCAATCGAAACCTTTGAAGAATTCGAAGGTGCCGGAAAGGACCGACGCTTGATTGGCTACACGCGCAAAGTGAAGTTCTGGCCGAAGCACAACGCCTTGGAAATGCTCATGAAGCACACGGGCGGCTACGAGCGCGACAACGAGCAGAAAAACCCATTCCGCAACCTGCCGCGCGAGCAACTGCGCGAGCTGGAGCGCCTGATCAGTGCACTTGAATCTGAATCCGTCGCTGGTGGCGCAACTCCAGCGCCTGACACCAGAGCAGCGTCGGGCGTCACTCATTGAGATTCGGGCCATCCTCAAGGGTAGCGCCCTTGAAGACCTGTTCCCGGATGACGGCCCGTACCGCCGCGAGCTGTACCCGAAGCACCTAGAGTTTTTCGAGGCTGGCGCCCGCGAGCGCGTTCGTCTGCTGATGGCGGCCAACCGCGTCGGCAAGACCCTCGCGGCGGGTTTCGAACTGGTGAGCCATCTGCGGGGCAAGTATCCCGCGTGGTGGACTGGCAAGAAGTTCACGAAGCCGATCAGCGCATGGGCCTGCGGCGACACCGGCAAGACCGTCCGCGACATCGTGCAGTTGAAGCTGTGCGGCGCGCCTGGCGCCATCGGGACCGGGCTCATCCCGGCCGACGACATCCTCAAGACGACGTCGAAAAGCGGCGTGCCGGACGCGTTCGATTCGGTGACGGTCCGCTCCGCGTTCGGCGAGTCGCGGCTCGCGTTCAAGAGCTACGACCAGAAGCGCGAAAGCTTTCAGGGCACAGAGCAGGACTTCATCGACCTGGACGAGGAGCCCCCGCTCGACGTGCAGAACGAATGCCTGCTGCGCGTGATGCCAACCGGCATGTTCACCGGCGGCCTGATGGTGCTGCCGTTCACGCCGCTGCGGGGCCTGACGCCGCTCATCCTGCACCTGCGCGACGTGGGCACGTGGGAAATCGGCATCACGTGGGACGACGTGCCCCACCTGAGCGAGCAGGACAAGGCGGACATCCTGCGCGAAACGCCGAAGCACCTGCGGGCATCGCGGTCGCGTGGCGTGCCGCTGCTCGGCGCCGGCGCCATCTTCACAGTGCCGGAGGAAGAGATCACGGTCGCGCCGTTCGCGATCCCGAAGCACTGGCTGCACATCGGTGGCGTGGACTTTGGCATCGATCACCCGTTCGGCGCCGTCGACCTCGTGCACGACCCCGATGGCGACGTGTTCTACGTCACCAAGGAATACCGCGTGACCGGCGCCGCGGCGCCCATCCATGCGTCAGCGCTGCGCCCCTGGGGTGAATGGATGCCGTGGGCCTGGCCGGCCGACGGCTTGCAGACCGAGAAGGGATCGGGCGAGCAACTCGCGGAGATCTACCGCAAGGAGCGGCTGAACCTCCTGCCTGAATTCGCCCGCTTCCCCGAGACCGGCGACGACAGCGAGCGCGAGGGCAGCCGCGTCAGTGTCGAGGCGGGCCTGTTCGAGATGGCCACCCGCATGGAGACAGGCCGCTGGAAGGTGTTCAGCACGTGCCCGAAGTGGCTCGAGGAATACCGGCAATATCATCGTGACGAGAAGGGCAAAATCGTGAAGCTGATGGACGATCTGATCTCCGCCTCGCGCTACGCGATGATGATGATCCGATTCGGCAAGACCGGGCCGGATCGCGCCAGCGGCGTCAACCATGCTCGCGTCCGCCGCGGCAAGGTGATCTGATGGCCCAGATCGTACCCGCCGGCAACGCGGCCGTTGTCGACCAGCTGGAGGAGCAGGAGTCGACGACGAAGCCTGGCAGCGCCGGCGGCCAGGAGCTGACGTCACGCGAGTTCATGGGCTGGGTGGACGAGATCCATTGGCAGCCGGACTGGCGCGCGATGGCCGACCGCGACTGCGACTACTACGACAACAACCAGCTGGACCCCGATACGCTCGCCGAAATCGAGCGGCGCGGCATGCTGCCGGTCGTCAAGAACATGATTCAGCCGACCATTGATGTCGTGCTGGGCCTCGAAGCGAAGATGCGCACGGACTGGCGCGTCAGCGGCGACAACGACCAGTTTGCCGACGTTGCGGAAGCGCTGAGTCAGCGTCTGTTCGAGGCGGAGCGCGAGTCGCACGCCGATCGCGCCATTGCTGACGCGCACGCCGGCCAGGTGAAGGCCGGCATCGGCTGGGTCGAAGTGGTCCGCTCATCGGATCCGTTCCAGTTCCCCTACGAAGCGAACAGCGTCCACCGGCGCGAGCTGTACTGGGACTGGAACGCGCGCAAGCCGATGCTGCAGGACAAGCTGTACCTCATCCGGCGCCGGTGGTTCTACACGGATCAGGTCAAGGCCTTCTTCCCGAAGTTCAAGGACGAACTGAGCCGGATGGGCGAGGGCTTCCCGCTCGACACGCTGCTGACCGGGCGGTTGGAGAGTGCGCATCGCGGCTTCGAGCAGGCGCAGGAGCTGCGCCTCACGCTCGAGGAGTGGGAGTGGCGCAACCCATCGAACAACCGCATCGCGCTGTTCGAAGTCTGGTACAGCCGCTACGTCCGCGGCTACGTGCTGAAGCTGCCCGACGAGCGGACCGTCGAATTCGACCGCCAGAACAAGTTCCACATGGCGGCGGTGGCGTCGGGCCGCATTCGGCCGCAGCCGGCGGTGTACTCGAAGCTGCGCCGGGCCATCTTCGCCGGGCCGGTGAAGCTGGTCGACATCGATGCCGGCCGCCGCGATACGTCCTACGTGCCGTTTTTCGGCTACCGCGAGGATCTCACCGGGATCCCCTACGGTCTCATCCGCACGATGATCAGCCCGCAGGACGAAATCAACGCGCGCACGCAGAAGATGCTGTGGCTGCTCGGCGCCAAGCGCGTGACGATGGATGCCGACGCGCTCGACAAGGAATCGAACGACGTCTCGGAGGTGCTGGACGAGATCACGCGCGCCGATGCGGTCGTGGTGATGAACCCGAACCGCACCAACCGCGACCAGTACGCGTTTCGCGTCGACGAGAACCTGTCGCTGGCCGATGCGCAGTTCAAGATCCTGCAGGAGAACAAGACCGATCTGCAGATGGTGCGTGGCATCTTCAACGCAATGCTGGGCAGTGAGTCGGGCGCAACGTCCGGCGTGGCCATCAATTCGCTGGTGGAGCAGTCGACCACGGTGATGGCCAGCATCATCAGCAGCTATCAGGACAGCCGGCGCGGAGTCGGCAACCGCCTGGTGGAGTTGATTGTGCAGGACCTGACCGGCCGTCAGGTGGAGGTGCTGATCGAGGAGTCAGGCGCGAAACGCAAGACCATCATCCTCAATCAGCCCTCGCGCGACGAGCAGACCGGGCAGCCCTACCTCAAGAACGACGTCAGCCGCTCGCGCTTCAAGGTCGGCGTGCTCGACGTGCAGACGGCACCGGCCTACCGCCAGCAGCAGCTGACGATGCTGTCCGAAGTGATGAAGGGTTTGCCGCCCGAGATGCAGGCCATCCTCGCGCCGGCCTACCTCGAAATGACGGATCTGCCGAAGCGCAAGGAGATGGCGGAGCAATTCCGCAAGCATCTGGGCCTGGTGGACCCGGAAGGACTGCCGCCGGAGGAGCGCGCGCAGGTGGAGCAGCAGATGGCCGAGCAGGCCGAGATGGCCAAGCGCATGGCGCTGGCACAGCTCGCCGAGCAGGAGAACAAGGCCGCGAAGCTCAAGGCGGAGGCCGACAAGGTCGCCGCGGAAGCCGCGAACATGGGCGCCGCCGACGGCCAGGCCAACGAAGCGGTGATGAAAGCGCAGCAAGCCGCGCAGGAGCAGGTGGCCGCGCTCACCCATCAGGTGCAGGAGCTGCAGCGAGGCATCGCGGACAAGCGCCTCGAGATCGCCGCTCGCTACAAGGCCGACACCCTCAAGGCGAAGCTGGAAGCCGCGTCCAAGGTCAGGTCGACCGAAGTGGGCGGCGTCAGCGACAAGGCCGTCGCGCAACTCAAGGAGCTGGTGTCATCCCTGCAGGCCGATCTCCGTGAGATGGAGCAGCGGATGAAGGCCGAAAGCAAGGACGCTCTCTACGCCGAGCGCGATCGAAGTGAGGGCAGGGCGGAGTCCGACACATCGAAGATCCTGAAGCAGCTGATGGAGTCCAGCGAAAAGCGGGACGACTCCATCGCGTCTGCAATCGAAGATTTGGGCGTGATGATGGCCAAGGCGCACGAGCAGGTGCGCGAGGCCATTGCTGAAACCAACAAGGCCGGATCTGAGCGGTTCGAGAAGCTGGCCAGCATGGTGGCCGCAGAACTCTCTGAGGGAGACGAGAAATGAAGATGTTCAAGAACCGATTTGTCCTGTTCGCACTGGCGCTCCTGCTGCCGATAGCTGCCGACGCCGCGCTCAAGTACAGCGCCGCCGTCCGCATTGCGCGCCTTGACTCGGTCGAATCGACGATCAGCACGTCCGCGGTGCTCAAGATTCGCTCAGGGACCGCGCCGTCCGGCGGTTGTGCCGATGCCGACGCGGGCACGGCGCTCGCCGTCATGACACTGCCGTCCGACTGGATGGCCGGTGCGAGCGGTACGACCACGGTCACGAAGGCCAAGAGCGGCACGTGGGAGGACACCAGTGCAGACGCCGGTGGCACGGCTGAGCATTTCCGCATCTATGCCAGCGACGGCACGACCTGCCATGTGCAGGGCTCCGTGACCGGCAGCGGCGGTGGTGGCGACATGATCGTCAACAACACCAGCATCCTCATCACACAGCCGGTCGTGGTGACCTCTTTCACAATCACGAGCGCGAACTGATACGCCGTGAGCCTGATCCTTCCGCCGTGGGCGTTTGCCTACTGCACGGACTGCGAGCCCTCGACGCCGAGCTTTTCGAGTCACGGCGTGTCTGTCACGCCCGGCACCAGCAACGCGGACGGCACGCCAGTCACGCTCATCGCCGCCATCGGGCACGACGTGCACCGACTGGTGGTGCATGTCAGCGACACGGCAATTGCCAGCGCCGCGCACTATGCGCTGCTCGACATCCTTACCGACCCGGCAGGCGGAACGTCGTGGGGCGCGTGGATTGACGATCTGCTGTGTGGGTTTCTGGTGTCGAACTCGGGCGTGCAGGATTCCGGTTTCTGGCTGGACTTCCCGATCTGGCTGCCGGCCGGTTCCAGCATCGGCGCGCAGATGCGGACCTCGCACACAGTCGCCGGTACGCCACGGGTCAGCGTTTGGGCCTTCGGCGAGCCGAGCCGGCCGGATATGTGGTGGTGCGGGCAAGGCGTCGAAACGCTGGGGGTGACAGCGGCCAGCAGTCGCGGCACCTCGCACACGGCGGGCGTGAGCGGCGCATACAGCTCGTGGGCCAGTGTCGGCAGTCCGACGACCAAGCGCTTCGGCGCCATCCAGCTTGCGCTTGGCGGCACGGATGCGTCGGCGGCAGCGAACTCCTTTCACTTTCAGGTCGGCAAAGGCTCGCAGCCCTTGCCCGGCTTTCCGCTGCTGCTGCGCGGCACGGGCACCAACGAGAACGGCGCACAGATGGGGCCGGGCGGCCCTGTCTGGTGCAACGTCGAATCCGGCGCTCAGATGCAAGTACGCGGACGCGGGAGCGCTGGCGCTTCAGAGGCGATGGATGTCGCCATCTACGGAGTCTACTGATGGCCATTTCACAAGCGTTCAGCGGCACCGAGACCGTCAGCACGACGGAGCACAGCCTGACGACCGACACGGCCGGGCCTGATGTCGATACCACGGACGGTATTTTTCAGTGCTTTCTCGATCTGTCGGCGATGGCTGCCGGCGACATCTTCGAGTTCCGTTGCTACGAGAAGGTGCTCGCCGCGAGCACGCAGCGGTTGTGCTACGTCGCGACGTTCGCCGGTGTGCAGGCGCAGCCCGTGTGGGTCAGCCCGTCGCTGATCCTGCTGCACGGTTGGGACATGACTCTCGACAAAATCGCCGGCACCGATCGATCGATCGACTGGTCCATCAGGAGTGTTGCGTAATGGCCGAGTACAAAGAGGTCGCGATCACGGGCAAGCGCTGGACGCGCACGAACAAGATCACGATCAACATCGCGCCGGATGGATCGGCGACCGCTCGCTTCAGCGAAGAAGAAATCACGGTGCTGAGCGACGGCACGACGACCAACCGGCCGACTGAGACGCTGCCGGCCGACATTGACCCGTCGATCGCGCAGGCACTCATCGACAAGTACCTGCAGGTGGCAGACGAGCGCGACAAGTGCCCGCCGCCCGTGGTCGCTGAGGCAATCGAGCCCGTCTAATGTCCTGGCTGTTCAGCCCACTTGAGGGCGGCGCACAGCAGCAGTCCGGTATAACCGGCATCACGGCCGACGCGGCGCTGGTCGAATCCGATGACACGGTCAGCGCAGCCGTTTCGGTTACGGTTCAGGCCTCGGCGGGCATCACCGAATCCGATGACACCGTCAGCGCGGCGGCATCGGTCACGGTTCAAGCGACCGCAGCGGTCACGGAGGGTGACGACACCCTGACGGCCGCGGGCAGCGTAACCGTCCTGGCTGAAGCGGCGATCACGGAAGCCGGCGACACGCTGGTTGCTGAGGCGGAAGTTGCGCCGGATGGCATCACGGCAACGGCGGCGCTGCAGGAGGGTGACGACACCGTCGCGGCGACGGCGAGCGTCACGGTCAACGCTGAGGCGGCCATCGTCGAAGGCGCTGACACGGTGGCTGCCGCGGCCACGGTCGGCGGCGATCCAATCACTGCTGACGCTGCCATCGTCGAGTCTGACGACACGCTGGCGGCGACCGCATCGGTCACTGTGCAGGGCCAGGCTGCGATCACGGAGGCGGGCGACACGCTCGCAGCGACGGCGACGACGCCGGTTTCAGATCCGGGTCCGGTGGCGCAGGGCGGCGGCGGCCCCGATGAAGACGACGACGCCGAAAAGCACTACGCCGAGCGGCGCAAGTTCATCCAGAAGCAGACTCGCAAGGTCGAGCCTGTTGCGGCGGCGGTCCAGAAGGCCGCGGCCACTCATAACCCCAAAGCGCCATTGGCGGCGCCGGCCCAGCCGCAGAAGGCTGGTGAGGTTGCCCGCGCAACGGATGCGCAGGCACCCGCGAGGACAAGGCCGACGGCGGCCCCTCGCCCGGCGCCGCAGCTCGAGGTGCTGGAGGAACTGGTCGCGACCGTGGATGCCGCGATCGAAGTGAACGCGAAGCGCCAGGCGCGCCAGCGACGACAGAAGCGACTCAAGGCCCTGCTGCTACTGGCAGCGGCCGCATAGGAGATCCCGATGATGCGATTCATGAAGGCCGTCGCGCGCGGCCCGGCGAAGCTTTGCCTCGAGGCCGGCCGACTGGCGGCGCGCACGATGGTCGTGCTGGCCGTTCTGGTGGCGGTGCCGATGGGCGCGTTGCTGGCGCCGCAGTACCTGCCGGTGCCGAACGCCTACGCGCAGTTCTCGGCTGGCGTGCTCAAGACCATCTCCGCGCTGACCGGCGAGGCTGAGGTGCTCAAGTCGACGGACGGCGCGCTGCACGCGTTCGGCCAGCTGCTGGAATGCGAGGACGAGGCCGCCCTGCTCTGCCGAGTGCGCGACGGCGCCGACGAATACGAGGTGGTGACCGCCACCGCGACCGATGTCCGCCTCGGCACCGCCGGCGCCGATGGCGACTACCTCGCCGGCATCCGCATCGACGCCGCGTCCGGCACGTGCGACGTGAAGGACGGCAGCACCGAAATCTTCGACATCGACGCCAGCGCGGTGAGCAACGTCGAGATCCCGGTCGGCCTGGTGGCGACCGCCGTCAACGGCTGGGCCATCAACTGCTCAGCCGGCGCCCGCGTCATCGCGCGCGGCATCTACGACACGCCGTGATGAGCGAAGCCCATTTCAATCGCCAGGGTGCCGTGATCATCGGCTCGCGGCCGTGCGCTCAACCGCTTGTCGCTTCGGTGGCGTCAAGAGCCATGTTCGATTCGCTCTTCGGGCCTGAAGCCAAGGCTGCGGAAGGGCGTCGCCGCGTCAGCGAGTTGCGAAAGGCGTGCGGCGTAGAGGCGGCGGAGGTGGAGGGTGTCATCACGGTCGCCCGGATCCATGCGGTCATCAACGCCATCGACGAGGCGGCCAAATGAAGCGGTTCGCGCTGTTCCTGCTGGGCGTGCTGCTCAGCGCGCCGGCTGGGGCGGCTTCCACCTACCATATCAAGTTCGGCTTGGCGACGGGTGCGAACAATGGAACATCGAAGGCGGACGCGTGGCGCGATTGGGGCTCGCTCAACTGGACGACCCTGACGACAGGGCTGCCGAATGTGCTGTGCATATACGGCGCGCAGACAGCGACGCAGGCCTTTGCGGGCAACGGATCCTCCGATGCGGCGCGGCTCACCCTAAAGTACGACTGCGACCCCAGCGATCCGGGCTATCTGCTCATCGCATCCGGTAGCTGCTACAGCAGCACGACCAGCCGCAGCTATGTCAGCTTTGTCGGGTTGGACGTGCGCGGCTTCACCGGCACTTGCCTCGATGTGCGCAGCGCCGCGGCCGTGCGGTTCGTGAACGGCCGCATCGTGGGCGCCTCGGTGGCGCAGGGCCGCGATACCGCCTTGATCATAGGCTCAGGGGCGACGATCACCGGCTTCCGAACCAAGTTCGCGAACATCGCGACGCGCGGGTGCGTGGCCTGCTACCTGTACGACATCGTGATCGACAGTGCGGGCGAGCGCGGATCGTCCGGCAATCAGGATGGGCTCGCGCTTGACGACGACCTGGCCAGCGTCGGCTGCGAGGGCGCAGTGCTCGACAACATCACCGTCCTCAATCAGGGCTCGTCGCAGGGTTCCGGCATCGACTTCCAGTGCAGTTTCGGCACCGGGAAAGTCACCGCCCGCAACCTTTTCGTGCACGCGTCTGAGGGTGTCGGCATCACGGTCGGCAGCAATGCCACGCTCACGCACGACATTTCGGCCTCGGTCAGCGCCGCAAACGGCTCAAATGCCTGGTATCAGAAGACCAACGGCACGCAGGCCACCTATTCTCACATCGTCGGCGTGCAGCCCGATGGCAACGCCAACTCCGCCTTCCGTTTCGGCGATGGCTCGTCCACCGGGATGGTCGCCTCGGTGGTCAACTCCATTCTGTCGGGTGACTCGCAGACGATGGCGCTGACCAACGCGAGCGGAACGCTCACCGATCATCACAACGACTACGACGGCCCGCTGTACAGCACGACGAACGGCACTCGGACGCTCGCCCAGTGGATTTCTGACGGTCAGTGCGCGGCTGGCGGATGCAGCAGCGCCGCGCCCCGGTTTGTCGGCGGTCCAATTCCGTCGACGCGGAACGGATTTCAGTTGATTCCAGCGTCGCAACTTTGTGGCGTTGGCGCTCCAGTTCGGCCCCGCGCGCGTGACGGCCTAGGCCGTCTGTTCGACCGCTACCGTCCCGCCATGGGCGCCTTCGAGTGCGCCCGCGTGCCCACCTCGAGGGCTGCACGATGATGCGTCGCGCGCCGCCGTTCCTGCTGGGGCTCGCGCTCACGCTGCCAGCATGGGCCGGCGTCGATGTGATGTTCGTCCGCTCGGATGCGGATTGCGAACGCAATGGCTGCGGGCTTCAGAACGGCTCCAGCAGGCTCAACGCCTGGCGCACCTTTGCCGGCCCTGCCTATGGCGCGTCGGACGGCACGGCCAATGTCGTGGACCCAGAGGACATCCTCGTTCTCTGCAGCGAGGATTTCGGTCCGGCAGACGTCGACACGGCGACGGTGATGATCGCGCCGAACAACAACATCAGCGGCACATCGACGACTGCGCGCACCCGGTGGACAGGTGACTGTTCGCCCTACGGTGGGCCGAAGATGGCCAAGGTCAACGGCGGCGGGACCATTGATCGCGGGTTCGACGTTGGCAGCACAAACCGCCAGTACATTCAGATCGACAATATCGAATTCTATGGGTTCGATCAGTACGGAATCATCAATCAAGGCCTTGCGACTGATGCCGATTACTGGCTCGTAGAGGCCAATTACATACACGACATCCGCGGCCTCTCGTCCGATTGCTGGTTCGGGCGCGGATCCGATGTCTCGCTCGTCGGCAATCGGTTCGACCGCTGCGGGCAGGACAACGTTTATCACGAAGGGGATCGGTTCGTTTTCCGGTCGAACAAGGCATCAAATCCCGGCATGGATGCTGCAGGCACGCAGGGTGACAACCTGCAATATGGCACGACGGAGGCAGAAGGCTTCGATATCTCCGAGAACCTGCTCTCGTCTCAGACTGACGTGAAGCAATGCGCGATTGTCGGCGTGAACGGATCACCAACGTCCGGAATCCTGACGGCGAATCAGTGTGACGGGCCAAGCGCCACGGCGGCGCTTCATTCAGCTTTCTTTCTTCAGGGGACCGGCACTGTCATCGCGCAGGGCAACTACGCGAAGGAATCTCGCTACCTGATTTACGCCGCAAGCGGCGTCAAGCTGATTGGCGACGGCAACATCGGGCATGACCTCAGTGAGTACGGCATTCAGTGCGGCACCGGCGCGACTGACTGCGAGTTGACGCACAACACCGTGGCGCGCGTGCCAGTGTGCTTCAGCACCGAGTCCGCATCGGGCACCAGCAAGATCGCCAACAACATCGGCGCCGACTGCACCACGGCTGGGATCCGAAAGAACGCAGGCGACACCGAAACGGGCAACGACCTGTATCGGGTCAGCAGCATGGTGGAAAACGAGACCACACCGACCGCCCCTAGCGCGAGCACCGTGACTACCGCCCCGGGCTTCGTCGGCGGCACACAGCCCAACACCGTGAACGGCTTCCGCCTCCTGCCCACGTCGCCCCTGTGCGGCGCTGGCGTCTACGCAGGCAAGTATTTCGACAAGACCGGCCGCCGCATCCTGCCGCCGGTCACGCCTGGTGCATTCCAATGCAGCTCAGGCCGAGCGCCCGCGCTGCGCTGAATAGATTCGCTCGCCCCGCGCGATAAAGGGGCAACCAACCAACCGGCCTAGCGCCGGTTTTTTTTCGCCTGAAATAAGGCGCTTCGCAGCCATGCGACAACTGGCAGAGGTGGATTGATGGACACAAACGAACAGACGTTCGCCATGGAGAACGACCCCGCAACGATGGACATGGACTCCGATGAGTTCAAGGCCGTCCTGAACGCGTTTGACTCCGATGGCGAAGGTGAGGCGACTGATACCGACGGCGGTGAATCCAACAAACAGGACGAATCGAGCGCGACGTCCGGCGCAGCGGATCCCAAAGACGGCGAGCAGGGCGATGCGACGAAAGTCGCGGGTGTGCTGAGCCCCGACGGCAAGCACATCATTCCTTACGGCGCGCTGAAGCAAGCCCGCGAGGAAGCGTCAACGCACCGCAAGGCGGCAGAGGAGGCGCAAGCCCGAATTGCCGAACTGCAGGCGCAGCTCAACCAGAAGCCAGGCGATGAGATTGATGTCGATGTCGACGACGGTGAGGCCAAAACGGCTGATCTGGACGCGAAGCTGAAGCAACTCGCCGATGACTTCCCCGAGTTCGGGGAGGTGGCATCCGCGATGCGTGCCCAGATCGCGGATCTCCAGAAGCAGGTCAATGGCTACAACGTCGAGCGACAGGCCAAGCAACAGGAAGCGGCGAACCAACGCCAGCAGACCATGCGCGAGGCCATCGACAGCAACCCGCATCTCTCGCTGTGGGAAACGGAGCAGCCCGAAGCCTGGGAGCGCGCAGTGGAGTTCGACAAAGTCCTCCGCGAGCGCCCCGACTGGAAGGGCAAGCCGTACAGCGAGCGTTTCGAGAAGGTCGTCGCGCTCGTGCGCGCCGATTTCCCCGACGCCAAACTCCCCGCATCCATCAGTCCACCGTCCAAGGAGACCAAGGTCGAACTGGAGGCGAAGGTGCAGGCCGCGCTCGATGAAGCCGGCGAGTACGTACCCGAGTCCCTCTCTCACATTCCCGGTGGCAAGGCGCCCAGTCAGAACGACGGCCGTCTAGATCCGGTGGACCTCGAAGCCTTCTTCGAGAAGGCCTCTCAGGACCAGATTGACGCCTATCTGGCGAAGTTCGGCTAACGCCGCTTTCTCCGCGGCACACCCACAAACACCCCGCTTCGGCGGGTTTTTTTTTGGACGATGAAAGGAAACTGATATGTCTCAGACCTCCGTTCCGTCTGGGGGCGTGCTCGTCAACAAAGAGTACAGCGTCGCTCTGTTCGCGCAGCAGCTTCGCTCCCCCAGCATTGCAAACATGCTCACCGGCCCGGCCCCGCAGATGTCTGCGGCCTCCCGGAAACTCCAGAACCAGACCAACCCCGGCATGCCGGTGGTGCGCGTCACCAACCTGGCCAAGACCTTCGGCGATACGGTCTCGGTCGATTGCGTCGACATCATCGGCGGCAAACCGATTGCCGGCGACCAGAATGCGGAAGGTCGCGGCTCGCCGCTGTCCTTCAGCAGCATGGACGTGAAGATCAACCTGCTCACGAAGGTGGTCGATGCCGGCGGCAAGATGAGCCAGCAGCGTACCCGCCACAACCTCAAGACGCTCGCGAAGGACAACATCTCCGGTTACATGCGCCGCCTCGAAACGGCGCAGACGCTGGTGCATTTGGCCGGTGCGCGCGGCGAGCAGGTCGGTCTGACCTGGCCGGTTCCGCTGGCCAGCGATCCGGACTACGCGGACATCATGATCAACCCGGTCAAGGCGCCCACGTACAACCGGCATTACGTCGTCGACCACGCCAGTTCGCAGCTCGATTTGGTGAAGGGCGGTCAGCAGATCGCCAACCTCACCAACGCGTGCTTCCTGAAGCTGGAGCACATCGACTACATGCGCGCTCTCATCGACGGCCTCGAGTTCCGTCCGCAGCCGATCAAGATTGCGGATGACCCGGCGGCCGAGGATGATCCGCTGTACGTGTGGCTGGTGCCGCCGAACAGCTGGCGCCATCTGATCACCAACACCGCGAACACGGTGCTGCGCACGTTCCAGCAGAACGCGTGGAATCGCGCGAACTGGGGCAGCAAGCACCCGCTGTTCAAGGGCGAAGTCGGCATCTGGAACAACATTCTCGTCAAGAAGATGGATTACTCCATCAGCTGGGACGCGGATGGTGCCGGCACGATCGGGTTCAACGCGTCCACGGACACGGCGGGGCAGGAAACTGGCTCGGCGAACATCCCGACGATCGCGAACTTCACGATCGAGCGGACGCTGTTGCTCGGCGCGCAGGCGCTGGCCAACTGCTACGGCCGCAACCAGTCGTCGGACTACTACTACGGCTGGCTCGAGCGCAAGTACAACTTCGAACGCCACACGGAGATCGCGGTCGACGTGATGGGCGGCAAGGCGAAGTTGCGCTTTTCCCCGCCGGACTCCAACGGCGATCCGGTCCTCACCGATCACGGCGTGTTCGTCATCGACGTCGCGGCCAAGAAGATCGTCTAAGCCAGAAAGGAAACTGATATGGCGAACTACAATCCGGCAGATCCCTCCCCGGCCTTCGCGTGCAACTTCGGTAACCGCTCGGTCTTTACCGGCCTGGCGGTTACCTTGGCGGCGCTGGCCATCAACGACAAGGTGCGCCTCTGCCGCGTACCGGCGGGCACGAAAGTGGACCGCGTTGTCGTCAGCAACCCCGACCTCGACAGCGGCACCACGCTGACCACGAAGCTGGGCTTCGAGCCTATCGACGGGTCGACCGTGGCGGGCGCTGACGTCGCAGTCCATGCGGCGGGCGCTACCACGTGGCGCGCGGCCGCTGTCACGACCTACGAGATTTTCCCGCCCTACGTGGTGACGAAGGACTCGTATCTGACGGCGGTGGTAGGCGCTGCTGGCGCCACCAACGTCGGCACGGTCTACGGCAAGGTCGAAGGCGAGAGCCTCGGCCCGAAGTAACCGCGTCGGGTCATTTGAGGGGCGGCCTCCGGGTCGCCCCTTTTCAATTCTGGAGGACACGATGCCCAAGCTTTCGAACAAGGCGCGCAAGCCGAAAGCGGCGGATGCCGTCGAGGCAGCGCCGTACACGGTCCGCGAGCCGACTGAGGGCCGCCGCTATGGCCCGGAGCTGGACGCGCAGACGCAGGAGGAAGTCGCGCCAGGCATTCGCGGGCTGAACCTGCCGGCGATGAATGAGGCGCAGATTCGGCAGTTCGCGATGCAGAACTACGGTCGCCGCTTCGCTGAGAACGAGACGCGCGAAGCCATGACCCGCACGGTGATGGCGGACATGGACGTCGGCCCCGGCGCGCGCTACGCCTGATGGCCGTCACCCTGCAGCAGGTGGTCGATCTGGCCCGGTCGACGCTCAACGATGATGACAAAGTCCGTTGGCCGGATGCCGAGTGCCTGGGTTACGTGCAAGGCGGGCTGGACGCGGTGCTCGAACTGCGCCCGGACCTATTCATCGGCAAGTTCAACACCTACGACAGTTCGGCCCTCACGCTGGAGAGCGCGCTGCCCATCGAGGAGCGGTTCCGGCGGCAGCTAGCGGACTACATCGTCATGCGCTGCGAGACCAAGGATGACGAGTCGGTGAACAACAACCGCGCAGCGCTCGCCTACAAATTCTTTGAGACGAGGCTGATCGGATGACCGCGCTCACTGATTTCTACGATTACGTGATGCCCGACCTGCCGAACGTCGGCAAGGATCTGGCGCTGCAGGCCATCCGGGAGGCATGCGTCGATTTCTGCGAGAACTCGCTGGTCTGGACGTATGAGATCCCGGCGATCAATGTCGTCGGCCTGACACACACCTACGCGCTGACCCCGGAGGCGAACGCCCGCATCGTCGACCTGCTCGAGGTCTGGTACAACGGCGTGCTGCTTATCCCGGCGGCACCGGCTGAGCTGGATGTGCTCTACACCACGTGGCGCACGTCGGCCGGCACCGGCGTCCCGGTCTACTACTTCTCGGAGCTGAATCGCGCCTCGGTCCGGCTGGTCAAGACGCCATCCGACAGCCTGACTGGTGGGCTGGTGGTGACCGTCGCGCAGGCGCCACTGGCCGCCGCGACGACCGTGCCTGATGTCATCTTCGAGCGCTACCGCCAGGCCATCGCGTTCGGCGCCAAGGCGCGGCTCTACGGCATGCCGAAACGGCCGTGGAGCGACAAGGCCCTCGCCGATACCAACGGCAACCGCTTCGATCAGGCCTGCGGGACCGCCAACATCTCCAAGACCAAATCGCATACGCGCAAGCGGCTGCGCACCACGGTGAATTTCCGATGAAGCGCGCGCTGCTGTTCCTGCTGGGGGTGGTGCTGAGCTATCCGGCGGTGGCCGCAACCAAGTTCGTCACCCAGTCCGGCGTCGCGACCTGGGCGAACTGCGGCGTTCTGTCGGCCCCGTGCTCCATGTCGACCGCGCAAACGAATGTGGCAGCCGGTGACACCATCTGCGCTTCCGGCCCGATGACGAGCGGCATCAATACGGCGACGGCGGGCAGCAGCGGCAGCAGGATTGTGCTCGATGGATCTGGTGAGGGGCTGTGTATCGGCGCCACGCCGGCGTCAACAGGAAACACCGGCAGCGCATTCAATTTCGTCACGATAGACCAGCCCTACTGGACGGTGAGGGGCTTCACTTTCGGAAGCATGAACAATGCAGCGGACGCGAATTCTCAGGTTGGAATCACCCCGGGTGGAGACTATGCGCTCATCGAGGACAATGTATTTGATGGGAACAACGGGACTTCCGCCTCGGGATACATGGGGATTATCGGGAACATCAACAACACGACAACCGACATCCCCGGGGTAACCATTCAGGACAACGAGTTTCGAAACTTCGGCCAGGACGCCATCCGCATGGTCCCGCGCAACGCAACTGGTGGGTGCACTGCGAGTATCGGAAACTTCGTGAACCTTCTGGTTCAGCGGAATCGGTTCAAGAATGTTCGGACCACGGTGCGCACGGGCGCGATCTACGCGAACGAGTCTGAACTGACCAGCTGCATGGATGGCCGCCCGGTCGGCTTTCGATACCTGTCAAACTGGGTGAACGGCACGACTCAGAACGGCGTCAACTTCGATTGCCAGTCAACGGGGGAGTGCGTTGTCGGGTGGAACACTTTTCGCGGCAACGGTCTCGGCGTATCGGACACCTATAACGTGATCCAGACCGGGAAGGCCGACGGTGGCCGGATCATCTTCAATCGAATCCTTGGTGGCGTCAGGGATCTCGGTGGCGCCGGCGACGGCAGCGGCATCATTGCCGACCATGCCGGCACATTCCGCACGCTTCAAACCCAAGACTTGTTCATCGGTTGGAACTATGTCGAGGGTGCAACCAGCAACACTGAGGCCTGCGGCATCATGGTTTGGTCGGCGGACAACGTGCTGGCTGTCGGCAACGTGCTCAACGGCAACCACATCAACCTGTGCGTGGCCAACAGCGACTCCACTGGGTTCAAGGCCTACAACAACACGATGGCCAACCCGGTCACGGAGAATGTTGAATACTCGGTATCGGCGGCTGCGTCGGAGCTGAAGAACAATATCCTCTACGGCGGCGTCAACGCGGTGGCCATCGAAGCCCCCAGCACCGCGCCGACGGACGGCGGCAATCTGATGTTCGGGCATACCGGCGCGCAGGTGTCGGGCACCTTCACTCCCAGCTCGCCGATTGTGGCCGATCCCCAGTTCAGCGGCGGGCCGCGCCCGACCACGGACACCGGCTTTCGCCTGAAGCCGACCAGCCCAGCCATCGGCGCGGGCGTGTACGTGGGCAAGGTCTACGACTACGACGGCGCGAAGATGCCGATCCCCGCCAACATCGGCGCCTTCGGTCAGCACATGGCCGCCTCGCGCCGCACGGCGACGATGCAGTGACCGCCATCACGCTGGAGAAGTTCGGCGGCATGCGCCCCAAGGTGGACGCGCGCCAACTGCCGTCGATGGCCGCGCAGGTGGCGGCGAACTGCAAGCTGTGGTCCGGCGCCATCGAGCCGATCCGTAAGCCGCTGGTGCAGTTCACGCCGACCAAGACTGGCACCATGCTTTCCGTGTACCGGGTCGATGACCGCGCCGGCGGCTCGGATTTCTGGCTGTCCTGGCCGCGCGATGTCGACGCCATTCGCGGCGCAGTCGTCGATACCCGTCAGCGCGTGATCTACACCGGCGACTTCGAGCCGCGCGTGACGACCGCCGAAATGGCGAGTGCGGGCACGGACACGGTCAATGGCGCGAACATCTACCCGGCCAGCTATGGCGACACCGGCACCAACTACCCGTTGGCCTACTACGCGCTGGGGGTGCCGAATCCGGTGACCGCGCCGGTCTGCGCAGTGTCAGGCGGGGTCGCGGCCGACATCACGCGCGCCTACTTCTACACCTTCGTCAACGCCTGGGGCGAGGAGTCCGGCGCGTCCGCGGTGCTGACGAAACTCGGCAAGCCTGACGGGACGTGGGCGCTGTCGCAGATGGATACGGCGCCGCTGAACACCGGCAGCATCGTCGGCGCGTCCTACGGTGCCGGCATCATCACGGCCTACACGCAGGGCATGAACTGGCTGAAGAGTGGCCACCGCCTGACCGTCGCCAGCGTGAGCGGCATGACCGATCTCAATGGCACGTGGACGACCACGGAAGCGCGCAACCGCAGCTTCACGACCGTCAGCCGCTCGCGCAACTCGAACGTGGCATCGCTGGTGCTGACCGGCGTCGAGGGCCTCGCGATCGGGCAGATCGTTGTCGTGGCCGGCCTCGGTGGCGTGAGCTACAACGGCACCTTCACGCTGACCGCGGTGACGGCATCCACCAATACGATTACCTATGCGTGCGTCGCCGCGAACGAGGGCAGCACAGCCGACACCGCCGGCAACGTGTCGATGGGGTACTTCAAAGTCGCCAAGGTGACCGCGCAGGCCTACTCGAGCGGCGGGACGTGGAAGCGTGATGCGCCGTGGAATGTCGCCGGCATGATCAAGCGCATCTATCGCACGCTGACGGGCAACGCAGAGACGATTTTCCAGAAGGTAGCGGAGATCCCGGTCGCGACCACGACTTATTCGGACGTCATCGCGGACACCGCGCTGGGCTCAGCCTTCGCGACGGAGGGATTCGACACGCCGGACGGCGAGATGAGGGCGGTTGTCTCGATGCCGAACGGCATGACAGCCGGCGCCAGCGGCACGGAGGTCTGCTTTGCGGAGCCATACAAGCCCTATGCCTGGTTGGCGGAGTACCGGCAGCCGGTCAACTGGCCGGTGACGGGGCTGGGGGTGTTCGGCCAGACGCTGGCCGTCGTCACGACCGGCACGCCTTACCGCGCGGTGGGCACGCACCCGGAAGCCGTGTCGATGCAGATCGGCGAACTGCCGTTCCCCTGCCAGTCGAAGCGCGGCATCCAGTCGCTGGGCTGGGCCGTCGTCTACCCGACGGACGCGGGCCTCGCGATGATGAGTCCGCGCGGCGACGAACTGGTGACGCGCGACTACTACTCGCGCGACGAGTGGCAGAGCCAGGCCAACGGCGGGGTCTTCGCCGCGTCGATGGTGTTCGAGGGGCGCTACTACGCGTTCTGGCAGTCGGAGGATGTGATCGATTACGCCATCGTGGTCGATGCTCAGGAGGCGGCTGCCGTCATCACGCAGAGCACGGAGCGCGTCTATGGCGCGTGGATGGATCCCGAGTCCGGCATTTCCTACGTGGTCGACACGGACAAGAAGGTCTCGAAGTGGGATTCGGATCCGGCGCGCCGGCAGATCTACCAGTGGAAGTCGAAGGAATACAAGTTTGAGGCGCCCCTCAACTTCGGCGCGGCCCGCGTCGAGGCTGTATTCACGACGACCCCGGAGGAGACCGCGCAGATCGTTGCCGAGAACGCAGCGCGCGCGCTCGCCAATGCGGCCCTCATGGCGGCGATGCCGTCCGGCGTGTTCACGAACGATCCGCTCAACGGCTCGCTGGGATCGGCGGCGTTCGCGACGCTCGCCTTTGCGGACACGCTGCTCCAGCCGATGCTGGCCGAGAACTCGCAATACGTGCAGTTCCAGATCATCGCGGCGAACGATGAGGGCACCAAGACGGTCCGCTTCTCCAAGACGCTGACGAAATCCGGCACGTTTCGCCTGCCGGGCGGATACCGCTCCGATGAGTACGAGATCAACATCGTCGGCAACGTCCGCACCCGCTCCGTGAAGGTCGCCGAAACCGCTGACGGCCTGCGCATCGCCTGATGTCATCCAAGAAGCCCGCACTGCCGCCGTCGACGGATCGGCGGTTCGCGGACGTGGTCAAGGAATGCGTCGAGCGAATGATGGGCCGCCGCGGCTCGAAGGTGACCAAGCTGGCCGCCCTCGATGCTGATGCCGTCACCAGCACACCCACCGCCGCCCAATACAACGCGCTGCGCGCCGACATGGACAAGCTCCGCGTCAAGTTCAATGCGCTGCTCGATCAGATAGGGGACTACGACTGATGGCCAAGGTCAAATACACGGACAACGCCGCGTCGCTGCTGACCGCGACGCTCAACAACGTCGACGATCCGGCGACGCTCTCGATCACCGCGGGCGACGGCGCGAAGTTTCCGGCGCTGTCAGCCGGTCAGTGGTTCCCGGTGGTCGTGGTCAAGACGACCAAGGCTTTCGAGAAGATGAAGTGCACCGCGCGCTCCGGCGACTCGCTGACCGTGACGCGCGGCCAGGGCGGGACAACGCTGCTCTCGTTCGCCATCGGTGACGTGGTCTATCTCGGGCCGACGAAGGAGTTCATGGACGAACTGCTTCTCGTCGAGGATGCGCAGAACGGCAAGCCGCATTACTGCGGCGTGGCCGGCGGCAGCGCGAACGCGCTCACCCTGCTGGGCGCTCCAACCGTCGGCAGCTACGTCGACGGCCTCGAGCTGGCATTCGTTGCGCTGGCCGGCAACACAAACGCTGTCGTGGTGGTCAACGTCGATGGCCTGGGCAACAAGAACATCAAGGATGCCGGCGGCGCGGCGCTCGGCGTGGGCGTCATCAAATCTGGCGGCAACTACCGAATCCAGTACAACGGCACCGCCGGCGAGTTCCGCATCGTCTCCGGCATCATCCCGACGTCGGTGCCGGGCGACTTCACGGTAGGCGGCCAGCTGTTCCTGCCGGGCGGTCTCGACATCATCCCGAAGAACACGAAGATGCTGTTCATCAACAGCGCTGCGCCGCCGGGCTGGACGTTCGACGCGACGCAGGCCGATCGCGTGTTCCGCGGGGCTGCGACTGTCGGCGCTGGCACCACGCAGGGCGGTACGTGGACCATCAGCGGGCTGTCGATGGCGCACACGCACCCGATCAGCTTCAACTCCAGCGCCGGCATCGGCACAGAGACTCAGGCAGTTGGCCAGACCCCGGGCATCGCGACCATGTCGTCGAGCCACTACCACACCGTCGTCGGCAACACCGCCGCCGCGAGCACATCGACTGTCTCGCACACGCCTGGCTGGCGCCCCGCCTACGTCGACACCATCGTTTGCAGCATGAATCGAGGCCCGTAATGGAACGCGTCATCCTGTCCCAGAAGTCCTACGCCGCAGCCTATCGCTGCACCGACTGCCCGCAGTCCAACCAAGCCGAAGGCTGTCCGAAATGGATAGAGTTGATCGAGACCAACACCGTGACCCAGCAGGAGCGCATGACCTGCGGCTGTGTTGATCAGCTGTTCCCCAACATCGCGGTGGAGCTGATCAAGGCCGCGAACCGTCCGGCCGCCGAGATCAGCGCGATGCGCGATCAGGTCGCGTCGACGATGGAGCGGGCCACGATGCAGGCGATTCAGGGGATCCACCGGGCGCGCGACGTCACGCCGGCGAAGGTCTCGCTGTTCGGCCGGTTGCGCCTGGCGCTGGGCGGTGCGGCATGATCAGCACTATCGCGCTCATCCTCCTCGCCGGCTTGTGCGACCGCGTGCGCGGCGGCTTCCCGACGTACCTCGTATTCGGCAGCGGCGAGGCCGACAAGCCCGCGTACATCGACACCCTGCGCGAGTTCTTCAAATTCGCCTACGGCATGGTGCTCGCGCTGATCGTCACGGATGTCTGGTGGCAGGTGCTGGCCGCCGGCCCGCTGTGGTGGCTCGGCACGCGGCAAGACTTCGGCGGCATGTTCCGGATCTACTGGCCCGACAAACCGGGCGGCTGGCTGCACATTCTTCGGGTGGGGGTCGTGTGGCCGCTGCCAGTGACGGCGCTGGCGTACTGGAACCCGGTTTTCTTCGTGTTCATCCCGGCCGGCGTCGTGGGCAACTGCTTCGCGCATCTGCTGGCGCTGCACACGCCGGCGGTACTGCCGCGCGCCGCGCTCGAACTGTGCACGAAACCGGCGTGGAGCGAACTCTACCGGGGCCTGTTCATCGCGGCGGCCGTCGCGGCCTTCGGATCGTCGCTGTGAAATTCCAGTTCAGCGGGATAGACGAGCACATCAAGGCGCTCGGCATGACGCCGCGCGACCTGTTCGGCAGCGAGCCGGCCTACGAACTGGCGGTCTCGCTGATCGAAATCTCGAACATCTGGGACGACTTCATCGACGGCGATCACGTGGCGCCGTCCGAAATCAACGCCGCCTTCTATGCCTGCCTCATCGAAATCCCGGCCAATCAGTTCTATCGGCAGCACTGGAACTCGATTCACGCGCTGATGCAGAACGCGATCCTGCAGTTTCTGTGCGCGAATCGATGGGAAAACGATAAGGATCCGCACGGGCTGGAGTTGGGGCACGTGCTGCGCTACGGCGTGGCGCATGTCGTCGCGCAAATCGTCATCCTCGCGAAAGGCGTGCAGCACGCGGCCGACGTCTTGCCGGCGCTGTACAAGGCGCTGTGCGGCGATCGAGTCGAGGACTACCGGGCTGAAATCATGAAACGAGGGGTGATCAACGATGGCTGACAATCCGTTCGGCGGTAAGAGCAAAGCCCCGAAGGCCGATCCGAACATCGGGCGGCTGGCTCAGACGGCGGAAGGTCTCGCTACTGAGGCCGCCGGCATCGGCCGCGATCAGCTGGCGTGGACCAAGGCGATGGAGCAGGCGCGCCTCGGCGCCGTGCGGCCCGCCATCGAGGAGCAGTTTCAGGTCGGCAGCGAGACCTTGGGGCGCGCGCGCACTCAGGCGAACCGCTACGACAGCGTCTATGCCCCGAACGAGGGGATTCAGGCGCTGGACGCGATGGGCGCGGGCTGGCTCAGCGTCGAGGAGCAGGGCCGCCTCCTCGAGGCGCAATCCGGCAATTCGCTGCGCTCGCTGCGCGACGCCTTCGACGCGGAGATCGCGTCCATCGGCCAGGCGCGTGCGCGTGACGCCACGAACCCGATCCCGGCCGACGCGAAGGGCGGGGCGGCGGTCGCGGCGCCCGCAATGGTAGCCGGCCGCTCCGGCATGCAGGCGGTGCCGGGTGTCGGCACTGCGGCGCCGCCAGTCCCAACCATCGTCAACAACCCCGCACAGAGCCAGCAGCTCTACGACCAGCAGGAAGCGGAAGCGCGCGCCCGGTTCGCGCGTGAGTCGGCTGGCCTGGAGAGCCAGCTCGGCTACCAGAAGGACCTGGTCGCGGCCAGCAAGGCGGCGGAGGACGCCGCATCCGGTCGCGCGGTCGCTGACGCGACGCAGGGCGAGGCGCGTTTCATCGACGGCCTGGGCGATGAGGCTGGCCGCATGGGGGTCGATCCCTCCCGCGTGCTGGCCAGCGCTGGCGCGCGCGCGCCGTCGGCAGCCGCCGCGGCAGTGCACGGCGGCAACACGGCCCGCTTCGCATTCCGCGATCAGAAAAGCCAGAACCTCGCGAACACGGTGCAGTCCGGTCGGCAGGCGACGCAGCTCGCCGACAGCGAGTACGGCCTCGGCCTCGACGCGCTGAACGCCGGCGTCGGCAACGTGAACAACACGTTGAATTCGAACATTGCCGGCCGCAATGATGCCGCCGGCTGGTACAGCGCCGGGATGTCTGGCGTGAACAGTGCGGCGAACCTGCTCAACGCCCAGCAGCAACAGAAGATGGATACCTACCGTGCTGAGACGGAGCGCAAGGCTGGGTGGATGGATCTGCTTGGCACCGGAATCGGGTTGGCGGTCGCTTCAGAGCGTCGAGTGAAAAAGAACATGAAATCGGCGGACACCGACGACACCCTTGAGTCCATCAAGAACATGGACACCGACACGTGGGAGTACAAGCCGGGCGAGGGTGATGGCGGCGCGCACGTCGGCCCCTATGCCGACGATATGCAGGCGCTGGGCCTTTCCGACGGCCGCACTGTGAACCCGATGGACACCGCTGGCCTCGCCCTCGCCGGCGTGAAGCAGCTCGCGAAGAAGCTCGACAGCATCGAGGCGGGTCTCGAATCCAAGAAGAAGCGTCCCGCGCGACGCGCGGCATAAGGAGGCGGCAATGGTCAGCGTAGCGGGCGGATTCGCGACGGGTCTGGAGCGCGGCATGCGCCTCGGCATGGCCTCCGATGAATCGAAATACAAGAAGTCCGAGCGCGCGCGGCTCGACAAGGAGCGCGATCGAGAGGACCGCATCAACGCGGAAGTCGGCCAAGCGTTCGCGAAGCTAGACACAGGATGGGTCGCAACGCCAGCAGCCGAGCCAGTCGCCATGCCGGAGCCTACCGGCCTCGGTGCCGCCCCGGGTGCGAAGCCCGCCGCGATGCCGTCGCAAGCGCCGATGGGCGCCGTTCCGGGCGCGAAGCCGGCGGAGATGCCGGGCCTGGAGAGCCAGCAGCCTCGCGGACAGCGGCCTGGCAGGCAGCAGCAGCCGGATTTCGTGGGGCAGCTGAATGGCGCGATGGGCTACTTGGCGAAGGCAGCGCAAGACCCAAAGAACGCAGACATCGCCGCAGCCTTGTTCGACAAGATGGGCGTGCTCGCAAACTCGTCGAAACGTTTCGGGGACGTGATGCTCCAGCAGGCCCGTCAGAAGGCCATGCCGCACATCAAGGCGCTGTACAACCCTGGCGCCACCGACGAACAGAAAACCGCGGCCGTCGGTGCCCTGATGAACGAGGTGTTCCCGGACGGTGAGACCTACCAGCCGAAGGTCATCGGGAAAGAGGTGCACCTGCTGGATCCGGCAGGCAAGCCTGTTATGGGCCCGGACGGCAAGCCGCGCGTGCTCTCGATGGATGAGGTCGACGAGATGCTGACCTATGGCCTGAGCACCCCGGACGACTACATCGCCTCCGTGCAGGAAAGCATCAAGACGCGGCGCGAGAGGCTTATCGAAAAATCCGATCGAGATGAGGAGTGGGCGCGTGACGATCTAGTCGATAAGCGGGATTACGAACGAAAACGTCGCGATGAACTCGCGGACATGGCCCGCGAGGAAGGCCTGGAAAAACAACAACAGGACCGAGAGGAGCGGCGGGAAATTACCGCCGCGATACGCGATCACGTTGCGAAAGGAATGCTCGCGTACGACCGCGATGTCGCGTCTATGGCGATCGCAAAAGACCCCAAGGCGCGTGACGAGTTTCGGAAAAATCTCAATGAGGAAGCAAAGTCTTTGTACGGCGGCGGCGAGTCGCGGCCGAGCAGGCCGACAGGCCCGCAGCCGGGCGAGAACATCGACGTGGATGTCGACGTGGGCCTCGATACCGCGCCGCCTCGCGCTGAACCGGCTGCCGCAGCAACGGAGTTCCCTCCGGTGCTGATGCCGGGACAGGCCACGGCGCCGACCGGCCCGTCGGGTGCCACCTATAACCCGCAAATCGGTAAAGGGGTGCAGGAGATTTCTGAAGCGCTCGACGCGCTGGAAGGCTGGAAGGAGAAGCGTCGCACGTCCGGCTTCCGCTCGATGGGCGAGAAGTTCCGCCAGGGTGTGAGCGCAGGGAAGGTCGATCCCGCGCTCGTGCAGCGCCTGCGCACAGTGCCCGATCGCGTGCTCGCGCGCGACTACGGTCTGTCGCCGAAAGAGATCGCTGCCATCAAGCAGGGGGGTTAACCGTGGCGAAGATGACCTTTATCGGCCAGATGGACGACGGCGCCGAGTACGCCACCGACGGAAACCGCGTGTACCAGCTGGTGCCGGGCAAGGAGCGAAGACGTGCGGTCGCCATCGAGCCCGAGCGCGAGGCGCGTGTCCGCAGCATGATGTCAGCGCGCCGCGCGGCGGCCGCCGGCGAGGCTCCCACGGAAGCGCAGCAGGAGCCATCGTTTCTAGGCGACATGGGTCGCGTGCTGGGGCGCGCAGCGTCGCAGACGGTGGGCGCGGCAGGTCGTGTCGCGGAAGCTGTGGGCATGGAGCGCGTCGGCGGCGCAGTACGTGAAGCGGCCGACAGTGCGGCAGATTTCTACGCGGAGGGCCTGAGTCCTCAGCAACGTGCGGCCGAGTCGGAACGGTACGTTGAGGACGGTCACCTAAATCCCGACGCGCTCAGCGTCCGCAAGATTGCGGGTGATGTGGTCGGCTCGCTGCCTTCAGTTGCGCTCGGCGCTGGCGGGGCTGGCATCGGGGCGCGTCTTGCAATGAAGGCCGGTATGTCTGCTGCCGCCGGCGGCGCGGTGGGTGGCGCGACCAGTGAAGGCGCTGTGAGCGGCGTGATGTCTGCTGGACAAGTTGCGGAGATCATCGAGCGCGTGCCTGAAGAGACCATCGTTAACGCGGAGCCGTACCAGCGCGCCTACCACTCGTTGTCACCTGACATGCCGGACGCGGATCGGCGTCGGCAAGCTCGCGAGATCGTGAAGCGACAGGCGATGCAGGACGCGGGATTCGCGACGGCGATCACGACAGCGCTTCTGGGCGCGGTGCCGGGCTATTCTCTCGGCAAGATTCTGGGGGGTGGGGGCGGAAAGACGGCGGCGGGCTCAGCACTCAAGCAGGCCGGAATCGAAGCGACACAGGAGGTGCTGCAAAGCCCTACCGAGCAGATTAATCAGAACGCGGCGATACGGGAGTATGCGGATCCGTCGCAAGATCCTTATGCCGATGTAGCGGAATCCATCGTCGGCGGCGCGCTGGCGGGCGGTGTTGTGGGTGGCGGAATGGGATTCGCTGGCCATCAGCCGCGCCCGGTGGACTCCGCACTCATCGAGGAGGGTAATCGGGCGCTGCGAGGGCCGGCTGCCCCAGAAACGTTCGGCGGTGCTGGCGTGGAAGTGGCCGAAGTCGCACCCGAAGCCGTCGAGTTGGCCCCGCCGCCGGCGCCGCGCAGCGAGCTGGACGCCGCCATTCAGGAGTTGGACGCGCTCCTCGAGGAGCAGGCCGGCATGCCCGGATCAAACCTCGATGTCAGTGACGGCGGGCTGCTGGAAAGCATCGAGGCCGCGCCGGCGCCGGCCGGCGAGCCTCCACCCCCGTTCGACCCGGGCGCGCCGCTGGCTGGCGGGCTGGGTGTCACCCCGTTCGACGTGGAGCAGATCGACGCCGCGCCGCCGCCGCGGCCGCAGCGCGCGCTACCGCCCCCGTCGATACTGGTCGACCGCGAAGGGAATGCGCAGCCTGCCGCATCGGTGGATGCCGCGCGCCGCGCGCGCGCTGCGCAGTCCGAGCAGGACGCTATCGACATGGAGCGCAGCGCCGACGAGGCAGAGAAGGCGGGCGACGTCGAGCGGGCGATGTACCTGCGAAAGCTCGCGGCCGGCTACCCCGACGAAATCACCGATCAGGCTCGCGCGGAGGCGTCGCGCAACGCGCGCCTGCCGGAAGGGCTGAAGGATCCACGCCTGGCGCGCGAGTTCTACCGGCAGCACCTGAACGGCATGGCCGGCGAGATCATGAAGGGCCAGAACCGCAATGTTCAGGTCAACGATGACGGCGATGTCGTCCGTCGCCTGCCGTCGCAGAATCCGCAGTGGTTCCAGCATCTGGGCCTGACCGTGGCTCAGGTTCAGCACGCGACGAAGAAGGCGCTGGACGGCAAGCCCCTGGGGGCGCGCGAGGCGCGCGCGGTCGCCGGCATGCTGGACGAGATTCAGGCCGGCCGCACCGCCGATGTCGAACTCGCATTCGCGCGCGAGCGCCGCGATGTGGCCAGCGGCATGCGGCGCCAGGCCGCGCTGGGGCTGCCGCCGGTGGATGCGTACAACGAGGCCGCTGCCGGCGAACTCTTCGATGATGCCGACTATGATCAGGACTGGGACGGCGAAACCCGGGCGCTGTTCGAGCTTCATCAGGAAGCCGCAGCCATCGACGCGGAGGCTGCCGACAACATCCTCGAATCCGGACTTGACGACTATGCGGCCGCGCGGCGGTTCGCGGAGATCATTCATGGGCGAGAAGCTGGACAAGGTGCGGAAGAAGGTCGCGGCGAACAAGGCGAGCGGGCACCAGCCGAAGAAGCGGGAGAAGCCGAAGCCGGCGCCGAAAAAGGCGTAGGCGTCCCGCCGCGCGAGGAAGCGCCGGCCGCCGTCTCGCTTTCGGACTTCCGTGCTCGCAAAAAGGAGCTGGAGGAAATCTCGAAGGCGATGGCCGAGTCCGACCGGGAGGAGATGCTGCTCCGCCTGGAGGAGATCGAGGAAGCGCATGCGGCCGGGGAAATCACGGAAGAGGCCGCGCGCGAGGCAGTCTCCCTGATCGAGGCTGCCGCGAAGGGCGACATGGATGTCGATGACGCGCTGATGGCCGTCGATAAGCTGCTGCGCGCGGCGGCGCCGCCGGCGAAGAAGGGTGGTTCCGTAGAAGCCGTAGCCGATGACCCGCTGCTGGCCTCCTACTCCACCGAGGATCTGAAGAAGCGGGCCGACGCGGAGAAGGCGGCGGAGAAGGCCACGGCAGATGGGGAGGCGAAGGTCGCGGCCGACGAGGCGCGCGGCTCGTTCGCGCTGAGCGGCAGCGACCGCGAGACCGATCAGGCTACCGCGCGCGGACAAAGCGGGCTGTTCGATGCGCCGACACAGCGGCCTAGCGTCGACGCCGCCGCCCACGAAGCCGCGACCAGTCCGAAGAACGATCTTCCGAAACCGAGCGAAGCCCAGAAGAAAGCTGGAAACTACACGCTGGGTCACACCCGAATCAGTGGCCTCGACATCTCGATCGAGAATCCAGCCGGCAGCACGCGCAGCGGCACCAGCCGCGACGGCAAGGCGTGGTCCGTAACAATGCGCGATCACTACGGTTACGTCCGAGGGACAGAGGGCGCCGACGGAGATCATCTCGATGTATTCGTGAAGCCTGGTACGCCGGGAAACTGGAATGGCACCGTATTCGTGGTGGACCAAAAGAAGCCCGGCAACGGTCATTGGGACGAACACAAGGCCATGCTGGGCTGGTCGTCGATCAGTGGTGCACGGGTAGGCTACGTGCGTAATTACTCAAAGGGATGGGATGGAATCCGCGCCATCACGCCAATGAAGATGGACGACTTCAAGGTGTGGTTGATGAAAGGCGACACGACCAAGCCCGCCGCGCCTGCTTCACCCCCAGCAGAGCCGAATACGCCCGCAGAGACCCCGGCCGATGCCGGGGTTTCTGCTTCTGTACCCAGCAAAATAGACGACGTGGGCGAGAAGATCGGCGGCGCCCGCAAGGACACTTCGACCACCACAGGCCCGCGTGTCGCGAAGCCGGAGGCAGAGGGCGAGCCCGCCCCGCCGTGGCGCAAGCGCTTCGCCGTCACGCAGATCGCGAAAAGCATGAAGCCTGACGAGGAAGGCCGCTGGGCAATCTACGACTCCCGCTCGCAGGACCGCCTCGGCCAGCCGCGGCGCATCGGCGACACATACGCGACGAAGGAGGAGGCAGACGCTATCGTGCCGCTCGCCGCTGTAGCACTGAAGCACACTGCGATTCCGGGCGATTCGAAGAACGCCGACGGCTCCCGCAAGTATGAGATTTGGCGCACGGTCACCGACCGCAAGCGCGTGAAGGTCATCGATCGCGAATTCGACACCCGCCTTGAGGCCATGCAATACATGGCCGATCACGCCGCTGAAATCCTTGACGTGCGTACCACCTTCGGAGAGGAGACACTGCCCCGCCCTGACAACGTCGTGCGCACCGGGCCGAAGCGCCGCACGGGCAACGTGAAGGGTCAAGATTTCCGCAACACGTTCGGCTTCCGCGGGGTCGAGTTCGGCAACTGGGAAGCGCAGGAAGAGCGCCAGACGGTGATGAATCACGCCTTCGACGCTCTGCTCGACCTGGCCGACGTGATGGGCGTGCCGGCGAAGGCCATCGGCCTGAACGGCGAGCTTGCGCTTGCGTTCGGCGCCCGTGGGCAGGGCCTGGTCGGCGCGCGCGCACACTACGAGCGCAACTACGGCGTCATCAACCTCACGAAGATGAGCGGCGCCGGCGCGCTGGGCCACGAGTGGTTCCACGCGCTCGATCACTACTTCGGTCGCCAGGACGGCAAGTCTAAGCGGGAGCGCATCGTCAACGGTCGCGGCGACAAGGTGTTCCCGACGCGCGCGTCCGCCGAGGACGATTATGCGAGCGGCGGCTTCCGAGCGACGGACTCCGAGGTGCGCGAGGAACTGCGCGCCGTGTACAAGAGGCTGATCGAGACGATGTACCGGAAGGCCGAGCAGTACGTCGAGGACACGCAGAAGGCGGACAAGTTCGTCGGCCAGACTCGCGAGGATCTGCGGGGCAAGTTGCAAGCGCTGCGCAAGGATCTGTCTGAGCAGAAGGACGTGACCTACTGGAAGCGGAACAACAAACCGGCCACCGCTGAGCAGCTGGCCGAGTTCGATGCGATTGCCGACAGCCTGATCCAGGGGGAAGCGCTGGGCGTCGAGATGCGCGCGCCAACGGGCGGCACGAAGCGGCGCTCCCTCATCGGCGGCTACCGCATGAGCAACGACACGGTCGACAAGCTGAGCGCCATCTACAAGGCCGTGCGCGGCCGCGCCGGGTTCGACAGCACCAACCGCGGCGGCGTGATGGACGACATCGTCAATGCCATGCGGCGCTACCAGCAGCGGCTGGAAATGCTGGCGTCCGCGCAGCAGGGCGAGCCCAAGACCAAGCAGGTGCCGACGTCGTTCGCGATGGAAGCCAAGAGCCTCGATCAGGGGCGCACCGGCGATTACTGGTCCGTGCCGCATGAGATGGCCGCGCGCGCGTTCCAGTCGTTCCTCGAGGACCGAATTGCCGATCGCGGCGGGCAGAGCGATTTCCTGTCGTATGGAACGAACTACGTGCTACCGACTCCGTGGGGCTGGAAGCGGCCGTATCCTGAGGGCAAGGAGCGCGAAGCCATCAATAAGGCGTTCGACGAGTTCGTCGCGACCCTGAAAACACGAGAGACCGACGCCGGCATCGCACTGTACACCACGGGCGGGCATGCCGTGTTCTCCCGATTTGGCTCTCTGGAAGGTGAGTTCAAGTCTGCGAAACAGGCGTTTGAGGACGCCTCAGAACTGATGGGAATCACTCTGGACGATGTGGCTGTCGAGGAAGTGAGTGAACCCGACCGCCTCGATAGACCCGCCTATTTCAGCCTCGAAACACGCACCATTTACGTAAATGCCCCAGCCATAAAGGGGCGTTCCGCCGCAGCGCAGTATGTCGCGGAAGAAATCCTGCATGCCGTGGACGCGATCGGGCCGGACAGGACGATCAGCGCCGGGAGCATGTTGCTGGACGCGCGATTCGGCAAGGTCACAAATGAGGTGCGGGCGCATTATGATGCTCGCGGCGACTTGCGGTGGTGGCTGGAATACCCTCTGGCATACAATTTTGGTAATGCTCGGATTCAGGCAGAGTTGTTCGCTCGACTTGGCGTGCTATATTTTGGGGACCCAGAGGCGATGCAGCGTCATCTGCCAAAAGCGTACGAGGTATTCCATGAAACGTTCGGCTTCAGGATATTGGATCCCGTCTCCGGTGAGCGAGTATTACGACAAGTTCGGGGAGCACGTACCTCCGCTGGTCGGGAAGTTCTTCGCAGACCATTGGGACTCGGAGACACTGGACGCCCGCCTGAAGGCGGCGATCGAGGCAAGCGAACCGGTCACGGACTGGCAGGGCTTCGTGAAAGAGCATTTCGAGCGCTACGGGCGCGAAGAGGCGGAACGCCAATCCAAGGCGACAGCCTAGAATCCCGCCCACCCCCCGCCGGCCAAACCGACACCTCTGCAGAAGCCCGGCCCAGTGCCGGGCTTTCTGTTTCTGAGGTCGAAAAAGCAATCGGTAGCGCTGTGCTTGGCGTCAATTCTGCCGTCGGACTGCAAGTCCGGGTGGTTGCCAGCGGCACCGATCTCCCGCCTGCCGCGCGAACCAATCGCCGAGTTCACGGCGTGCTCGCTCCTGACGGCGTCGTCTATCTGGTGGCCGACAACATCCCTGACGCTCGTGCTGCCCGGATTACCTTTGCGCATGAGGTTATCGGGCACGTCGGGATAGAGCAGGTCATTGAGGACTGGCCGTCAGTGGTCGAGCGAGTTCGATGGCTGGTGAGATCTGGAAATGCGCGAGCCAAGGAGATCGACGCCAGCCTTCAGAAGCGCTACCCGGGTGCAGATCCAGCCACCTATGCTCGCGAGTTCATCGCGCTGGCGGCGGAGCGGAAGCACGCCGGCCCGCTTGCAGGCCTGATGTCGCGCATTCGTGCGGCAGTGCGAAAATTTCTCGAGAAGATTGGCCTGGCCGGCATCATGCCTGACGCCGAAATAGACCTATGGCTGGCGAACTCGGAGAAGTATCTGCGAACAGGCAAGGGCGGTCGCGAGCGTGTCAGTCCGTCGGCGATGTCATTCTCGCAGCAGGACGAGCGCGAACCGTATCGCTGGGACGTGGAGCGGTCTGCCAATGGGCCGGTGTTCCAGAACGACGACGTGGCTTTGTTCCCAGATGATACCCATGCGCCCGCAGGTTGGGGGGGCGCGAAGGGGTACATCGTTCTCGATCAGGAGACCGGGCAGAAGATCGCGGAAATGATCGTGAGTCTTGACGGCGACTGGGTTTCGGAGATTCACTGGATTCGAGCCACGAAGGAACGCAGCGGCGCCGGTGAGCGCGCTGTACGGTCCATCGTCGCGAATTCTAATCGACCGGTCCGCGTGACGAGCATCCTCGATGCCGCGCGCGGCTTCTGGGACAAGATGGGAGCGCACGACTATGACGAAGCAAGCAATGCCCGCCTCAGCTGGGAAACTTACGCCGCGCCAGCAGGAAATGGACGAGTGGTGCAAGGAGCAGCTGAAGAAGCCGGTGCCCGAGGAAGTGAAGCGGCTGATGGCCGAGCGGAAGGCGAGGAAGGCGGCGGAGAAGAAGTAAGGCGGCCGCTCTATTCGAACCCGCCGTCCGTCGAAGACAAGGTCGAGCCAGCGGCCATTGCGCGTGCCAAGGCTCGACTGACGCCGATGCTCGACGAGCTGCGCTACCAAGCGCAGGACAAGTTTCATTTCCTCAAGCTTGCGCAGCACGAAGCCACGGCAGAACGAGGGATCCCGGAGCTACCAGAGACAGAAGACGCCTACCTGGCCGAGCTTCGCTATCACGGCATGGCTGGAGCTGCGATCGAGGACTTCCAGCGCGACCACGTCGACCCCCTCCTTGCTGCCGTGCAGGCGGCGGGGCTTTCCACTGCCGACATCGACGAGTTCCTGCACGCCCGGCATGCGCCGGAAGCGAACGCCCAACTCAAGCGGATCAACCCCGATCGCAAAGGCAACGACGCGCTATCAGGCATGTCCAACGAGGAATCCGCCGCCGTCATTGAGCGTGCGCGCGCCGCCGGCAAGCTCTATGCGCTTGAAGACATCGGCCGCCGGGCGGATGCGATCACAGCCGCGCGGCGTAATTTGCTGGTGCAGTCCGGTCTCGAAACCCGCGAAACCGTCTCTCAGTGGGAACAGACCTACTCGCACTACGTCCCGCTCCATCGGGAAGGGAAGGGCGACCGCCTGCCCCGCAAAGGAAAGGGCTTTGACACCCGCGGCAAGGAGAAGCGTCGCACCGGCTCAACGCGGGCCGTAGAGCACGTCCTCGCCCACCTGGTTGCGCAGCACGAGGCCACCATCATTCGGGCCGAGAAGGCGAAGGTGGGGCGAGCGCTGCTCGAGTTCGCTCGCAACAACCCGAATCCAGAATTGCTCGAAGTCGACAAGGTCGAATACCGCCCGAGCTTCGACAGCGATGGCATGGTGACCTACCGGGCCGAACCCGGTTTTGTTCTTGCAGACAACGTGCTGGTGGTCAGGATCGACGGGACCGATCATCGCGTCACATTCAATGATTCGAACCCGGAAGCCCTGCGGATCGCCGCGGCGATGAAGAACCTTGGCGGCGGTGACGCTGGCGCCATCGTCAACGTGCTGACCCGCATGACTCGATTCCTGGCCATCGTGAACACCAGCGCGAACCCCGAGTTCCTCATCAGCAACTTCGCGCGCGACCTTCAGACGGCGGGGTATAACCTCGCTGGCACGGACGCCGACAGCCTGAAGTGGCGCATCATCAAGGATGTGGGTAAAGCCTGGGCCGGGATTCGCGCGCACCAGAAAGGCAATCCAGGGGTCTGGGCCGATCGATTCGAAGAATTCCGAAAGGCAGGCGCGCAAACAGGGTGGATTGAGCAGTACAAGGACATCAAGGATCGCGAGCGCGCGCTCGTCAAGAAGGTGCGCGAGATGGACGGGTCCGCATGGTCCCGCGTGAAGGGCGGGCTCGACGCGGCTTGGCAATTCATCGATCACCACAATACCGCCGTGGAGAACTCGATTCGCCTTTCCACCTTCGTGCATGCGCGCGAATCCGGGATGAGCGAGGCCAAGGCCGCGAAGCTGGCCAAAGAGCTGACGGTGAACTTCAACCGCCGCGGCGCGATGGGTCAGACGCTGAATGCGATGTACCTGTTCTACAACGCAGCGATTCAAGGATCGGCGCGCATATTCCAGGCAATGGCCACGAGCAAGAAGGTAAGACGCCTCGCAGTCGCCACGGTCATTGGTGCGGCGATTCTCGACATTCTCAACCGCGCCATAGGCGATGACGATGAGCCAAATCCGTACGACTCAGAAGCGATGCGGTTTGTGAAGGAGCGCAACCTCGTCATCATGCTAAGCGATGGCGAGTATCTGAAAATCCCCCTGCCGTGGGGCTACAACGTCCTGCATGTCATCGGGCAGTCAATCGGCGAGGCAGCGACGCGCCCTGATTTCAGCGCTGGAGCAGCAGCCGCAAGAGTCGCGGCGGCCGCCATGAACGCGTTCAACCCGATAGGCGGGTCGGACTCCTTGCTCCAGATGATTTCGCCGACCATCACCGATCCGCTGGTGCAGTGGCAGGAGAACGAGGATTGGGCCGGGCGCCCGCTGCGCCCCGCCGGTAACCCGTTCGGCGTCGACAAACCGGATTCTCAGAAATACTGGAACTCGGTGCGCCCATACTCAAAGTGGGTGACCGATACCCTCAATACATTGACTGGCGGCGACGAGGTGCGACCAGGCGCAATCGACATCTCTCCTGAAGCAGTCGACCTCGTTATCGACACCGTCACCGGCGGCGCGGGTCGCTTCGTTGCTGATGCATTCGTGGCGCCATGGAAGTCGCTGAAAGGCGAGGAGGTGGAAACCTACGAAATTCCGATGGTCCGCAAGGTCTACGGAACGCCCGGCATGAGCCAGACAACCGGCGATTACTACAAGGCGAGGGATGCCATCGCGATCACAGATGCGCAGCTCAAGCACTATCTCGACGAACCGGAGAAGGTGGTCAGGATCCGCGCGAAGTATGCCTTCGAGCTTCGGTTACTCCCGCAAATGAAACTGGCCGAGAAGCAGCTTCGCGCCATTCGGAAGTCGAAGAAGCAGGCGACCAGGCCGGAGCAAGTGCGCGCGCTCGACGAGCGAGCGAAAGCCGTCATGGACCGTTTCAACCGACTGTACTATCGATCCATGAAGGCGCGCGGTGGTAGCGCAGAAGTCGAGGCGCGAGCTGCAGGCTGATATTACTTCTTGGGCTTGTGGACCTTCTTGTAATACCAGTCGCCCGCCCCGGGCTTGCGTTGAATCTCGCTGTAGTACCAGTCCCAGAAACCGCTGTAGTTGTTCCACCAGCAGCTGCAGATGATGTGAATCACGTAGAACACGACGAGCACGAAAAGCCAAAGGTAGGTGAAGCTCATATGTGACTCTGCCTGACTGGTCCGCCGAGAGGCGTCGGCAAGTAAAAGATTACGTGCGCCTAGCGACCCTCTGCAATCCTCTGGCGTAGCGTCTGGCCTGTCATTTCGAGTTCGGAGGAGCCCCTTGGGGCGGCGGCGTATAGGGCGCCGACTGCTCAATTGCATGCGGTGGAGGCTGAAAAGAAAAGTAGTTCCAGAATTTCCCCACCCCGAAACCCACTAACGTGATGATAGCGCCGAGAACTGCGGCGCCTCCCCATATCTTGTGCTTCCAAGCGACCAGGTCTTCGACCTTCGATTTGGTGTCTTCTACGACCTTCCGAAGGCCTTCTATAGAACTTTTCACCTCACCGATAGATTTTTGCATCTCCATGGTGGCTTGGACGAATTGGTACTCGGGATGTCCATAACCGATTGCTGGTGGAGTCGTTTGAGGGACTACCGCAGGCGCCTCATCAGGGACCCCCTGAGAGGGGGTTGTCATTTCTCAACCCTGGTCTTCAGCCATTCCCACATATCCGTAGGCCCGCGGCCGTAGTACCCCGTAATCGGTACAATTATTGCGGAACCAAGAATCACCGGTTCTCCTTTGGCCTGACCCGTAATGCCGAGCTTTTCGGACAGCTCAACCGTGGTCCCGCCGAATTCGATCAGCCAACCGGCTTTCGCCTGGAGTTCGTAGCGGGCGGCAGACGCAATTTTCTTTTTTACCGCCGCGCTCAAGGGGGCTGGATCCTCGGACAGGGGTATTAGGATATAAAGTGCCATACGGATAGAGCTTAACACTCCTGGTCGAGCGGGTTTGTCGGCTGATTGTGACATTTCTTCACATGCCCAGCGCGTCCCGCGAGCGTCAGCCGGCGTTCGCCGACGCACCGCGATGCCGTCGATACTCAGTGGGAGCCAAATTTTCTTCGGTCACGCACCCCATCGCTGCGGCCGCAGATCACCCTTCAGATACAACGGGTGCCCTGGGTGCCCGTCCTTCGTCAGCTTCAGGTAGTGCAGCGGCACGCCCTTCAGCAATTCACGTACCCGGCTCGCCCGATCGAGATACCCCCCGTGCGTGCCCCACGCCGCGATGATGAGGCCGCGAGAATGGGCCGTCAGCTCGCTTAATGCCTTGAGTATGTCGTCGTGCAAAGGCCCGACAGGGTCCTCCGCCGCCTTCATTTCGTGCGGGTCCGTCGCGCGGAACGCGAAAAGGTTCAGCATGAGGAGCTGCCCGCAGCCGAACGCCTTCGCGAATGCAATGCAGCGCCGCACGGTGGGGTCAGGCCCGTTCTCGTCGGCCGTGCTGGGGTTCAGACCGATGAATTGACACGGCGGAAGATCGTTGTCCCACGCCGTCATCCACACGTAGCGGTAGCGCCGGCAGTCGGAGAATTCGCATTCGATCGCCGGGAAGATTTCGCGCTGCGTCATTGCTGTTGCCCTTCGCGTCTTGCTGTTGGTACACTCCGCCCCGATTTCGCTTACGCCTGAATTGGTTGCGCGACTTTCGGCATCATCTTGCCAAGGTCGGGGTCGCGAGTTCGAGTCTCGTTTCCCGCTCCAAATTCAAAGGCTTGCGCAGGGGTGGGGGAAATCTGGGGGAAAAACTAT
>LNFM01003445.1_pt1 | contig 45317 bp, 54 predicted proteins | sample 596031 | NCBI WGS metagenome assembly LNFM01 (sample SAMN04254537, study PRJNA301005) | activated carbon metagenome | isolation source: dual media filters at the Ann Arbor, Michigan drinking water treatment plant | place: USA: Ann Arbor
GAGGGATCGACCTGCGCCCGCGCCCCGTCGCGCCGCACGAGGCGGATGTCGACGTCGAGGCCGTTCTGGTGCGACTGGTGCCCGACGACCGGACCGTGGAAGGCCCCTCCGGACGGACGCGACAGGTCGCCGATGCCGAGGGGCGGCTGCTTCGGGTACGTGCGCGCCCACCACCGGCCGAGGTCGATGACCTCGCGCACCAGGCGCGCCGTCCCCCAGGTGCGGTCCGGTCCGCCCGGGGGCTGCTGGGTGGCCGGGTTGTAGGTGTAGTAGCCGACGCCGGACGCGGGCAGGCGCACGCCGTTCACGAGGCTGCCGGCGTTGGGCGTCCCGACGGCCCGGCTGTCGCGCCACACCACGGCCGGAGTCGTCGTCTTCTTCGGGGCGGGCGGCTTCTCGGACGCGGGCTGATCGGGGACGATCTCGGCGACGTCCGGCACGGGGGCCGGCTCGAGCGCCGGGGGGACCGGCGACGCGATCGCGGCCTGCGCGACGGCGGGCTCCCCGCCCTCCATCGCCGCGAGCGGGATCATGGCGGCGACCAGCGCCAGCAGCGTCACCCAGAGCCATGGGCGGGGGGCCGACCGGCCCACCTGCGGCCGCCCGCGCACCGACGCGGCGCAGGCCGGGCAGCAGTGGAGCGCCTCGCGGCGGTGACGGCGTGACCCGGGCATAGGGCGACCGTACACCTGATCGCGCGTTCTCCCTGCAATATCCGTTGTAGGACGTGCTCGCGCCCCGGCGTGCCGGGTGCACCCCCCCGAGGCACTACCCTTGGCGTGTGTTCCCCGGACTCATCGCCCGGCCGCTGCGGGCGTCGCTGATCCTCCTCCTGCTGGTCGCCGTCGGCACGGGCTTCTGGCTGTGGAGCCGCGCGGGGGAGAGCACGGCGGCCGACCCGGACGCCGCGGTGCGCGACTTCCGCGCCGCCGCCGGCGGCGGCGCGGGACCGCGGCCGGGCGTCCCGCGCGCCGGCGTCTACCGCCTACGCCAGAGCGGCAGCGAGCGCGGCGGGGTCGGGCCGATCGACCTGACACGCGACCTGCCGGACGTCGCGCTCTACACGGTCACCCCCGCGCCGGGGGGGTACCGCGAGGCGCTGGACATCAGCGAGGAGCACGTCGAGTCGTCGCTCCTGCGGGTCGGCAAGGCGGGCGCCACCCGGCGCGTCTCGACGCGGACCAAGGTCACCTTCCTCGGCGTGGGGCGCGACGACCGCCGGGAGCTGAGGCCCGCCCCGCTGCGCTTCCCGGCCCGTCTCGTGGTCGGCGACACCTGGAGCAGCCGCTACACGGCGGGCACGCTGCCGATCACCGTGCGCAGCCGCGTGCTGCGCAGGGACGCCGTCGAGATCGACGGGCGCCGCCTGCCCGTGGTCGTGGTGCGCACGATCACGGACACCGGCGGAACGCATCCCGGGCGGCGGACCGACGTCATCTGGTGGTCGGTGCCGCGCGCGCTGCCCCTGCGGTGGAGCATCGACACCGAGATCCGCGGCATCGCGAAGCTGCGCACCCGCGCCGAGCTCGCGCTGGAGACGCTCGCCCCGCGCGTCTGACACACGGTGCACACCCCTGGAGCGGGTCCCGTGGGCGTGCTACCTTTCCCCAGCCGCTCGCCCGGCAATGTCCTGTTGCGCTCGAAAAAAGGCCGACGTGCCCACGATCAATCAGCTGGTCCGCAAGGGCCGCAGCCCCAAGTTCTCCCGAGTGACGACCCCGGCCCTCCGGGGCGCGCCCCAGAAGCGCGGTGTGTGCACCCGCGTCTACACGACCACCCCGAAGAAGCCGAACTCGGCTCTGCGGAAGGTCGCTCGCGTGCGCCTCACGAACGGCATGGAGATCTCGTCCTACATCCCCGGTGAGGGGCACAACCTCCAGGAGCACTCGGTGGTCCTGGTGCGCGGAGGCCGCGTCCGCGACCTCCCGGGCGTCCGGTACAAGGTGATCCGCGCGGCGCTCGACGCCGCAGGCGTCTCCGATCGCCGCAAGGGCCGGTCCAAGTACGGCGCGAAGAAGCCGAAGTAATGCCACGTCGCGCAGTCATCACACGCCGTCCGCTCGACCCGGACCCCGTCTACAACAGCCCCCTGGTCACGCAGCTCGTGAACAAGGTGCTCAAGGACGGCAAGAAGTCGACCTCCGAGGGTGTCGTCTACGGGGCGCTGGAGCGCATCCGCGACCGCACCGGACGCGACCCCGTCGCGGTCATGGAGGAAGCGGTCCGCAACGTCACGCCGGCCCTCGAGGTCAAGTCCCGCCGGGTCGGTGGCGCGACCTACCAGGTGCCGATCGAGGTCGCTCCGCGGCGCGGTCGCACGCTGGCGATCCGCTGGCTGGTGCGCTTCGCCCGCGAGCGGCGCGAGAAGCAGATGAGCGAGCGGCTCGCCAACGAGCTCCTGGACGCCCTCGGGTCGCAGGGGGGCGCCTTCAAGCGGAAGGACGACCTCTACCGCATGGCCCAGGCCAACAAGGCGTTCGCGCACTACCGCTGGTAAGCACGCCCCGCCGCCGATCGGCGCGGGCTGGGTGGATGAAGACGATTTCCGCGTTCGGCCGCTACCGGTCGGCGCCGTGACTGACGAGGTGATTCTTCGTGACGACGACGGCCAAGAAGGTCTCCCTCGAGAAGACCCGGAACATCGGGATCATGGCGCACATCGACGCCGGGAAGACGACCACCACCGAGCGGATCCTCTACTACACGGGGCGCACGCACCGGATCGGTGAGGTGCACGACGGCGCGGCGACGATGGACTGGATGGCGCAGGAGCAGGAGCGCGGCATCACCATCACCTCCGCCGCCACCACCTGCTTCTGGCGCGACCACCGCATCAACATCATCGACACGCCGGGCCACGTCGACTTCACCATCGAGGTGGAGCGCAGCCTGCGCGTCCTCGACGGCGCGGTCGCCGTCTTCGACTCGGTCGCGGGCGTCGAGCCCCAGAGCGAGACCGTCTGGCGCCAGGCCGACCGCTACGGCGTCCCCCGCATCGCCTACGTGAACAAGATGGACCGGCTCGGGGCCGACTTCGCCGCCGCCGTCCAGACCATGGTCGACCGGCTGGGCGCCAACGCCGTCCCGATCCAGCTGCCGATCGGCGCCGAGGCCGAGTTCAGCGGGATCATCGACCTGATCACGATGAAGGCGACGATCTACAAGGACGACCTCGGCACCGACATCGAGGTCATCGACATCCCGGCCGACATGGCCGACGAGGCCGCCGCCGCCCGCGAGCACCTGCTCGAGGCCGTCGCCGACCAGGACGACGAGCTGGCCGAGGCCTACCTCGACGGCCAGGAGATCGAGCCCGCCCGGCTGGTCTCGGCCATCCGCGCCGCGGTGCTGGCCATCGCCATCACGCCCGTGCTCTGCGGCTCGTCCTTCAAGAACAAGGGCGTGCAGCCGCTGCTCGACGCCGTGATCGACCTCCTCCCGTCCCCGCTCGACGTGCTGCCCGCCGTGGGCACGCTGCCGGGCACCGACGAGGAGGTCACCCGCGAGGCCGACCCGGCCGCGCCGTTCGCCGCCCTGGCGTTCAAGGTGATGAGCGACCCGTTCGTCGGCCGCCTCACCTATCTGCGCGTCTACTCGGGCTCGATCGGCACCGGCTCGAACATCATCAACGCGACCAAGGACCGCAAGGAGCGGCTCGGCCGCCTCCTGATGATGCACGCCAACCACCGCGAGGACGTGGACGGCGTCTCGGCCGGCGACATCGTCGCCGCTGTCGGCCTGAAGTCCACGACCACCGGGGACACGCTCACCGACTCGGCCGATCCGGTGATCCTCGAGCGGATGACCTTCCCCGAGCCGGTCATCGAGATCGCGATCGAGCCCAAGACCAAGCAGGACCAGGAGAAGCTGGCCACCGCGCTGCAGCGCCTCTCGGACGAGGACCCGACCTTCCGCGTCCACACCGACGAGGAGACCGCCCAGACCCTGATCGCGGGCATGGGCGAGCTGCACCTCGAGATCATCGTGGACCGGCTGATGCGCGAGTTCGGCGTCGACGCCAACGTCGGCCAGCCGCAGGTCGCCTACCGCGAGACCATCCGCAAGGCCGTGCAGAAGGTGGAGGGCCGCTTCGTCCGTCAGACCGGCGGTCGCGGCCAGTTCGGCCACGTCTACCTGTCGGTCGAGCCCAACGAGGCCGGCGCGGGCTATCTCTTCGAGAGCAAGATCGTCGGTGGCTCGATCCCCAAGGAGTACATCCCGGCGGTCGACGCGGGCGTCAAGGAGGCCCTCGAGGGCGGCGTCGTGGCGGGCTACCCGATGGTGGACGTCAAGGTCCAGCTCGTCGATGGCTCGTACCACGAGGTGGACTCCTCGGAGATCGCGTTCAAGATCGCCGGCTCCATGGCGGTCAAGGAAGCGGTCCGCCGCGCCTCGCCGACGCTGCTCGAGCCGATGATGGCGGTCGAGGTCGTGGTGCCGAAGGAGTTCGTCGGGACGGTCGTGGGCGACCTCACCTCCCGCCGCGGGCGCATCGGCGGGATGGACTCACGCGGCCCGACGGCCGAGGTCGTGAACGCACAGGTTCCGCTCTCGCAGATGTTCGGCTACGCCACGTCGGTCCGCTCGGCCACCCAGGGCCGGGCCACCTTCACGATGCAGTTCCACTCCTACCAGGAAGTGCCGAACTCCATCGCGGAGGAGATCCGCAAGAAGACCGGGGCCGCCGACAACTAGCACCCCTCCCGCGGACTATCCGCGGGAGGCGGAGACCCCCGGGCCGCCGAGAGCGCCCGGGGGCGGCTGGGACGGCGGGGGCAGTGAGCCCGGCTCACAGCGGACCCCGACCCGCAGCGCGTAGTCGGACCAGCGGTCCGCCACCGCGGCGAAGGCCATGTCGGGCGAGATCTTCGCCAGCGAGCGCAGCAGCGTCACGTGGTAGCAGTGGTACCCCTCGTCGGCGAGGTACGACTTCCACGGGCGGCCCGGGGTGAGCAGGCCGTAGAGGCTCCAGGTGCCCGTGTCGTGCACCGGCAGGTAGCGCGCGAGCGTCTGCTCACCGGTCCGCATCAGGTCGAGCGCGAAGTCGCCGGCCTCCTCGGCGCCGGCCGCGCGCGGGCGCGTGCGGGTCTCGTTGGGGCTTCCGCCGCGGAACTCGGGCCGGGCCCGCAGCAGCGGCGCCGTCGCGTGGAGGTTGAGCAGCGTCACCATGAAGCCGTTGAGCGCGGCCCCCTTCCACGGGTTCGCGCCGGGGTAGGCGCGCTCCACGTACCAGGGCATCTTCGGGACGCCGGCCGGGTCGGCGACCTCGCTGACGACACCCCCGCGGGAGACCGGGACCCGGAAGGAGGCGAGCGCCCCACGGGCGGCGTCGGCGAACCGGTGGTCGCCGGTGCGGTGGTAGGCGCGCGCCATCAGTTGCGCCATCCGCCCCTGCGCCATGCCCGACGCGCCCGGGCGGATCGTGCCGGGCCGGTCGGGCACGTCGTAGTACTCCCATAGGAGGAAGCCCGTGCGGCCCGCGTTGCGCCGCACGCCCAGGGGCAGGAGCGCCGTGGCGAGCGCCTCCGGCGAGTAGTGGGCGTTGAGGTCCTGCCAGCGCCCGGCCGTGGCGACCGGGTTGATCGCGAAGCCGCGGCCCCCCCAGTAGGTCGCGAGGATCCCGTTGGGCAGGCGCGCGATGACGCGGCTGCTCGGCGAGCCGCGGCCGCGCGCGTACCACCAGGCGTTCACCCGGAGCGTCATCGCGGCCGTCGCCCGCCGGCCCGCGGGCTGGCGCAGCGTCATCATCCGCGCGCCGAGGCGCAGGACATAGTCGATGTCGCGCCGGGCGAGCGAGCCCGCGGGCAGGCCGGAGCGCGACTGCACGAGGAGCGCGCGGGCGCTCGTCACGTCGCCGGGGAAGGCCGCGGGCGCGATGATGAAGCCCGGCCGGGCCGCCGACGCGGGGCCGGCGAGCACCAGTGACGCGACCACGGCCGCGACGACGAGGGCGATCCGGCTCCTCACGCCAGCCTCGCCGCGAGGTGCTCGGCCGGGTGCAGCGCGGGCCGGCCGGTCGTCCGCGAGATCTGGGCGCGGCAGGACGTCCCTGCGGCCACGGCGATCGAGGCCGCGCGGACGGCGGGGGCGAGACGGTCCTCGGCGATGGCGCGCGACATGTCGCCGTGACGGTAACCGAAGGCGCCCGCCATCCCGCAGCACCCGGCCCCGGAGTCGCGCATCGCGAGCCCCGGCAGCGCCGCGAGCGCCGCGGCGCCCTCACGGCCGCCGCCGAGTGCGCGGGCGTGGCAGTGCTCGTGGACGACGGGGTCGCCGGTCTCCTCGCGCAGTGGCGGTGGTCCGAGCTCGGCCACGGCCCGCTCGAAGGTCACGGCGGCGTCGGCGACCCACCGTGCGCGGGGGTCGCCGGGCACCAGGCGGGGCAGGTCGTCGACGAGCATCGACCAGCACGAGGGCTCCAGCACCACGATCCGCCGGCCGGCGATCGCGTGGGGGGCGAGCCGGTCGAGCGCCCGCCGGGCGCGGTCGCGCGCCGGTCCGACCAGGCCCTGCGAGAGCAGGGGGCGGCCGCAGCAGCCCGGGTCGACCACCTGGGTCCGGGCCCCGCACGCGGCCAGAACGCGCAGAGCCGCCTCGCCGACGCCGGGGTGGAGGTACCGCGTGAAGGTGTCGGCCATGAGCGCGACGTCGCCGAGCCCGCCCGCGCGCCGGGCGCGCCGGGCCGCGCGCCACTGCCGCACCGGGACGGGCGGTGCCTCTCCGCCGATCCGCGCTGCGGCGCGGGCCGCGAGCGCGGCGAGCCGGGGCACGCGCGCGCCCACGGCCAGCAGGTCGTGCGCATGGCCGGCGACGCGCGCCTCGAGGGGGACCCCGTGGGCGCGGTGGCGGTGGGCGAGCGCCTCCACCTTCAGGCGGGCCATGTCGACCTGGGCGGGGCACTCGGATGCGCACGCCTTGCATCCCAGGCACAGTTCGAGGGCCTCATGGAGGCCGTCATCGGCCAGGCCGGCCGGAAGATTACCTTCGAGGGCCGCACGCAGGATCACCGCGCGGCCCCGGGTGGAGTGCCGCTCGTCCCCCAGAGCCTGGAAGCTCGGGCACATCGCGCCGGCCCGTGAGCGGCAGGCGCCGTTGCCGTTGCAGGCCTCACCCGCCCGAGCGAGGCCGCCCTCGGCGGCGAAGTCCATCGCCGTCCGGAGCGGCCGCCGCGACGGCGAGGCGGCCAGGCGGAGCCCCGAGTCCAGCGGCTCGGGGTCGGTGAGCACCCCGGGGTTGAGCACGCGAAGGGGGTCGAGCCGGCGCTTGAGCTCGGCGAACGCGTCGATCGTCGCCGGCGGGTACATCCGGGGCAGCAGCTCGCTGCGCAGGCGCCCGTCGCCGTGCTCCCCCGAGAGTGAGCCGCCGTGCGCGGCGACCAGGTCGGCCACCTCCTCGGCGACGCGACGGAGGGTCGCCACCGACCCCGGCAGCCGGAGGTCCATCAGGGGCCGTATGTGGAGGCAGCCGACGCTCGCGTGGCCGTACCAGACGGCCGGGACCCCCTCGCGGGCGAGCACGCCCCGCACATCGCGCGCGAACGCGGCGAGCCGGGCCGGCGGCACCGCCGGATCCTCGATGAACGCGAGCGGCCGCGGGTCGCCGGCCGCCACGGCGCCGTCGGCCCGCAGCGCCCGCGCGATGCCGGAGCGGCGCACCGCCCACACCGCCGCCTGCTCGGCGGCCCCGGTGACGACGCGGGCGCCGCGGATCGCCGCGAGCCGCTCCCGCACGCCCTCGGCGTCACCGCTGTGCTCAACGATCAGCGAGGCGGCGGCGTCGGCGGCGAAGCCCATCACGGCCCGGACCGAGGGCGGCCGGTTGGCCGGGTCGAGCAGCGAGCGGTCCATCAGCTCGATCGCCGAGGGCCCCGCCTCGAGCAGCCCGACCACCGCCTCGAGCGCGGCGTCGACCGAGGGGAAGGTGACGAGGGCGAGCCCCCGCGCCGCCGGCCGCTCCACCAGGCGCAGCTCCGCGGCGCGCGTGATCGCCAGCGTCCCCTCCGATCCGCAGAGCACCCGCGGCCAGTCGGGGGCGTCGCCGCCGAGCGCCTCGAGCGCGTAGCCGGAGACCCGCCGCACCAGGTCCGGCGGCCGGGCCTCTGCGGCGAGCGCCCGAGCCGCCTCCAGCGCGGCCGGCGCCGGCGCGCCGCGCCGGAGCGTCGCCCGCTCGCCGCCGGCGAGGGTCACCTCGAGCGCCAGCACGTGGTCCGCCGTGAGCCCGTGCACCACCGAGCGGGCGCCCGCGGAGTTGTTGGCGATCATGCCCCCGAGCGTCGCCCGGCTCGCGGTGGCGACGTCCGGCCCGAAGGCGAGCCCGTGCGCAGCCGCAGCGCGGTTGAGGTCGTCCAGCACCACGCCGGGGCCCACCCGCGCGACGCGCGCGCCGGGATCGATCTCGATCCCCCGCAGCGACGAGCAGTCCACCACCAGGCCGCGCCCGACCGCCTGGCCCGCGAGGCTCGTCCCCGCGCCGCGCATGGTGAGGGGCACGCCGGTCTCCCGGCAGGCCTCCAGGGCGGCGTCGAGGTCGTCGCCGTCGTGCGCCCTGAGGGTGGCCGCCGGGACCCGCCGGTAGATGCTCGCATCGCTCGCGTAGAGCTCCCGCGAGGCCGCGTCGTCGCGCACCTCGCCCACGGCGGAGCGGCGCAGCATCGCGACCATCTCAGACGACCTCATCGCCGGATGCTACGGTCTCCACGGGTGCGTGCCACACCTTGGGAACCACCAGCGGATGTGCCTTGCGGGCCGGGGGGTCTTTGCTAATCTACCCCGGCTCTACGGAGCGCCCGGTTTTGCTGCGCGCGGCCCTTCTGGCCGCGCGTTTTGCGCCGGGGGGACGTCTAGTCGATGAGCGCGGCCGAAAGCGGCCGCCACGCAGAGTGCTCAGAGGGAGCTATCGATGGCGAAAGAGAAGTTCGACAGGTCAAAGCCGCATGTGAACGTGGGCACGATCGGCCACGTCGATCATGGCAAGACGACCCTGACGGCCGCCATCACCAAGGTACTGGCCGAGAAGAGCGGCGGCACGGCCGTCGCCTTCGACGCCATCGACAAGGCCCCCGAGGAGCGTGAGCGCGGCATCACGATCGCGACGGCCCACGTCGAGTACGAGACCGAGAACCGGCACTACGCCCACGTGGACTGTCCCGGTCACGCCGACTACATCAAGAACATGATCACGGGCGCCGCGCAGATGGACGGCGCGATCCTCGTGGTCTCGGCCGCCGACGGCCCCATGCCCCAGACGCGTGAGCACATCCTGCTCGCCCGTCAGGTGGGCGTGCCGTCGATCGTCGTGTTCCTGAACAAGGCCGACATGGTCGACGACGAGGAGCTCCTCGAGCTGGTCGAGCTGGAGGTCCGCGAGCTGCTGACCACCTACGAGTTCCCCGGCGACGACATCCCGATCATCAAGGGCTCGGCCCTCAACGCGCTCAACGGCGACCCCGCGGCGGCCGAGGGCATCCTCGAGCTGATGGCGGCCGTGGACGACTACATCCCCGTGCCCGAGCGCGCGGTGGACAAGCCGTTCCTGATGCCGGTCGAGGACGTCTTCACGATCACCGGCCGCGGCACCGTCGCGACCGGCCGCGTCGAGCGCGGCATCGTGAAGGTCGGCGAGACCGTCGAGATCATCGGCATGGCCGACAAGATCGAGAGCACGGTCTGCACCGGCGTCGAGATGTTCCGCAAGCTCCTCGACGAGGGCCGCGCGGGCGACAACGTCGGCCTGCTCCTGCGAGGCGTCAAGCGCGAGGACATCCAGCGCGGGCAGGTCATCGCCGCGCCGAAGTCGATCACGCCGCACACCAAGTTCAAGGCCCAGGTCTACGTCCTCTCCAAGGACGAGGGCGGCCGTCACACGCCGTTCTTCCAGGGCTACCGCCCGCAGTTCTACTTCCGCACGACCGACGTGACCGGCGTCGTCACCCTCCAGGAGGGCGTCGAGATGGTCATGCCCGGCGACAACGCCACCATGGACGTCGAGCTGATCCAGCCGATCGCCATGGAGGAGGGTCTCCGCTTCGCCATCCGCGAGGGTGGCCGTACGGTCGGCGCTGGAGTGGTCGAGAGCATCACCGAGTAGCAGGGCACGTCCCCGACCCCGTCGTCTCCACCACCGGAGGCGGCGGGGTTTTCTTTCCCGACGCAAAGGCGCTTCACGAGTGCAGCAGAACAAGATCAGGATTCGCCTCAAGGCCTACGATCACGAGCTGATCGACAAGAGCGCGGCATCCATCGTGGAGACGGCCCAGCGCAGCGGGGCGACGATCTCCGGACCCGTACCCCTGCCGACGGAGCGGAACGTGTACTGCGTCATCCGCGGCCCGTTCAAGGACAAGGACTCGCGGGAGCACTTCGAGATCCGCACGCACAAGCGCCTCATCGACATCTACTCGCCGACGCCGAAGACGGTCGACTCGCTCATGCGGCTCGACCTTCCCGCCGGCGTCGACATCGAGATCAAGGCGTAGCCCGGTGCCCGCGATCATCGGACGCAAGGTCGGCATGACCCAGATCTTCGGCGAGGACGGCGCGCGCGTGCCCCTCACCGTGATCGAGGCCGGCCCCTGCCACGTCACCCAGGTCAAGACCATGGAGACCGACGGCTACGACGCCGTCCAGCTCGGCTTCGGCGCCATCAAGCCGAAGGGCCTCAGCAAGCCCGAGCTCGGTCACCTGAAGAAGGCGTCCGCGCCGCCGATCCGCCACCTGGTCGAGTTCTCGGCCGAGGAGCTCGGCCTCGAGGGAGTCTCGATCGGCGACGTCGTCACCGTCGAGCCGTTCGAGCCGGGCCAGATGGTCCGGGTCACCGGCACCTCGAAGGGCAAGGGCTACGCCGGCACGATCAAGCGCCACAACTTCCGCCGGGGTCCCGTGAGCCACGGCTCGCACAACGTCCGCGCCCCGGGCTCGATCGGCGCCGCCGCCTACCCCGCGCGCGTCTTCAAGGGCATGCGGATGAGCGGTCACATGGGTGCGCGCACCGTCACCCAGCGCGGCCTGCAGATCGTGGATCGCGACCCCGACCGCAACCTCCTGCTCGTCCGGGGCGCCGTCCCCGGGGGAGTGAACGGCATCGTCATCGTGAGGCCCGAGTAATGGCATCCCTTCCCGTGCTCGACGCGGACGGCCTCGCGGCCGGCCACGCGGCGCTGTCCCCGGCGATCGCCGAGCAGCCCATCAAGCAGCACCTCATCCACGAGACCGTCGTCGCCGAGCTCGCCGCTCGCCGCGCCGGCACGCACTCCACGCGCACGCGCGGCCAGGTGCGCGGTGGAGGATCGAAGCCGTGGCGCCAGAAGGGCACCGGGCGCGCCCGGGCCGGCTCCTCGCGGTCGCCGATCTGGACCGGCGGTGGCATCGTCTTCGGCCCGACGCCGCGCAGCTACGGCGGCAAGGTCAACCGCAAGGTCCGCCAGCAGGCGTTCCGGGCCGCCCTGCGCGCCCACGTCGAGCGCGGCTCGGCTGCGGTGATGGACCCGACCGACTGGGAGGCGCCCTCCACCAAGCGCGGCCTCGAGTATCTCCGCCAGGCCCCGGAGGGCATCGCCGCCCGCCCGCTGCTGGTCGTGGTCGAGGACGTCCACTCGGTGGTCGCGCGCTCGCTGCGCAACATCGACGGCGTCTACGTCCTGGCCGGCATCGAGCTGGAGACGGTCGATGTGGTCGCCACCCGCTCCATCCTGTTCGAGAAGGCCGTGTGGGAGCGCATCACGCGCGACGAGCTGACCGTCGAGGCGGTCTCCCCGAAGCCGAAGCGCAAGCCCGCCGTCAAGAAGGCCGCGCCGCCGGCGCCCGCGAACGCCGTCGCCGACGCGGAGGAGGCGCCGGCCAAGCCGAAGCGCTCGCGCGCCAAGAAGGCGGCCCCGGCCGCCGAGGCGCCCGAGGCCGAGGTCGCGGAGACCGGGGTCGCGGAGGCTGAGGCCGTCGAGGTCGAGGTCGAGGTCGAGGCCGTCGAGGTCGAGGACGCCGCGGTCGAGGAGGCCGTGGCCGAGGCGCCCGCCGAGGTCGAGGAGCTCGAGGAGAGCCCCGAGGTCGAGGAGGCCGTCGCCGAGTCCGACGAGGCCCCCGAGGCCGAGACCACGCCGGACGAGGAGCAGAAGTCGTGACCCAGCTTCGCGACGACATCCGGCGGGCCATCGTGTCGCCGGTCATCTCCGAGAAGAGCTTCCAGCTCGTCCAGGCGCACAACCAGTACACCTTCCGCGTGCTCGACGGCGCGCACAAGACGGAGATCCGTCAGGCGATCGAGGACCTCTTCGACGTCACGGTGACCGATGTGCGCACGGTGACCGTCCAGAGCAAGCCCAAGCGGCGCGGCGCCACGCGCGGCCGCCGCCCCGGGTGGAAGAAGGCCATCGTCGAGCTGAAGCCCGGCGACAAGATCGAGCTCTTCGAGGGGGCCTGACATGGGCATAAGAAAGTACAAGCCCACCTCGCCGAGCCGGCGCTTCATGACCGGTTCGGACTTCGAGGAGGTCACCAAGACCGAGCCCGAGAAGTCGCTGCTCGACAAGATCAGCAAGACGGGTGGGCGCAACAACAACGGCCGCGTCACCAGCCGCCACATCGGCGGGGGCCACAAGCGCCGCTACCGCATCATCGACTTCAAGCGCCGCAAGGACGACATCCCGGCGCGCGTGGCCTCGGTGGAGTACGACCCCAACCGGTCGGCGCGCATCGCGCTGCTCCACTACGCCGACGGCGAGAAGCGCTACATCCTCGCGCCGCTGCGCCTGCGCGTCGGCGACACGGTGATGAGCGGTCCCAAGGCCGACATCAAGCCGGGCAACTCGCTCGCGCTGCGCGACATCCCGACCGGCACGATCGTCCACAACATCGAGCTCCAGATCGGCCGCGGCGGCCAGCTGTGCCGCTCCGCCGGCACCGGTGCCCAGTTGATGGCGAAGGAGGGCGAGTACGGCACCGTGCGCCTGCCCTCCACGGAGATGCGCCTCGTGCACCTCGACTGCCGGGCGACCATCGGTCAGATCGGCAACGTCACTCACGAGAACATCACCATCGGCAAGGCCGGCCGCAGCCGCTGGAAGGGCAAGCGCCCCAAGGTCCGCGGCTCCGCCATGAACCCGGTGGACCACCCGCACGGCGGTGGTGAGGGCAAGAGCAACTCGGGCCGTCACCCCGTGACCCCGTGGGGCAAGCCGACCAACGGCTACCGCACCCGGGTGAAGGGCAAGCCCAGCAGCAAGTACATCGTTCGCGGCCGCAAGCGCGGCAAGCACACGGAAGGCCGGTAAGGGCAGATGGGTCGCAGTCTGAAGAAGGGGCCGTTCGTCGACGACCGCTTGATGAAGCGGATCGAGGACATGAACGTCGCCAATGAGAAGCGCATCGTCCGGACGTGGTCGCGTTCGTCGACCATCTTCCCGGAGATGGTCGGTCACACGATCGCGATCCACGACGGGCGCAAGCACGTGCCCGTCTTCATCAGCGAGAGCATGGTGGGCCACAAGCTCGGCGAGTTCGCGCCGACGCGCACCTATCGGGGCCACGGCGGCTCCGACCGGACCTCGACGATGCGCCGATGAGCACCGACGCCCCCGAGACCCCGAAGGTGGTCGAGGCCAGCGCGAAGTACGTGCGCACCTCGGCCCGCAAGGGCCGCCTGGTCGCCGACCTCGTGCGCGGCAAGTCGGTCGCCGACGCCCAGGCGATCCTCGCCTTCAGCACCCGCGCGGCCGCCGTGCCGCTCAGCAAGGTGCTGCAGTCGGCCGTCGCCAACGCGGACCACAACCACGGCCTCGACGCCCGCGAGCTGCGGCTCGTCAAGGTCACCGTGGACGAGGGGCCGACGATCAAGCGGTTCCGGCCGCGCGCCCAGGGCCGCGCCACCTCGATCATGAAGCGCACGTGCCACATCACCATCGGCCTCGCCGAGACGGGACGCTAGACAATGGGCCAGAAGATCAATCCCACGGGCTTCCGCCTCGGCGTCCTGAACGGCTGGCGCAGCAACTGGTTCACCGAGCGCGACTTCGCCAAGTACCTCGATGAGGACCGGGTCGTCCGGAACCACATCACGCGCAAGCTGAGCCACGCCGGCCTCTCCTCGATCCACCTGAAGAAGGATCAGACCAAGCTCACCGTCGACATCTTCACGGCCCGTCCCGGGATCGTGATCGGCAAGAGCGGCTCCGAGGTGGACGCGCTGCGCCGCGAGCTGAACCGGCTCACCGGCAAGCAGATCCAGGTGAACATCAACGAGATCAAGCGCCCCGAGCTCGACGCGAAGCTGGTCGCCCAGTCGATCGCCGAGCAGCTCGAGAACGACCTCCGCCATGCGGTCCGGCGCCCAGGGCGTCAAGGTCCAGTGCGGCGGGCGGCTGGGCGGCACCGAGATGTCCCGGTCCGAGCACTACTCGGACGGCCGCGTCCCGCTGCACACCCTGCGCGCCGACATCGACTACGGCTTCCACGAGGCCAAGACCACCTTCGGCCGCATCGGCGTGAAGGTCTGGATCAACAAGGGCGAGGTCCTGCCCGAGGGCGTCACCGACAGCCGTGGCCGCACCGACATGGACGCGGCCCCGCCGCCGCGTCGTCCGCGCCGCGACCGGCGCCCGGGCGGCGACGGCGACCGCCGTCCCCGCCAGGACCGTGGCTCCGCCGACGCTGCGACCTCCGGGGGTGCCTCCTAATGCTGATGCCGAAGAGGGTCAAGCACCGCAAGCACCACCGCGGTCGCCGCCAGGGCCTCTCCAAGGGCAACCACGTCCTGCACTTCGGTGAGTTCGGCCTCAAGGCCCTCGAGCCCGCGGCCATCACCAACCGGCAGATCGAGGCCGCCCGTATCGCCATGACCCGCCGCATCAAGCGCGGTGGCAAGGTCTGGATCAACATCTTCCCGCAGCTCCCCTTCACCAAGAAGGCCGCCGAGACCCGCATGGGTTCCGGCAAGGGCTCGCCCGAGGGGTGGGTCGCCGTGGTGAAGCCGGGTCGCATCATGTTCGAGCTGGCCGGCGTCCCCGAGCCGCTCGCCCGCGACGCCATGCGCCTCGCGGCGAACAAGCTGCCGATCCGCTGCAAATTCGTCACCCGTGAGGATGGTTAGAACGTGAAGGCGAAAGAGATCAGAGACCTGTCCGACGACGAGCTGGCCCGGACGCTCGAGACCGCCCGCGAGGCGCACTTCAACCTGCGCTTCCAGCACGCGTCCGGCTCCCTCGAGCGGACCTCCGAGCTCAACGCGCGTCGCCGTGAGATCGCCCGCATCCTCACCGTCGCCCACGAGCGGGAGCGTGCGTCGTGAGCCCCGCCGCCCGCACACCCCAGGAGTCGGTCGCGCCGCGCAAGTCCCGTCAGGGCCTCGTGGTGTCGTCGTCGCGCGACAAGACGATCACCGTGCGCCTCGAGACGTCCCGTGCCCACCCGGTCTACGGGAAGACGGTGCGCACCTCGTCCAAGCTGCACGCCCACGATGAGCGCAACGAGGCCTCCGACGGCGACCTCGTGCGCGTCGTGGAGTGCCGGCCGCTCTCGCGTCAGAAGCGCTGGCGCCTGGTCGAGATCATCGAGAAGGCGCGATGATCCAGGTCGAGACACGTCTGCGCGTCGCCGACAACACCGGCGCCCGTGAGATCCTCTGCATCCGGATCATGGGCGGCTCGCGCCGCCGGTCGGCGTCCGTGGGCGACATCATCGTCGGCACGGTCAAGCAGGCGGTCCCCAACGGCGCCATCAAGAAGGGCGACGTCGTGCGCGCGGTGATCGTGCGCACCAAGAAGGAGCACGGCCGCGGTGACGGCACCTTCATCGCCTTCGACGAGAACGCCGCCGTCATCATCGACAACGCCCAGAACCCGCGCGGCACCCGCATCTTCGGTCCCGTGGCCCGCGAGCTGCGCGAGAAGAACTTCATGAAGATCATCAGTCTCGCGCCGGAGGTGCTCTAGTGCCGGCCCGCATCCGCAAGGGCGATCGCGTCGTGCTCCTGTCCGGCAAGGACAAGGGCAAGTCGGGGATCGTGCTGGAGGTCCGTCCCGGAGAGCAGCGCGTGCTGGTCGAGGGCGTCAACCTCATGAAGCGCCACACCAAGCCGCGTCCGCCGAACGAGCCGGGCGGCGTCATCGAGCGGCCGGCGCCCATCCACATGTCCAACGTGTCCCTGATCGACCCCAAGGACAAGCGTCCGACCCGGGTCCGCATCCAGGAGATCGACGGCGCGCGCGTGCGCGTCTCGGCACGCTCGGGGGAGAAGCTCGACTGATGGCCGACGAGACCGCAGAGACCACCGTGGCCGCACCGGCCGGCAACCAGGCCGGGCCGACCGCGCGCCTCAAGACGACCTACGAGACGGACATCCGCCCGAAGCTCCAGGAGGAGTTCGGCTACCGGTCGCCGATGCAGCACCCCAAGCTCGAGAAGATCACGCTGAGCATGGGCGTGGGCGAGGCCAAGACCAACAGCAAGGCCCTCGACGAGGCCGTCGAGCAGATGGGGATCATCGCCGGCCAGCGGCCGTGCATCACGCGCGCCCGCAAGTCGATCGCCCAGTTCAAGCTGCGCGAGGGCATGGCCATCGGGTGCAAGGTCACGCTGCGCGGCAACCGCATGTGGGAGTTCCTCGACCGGCTCAACTCGGTCGCCCTGCCGCGTATCCGTGACTTCCGGGGCATCAACCCGGACGGCTTCGACGGTCGCGGTAACTACAACCTCGGCCTGCGTGAGCAGACCATCTTCCCCGAGATCGACTACGACAACGTCGACGCCGTGCGCGGCCTCAACGTGACGATCACCACCTCCGCCGGCACCGACGAGGAGGGGCGGGCGCTGCTCCGTCACCTCGGCATGCCGTTCCGCGCGGAGGGCTACACGGCCGAGGAGCGGGCAGCCCGCCGTCGGCGCAAGCAGAAGAAGTTCGGCCGCGGCCGGCGTTAGAGGAGAATCGTGGCAAAGACCAGCCTTCGGGTGAAGGCGTCCCGTACGCCGAAGTACCCGACCCAGCAGTACACGCGCTGCCACAGCTGCGGACGCTCGCGCGCCGTCTTCCGCAAGTTCGGCCTGTGCCGGATCTGCCTCCGTCAGTCGGCCCATGCCGGGGTCATCCCGGGCATGACCAAGAGCAGCTGGTAGGGGTCCGCCGATGATGACCGACCCCATCGCGGACATGCTGACGCGCATCCGCAACGCGAACACCGCCCTCCACGACGCCGTGGAGATGCCCGGCAGCACCATGAAGGCGAGTGTCGCCCAGGTGCTGAAGGAGCAGGGCTACATCACCGACTACGAGCTCCGCGAGGGGCGCGTCGGGACCGACCTGGTGGTCAAGCTCAAGTACTCGCGCGACCGCCGCCGCGTGATCAGCGGCATCCAGCGCATCTCGAAGCCCGGCCGGCGCGTCTACGTCGACCGTACGTCCATTCCGCGGGTCCTCGGTGGCATGGGGATCTCGGTCATCTCGACGTCGCAGGGCGTCATCACCGGGCACGAGGCCCGTCGCCGGGGTATCGGCGGCGAGGTCATCTGCTCGGTGTGGTGAGAGGAGACCGGATCACATGAGCAGAATCGGACGCGCACCGATTCCCGTCCCCGACGGGGTCACGGTGGAGATCGACGGCCAGAAGGTCGTGGTGAACGGCCCCCGCGGGGAGCTGCGCCACACCGTCGTCGAGCCCATCCGCATCAACCGCGAGGACGACGGGACCCTTCTGGTCACCCGGCCGACCGACCGCGGGCCGCACCGCGCGCTGCACGGCCTGTCGCGAACGCTCGTGGCCAACATGGTCGAGGGCGTGAGCAACGGCTTCGAGCGCCAGCTCGAGATCGTCGGTGTCGGTTACCGCGCGCAGCTCAAGGGCACGACCCTGGAGATGGCGGTCGGCTACTCGCACCCTGTTACCATCGAGCCCCCCGAGGGGATCGCGTTCGACGTCCCGGCGCCCACCCAGGTCATCGTGCGCGGGATCGACAAGCAGGCGGTCGGCCAGATCGCCGCGAAGATCCGTCAGGTGCGTCCCCCCGAGCCGTACAAGGGCAAGGGCATCCGCTACGCGGGCGAAGCCGTTCGGCGCAAGGTCGGTAAGAGAGCATGAGCATCACCACACTCGAAGCGCGCCTCCGGCGCCACCGCAGGATCCGCGGGAGCGTCGTCGGCTCGGCCGAGCGCCCCCGTCTCGCGGTGTCGCGGTCGAACAAGCGCATCTACGCCCAGATCATCGACGACGACCGCGGCCACACGCTGGCGGCGGCCGGGTCGCACGAGGCCGCGCTCCGCGGCCTCGCGAAGGGTCCCGCGGCCGCCGAGGTGGGCAAGCTGCTCGCCCAGCGGGCCAAGGACGCCGGCATCGAGCGGGTCGTCTTCGACCGCGGCGGCTACAAGTACCACGGGCGCGTCAAGTCGCTCGCCGACGGGGCCCGCGAGGGCGGGCTCGAGTTCTAGTTTCCAGGCAGAGGGTGAGCACACGTGGCTGAGGTACGCCGAGGGGCAAAGATCAATCCGGACGGGCTCGAGCTCAACGAGCGCGTCGTCCAGGTCAACCGCGTCGCGAAGGTCGTCAAGGGCGGCCGGCGCTTCTCGTTCTCCGCGCTCGTCGTGGTCGGGAACGAGGTCGACACGGTCGGCGTCGGTCACGGGAAGGCCAAGGAGGTCCCCGTGGCCATCCAGAAGGCCGTCGAGGACGCCAAGAAGAACCTGTTCCGCGTGCCCAAGTACCGGACCACGATCACGCATCAGGTCCTCGGCCGCTCGGGCGCCGGCAAGGTCTTCATGAAGCCGGCCTCCGAGGGTACCGGCGTCATCGCGGGCGGCGGCGTGCGCGCCGTGCTCGAGCTCGCCGGCATCCGCGACATCCTCACCAAGTCGCTCGGTACCAGCAATCCGGTCAACCTGGTCGCGGCGACCGTGGCGGGGCTCAAGTCCCTCCGTCGCCCCGAGGAGGTCGCCGCGCTGCGCGAGAAGTCGGTCTCCGAGGTGCTGTTCGGCACCGCCTCCACCGGTTCGGGCGCTCCGGCGACCGAGGCCGTCGGCGCGGGCGCGGTGTCCGAGTGAGCCGCCTCGTCATCACCCAGGTCCGCTCGAAGATCGGTACCCAGGAGCGCCACCGCGGCACCCTGCGGGCCCTCGGGCTGCGCCGCATCGGCCACACCGTCGAGCACGACGACTCCCCCCAGCTCCAGGGCATGCTCCGCATGGTCTCCCGGCTGGTGGACGTGAAGGAGGCCAAGAATGGCTAGCGCCGAGATCCCCGAGACGCCCGCCGAGGACATCCGCCTCGACAAGCTCTCCCCGCGGCCCGGCGCCAAGCGCCCGCGCAAGCGCATCGGGCGCGGCATCGGCTCGGGCACCGGCAAGACGTCCGGACGTGGCCAGAAGGGGCTCGGCTCCCGCGCCGGCGGCGGTGTGCGCCAGGGCTACCAGGGCGGCCAGACCCCGATCCAGATGCAGCAGGGCAAGCTGCGCGGCTCCAACCGCAAGATGTCGATGCCGATGGGCCCGTTCCGCACGCACTCGGTGCCGGTCAACGTCGGCCGCCTCGACGTCTTCGACGCGGGCGCCACCGTGGATCTCGAGGCGCTCGTCTCCAAGGGCCTCGTGAAGAACAACGCGAACCGCGACTGGCCCGTCAAGCTGCTCGCCCAGGGTGAGATCGACCGCGCGCTGACGGTGAGGGTGCACGCCGCATCCGCCGCCGCCGTGACCAAGATCGAGGCCGCCGGCGGAACCGTCGAGATCATCGGCGAGGCCGCGACCGAGTAGGGAGGGAGCGGATGCTCAAGACGATCCTCACGTCGCTCCGCTCGCCGGAGCTTCGCAAGAAGCTCCTCTTCACGGCCTTCATCCTGTTGGTCTACCGGTTCGGCTCCTTCGTGCCGACGCCCGGGATCGACCTGGACGCGCTCCAGGCCGCTCTCGACGAGCGCGGCAGCCGCCTGCTCGACTTCCTCAACCTGTTCGCGGGCGGCGCGCTCACGCGGTTCGCCGTCTTCGCGCTCGGCATCATGCCGTACATCACCGCGAGCATCATCCTGCAGCTGATGACGGTGGTGATCCCCTCCCTGGAGAAGCTCCAGAAGGAGGGCGAGAGCGGCCAGCAGAAGATCACGCAGTACACGCGCTACTTCACCGTCGTCCTGGCGCTGCTGCAGTCGATGGCCTACGTCCTCTACTTCCGCTCGCAGGACGCGCTGCCCGGGTTCACGCCGGGGCGCTTCTACCTGATCGTGCTGTCGGTCACCGCGGGCACGGTGCTGCTGATGTGGCTGGGCGAGCTCATCACCCAGCGCGGGGTCGGCAACGGCATCTCGCTCCTCATCTTCGCCAGCATCGTCGCGTCGGTGCCCTCCGCCGTGGAGGGCTGGCTGACGCTGCCGCCCATCTCGCAGGTGCTGATCCTCAGCATCGCGATGGCGGTGGTGGTGGCCGTGGTCTTCATCAACGAGGGCCAGCGCCGCATCCCGATCCAGTACGCCAAGCGCGTCGTCGGGCGGCGTCAGACCTCGGGCGGCACCACCTACATGCCCCTGCGCGTGAACATGGCGGGCGTCATCCCGGTGATCTTCGCCTCGTCGGTGGTGATCCTGCCGCCGACGCTCGCCGAGCTCGGGGGCCAGAACTCCTTCTTCCAGGACGTCTCCGACCTCCTGGCGCCGGGCTCGTGGTACTACATCATCTTCGAGGCGATCCTGATCGTCCTCTTCACGTACTTCTACACGGCGGTGCAGTTCAACCCCGTCGAGCAGGCCGACAACCTGAAGAAGTACGGCGGCTTCATCCCGGGCGTCCGTCCCGGGCGTCCCACCGCGGTCTACCTCGACCGCGTCCTGACGCGGCTGACGCTCCCCGGGGCGATCTACCTCGCGATCATCGCCGAGCTCCCGAACATCGTCTTCCGGTACCTGCCGGAGTCGAGCGCCTTCTTCGGGGTCCTCGGCGGAACGTCGATCCTGATCGTGGTCGGCGTGGCACTCGACACCATGCGCCAGATGGAGGCCCAGCTGATGATGCGCTCGTACGAGGGGTTCCTGAAATAGCCCGGCTCATCCTCCTCGGCCCGCCCGGAGCCGGGAAGGGCACCCAGGCCGAGCGCCTGGGTGGCGAACACCACCTCCTGCACCTCTCGACCGGCGACCTGCTGCGCGCCGCGGTCGCCTCCGGCAGCGACCTGGGCCGCGAGGCCAAGCGCTTCATGGACGCGGGCGAGCTGGTGCCCGACGCCGTCGTCGTCGGGATGATCCGCGAGAAGCTGGCCGGGGGTGCCAACCCGAGCTTCCTGCTCGACGGCTTCCCCCGCTCGGCGCCGCAGGCCGACGCCCTCGACGCGATGCTGACGGACCTCGGGCTCCCGCTCGACGCGGTCGTCTCCATCGCCGTCTCCCGCGACGAGCTGGTGCGCCGGCTCGCCGGCCGCTGGATCTGCCGCCGCTGCGGCCGCTCCTTCCACGAGGTCTTCAACCCCTACGACGGGGGCGAGTGCCCGACCGCCGGTGGCACGTGCGATCTCTACCAGCGCGAGGACGATCGCCCCGAGACCGTGGTGAACCGCCTGTCGGTGTACGAGGAGCAGACCGCTCCGCTCATCGACTACTACCGCGCCCGCGGCCTCCTGCGCGAGGTCGACGGCGAGCGTACGCCGGACGAGGTCTATGGCCAGATCGTCGCGCACATCCCGACGACGCCGACCGGCTAGACCGGCCACGGCCTCCTCCCGCCGCAGCAGGGGCCCGATCCTGAAGACCCCGGCGGAGCTCGACGCCATGGCGGCGTCGGGCGCCGTGCTCGCCGAGTGCCACGAGGCCCTGGCGGCCGAGCTGGGCGTCGGGGTCACGACGGCGCACCTCGACGCGGTCGCCGAGGAGCTGATCCGCTCCCGCGGGGGCGTGCCGGCGTTCAAGGGCTACCCGGGTCCGACGCCGTACCCCGCCTCGATCTGCGCCTCGGTCAACGACGCCGTCGTCCACGGCATCCCCGGCGCCTACGCGCTGCGCGACGGCGACGTCCTCGCCATCGACGTCGGCGTGATCCTCGACGGCTGGGTGTCGGACGCCGCGCGCACCTACGGCATCGGCACGGTGTCGCCGATCGCCTCGCGCCTGATCGAGGTGACGCGCGTCTCCCTCGAGCGCGGCATCGCCGCCTGCCTGCCGGGCAACCACGTCGGCGACATCGGCCACGCGGTGCAGACCGAGGTGGAGGCCGCCGGCTTCTCGGTGGTCCAGAGCCTGGTCGGCCACGGCGTCGGCCGTTCGATGCACGAGGAGCCGCAGGTGCCGAACGTCGGCCGCCCCGGCACCGGTGCCGAGCTGACCGACGGTCTGGTGATCGCCATCGAGCCGATGGTCAACGTCGGGCACCACGAGGTGATCCTCGCCGAGGACGGCTGGACGATCTCCACCCGGGACGGCACGCTCTCCGCCCACTGGGAGCACACCGTCGCCGTCACCGCCGACGGGCCGAGGATCCTGACACTCTCCTGATGGGGGGGTGGCGCCCGCCGCGGCGCCCGCCATAGGGTCGCCGTCATGCGAGCTTTCTGCAGGATCCTCCTGACCGGGGTCGTCCTGGCCGCGACGGCGGTGGCCGCCCACGGCGCGACGATCCCAGTCACGACGACGATCGACGGCCCGATCACGGGCGCGGGCAGCGACGGACTCTGCTCGCTGCGCGAGGCCGTGGTCGCGGCGGTCAACGACAGTGCCGTCCAGGGCTGCCCGGCGGGCTCGGGCGCCGACGTCGTCGTGCTCCCGGCCGGGACCTTCACCCTGACGACGATCGGGTTCAACGAGGACCAGGGCTTCGCGGGGGACCTCGACGTGACCGGTCCGGCACTACGCGTTGTCGGCGCCGGAGCGGGCGCGACGGTGATCCAGGTGGGGTCCGAGGACCGGGCCTTCGACGTCTTGCCCAGCGGTGATCTGACCCTCGAAGGGCTCACGGTACGCGGGGCCCGGTTTCCTGACTTCACCGGTGCCAGCGGGGCCGGCGTGCGCAACCAAGGCAGTCTCACCGTGATCCGGGTCGCCTTCGACGACAACGCCGCGGCGCGTGGCGAGGCCGGCTCGAACGAGGGCGGGCACGGCGGCGCGATCTGGAGCGGGAACCGGGCCGCCGCGGCCGTCACGGTGATCGAGTCGACCTTCACCAACAACCGGGCCGGCGACGGCTCCTTCCCGGGCGGGGACGGGGGCGACGGCGGAGCCATCCGCATCGCGTCGGGGACCCTGTCCGTCGCGAGGAGCACCTTCGCGGGCAACGCGGGAGGCGCGGGCAGAGAGGCGGTGGCCGTCGACCGCCCCGGCGGGATCGGGGGCGACGGCGGAGCCATCGCCGTGGGGCCGGGCACCGCGACCATCACCGGCAGTACATTCGCCTCGAACCGTGGTGGCCCGGGGGGACTGGGGACCAGTTCCGGAGCCCCGAACCCGACGGGCGGCAACGGCGGCGCGGTCTTCGTATCCGGCGGGCAGGCGCTAGTCGACTGGTCGACCTTCCTCGGTAACGTGCGCGGCGGGGGCTCGGCCGGCCCCAATGGGATCTCGGGGGCGATCGTCGGCTCCTCGATCCTGGCCGACCCTGAGCCGCGCTGCGGGGGGGTGGTCGCGAGTGTGCCCAACCTCCTCAGCGGCCCCGACGGTGCCTGCCTCCCCGGATCACCGGTCGGCGATCCGCGCCTCGGGCTGCTCGCGGACAACGGGGGCCCGACGTCCACCCTGCTGCCGGGCGCCGGCAGCGCGGCGATCAACGCCGCCGGCGTCGGGTGCCCGGCCATAGATCAGCGCGGCCTGGCGCGCCCGGCGCTCGGTGCCTGCGACTTCGGCGCCGTCGAGATCCAGCCCGGAGCCGCCTCGGCGGGCGGCGTCCCCGGCACGGGCGGCGGCCCGGCGGCCCTCGGCACCCGGACGATCGGCGCGCTCACGCTCGGCCCTGCCACCTTCCGCGCCGCGGGCCGCAAGCCCCTCGGCACCAACGTGCGCTTCCGCCTGGGCACCGCCGGAACGGTCGTCCTCACGGTCCGCCGCCCGGCCGCGGGCAAGCGCTCCAAGGGTCGCTGCGTCGCCCCGACCCGCAAGCTCCGCGCCGCCCGGTCGTGCACGCGCCAGGTCACCCTGCCGGGGAAGCTCACCCGTCAGGGGGTCGCGGGCGAGAACCTGATCCGCTTTTCCGGGAAGCTGAACGGACGGGCCCTGCCCGCCAGCCGCTACACCCTAGTGGTCACCCTGCCCCGGACGGGGTCGTCCCCCGCCCTCACCGCGGTGCGCGCCTTCCGTATCGCATCCTGACGCGTGCTATCCTTCCGGACCGCTCGCGGGAGGTTCCCGTGAGCATGCCCGCGCCCAACGTCGCACCGGACCCGATCCGGCCGACAGGTTCCAGGGGAAGAGTCGTGAAGGTCCGTGCATCCGTGAAGCCGATCTGCGAGAAGTGCCGCGTCATCAAGCGGCACGGCAAGCTCCTCGTCATCTGCCAGAACGCCCGACACAAGCAGACCCAGGGCTGATGGCGCGCATCGCCGGAGTGAACATCCCCCGCGAGAAGCGGGTCGAGATCGGGCTCACGTACGTCTTCGGGATCGGCCGTCCCACGGCCAACAAGATCCTCGAGGCGACGGGCATCAACCGCGACACCTACGTCCGGGACCTGACCGAGGAAGAGGTCGGGCGCCTGCGTGACGTGATCGAGAAGACGCTCATCGTCGAGGGAGACCTGCGCCGCGAGCGCTCGAACGACATGAAGCGCCTGATGGAGATCGGTTGCTACCGCGGCCTGCGCCACCGGCGCGGCCTCCCGGTGCGCGGCCAGCGCACGAGGACCAACGCGCGTACGCGCAAGGGCCCCAAGCGCACCGTCAGCAAGCAGCGCAAGGGCTAGTGTCCCGAGTCGGAGACATCGTGACGCTTCCCGGCTGCATCTCATCGCGAGGCAGCGTCCTCGACCACGGCGATATTCCCGATATCGCCGTGGATCTGCGTCCTCCCCTCGCGGGAGATTCGCTCGGGAACCGCACACGAGCCTCCAACTCAGGACACTAGGCCGAGAACCCCAGACAGGACCGAGGAGCGCGTTGGCACGCCAGAAGGTGACCCGTGGCCGCACACGTCGGCGCACGCGAAAGAACATCCCCGTGGGCAACGCCCACATCAAGACGTCGTTCAACAACACGATCGTGACCCTGACCGACAAGCAGGGCAACGTGATCGCGTGGGAGACGGCGGGCTCTGCGGGCTTCAAGGGCTCGCGCAAGAGCACTCCGTTCGCCGCCCAGGTCACCGCCGACTCGGCTGCGCGCAAGGGGATGGAGCACGGTCTCCAGAAGGTGGACGTCTTCGTGAAGGGCCCGGGTTCGGGCCGCGAGACCGCCATCCGCTCCCTGCAGGCCGCCGGCATCGAGGTCGCCTCGGTGACCGACGTCTCGCCGGTGCCCCACAACGGATGCCGCCCCCGCAAGCGGCGGCGGGTCTAGCCGTGGCGCGCTACACCGGACCCCAGGTCAAGCAGTCGCGCCGTGAGGGCGTGGCCCTCACCGACAAGGCGCAGAAGTACCTCGACCGCCGCCCCTACCCCCCGGGTGAGCACGGGCGCGGCCGCATCCGCCAGAGCGAGTACCTCCTGCAGCTGCGCGAGAAGCAGAAGACCCGCCGCTTCTACGGCGTGCTGGAGAAGCAGTTCCGGCGCTACTACGCCAAGGCGAGCCGCCAGCCGGGCATCACCGGCGAGAACCTCCTGCGGATGCTCGAGATGCGCCTCGACAACGTCGTGTACCGCCTCGGCTTCGCGGCGACCCGCCGCCAGTCGCGGCAGCTCGTGAACCACGGCCACTTCCGGGTCAACGGGAAGAAGGTCGACATCCCGAGCTACCAGGTGAAGCCCGACGACATCATCACCCTGAAGCAGGGCTCGAACGCCGAGGGCGTCGTGCGCGCGGCGACCGAGCTGGTCGCGGCCGTGGCCCCCTGGCTCCAGGCGGACTACGACGCGCTCAACGGGAAGGTCCTCAAGGCCCCCGAGCGCTCCGAGATCGACACCCCCGTGAGCGAGCAGCTCATCGTGGAGCTCTACTCGAAGTAAACGGCCCGGGCCGGTCGCGATGGCAGTCGTCCGTGACGCGCGGACGGCACGCCGATGCGCCGGCCCACGGACCGCGTCAGTACCACGATCCGGCCGATGCCGGAGAAGAGAGATCACGTGCTCGACATCCAGTCCCCCCGCATGACCTACGAGCCCATCAGCGAGCTGGTGGGCCGCTTCGAGGTCGAGCCGCTCGACCGCGGCTTCGGCCACACGTTCGGCAACAGCCTCCGGAGGGTGCTGCTCTCCTCGCTCGAGGGCGCGGCCGTCACCTCGGTCCGCATCGAGGGCGTGCAGCACGAGTTCACCACGATCCCCGGCCTGCGCGAGGACGTCACCGACGTCATCCTCAACCTGCGCGAGCTGGTGTGCCGCCTCCACGGTGAGGTCGGCGAGATCGAGGTCGAGCTGTCGAAGGTCGGCCCCGGCCCCGTCACCGCCGCCGACATCTCCGCGCCGGCGGACCTCGAGATCCTCAACCCTGAGCTCGAGATCGGGAACCTCGAGGCCGGTCACCGCCTCGACATGGTGCTCATGATCGCCCGCGGCCGCGGCTACGTGCCCGCCGAGCAGAACAAGGGCCCGGGCACCACCATCGGCGTCATCCCGGTCGACTCCAACTTCTCGCCGGTCCTGCGGGTCCGGTACGAGATCAGCGCCGCGCGCGTCGGTCAGCGCACGGACTACGACAAGCTGACGCTCGAGATCCAGACCGACGGCAGCGTCGATCCCCGCGCCGCCCTGTCTGAGGCCGCCGAGACGCTGATCGGCCGTCTGGCGATCTTCGCCGACCCGGACAGCACCAAGCTGCTCGGGGAGCCGGTCGTCGAGGAGCCGCCGCCCGGCGGCGGTATGCACGACATCATGATCGAGGAGCTGGAGCTCGGAGTGCGCTCCTACAACTGCCTCAAGCGGGTGGGAGTCGAGACCATCGGCGACCTGATCTCGAAGTCGGAGGCCGAGCTCTCGGCCATCCCGAACTTCGGAAAGAAGAGCATCGAAGAGGTCAAGGAGAACCTCGCTGCGCACGGCCTCGGCCTTCGCAGCGACGAGGACTGAGTCCTCTTCAGACCGGGAGACCACCGTGCGCCACCGTAATCAAGGACCCAAGCTCAACCGGAGCCCCTCGCACCGGAAGGCGCTGGCATCGAACCTCGCCACCGCCCTTCTGACGCACGGCCGCATCCAGACCACCGAAGCCAAGGCCCGCCTCGCGCGGGGCGTCGCCGAGAAGGCGATCACCCTGGCCAAGGAGAACACACTGCACTCGCGCCGGCAGGCGATCGCCCTGCTGCGCAACAAGGACATCACGTACCGCCTGTTCGACGTGATCGGACCCGCCTTCAGCGACGTCCAGGGTGGCTACACCCGCGTGCTGAAGCTGGGCCCGCGTCAGGGTGATGCGGCGCCGATGGTGCTCCTCGAGCTCTCCAAGGACGTCGAGGCCGCGCCCGCGCGCTGAGCGTCCCGACTCCTCCGCCGGGACGCCAGGTATGTCCCGCGTTCTCCGGCTGGATCTGGAGTATGACGGCGCGGAGTTCTCCGGCTGGGCCGCCCAGCCGGGTCTGAGGACCGTCGAGGGCACGCTCTCGGCGGTCCTCGGCGTTCTGCTGCGCGAGCCGGTGCGGCTCGTCGTGGCCGGCCGGACGGACGCCGGGGTCCACGCCTCGGGCCAGGTCGCCAGCCTGAGCACCGTCAGCGACCTGCCCGCCGCCCGGATCCTGCGTGGCCTGGCCGGGCTCCTACCGCCCGACCTGTCGGTGTCGGCGGTCTCCGAGGCCGCGCCCGGCTTCGACGCGCGCCGCGACGCGCAGGCGCGCCGCTATGAGTACCGGGTGCTCTGCGGTCCGCCGTCGGCGCTGCGCCGCGGCCGTGTCCTCCACCACCCCGGTCCCCTCGACCGGGGGGCCCTGAACGCCGCCGCCGCGCTCCTGGTGGGCACCCACGACCTTCGCGCCTTCACGCCGACCCGCACCGAGCACGTCTTCTTCGACAGGACCGTGACGATCAGCGAGTGGCGGTCGTGCGGCGATGAGCTCGTGTTCGTGATCGAGGCGGATGCCTTCCTGAGGCACATGGTGCGAGTGGTCGTGGGCACCCTGCTCCTGGTCGGCCGCGGGCTGTGGGCCGCCGAGCGGGTGCGGCCCCTGCTCGAGGGCGCCCCCCGCGGTGCCGCAGGGCCGACCGCGCCGGCCCATCCGCTCACGCTGGTCGCGGTCCGTTACGCGCCCAGCGGTTCCGCGGCGGGCTGAGCGCGGCCGGTGGACCCCGGCTATACGGGGGGCCCGCGATGCCGACGACCGGCAGGCACGGACGTCGTCCGGGAGGCGCCGACCCCACCCGCGCGAGGGGGTCGGAGAGGTTCGGGCTATACACCGGGGGTGCGCGTTCGCGACGCTTTTGACATATTCTGCCGCCGAATCGGGAAGATCAGCGCCCGCGGCGGATTCCGTCTCGGCGATTTCGACTGCTTTGGGGGACTTCAGATGGCACATTCGATCAAGGCACGGAGGCGCGTGAGGGGTGCGGTGCTGGCGCTCGTGCTCGCCGCGGTCGCCGTGTTCGCCGGGCAGGCATCCGCCGCCCCCGCGACTCAGGCCTGGATCGGCGGGAGCGCGGGGGCGACACCCGACCTCGAGCGGACCGGCCTGACCCTCTTCACCGCCGGCGGGGGCACGATCTCCGGCGGCGGCATCGCGGGCACCCTGAACTTCACGATCGACGGAGCCGCCTACGTCGGCTTCTGCACCGACACGAGCCGGATCTTCTCGACGGCCGCCGAGCCGGTCGAGACGACCATCTCCGAGCCCCCGTCGACCCCGGCTGCGCGGGCGCTCACCTGGATCCTCCTGAACCGGGCCCCCTCGGGCGCTCCGAGCCCGGAGAAGATCGAGGCCGCGGCCATCGCGCAGATCGCGGCCTGGCTCCTCGTGGACGGTCAGATCAGCCAGACGGCGCCGACCAACGACCCCGCCCTGAACACGGCTGCCCGCGCCCTGGTGGACGAGGCGCTGGCCGCCACCGCCACGCCCGCGTCGCTCACCATGTCCGCCGTGACCCCGGCCGTCGGCGCGACCACCTCGACCGTGACGGTCTTCGGCCGTCCCGGTGCCGTGGTGACGCTGTCGGTCACGTCCGGAGCGGGCACCCTCGCCGCGACCCAGCTGACGGTCGGCGCGGGTGGCTTCGCCACCACCACGCTGACGTCGGCCGGTGCGGGCACCGTCGGCATCAGCGCCAGCACGCCCGGTGACGGTCGCCTCATCAACATCAACCCGACCGACCCGGAGACCCGTCCCCAGCCGACGGCCGCCGCCGAGCCGACCACCCTCGCCGCCAACACGCAGGTCGTGTTCCAGGCGGCGCCGGTCCCGACGCCTCCCGCGCCGACCCCCCCGCCGGCGGTCCCGGGCGCCCAGGCGCCCACCCCGCGGGTGGCGATCACCAAGACGGCGCCGGCCCGGGCCAGCGTCCTGTCGAACGTGCGCTACCGCATCACCGTCCGCAACTCCGGCACGGTCACGCTGCGCAACGTCGTGCTCCGTGACCGCATGCCGCGCGGCCTCTCCTTCGTGGGGGCCTCGCGCGCACGCACGATCTCCAACGGGACCGCGACCTTCCGGATCGGCACGCTGGCCCCGGGCCAGAGCCGTACCGTGGTCGTCACGCTGGTGGCCAACGCCAACGTGCGCGGCTCGCGCGTGAACACCGCGACGGTCTCGGCGACCAACGTCCGTCCCGTCAGCGCCCGCGCGGCGACGGTCTTCCGTCCGCTGGTGCGCCGGGTGCAGCCGGCGGTGACCGGCTAGCAGGGTTCTGCGGCAGGGCCGGCGCGCCTCGGCGCCCGGCCCTGCCAGCGGTTCTACCGCGATCCGCAACCCAGTCGTCCGGAAGGCCGGACCTGGACCATCGGGTGGGTTGCGATCGTGGGCGCAAAGGCCTGCCGGGCATAGAATCGACTCGTTGTGAGTCGGCGACCCACCAGGAGTCAGGCCGCGCTCGCGTGGCTGGTGAGCCTCGCGATGGGCGCGCTCGGCGTGGCGCCGACCGCCGTCGCGATCGCGCCCCCCTCGGTCTCGGTCAGCCCGGCCAGCCCGAGCCAGGCCGCCGACTGGACCTTCACGTTCTCCGCCACGCCCGACCCGCTCAACTCGCTGGTGGGCTTCGAGGGCGGCATCACCGCATCCGCCGCGGAGGCGCCGGCCGCGCCGATCGCGTCGCCCTTCGTGGCGACGGGTCTCACCGAGGGTGTCCACTACCTCCGCGTGCGCGCGGTGCAGCAGGACCCGCTGACGGGCGGCACGACCGCCAGTGACTACGCGACCGCGTCGATCCGCGTCGATCGGACGCCGCCCGAGCCCCCGACGGCCCGCTTCGTCCCGGCACGCCCGAACGGCACCAACGGCTGGTACCGGTCGCTGACGATCGACTGGTCCTGCGCCGACCCCTCCGGTGCCGTCTGCCCGGACCAGGTCATCACCACCGCGCGGGGGGGCGGGGTCGCCCGTCAGGTCGCGACCGACGGCGCCGGCAACGCCAGTGCGCCCGGTGTCACGCCCGCGTTCGACTTCGACAACGGCACGCCGCTCCCGGCGATCGCCAGCCCGTCGAACGCCGCCCGCGTCGCGGGCGAGCCCACCTTCCGGTGGGCCCGGCTGACCGACCCGACCTCCGGGAACAACCGCTTCGAGGTGTACGCGCGCTGGAGCGGGGTCTCCGACCAGATCATCGCCCGCGCCGCCGGCAACGCCGTCCAGGTGGTGAGGAACGTCCGCACCAGCCCGCTCCCGGAGGCCGTGTCGATCCGCTGGTTCGTCCGGTTCGTCGACAACGCCGGCAACACGCGCGACTCGGCCGCGCGGACGTTCACGATCGACCCCGCGCCGCCCTCCGCGGCGCCGGCGATCACGGCGGGGCCGGCGGGGCCGACCCGCTCGACCACCCCGACCTTCACATGGAGCGGCGCGGAGCCGCGGTTCTCATGGGACGTCACCGCCGTCGGCGGGACCGAGCCCGTCCAGGAGGGCGAGGGGGCGGCGCGGCAGGTGACGCTGGCGGCGCTCCCCGACGGCGAGTACACGTTCCGCGTGTCCCAGGTCACGGCGCTCGGCGCCCAGGGTCCCGAGGCGACCCAGGGCTTCTCGGTCGACACGGTGCCCCCGGCCCCGCCCGTGATCACCGGGCGCCCCGCGAACCCCACGGCCACCCCGGCCGCGTTCGCCTGGACGACCGAGACCGGCGCCTTCTCGCGCTGGCGGGTGAGCGACGGGGCCGGAGCCGTCGTGAGAGGCCCCTCCGACACTCCGGCGACGTCGGCCGGGGTCGGCGCGCTGCCCTCCGGTGCCTACACGTTCTCCGTGACCCAGGTCGATCCCGCGGGCAACGTGTCGGCTCCGGCCTCGGAGGCCTTCACGGTGCAGCTGCCCCCCGGGGTCACCGTCGCGGCTCCCAACCGGCGGACGACGCCGCTGCCGCGGCTGAACGCCGCCCGGCTGACCCCCTCGGCCGGCCGCACCGTCGCCACCCTCCGCCCGATCTTCCGCTGGAAGAAGGGCCCGGCCGGGACCACTCTCTACAACGTCCAGGTCTTCCGCGTCGTGAAGCTGCGGGTCGGCAAGGCCGCCACGATCACGAAGATCCACTCGGGCTTCCCGCGAGCCACGCGCTACCGCTCGCCGAAGAAGCTCGCGCCCGGGCAGTGCTACGTCTGGCGCGTCTGGCCCTACACGGGCAGCTCGTTCACGGCCGAGCCCCTCGGCATCAGCAACTTCTGCGTCGTGAGCGCGAAGACGATCCGGCGGAACGCCGCCAAGGCGAAGGCACGGCAGAAGGCGCGGCCCCAGGCCGCGGTGGCGCGCGTCGGCTAGACTCCGCCACCGTGGCGACGTCGATCTCCTTTGCGCGTGGGGCCCCGTGCCCCGAGGCCCTCTCCGGTGATCTGATCGCCGCCTGCACACGCGACGCGCTCGCCGCCGACGCGGTCAGGATCCTCTCCTACGGCACGGGCCACGGCTATCCGCCGCTGCGCGAGGCGCTGGCCGCCGAGCACGGCGCGACCGCCGACCAGGTGCTTGTCACCAACGGCTCGCTCCAGGGTTTCGTGTTCCTCCTCGAGACGCTCCTGTCGCCGGGCGACCTCGTCGCGGTCGAGAGCCCGACCTACGATCGCGCCCTCCTCCAGCTACGCCTCCACGACATGGAGGTGCTGCCGATCCCGGTCGACGACGACGGCATGGTGGTCGAGGCGCTCGCGGAGGCCTGTGCGGCCGGCCGCGTCCCGAAGCTGGTCTACACGATCCCGAACTTCCAGAACCCCTCGGGCGCCACGCTGTCGGCCGAGCGCCGCCGGGCGCTCGTCGAGGTCTGCGACCGGTACGACATCCTGATCCTCGAGGACGATCCCTACGGCAAGCTCCGCTTCGAGGGCGACGCCATCCCCGGGATCTGGGAGACGGCCGGACCCGGCCGCGTGATCTTCACCTCCTCGTTCTCGAAGACCGTCGCCCCGGGCCTCCGGGTCGGCTACCTCGTGTCGCCGCCGGACATCGCCGCGACCCTCGCGGCGGCCGCCTCGCGCACCTACATCTCGCCCGCCCTGCTCTCCGAGGCCGCGGTCTCCCAGCTGATCTCGGCGGGAGGCCTCCAGGCCAACATCGACACCGTGACGGGCCTGATGCGCGAGCGCCGTGACGCGATGATGCGCGGCATGCGGCATCTGCCCGAGGGCTCGCGCTGCGTCCCGCCGCTCGGCGGCTTCTTCTGCTGGGTCACGCTTCCCGAGGGCGTGTCGGCCGACGCGCTGTTCGACGATGCGGCCGCCGCGGGCATCGCCTACGTCAAGGGCAGCGATTGCGTCCTCGAGGGCGGCGAGCGGACCCTCCGGCTGGCATACAGCGGCGTCAGCCCGGCGGAGATCGAGGAGGGCATGGAGCGGCTCGGCGCGGTCTTCCGCGACGCCGCCGTCGCGTCGCGGTAGGCCGGGTGGCGGCGCCGGACGAGGGCCCGGACCGCAACGGTCTCGACGAGCGCCAGGTGCGCCAGATCGCCCTGGTCGGCGGGCTGGTGCTCCTCGCGAGCCTGGTTCTCCTCTTCATCGTCGAGAACAGCGGGAACGTCGAGGTCTCGTTCGTCTTCTTCTCGGCCTCGATCTCCCTGATCTGGGTGATCGCCCTGTCGGCGATGGCCGGGGCCGTCGCAGGGCTGGTGATCGCGCGGCTCGTGCGCTCGCGCTTCTTCGGGAGAGGTGACGGATGACGACCCCGCACATCCTTGTGACCAACGACGACGGCGTCACCTCCCCCGGGCTGCTGGCCCTCAAGCAGGCCCTCGAGCCGTACGGGCGGGTGAGCGTGATCGCCCCCGACTCGAACCGCAGCGCCATCGGCCGCGGCATCACCATCCACAACCCGCTCCACGTCGAGGAGGTGCGGCTGGCCGACGGCTCGGAGGCGCTCGCGACCGACGGGACGCCGGTCGACTGTGTCCGCTTCGCAATGCTCGGCGTCCTGGGGGGCGAACCGCCGGACGTCATCGTCAGCGGCATCAACCTCGGCGTCAACCTGGGCGACGACGTCACCTACTCGGGCACCGTGGCCGCCGCGCTCGAGGGCGTCCTGCTCGGGTGGCCCGCGATCGCGGTGTCGGCGCAGACCACCGATCCCACCGCCGACCAGTGGGACGGCGCCGCATACGACTTCAGGGGGGTGGCCGAGTTCGCCGCCCGCCTCGTCCCGAAGGTGCTGCATCCCGACTTCCCCCGCCGGGTCGTGCTGAACGTCAACGGCCCCGGGCTGCCCCCCGGCCGCATCCGGGGCGCGCGGGTCACCCGCCTCGGGCGGCGCGTCTACAACGACGAGCTGACGCTCATCGCCACCGACGGCAACCGGCGGCGCTTCACCATCTACGGCACGCTGGCGGGCTATCACACCGACGAGGGCAGCGACTTCGCGGCGATCGACGACGGAGCGATCTCGGTCACGCCGATGCACTTCGACCTGACCGACATCGGCGGCATGGATCACCTCGAGCGCCTGTCGCTCGCCGATCTGGTCGGCCCGACACCGGAGGTGGACGGGTGACCGGATTCGATCCGATCCTGCTCGACCTGGACGGCACCGTCATCGACTCGGTGGCGCTGATCCGCGAGTCGCACCGGCACGCTGTCCGCACGGTGCTCGGCGAGGAGTGGCCCGACGAGCGGCTGGTGGCCAACGTCGGCCGTCCGCTGCTCGAGCAGATGGCGGTCTTCGCCCCGGATCGCGCCGATGAGCTCTACCGCGTCTACCGCGTCTGGAACCACGCCCACACCGCCGAGCTGCTGCTCGCCTACGACGGCATCGAGGAGGTGCTCCGGGGGCTGCGCGCGGCGGGCCGGAGGCTCGGCATCGTGACCTCCAAGAGCCACGACGCGGTCGATCTGGCGTGGGGTGTCCTGCCCGGTCTGCGCGAGCTGTTCGACGTGGTGATCGCCGCCGAGGACAGCGCGCTGCACAAGCCCGACCCCGCGCCGATCCTCGAGGGGCTCTCGCGCCTCGGCGCCGGGCCCGGGGGCGCCTGCTACGTGGGCGACGCGCCCTTCGACCTCCAGGCGGGTCGTGCGGCTGGCGTCACCACCATCGCGGTGCCGTGGGGCTTCTTCTCGCGCGAGGCGCTCCTCGCCGAGTCGCCCGACGCCATGGCCGACACGCCGGCCGAGCTCATGCGGATGTGCCTCGAGGGCGTCTGAGATGAGCTCCCCCCGCGCGCGCGCCGCCGAGCTGCGGGACCTGATCGACGCGGCCAACCACGACTACTACGTCCTCGACCAGCCCACCGTCGACGACGTCGTCTACGACGACTGGATGCGCGAGCTCGAGGCGCTCGAGGCCGCAGATCCGGAGCTCCGCACCCCCGACTCGCCCACGCAGCGGGTGGGCGCCGCCCCCTCGGAGCGGTTCGCCCCGGTCACCCACCGCCGCCCGATGCTCAGCCTCGCCAACGCACGCGGACGCGACGAGCTGATCGCCTGGCACCGCCGGGTCCGGACGGTGATGGAACAGGAGGGGCTCGGGGAGCGGGAGATCGAGTTCGTCGTCGAGCCGAAGATCGACGGCCTCGCGATCTCGCTGATCTACGAGGACGGGCTCTTCGTGCAGGGCGCCACCCGCGGCGACGGAGTGATGGGCGAGGACGTCACCGCCAACCTCCGCACGATCCGCGCCATCCCCCAGCGTCTGCGGCTCCCGGGCGGGCAGGCGCCGCCGGCCGTGGTGGAGGTGCGCGGCGAGGTCTACCTCCCGCTGGCCGCCTTCGCCGAGCTCAACGCCACGCGCGCCGAGGCGGGCCTGGCGACCTTCGCCAACCCGCGCAACTCGGCGGCCGGGAGCCTGCGCCAGATGGACCCCGCCGCAACCGCCGAGCGCCCCCTGTCGATCTGGTGCTACGGCGTCGGCTACACCGATGGCCTGGTCGTGCGGTCCCAGTCGGAGGCGCTCGAGTGGCTCCGGGCGGCGGGCCTCCGGGTCAACCCGGAGATCCGGGTCGTGAGGACGATCGACGAAGTCCAGTCCGAGTGCGAGGGGTGGGAGGCCCGCCGCGGGTCGGTCGACTACGACATCGACGGCGCGGTGGTGAAGATCGACGACGTCGGCGTGCAGGACCGCCTCGGCGCGGTGGGCCGTGCGCCGCGCTGGGCCATCGCCTACAAGTTCGCGCCCACGACGGCGATCACCACCCTCAACGACATCATGGTCAGCGTGGGCCGCACGGGCGCGCTCGTCCCGTTCGCCGTGCTCGAGCCGGTGTCGGTCGGCGGCGCCACGGTCAAGCTCGCGACCCTCCACAACCAGGAGGACGTCGCGCGCAAGGGCCTGATGGTGGGCGACCGCGTCATCGTGCAGCGTGCCGGCGACGTCATACCGCAGGTCGTCGGGCCGCTCACCCAGGAGCGCACCGGTGACGAGCGCCCATGGGTGATGCCCGACCACTGCCCGGCCTGCGGCACGCCGGTCGTCCAGCCCGAGGGCGAGGTGCAGATCCGCTGCCCCAACCGCTCGTGCCCCGCGCAGATCCAGCAGGGGCTCTTCCACTTCGCCTCGCGGGGGGCGATGGACATCGAGGGCCTCGGCGAGAAGACCATCCAGCGCTTCTTCGACGAGGGCCTTGTGACCAGCTTCGCCGACATCTACGACCTCCACCGGCACCGCGAGCGGCTGATCGCGATGGAGGGGTTCAAGGACGTGTCGGTCGACAACCTGCTGGCCGCGATCGAGGCCTCGAAGTCGCGGCCGTGGTCGCGGGCGCTCTACGGTCTGGGCATCCGCCACGTCGGCGACGTCACGGCCGAGGCCCTCGTGGCGGTGGCGCCCTCCCTCGACGCCCTGCTGGAGGCCGATGCCGACGCCCTCGCGCAGGCCGAGGGCGTCGGACCGGTGGTTGCGGAGTCGGTCATGGAGTTCCTCTCCTCGCCCGCCAACCGCGAGTTGCTCGAGCGCCTCCGGGCCGCCGGGCTGATGGTCGTGTCCGAGGGTCCCACGGGCCCGGTCGACGGGCCACTCACCGGGCTCTCGGTCGTCATCACGGGCGGGCTCGCCGCCTTCTCGCGCGACGACGCCAAACGGGCGGTGGTCGCCGCCGGCGGCAAGGTGACGGGATCGGTCAGCAGGTCGACCTCGTTCGTGGCGGCCGGGGCCGACCCCGGATCGAAGCTCCAGAAGGCGGAGTCGCTGAAGGTCCCGGTGGTGGACGAGGAGGCGTTCCTCGAGATCCTCGACGGCCGGCGGCCGCCCCCCGTGCGCGACGAGGCCGCCGGATGAGGCCGGCCGCCGCGACGATCGCCGCCATCCTCGCGGTCGTGGCGGCGCTCGCGGCCGCGGTGCTCTGGACCACCGGCCACGACCTGCTCGACGAGGACCGCTTCGCCGACGACGTGGTCGCCGCTCTCGGCTCGGCGCCCGGTCAGGCCGCGATCTCCGAGCGGCTGTCCGCCGCGGTGCGCGACCGCCTCCCGCCCGGCACCCCCACGCCGGCGATCGACGCGGCGGTCTCACAGGCCGTCGCGCGGAGCGCCACGACGCCGGCGTTCGCCGCCGCGCTGGGTCCATCCGCCGTCCTGGTCCACCGGCGTCTCGTCGACGATCCGGGCGCGGAGGCCGAGGTCGACCTCGCGGCGCTCCGCGACTCCCTGGAGGTGGAGCTCGCCGAGATCGATCCCCTCCTCGTCCGGGGGCTGCCGCCCGCCGCGGCGTTCCCGTCGGCGGATCTCTCCACCGGGCTCGACGGGCCGGCGCTGCCGGCGTCGGCGCTCGCCGGACGCGTGCCCTCCATCGTGGCCGCGCTGGCCCTGCTGGCGGTGGCGTCCGGCGCCCTGGCCCTCGCCCTGAGCGGGCGCCGGGCGCGCATGGCGCGCGGGATGGCCCTGTCGCTCATCGTGGCCGCGCTCGTGCCGGCGGCGATCCGCCTGTTCGCGCCCCGCGCGGCCGAGGCGGCCGTGGCCGGTCCCGACGGCCCGCTCGCGCGCGACCTGGCCGAGCGCCTCCTCGGCTCGTGGACGGGTGCCACCGCCGCGTTGCTGGCCGCGGCCGGGGCGCTCCTGGTGTACGCCGCCCTCAGGTCCGGGGAGGGTCCTCCGCGCCGGCGGCGAGCAGCGTGACGACGCGGTCCTGGACGGTGCGGGCGCCCAGGATGTCGGACGAGTTCATGATCAGGGCGAACGCGTAGCGCTCGCCACCGCGGCTGACCACACGGCCGGCCATCGCGCTGACGCCGTTGAGGTAGCCGGTCTTGGCGCGCACCCGCTTCGTCGCGGGCCCGGAGGTGAAGCGGCGGACCAGGGTGCCCTCGCCGCCCCGGGGCATCGACGAGATGAGCGCGGCGCCCCAGGTGGGGTCGCTGTCGGCGTCGGCGATCAGGCGGACCAGCGACGACGCGGCCAGGCGGTTCGCGCGGGAGAGACCGGAGCCGTCGGCCAGGCGGTCGTCGGGGCCGAGGACGCCCCGCGCGCCGAGCACCGCCGCCGTGCGCGCCGTGCCGGCGACCGTCGTCCCGCGGCCTGATGCATGGGCCCCGACCCCCTTCATCAGGGTCTCGGCGATGAAGTTGTCGCTCGCGAGGTTCATCGCCCTCAGGATCACCGGCAGGGGCGGCGAGGTGGCCGATCCGATCTGCCGGGCCGAGGGTGGTGTCACACCGACGGTCAGGCCGCCGACGTGTGAGACGCCGACGCCCTTCAGGGCCGCCTTCACGCGCTGGGCGGCGGCGATCGGCGGGCTGCTGACGTACGCGGCGCGCGCGTTGCCGCTGTAGTTCTGGTTGGTGACGAGCGCCGACAGCGGCGAGGAGTAGGCCCGGTAGTAGGAGGGCCAGCCCGGGCCGAGGCGGCGGGCGTCGAAGAGGTGCTCGTCGGCGATCAGGGGCCCCCGGATCAGGCGGATCCCCCGCGCGCGCACGGGGCGCACGAGGGTGGAGATCGGGGTCGAGCGGACGCCGAGATACCGGCCGGCGTAGGAGCGCGTGGCGAGCACCGGGTCGCCGCCGCCCTGCAGGTAGACGCGGCCCACGAGGGTCCGGCCACTCAGGACGGTGCGGTCGTCGGCCAGGAGCCGGGTGGAGAACCGGTGCCCGGGGCCGAACTCCAGCAGGGCGCCGGCGCCGGTCACGAGCTTCATCGTCGAGGCCGGTATGCGCGGCGTGTCGGCCCGGAAGCCGCCGACCAACTGCGGAGGACCCTCGGTGTCGAGCCTCCAGACGAGCGCCGAGGTCGCCGGGTTCGCGGCCGACCAGGTCGTGATCGCCTTCTGCACCGCGCCGGGGGCGGCGGCCGCGGGTGCGGCGCCTGCGAGGGCCGCGGCGGCGAGGAGTGCCGCCGCCGCGGCGCGTGGGCCGTTGGTCAGACCGCCGTGAGCAGCAGCTGCTCCGCCTCCTCGGGGAGCCGGTGCCCGGCGGCGGAGACCGATCTCACGAACAGCGTCTTGTCGATCCGCCCGTTGTAGATCGGGACGGACGTCTCGACGCAGAGACGCACGACTTGCTTGCGCGCAAGGCCCAGCGCCTCGGACAGCTCGTCCGGGGTGAGGTGATTGGCCACGATGACCTCCTCGATGGTTTGAGAACCCGCTCACTCGCCAGCCGTCGGGAACATGGCTGGGGACGGGTCACGGCGAACCGGAGCTTCAGGCCCTGAGGCCGTGGATTCGCGTGTCCATGTAACGGGGGTTATCGACCCGATCGGGCACATTGTCAACCACGGTATCCGCTCGGTGCGGACGACACCCGGGCCCCGGGTGAGGCCCCGGGGCGGCGTTCACGGGGTTCGGCGGATCCTCGCCGGGGCCGGCCGCAGCGCATCACGCGCCGACATCCACGCCCACACGCCGACGAAGCCGATCGCGACGACCAGGCCACCCGCCACAGAGTCGAGGATGTAGTGGTTCGCCGTGCCCGTGATCGTCACGAAGACGACCGCCGGGTACACCACCGCCAGCATCCGCAGCGGCCAGGAGCGCAGCAGCACCAGTCCCACCATCCCGATCATGACGGCGTACCCGAAGTGCATCGACGGCACGGCCGCATGGGGGTTGAACCATCCCGACAGGAAGCCCCCGTGGAGGTCGACGTCGCTGATGTGGTGCAGGGTGTCCACGAGGCCGTCCCCGGTCGCCGCCAGACGCGGCGGGGCGACGGGGTAGACCATGAAGACCGCCAGGGCGATGCCGTTGGCCACCAGGAACGCGTTGCGCACATACGGGTAGACGCGGCGGCGGCGCTTGTAGAGCCACACGAAGAAGAGCGGGGTGATCGTCCAGTGGCCGTAGAGGTAGAAGTAATTCAGCGCCTCGGTCAGCTGGATGTGGTTGAGCACCCACTGCTGGATCGTCGTCTCGACGAAGAGGCCGGAGCCCTTCTCCCAGTCGATGATCCCGGCCGCGTTCTCGAAGGCCGTCGAGGGCTTGCCGATCACGAGGGCCCGGGAGAGCTGGTAGAAGACCAGCGCCCCCGCGAAGATCGCGATCTCGATCATCCACGGGTGGCTCCGGAACAGCGCGTTCAGCGCGCGCAGGCGAGCCCGGGGACCCCCGCCTCCGCGCGCGGGCGCGGTCGCGGGCGCACCGGCGGCACCCGGTGCGACGGCCTCGGGTGCGTTGTCGGAGTGGCTCTCCATGATCTCTGCGGATGGACCGCAGTCGGCCTCGGGCATGCGCCGAAACGTATCGTGCGTTACGAGGCTGCAACAACCCCCGCACGGCCAGCGTAACCAGGAATTGGGTGAGCCGCCGGACGACCCGACGGCCCCTTCCCAACCCACCCAATCGGGGTGCCCGGATTTGAACCGGGGACCTCTCCGACCCGAACGGAGCGCGCTACCAAGCTGCGCCACACCCCGCCGACGAAACGGCGTCGGAGCATGGTACCGGATCGGTGAGCGCGCGCGGCGACGGCGTCCGGAGGGACGGCCGCCGGGGCGGACCCTAGACCGTGATCACGCCCTCGACCTCGGGGATGGCGCGGCGCAGCTCGGCCTCGATGCCGAGGGTGAGCGTCGCCGTGGACATCGGGCAGCCGCCGCAGGAGCCCATCATGGTGAGGTGGACGAAGCCCTCCTCGTCGAACTCCACGAGCTCGACGTCTCCGCCGTCGGCGTGGAGCGCCGGCCGGATCTGCTCCAGCACGTCCTCGATCTGCGACATGATCTCCGCCGACATGACTCCCCCTGATCTTCGTTCGGCCGATCGTAGCGCGATGCGCGTGGCCGTCGTCCAGATGCGCAGCACGGCCGGCCGGGCGGCGAACATCGCCACCGCCACGGAGCTCGTCGCCCGGGCGGCCGGCGATGGTGCGTCCCTGATCGTGCTGCCCGAGAAGTGGCCGTTCATCCACGGCCCGCGCACTCTCGAGGGCGCGGAGCCCCTCGACGGTCCCTCGCTCACCGCCGCCCGCGGCTGGGCGCGCGAGCACGGGGTCGCCGTGCTCGCGGGGTCGGTCATCGAGAGCCGCCCCGGCGGGCTGCCGTGCAACACGAGCGTCCTGATCGACCCGGGCGGCGCGACGGCGGGCGTCTACCGCAAGCTGCACATGTTCGACGTCGACGTGGGCGGCGTCGCGTACCGCGAGTCGGCGGCCACGGCGCCGGGCTCCGAGGTGGTGCTCGCCCATGCGCTCGGCCGTGGGATCGGGATGACCGTCTGCTACGACCTGCGCTTCCCCGAGCTCTACCGCAGCCTCACGCTCGCGGGCGCCGAGATCCTCGTGGTGCCGGCGGCCTTCACGTCGGCGACCGGCCGCGACCACTGGGAGCCCCTGCTGCGGGCGCGCGCGATCGAGAACCAGGCCTTCGTCGTTGCGGCGGGCCAGTACGGAGTCCACGACGACGGCACCGTGTCGCACGGGCGCAGCATGATCGTCGACCCCTGGGGGGTGGTGCTCGCGCAGGCCGGCGACGGCGAGGGGGTGGCGGTGGCGGATCTCGACTTCGGCCGGATGGCGGACATCCGCGAGCGCCTGCCCGCCCTCCGGCACCGGCGGGCCGACGTCTACGGAGCGAGCGGCGCGCCGGCGTCCGGCACGTCGAAGGGCGGCGACGGGCCCACGTAGGCGACGCGCCCGCCCACGAGGGTGAGCTGCGGCACCATCGCCTCGTCGAGCACGACCAGGTCCGCGGGGCCTCCGGGCGCGAGACCCGCGCGCAGGCCGAGCAGCCGTCGCGGCGCCTCGCTGGCCGCCGCCAGTGCCGCCGCGCGACCGGTGCCGGCCGACGCGAGCACCGCGGGCCCCGCGTCGATGCCGAGGGCGCTGCCCGCCAGCCGTCCCTCCCAGAGGACGCGCCGGCCGTCCGACGTGACCTGGCGGGTGCCGAGGGCGTAGCCGCCCGGCGGCGCGCCGGCCGCTGCGACGGCGTCGCTGACCAGCACCAGCCGGCGACCGGCCGCCCGCGCCAGCACCGCCGCGACCTGCGGCGCGACGTGTACGCCGTCGGCGATCAGCGACACGAACGTCCGCGGGGCCGTGAGGAAGGCGATCAGCGCCGAAGGCTCCCGGCTCTCGATGCCGCGCATGGCGTTCAGGGCGTGCGTCGCGAGGCGCGCGCCGGCTCCGATCGCGGCGGCGCCGGTGGCGGCGTCGGCCTCGGTGTGGCCCACGGCCGCGATGCCGCCGCGTGCGGTGATCCGGCGTATCGCCTCCATCGCGCCGGGCAGCTCCGGCGCGAGCGTGACGATCGCCGGCGAGAAGGCGTCGAGGAGCCGGTCGACCTCGCCGGGCTCGGGGGCCCGAAGCGCGTCCTCGTCGTGGACGCCGCGCCGGGCGGCGGCCAGGAAGGGCCCCTCGAGGTGGACCCCGAGGGGCCGGGCGGCGTGCGCGGCCACCGGGGCGGCGGCGAGGGCGGCGGCCGCGCGCCGGTAGGCCGCGGGCCCGCGCGTGACGAGCGTGGGGCAGAAGGCCGTGACGCCCGCGGCGGGGAGCGCCGCCGCCACGGTCGCGAGCGCCTCGGGATCGTCGCCGACCTCGGCGCCGCCGAAGCCGTTCACCTGGACGTCCACGAAGCCGGCGCAGACGGTCCAGCCCTCCGGGAGCCGGCGGACCCGGCCGCCGCCGCCCGCCGTGACGCGGTCCCCGCTCACGGCCACCTCCCCCTCCGAGAGCGTCCGGCCGCGCAGCACGACGCCTCTCAGGCGCACCGCCATCAGCCGAGCCTCTCGACGGCCTCCGCCACCAGCAGCCCGGCATCGAGGCCCGTCGAGCCGAGCTCGCGTGCGATCGTGGCCGGCTCGAGGTCGCCGCCCTCCAGCCAGAGCTCGCGCAGGAGGCCCGCGGCCGACGGGTCGAGGAACCACCGCTCGCCGTGCTCCTCGCGCAGGTACCGGCGCAGCGCGGCGGCGAGCATCCGGGCGCGCAGCTCGTCGGCGGGGGCGAGGTCGCCGAGGTCCGCGGCCAGCGACAGCTCGGCGGGCCACGCCACCCCGACCGCGCGCGACATCAGATCCGGGTCGGGCCCCGTGCCCAGGCCGCGCGCGGTGGCGGCGCCGGCGCGCAGCAGAAGGAGCCGGGCGGCCGCGGCGCCCACCACGATCGGCTCCGGATCGGCCGTCCCGAGCACCCGTCTCAGCCACTCCGGCTCGGCGAGCAGCCCCTCCATGACCACGGCGTGCGCCAGGACGAGCGACGGATCGCCCAGCGCGCGCGACTCCGTCGGCAGTCGTGGTGAGACGCCGGCCCGCGCGAGGGCGGCGCCGGTCTCGCGCAGCGTCCCGAGAGCGCCCGCGACCCCCGCCGCCGACGACGCCCTCGCGCCACCGCCGCGGCTGCCCATCACCTCCCGCGTGCGCCCGACGGCGGCCGCGAGGGCTTCCGGGGGCAGATCCGCCTCCAGGTCCGGCGCGCGCGTCAGCCGGGGGAGGTCAGCCGCCTCGAGGGCGGAGGCGGGCGCTCCGAGTGATGCCCGGGCCACCCGGTCGAGGCTCCGCGCCGCGATGTCATCGGTCCCGTCGAGCACCCGTGCCGCGTCGTCGGCCAGCGCGGCGAGGTCGAGGCCCGCGACGCGCGCGATCAGCGCCGCGGCCGACGCGGCGCCGAGGGCCCGGGCGGCGTCGGCCCGGCGCAGGGCCGCGTCGGACATGGGGCCGCGCAGGTGCTGGTCGAGGGCCCGCAGCCGCGCTCCCTGGAGCTCGCGCCGGCGCTCGCGGTCGGGCTCGGCCGCCAGCTGGGCGTCGACCTCGCCGAGCGTCACCGCGCCGTCGCGCCCCCCGGCGACGAGGGGTGCGCGCAGGAGCTCGTGGATGCCGGCCATCTCGTCGGCGCTGGCGAGGCGCAGGTGCCCCTCCGCGGCGAAACGGGCGAGCGCGCGCATCCGCCGCGGATCCCCGCCCTCGTAGGCCTCGAGCCCGGCGACGGCGGCGGCGGAGAAGAGGTGCGCGAAGGCCGCGTCGGCGGCCGGTCCCGGGGCCTCCAGGTACCGGCCGACATCGGAGCGGTACCCATCGAGGTCCGGTATGGGAGGGGGCACACCGACATACTAGGTCCATGGAGCGCCCCCGCCGCGACGACGTCCTCGAGCTGGACGTCCACGACCTCGCCTTCGGCGGCGCAGGCGTGGCCCGGCACGACGGCTATGTGGTCTTCTGCCGCGACACCGCGCCGGGCGACCGGGTGCGCGCGCGGGTCGTGAAGGCGCGCCGCCGGTTCGCCGAGGCGGACCTCGTGGAGGTGGTCCGCCCGGGGCCGCAGCGCATCGCGCCGCCCTGTCCGTACGTGCCCCGCTGCGGCGGCTGCCGCCTCCAGCACGTCGAATACGCCCTGGCCCTCGCGGCCAAGCGCGACCAGGTGGCCGAGCACCTCGCGCGCATCGGCCACCTCGAGGGCGTGGACGTGCGCGAGCCCGACGCCGCCGTCGAGCCGTTCGGCTATCGCAACAAGATGGAGTACTCGGCGGCCCCCGGCCCGGGTGGTGCGCTGCATCTGGGCTTCCACGTGCGCGGCCGCTGGGACGAGATCGTGGACGTCGAGGCCTGCCTGCTGGCGAGCGCGCTCGGCAACGCGGTGCGCGAGACGGTGCGCACGTGGGCGGTCGCGGAGGGGCTGACGCCCTACGACCAGCGCTCGCACACCGGGCAGCTGCGCCACGTCCTGGTGCGCGAGGGCGTCGCCACCGGCCAGATCCTCGTGAGCGTGGTCACAAGCCCCGGGGTCGAGGAGCCCGTCGATCGCCTGCCCGCGGCGCTCAGGGCGGCCCATCCGGAGGTGGTCGGCCTGGTCCACTCGGTCAACGACGGCGTGGCCGAGGTGACCTCGGGTCTGCCGACGCGGCTCGTCGACGGCCGCGACTGGATCGAGGAGCGGGTCGCGGGCGTCACGCTCCGCCTCTCGGCCGCGGCCTTCTTCCAGACCAACACCCGCATGACCGAGACGCTCTACGCCCGCGTCGCCGAGGCGGCCGGGCTCGACGGGAGCCAGGTCCTCTACGACCTCTTCGCCGGCGTGGGCAGCATCGGCATCGCCCTGGCCTCGGGGGCGAGGGAGGTGGTCGCCATCGAGATCGTGGAGGAGGCCGTCGCGGACGCCGAGCGCAACGCCCGCGACAACGGCGTCGCCAACCACACCGCGATCGCCGGAGACGTCGGAGTGGTGCTGCGCGAGAGAAAGGGCGAGCTGCCGGAGCCCGACGTCGCGATCGTCGACCCGCCCCGCGGGGGCCTCGCCGGTCGCGCGATCCGTCGCATCCTGGAGCTGGCACCCCCGACGCTCGTCTACGTCTCATGCCAGCCGGCGACCTTCGCCGACAACGCCGCCAAGTTCGTGGAGGGCGGCTACACGCTGGAGTGGGT
>LNFM01001922.1_pt1 | contig 45305 bp, 45 predicted proteins | sample 596031 | NCBI WGS metagenome assembly LNFM01 (sample SAMN04254537, study PRJNA301005) | activated carbon metagenome | isolation source: dual media filters at the Ann Arbor, Michigan drinking water treatment plant | place: USA: Ann Arbor
CCAGCCGCTCCGACGGGGTGGCCGGGTCACGGGTCCATGTGGACCACCAGCGCCGACGCCCCCGGTCCCCCGACCGTTCCTCAGATGCCGTTCACCGGGAGCGACCTGATCGATGTGGCCACTTGGCCGCGACGCCCAGGTCCAGTTGGACCACCACCGCACACGGCGACCGCCCGCCCCTCCGTCGGCCCCTCAGCTCCCGGGGGGGAGGAGGCGACGGAGGGAGGCGTCGAGGGCGCGTTCCTGGGTGGTCGCGGGGAGGCGGCGGGGGGCGGCGAGGGCCTGGACGGTGAGGCCGTCGACGAGGGCCAGCAGCTCGAGGGCGCCGTCGTGAGCGGCGGCGGCGTCGAGGCCGGCGGCGGTGAGCGCCCCCTCCAGCCGCTCCGACCACAGCCGGTAGTGGCGCCGCACCACCTCCGCCATCGCCGCGTCCGTGCGGGCACGCTCCAGGTACGCGAACCACAGCCGCGCCTCCCGGCGCCGCGTCGCGTCGAGGGGGAGGGCCTCCGCCAACAGCGCCCTCACCGCCGCCCCCGGCGACGCGGCCGTCGCGACGCGCCGCTCCGCCCGCTCCGCGCCGTTGCGGTGCACCCGCTCGAACGCGAACGTCAGCAACTCGTCCTTGTCCCCGAAGTAGTGGGCGAGGACCCCCGTCGACCACCCCGCCTCCGCCGCCACCGCCCGCAGGCTCACCCGCTCCACACCCACACGCTCCACCAGCCGCAGGAGGGCCTCGGCGATGTCCTCCCGCCGCCCCTCGTGGTCCACCACCTTCGGCACCGCCTCACCCCCTCCCTGGGTTGTATTTATAGCGTGTGATATAAAAAGAGGGAAGTGAGGGCGCCCACCGGCGCCCCGTGACGGAGGGGGGAGCGGGATGCCGTGGCTGCTGCTCGGACTGGCCGGAGCACTGGAGGTCGTGTGGGCGCTCGCGCTCAAGGCGAGCGGCGGCCTCGACCTGCGCACCCCGGCGACGTACCTCTTCCTCGGCGCCGCCGCCTTGAGCTTCTGGCTGCTCGCCGCCGCGCTCCGCGACCTCCCGGTGGGGACGGCCTACGCCGTGTGGACCGGCATCGGGGCGGTGGGAGCGGCGATCGCCGGCCTCGTGCTCTACGGCGACCCCGCCACCGCGCCGCGGTTCATGGCGATCGGCCTGATCGTGGCCGGGGTGGTCTGGCTCGCGTCCGTCAGCCACGCGTGAGGGCGCCGGGCGCGGCCAGCGCGGCCGCGATCGCGTCCTGCACCGGGCGCGCCCGGTACGGCGACACCCGGTTCACCAGCATCACCATCACGAGCGCCCGGTCGGGGCTCAGCCCCGAGCCGGCCGGCCAGATGTAGCCCGCCAGCGACGACGTCGGGGAGTCGAACAGGGAACCCGTCTTCGCGCGCACCCTCCCCGCCGCGGCGGTGCCGCCCATCCGGTCCGCCAGCGTGCCCGAGCGCGCCGCCACCGGCATGCCCCGGAAGAAGGTGCGGAACCGCGGGGTCTCGCGGACCCCGAGCAGCAGGTCGGCGACCTCGCCGGCGCTCGCGCGGTTCGCCGGCGACAGGCCCGATCCGTCGACGAGCCGCCACCCGGCGCCGTACGTCGCGAGCACATCCACGGCGCGTCGCGCGCCGAGGCTCCGGCTCCCGCCCCCGACGACGCTCGTCGACAGCGCCTGCGCCCTCACGTTGTCGGAGGGCCCGAGGATCGACGCCACCTGCCGGAGCGGCACCGCACGCCGCTCGAGGGCCGCCGCCACCGTCGCCAGCTTCGTCACCGAGGCGATGCTGAGGGGCGCCGTCGTGCCCGCGGCGAACAGGGTGCGCCCGAGCGGGTCGCGCACCACCAGCGCCGCCGCCGGACCCATCGACGCGACCCGCCGCGTCAGCACCCGGCGTGTCGCGGGGGAGATCACGGCGGGTGGCGCCGCGGCGACCACGGCCTCCCCGGGCACCCAGCCCGCGACGGCGTCGGGGAACGCGACCCGCAGCCAGACGGCGCCCAGGTCGTCGAAGGCGGCCGCGCCGACCCGCCCGGCGATCCTCACGGACGCCACGGTGCCGGTCGCGGCCGCCGCCGCGGACGGCGTCGCCCGGACCGTCTCGCCGGCGACCAGCACCGTCGCCCAGCCGGTCGCGAGCGCCGGGTGCCGCGGCACCGGGGGAGGGGTCGGCGCCGGCGGGGCCGGCACGACCGGAGGGACCGGGGCGGGTGTGACCGGCGGGGCCTGCGCCACGGCGGCCGACGCGGGCACGGCCAGGACGAGAGCCGCCACCAGGGCGCGGAGGGGGCGGGGCATCGCGCCGGAGGCTAGCGGTCGCCCCCGACGGCCCCCTCAGTCCCGGGTGCGCTCCAGCAGGGCCACCGCGAGGGGGCCACGCAGATCGTCGACCGCCACCTCGGCGCCGAGGTCGTGGCCGGCGCCGGTCAGCACGTTGGTCCAGGCGCCGCGCAGGGCCTCGGGCACCGTGATCGTCCCACCGCCGCCGGCACGCAGGGGGGTCGCCGCGATCACCTCGCCGCCACGCGCGTAGGCGAAGGCGCCGGGGCCCGCCTCCAACGGTGTGTAGTCGCCCTCGAACGCCGCGGGGCGCCGCGCCCGCAGCGCCAGGGCGCGGTGGATCAGGAACATCTTCGCCGTCTCGCGCCGTGGGGCGGCGCCGCTCTCGACCTCGTCGAGGAGCGTCGCGCACCGCTCCCAGTCGACGGGGCGCCGGTTGTCGGGATCGACGAGCGCCAGGTCCCAGAGCTCGTCGCCCTGGTAGATGTCGGGCACCCCGGGGCTCGTCAGCTTCAGCAACGTCTGCCCGAGGGCGGCGGCCTCGCCGGCGGGGGTCGCGACCGCCAGGAACTCCTCGAGCCCGGCGACGAACCCGGGGGAGGCGTAGAGGCCGTCGATGAACGCGCCGACCGCCTGCTCGTGGGCCTCGTCGGGCTCCACCCACCCCGTCGCGACCTTCGCCTCCCGCATCGCCTTGACCATGTACTCCTGCAGGCGCTCCCGCTCGAGCGGCCAGGCGCCGACGAGCGTCTGGTAGATCAGGTACTCCTCGTCGGCCGTCGGCGCGCCGTCCGTGCGCAGGCCGGCGTTCTCGTCCCACCACGCCAGCACCCGCGCGCTCCACTCCGCCGCCATGCCCGAGAGGGCGCCGATGCGGGCGCGCACGTCGCCGGAGCGCTTCGTGTCGTGGGTCTGCGTCGCCAGCAGGCCACGCGGGAAGCGGCGGGCGCGGGCGGCGTTGGCGGCGTGCACCTCGTCGGGTGTGCGCCCCCACGCGCCCGGGTCGGAGCCGACCTCGTTGAGCGCCGCCAGCCGGCTGTAGCGGTAGAGCGCCGTGTCCTCGACGCCCTTCGCCATCACGGCGCCGGTCGTCTGCTGGAACCGGACGGCGAACGCCTCCTCGTCGGGGTCGGACGGGTCGACCAGGGCGTCGCGGACGCGCTCGGGCAGGTCGGCCTCCTCCACGACGCGGAGGTCCTGCTCGTCGGCGCCCCCGCCGTCGGGGTCGACGTAGGTGCGGTACACCGGCAGGGCGGCGACGGCGTCGGCCATGCCCGGGTCGTCGACCAGCTCGCGCAGGCGCTCCACCTCGGGCTGGAACGTGGTGCGCGCCTCCTCCCGCTTGGCCTCGTCGGCCAGGTCCGCGAACGCACGCCGCTCACCGGTGAGGTGCGCGTAGAGGGCGGTGAACTGCGCCTCCCCCGCGGGGTCGATGAAGAGCCCGGTGGCGTCCCCCATGAACTCGTAGCCGGTCGTGCCCTCGACGGGCCAGTCGGGGAGCTCCTCACCCGGCTCGACGATCTTCTCGACCCACACGTGCGCGACGCCCCGCTCGGCGAGCCGGCGCAGGTACCCGCCGGGGTCGGCGAGCCCGTCGGGGTGGTCGATGCGGAGGCCGTCGACGAGCCCCTCCGCCACGAGTCCCAGCACCAGGGCGTGGGTGGTCTCGAAGACCTCCGGGTCCTCGACCCGGACGCCGGCGAGCTCGTCGATGGAGAAGAACCGCCGGTGGCGGCCGGTGCGCGGATCGATGTCGAAGTACCTCTCGCGCAGCTCCTCGTCGCTCCAGAACGGGTTGGCGTCGTCGGTCGCCATGTGGTTCGGGACGATGTCGAGCAGCACCCGGAGGCCGGCGCCGGCGAGCGCGCGGAACGCGGCCTCGCCGCCGAGGTCCTCCGAGATGCGCCGCGGGTCGATCACGTCGTACCCGTGGGTCGACCCGGGCCGCGCCTGCAGCGAGGGCGAGAGGTACAGGTGGCTCACCCCGAGCCGGGTGAGGTACGGCACCCGTGCGCGGGCGTCGTCGAACGACAGCCCCGGGCCGAGCTGCAGCCGGTAGGTGCCCCTCACCAGGCCCTCTTGAGCAGCAGCAGCGAACGCTCCGGCAGGCCGACCTCGGACCGGGCGGGCCACGTGCGCCACCCCTCGGGGGCGTCCGGCTCGACGGTCGAGATCACGAGCCGCCAGCGGTTGCCGAACCGGCGGGCGGGCAGGCGGAACATGGTCTCCTCGTGCCCGGCGTTGACGAGGAGCACGAACGAGTCGTCGATCACGGGGTCGCCGGTCGGGCTCGGCCCGGGGATCTCCTCGCCGTTCAGGAACACCCCGAGGGCGCGCAGGTCGGAGCGGCGCCAGTCGCGGCGGGCCATCTCGCGGCCGTCGGCCCGGAACCACCGGATGTCCGGCAGGCCGGAGCCGTCGGCCTCGCGGCCGCCGAAGAAGTCGCGGCGGTGGAACACCGGGTGGGCGCGGCGCAGCTCGATCAGGCGCCGCGTGAAGGCGAGCATCCGCTCGCGCTCCTCGTCGAGTTCCCAGTCGAACCAGCTGATCTCGTTGTCCTGGCAGTAGCCGTTGTTGTTGCCCTGCTGCGTACGTCCCATCTCGTCGCCGCCCAGGAGCATCGGGACGCCCTGCGACAGGAGCAGCGTCGCCAGGAAGTTGCGCTGCTGCCGTCGCCGCAGCGCCCGGATCGCGGGGTCGTCGGTCGGGCCCTCGGCGCCGTGGTTCCAGCTCCGGTTGTCGTCGGTGCCGTCCCGGTTGCCCTCGAGGTTCGCCTCGTTGTGCTTGTCGTTGTACGAGACGAGGTCGGCGAGGGTGAAGCCGTCGTGCGCGGTCACGAAGTTGATCGACGCGAACGGCCGCCGGCCGTCGTTCTGGTAGAGGTCGCTCGACCCGGTGAGGCGCGAGGCGAACTCGGCGACGCCGTCGCTCTGCCCGCGCCAGAAGTCGCGCATCTCGTCGCGGTAGAGGCCGTTCCACTCCGTCCAGAGGACGGGGAAGTTGCCCACCTGGTACCCGCCGGGGCCGACGTCCCACGGCTCGGCGATCAGCTTCACCTGCGACAGCACCGGGTCCTGGTGGATGATGTCGAAGAAGGCGGAGAGCCGGTTGACGTCCCAGAACTCGCGGGCGAGCGCCGACGCGAGGTCGAAGCGGAAGCCGTCGACGTGCATCTCGAGCACCCAGTACCGCAGGCTGTCCATGATGAGCCGCAGCACGCTCGGGTGGACCGGGTTGAGGCTGTTGCCCGTGCCCGTGAAGTCGACGTAGTACCGCGGGTCCTCGGGGGAGCAGCGGTAGTACGAGAGGTTGTCGATGCCCTTGAACGAGAGCATCGGGCCCTGGTGGTTCCCCTCGGCCGTGTGGTTGTAGACGACGTCGAGGATGACCTCCATCCCCGCCCGGTGCAGGGCCTTCACCATGCCCTTGAACTCGCGCACCTGCTCGCCGGAGCGCCCCGTCGCGGCGTACATGGCGTGGGGCGAGAGGAAGCCGATCGAGCTGTAGCCCCAGTAGTTCGAGAGGCCCTTGGCGACCAGGTGGTCCTCGTCGGCGTTGTGGTGCACCGGCAGCAGCTCGACGGCGGAGACGCCGAGCGACTTCAGGTGGGCGATCGCCTCGTCCGACGCGAGCCCCGCATACGTGCCGCGCAGGTCGTCGCGCACGTCGGGGTGCCGTTTCGTGAAGCCCTTGACGTGGACCTCGTAGATCAGGGTCTCGTTCCAGGGGATCGCCGGCGGGCGGTCGTCCTCCCAGTCGAAGCCGGAATCGATGACGATCGCCTTCGGGATGGCGTCGGCGTCGTCGGTCTCGTCGCGCACGAGGTCGGCGTCGGGGTTCGACCCGTCGGGCTCGTAGGGGAGGACGTTGCCCGCCTCCCACATGATCGGCCCCTCGATCGCCTTCGCGTACGGGTCGATGAGGAGCTTGTGGGGGTTGAAGCGGTGGCCGTGCTCGGGCGCCCAGGGCCCGTCGACGCGGAAGCCGTACCGCTGGCCGGGGCCGACGCCCGCGAAGTAGCCGTGCCAGTTGAAGGCGGTCACCTCGGTCAGGTCGTGCCGGGTCTCGCGGTCCATCTCGTCGAACAGGCAGAGCTCGACGCGGTCGGCGTTCTCGGAGAAGAGCGAGAAGTTCGTCCCGCGCCCGTCCCAGGTGGCGCCGAGGGGGAACGGCGACCCCGGCCAGATCTTCATCATCGCGTCACCGCGCCCGTCATCGGCGGCAGGTGGAGCACCCCGCCGGCGAGGTCCACGCCGTCGTCCGTCGCCACGACCAGCTCGCTCGCTCCCACCGGCACCTCCGCCCGTTCGTCGCCGAAGTTCCCCGCCACCGTCACCCCGCCCCGCCGCGACGCCACCCAGCCGGAGGCGTCCCACCGCACCACCGGGCGGTCGCGCGGCAGCCCCGCCCGGATCGCCAGGAGCCGCCGGTAGAGCTCGCGCAGCCCCGGGTCGCCGCCGCCGGGGTCGAGCACCGACCGCGCGAACGTCGCCGGGTCCTGGGGGTCGGGGACCTCCTCGCCCGAGAAGCCCTCGAAGGAGGCGAACTCGCGCCGCCGGCCGTCGCGGGTGGCGTCGGCGATGAACGGGTCGATGTGGTCGGTGAAGAACTGGAAGGGACGCGTCTCCCCGTACTCCTCGCCCATGAAGATCATCGGGGTGAAGGGGGAGAGGAGGGTCCAGAGGGCGGCGAGGCGGCGGGTCGCGGGCGGCGGGCGGTCGCCGGTGGCGCGGTTGCCGACCTGGTCGTGGTTCTGGGCGCACACGATGAAGCGCTCGGGCGGCAGGCCGTCGGCGGGCGCGCCGTGGCGGCGCCGCCGGAACGGCGACCACCGCCCGTCGTAGACGAAGGGCGTGCGGGCGGTCGCCGCGAGCTCCGCGACGCCGGCGTAGTCGCCGTAGTAGCCGTCGCGCTCGCCGCTCAGGTGGGCGTGGACGGCGTGGTGGTGGTCGTCGGCCCACTGCGCGTCGAAGCCCCAGCCGCCGAGGGCCTCCGCCGTGACGGTCCGGGGGTCGTTCAGGTCGCTCTCGGCGATGAGCACCGGGGGGACGTGGGCGGCGGCGCGCACCCGGTCGCACAACTCGGCGAGCACGTGCCGGGCGCCCTCGTCGTGGATGGCGTGGACGGCGTCGACCCGCAGCCCGTCCATGTGGAGGTCGGCGACCCACATGCAGGCGTTCTGGATCGCCCACTCCCGCACGCCGCCGCAGTCGGCGTCGTCGAAGTTGACGGCGTCGCCCCAGGGGGTGCCGTGCTTGGCGGAGAGGTACGGACCGAAGGCCTCGAGCGTCTCCGAACCGGGACCGAGGTGGTTGTAGACGACGTCCATGATCACGCCGAGCCCCTCGCGGTGGGCGGCGTCGACCAGGGCCGCGAGCCCGTCGGGGCCGCCGTAGGCGGGGTGCGGCGCCCACGTGTAGAGGCCGTCGTACCCCCAGTTCCGGTCGCCGGGGAAGGTCGCGACGGGCAGCAGCTCGATCGCGGTCACGCCCAGCTCGCGCAACTCCGGCAGGTGGGCGGCGGCGGCGGCGAAGGTGCCCTCGGGCGTGAACGTGCCGACGTGGAGCTCGTAGACCACGAGGGCGGCGGGGTCGAGACCCGGCCAGCCCGCGTCCGTCCACTCCCACGCGGCGGGGTCGACGATCCGCGACGGGCCACGGACGCCCTCCGGCTGGAACCGCGAGCAGGGGTCCGGCAGCGGGTCCCCGTCGTCGACGCGCAGGCGGTAGTCATCGCCCGCCGACGCCGCGGCCTCACCGGCGAACACGCCGCCGCCGGCCGCGGGGAGCGGCGTCTCACCGGCCTCCGTCACCACCGTCACCGCCGACGCGCGTGGCGCCCAGACCCGGAACGCGGTGCGCCCGCCGCCGAGGGGACGCGCCCCGAGGGGCGCCTCCCAGGGCAGGGGCGCCTCAGGCATCCGGCGTGAGCCAGACCATCCCCAGCGGGGGCACGGTCACGTCGGCCGACCAGGACTCCCCGCCCCACGCGCGCTCCTCGGCGTGCACGCCGCCGAGATTGCCGAGGTTCGCTCCGCCGTACAGCTCCGAGTCGGTGTTGAGCACCTCGCGCCAGTACCCGCCGCGCGGCAGCGGCAACCGGTAGCCGAGCCGCGGCACCGGCGACATGTTCGCGACCGCCACGAGGGGGTGGCCCGTCGCCGAGAAGCGCGCGAACGCGACGACGTTCATGTCGCGGTCGTCCACCACGAGCCAGCGGAAGCCGGCGCCCTCCGCGTCGAGCTCCCACAGCGCCGGGGTGTCGCGGTAGACGTGGTTGAGGTCGCGCACGAGGCGCTGCATGCCGGCGTTGCGCGGCGCGTCGAGGAGGTGCCAGTCGAGGCTCCGCTCGTGGCTCCACTCCTGCTCCTGTGCGAGCTCCGACCCCATGAACAGCAGCTTCTTGCCGGGGTGGGCCCACATGTAGCCGTAGAGGGCCCGCAGGTTGGCGTGCTTCTGCCACTCGTCGCCGGGCATGCGGGAGATCAGCGAGCCCTTGCCGTGCACGACCTCGTCGTGGGAGAGGGGCAGCACGAACTGCTCGGTGAAGGCGTAGACGAGGCTGAAGGTGAGCTCGTCGTGGTGGTAGCGCCGGTGGACCGGGTCGAGCGCGAAGTACTCGAGCGTGTCGTGCATCCAGCCCATGTTCCACTTGAGGTCGAACCCGAGGCCGCCGAGGTCGGTGGGCCGCGAGACCGCCGGCCACGCCGTCGATTCCTCGGCCGCCATCATCACGCCGGGCTCGGCGCCGTGGGTGATGACGTTCAGCTCGCGGAGGAAGCCGATCGCCTCGAGGTCCTCGCGGCCGCCGTACTCGTTGGGCAGCCACTCGCCCGCGGCGCGGGAGTAGTCGCGGTAGAGCATCGACGCGACCGCGTCGACCCGCAGGCCGTCGGCGTGGTACTCGCGCATCCAGTAGAGCGCGCTCGCGACGAGGAAGTTGCGCACCTCGTTGCGGCCGTAGTTGAAGATCAGCGTGCCCCAGTCGGGGTGCGCGCCGCGCCGCGGGTCGTCGTGCTCGTAGAGCGCCGTCCCGTCGAAACGCGCGAGGGCGAACTCGTCGCGCGGGAAGTGGGCGGGCACCCAGTCCATGATCACGCCGATGCCCCGCTCGTGCAGGAGGTCGATCATCTCCCGCAGGTCGTCGGGCGAGCCGAGGGTCGGGGTCGGCGCGAAGTACGAGGTGACCTGGTACCCCCAGGACCCGGAGAACGGGTGCGCCATCACCGGCAGCAGCTCGACGTGGGTGAAGCCCATGTCGCGCGCGTAGTCGCCGAGCTCGACGCCGAGCTCGCGGTAGGTGAGGGGGCGGTTGCCCTCGAGCGGGTTGAGGCGCCACGACGGCAGGTGGACCTCGTACACCGACACCGGCTCCGCGTGCGGGCGGCGCTCCGCCCGCTGCTCCATCCACGCGCCGTCGCGCCACTCGTGGGCGCTCCGGCTGACGACGGACGCCGTCTTCGGCGGCACCTCCGCTTCCGCGGCGAGGGGGTCGGCCTTCAGGCGCAGCGACCCGTCGGCCCCTCGGACCTCGAACTTGTAGTGGTCGCCGGCGCCGATGCCGGGGACGAACAGCTCCCAGACGCCGGACGAGCCGAGCGAGCGCATCGGGTGGACCCGGCCGTCCCACTCGTTCCAGTCGCCGACGGCGCTGATCGACCGCGCCGACGGCGCCCACACGGCGAACGCCACGCCGGTGGTGCCGTCGATCTCGCGCGGGTGCGCGCCGAGGACGTCCCAGAGGGCCTGATGGCGGCCCTCCCCCACGAGGTGCAGGTCGAGCTCGCCGAGCGTCGGCAGGAACGCGTAGGGGTCGCGGGCGCGGTGGACGTGGTCGCCGTGGACCGCCTCCACCTCGTACGCCGTCGGCCCGTCACCCGGAAGCGGCGCCTCCCAGAGGCCGGAGGAGCGGTGGGGGAGGTCGATGGGCGCCCCGCCGTCGGGGATCACCCGGACGGCGTCGGCGCCGGGGCGCCAGACGCGCACCACGCGCCCCGCCCCCGACCCGTGGATCCCCAGCACCCCGTGCGGCTCGTGGTGGTCGCGCGCCGCGAGGAGCGCGATGTCCTGCTCGATGCCGGTCATCGTGGTCAAGCCTCCACCCTCAGAACGTGTGCCGGCGTCACCGCCGGATCCAGACGGACGTAGTTCCTGCCGACGTGCCAGCGGTAGACGTCGCCGGTGACCAGGTCCCGCACGGCGAACGCGCCCGGCAGGCCGAGGTCGGCGGGCAGGTCGGCGATCCCCTCCTGGGCGGCGTGCGGGTCGACGTTGACGACGACGATGATCGCGCCGGAGCCGTGCCCCTTCACGTACGCGAGCAGGGCGGCGTTCTCGGTCGGCACGAAGCGCACGTCGATGCGCCGCAACGGCGGCGACGCCCGCCGGACCTCGTTGAGGCGTCGCACCAGCGGCAGCAGCGGGCCGTCCAGCGTCCGCTCCTTCGCCTCGTACTTCTCGGAGTCGAGGTACTCCTCGCTGCCAGGCGCCACCGGCGTCCCCTCCAGGTTCTCGAACCCGGAGTAGATGCCGTAGCTCGGTGACAGCGTCGCCGCGAGCACCAACCGCGCCTCGAAGGCCGGGCGTCCCCCCTGCTGCAGGTACTCGTGGAGGATGTCCGGGGTGTTCACGAAGAAGTTCGGCCGGAAGAACTCGGACGCCGGGCCGGCGAGCTCGGTCACGTACCCGGCGAGCTCCTCGGCGGAGTTCTTCCAGGTGAAGTAGGTGTACGACTGGCTGAACCCCGCCTTCGCGAGCGCGTACATGCGGGCGGGGCTGGTGAAGGCCTCGGCCAGGAACACGACGTCGGGGTGCGCCTCGCGCACCGTCCGGATGAGCCACTCCCAGAACGGGATCGGCTTCGTGTGCGGGTTGTCGACGCGGAAGACGCGCACCCCGCGGTCCACCCAGAACACGACGGCGTCGTGCAGGGCGCTCCACAGCGCCCGCCAGTCGTCGCTGCCGAAGTTGACGTTGTAGATGTCCTGGTAGCGCTTGGGGGGGTTCTCGGCGTACTTGAGCGTGCCGTCGGGGCGCCGGTGGAACCAGTCGGGGTGCTCCCGCAGCCACGGGTGGTCGGGGGAGCACTGGATCGCGAAGTCCAGGGCGATCTCGACGCCGTGGCGTCCGGCGGTGCGCACCAGGCTCTCGAACTCCGCGAGCGTCCCGATCTCGGGGTTGACCGCGGTGTGGCCCCCCTCGGCGGCGCCGATCGCCCACGGGCTGCCGGGCTCCCCCGGCTCCGCGGTGGGGGAGTTGTTGCGGCCCTTGCGGTGGGTCTCCCCGATGGGGTGGATCGGCGGCAGGTAGAGGACGTCGAACCCGAGGTCGGCGATCTCCGGGATGCGCTCCTCCACGCCCGCCAGCCCGCCCCACGAGCGCGGGAACAGCTCGTACCAGGCGCCGACGCGGGCGCGCTCGCGGTCGACATCGACCTCGAGGACGGCGGACCGCACGCGCTCGGGGCGCTCGCGCAGGCGGCCCATCGCGGCGGCGACATCGGCGCCGAGGGCCGGTGCGGTGCGCTCCGTCGGCGCGCCGGGCGCCCGCAACGCGGCGACGGCGGCCTCCACGACGGCCCGGTCGGCGGCCCGCAGGCCGGTCGCGGCGGCCTCCAGCAGGCCGGCGCCCTCGGCGATCTCGCTCCCGAGGTCCTCCTGCCCGGCGGCGAGCTTGCGCTCGATCTCCGACCGCCACGAGGCGAACGGGTCGACCCAGGCCTCGACCTGGAAGCGGTGCCGCCCGAGGGCCGACGTCACGAACCCGCCGCGCCAGAGGTCGGGGTCGACCTGGCCGAGCGGCTCCTCGGTGAAGCCGGACGCGCCCGGGGGGCGGTGGCGCACCACGGCGCGGAGCTGCTCGTGGCCGTCGCGCACGAGGTCGCACTCCACGACGACGGCGTCGCCGAGGGTGCGCTTGACCGGCCAGCGCCCGCCCTCGATCGACGGACGGAGGTCGAGGATCAGGATCCGCGGCGGTGGCGTGCGGGGCGGTGTGGCATCCACAGGCGTCACGGAGCGTAGCCTTTCCCGATCACCGCCCGTGCGACACAACACGATCCGGCCGGCGAGCGCCGCTCGGGGGTCCTCCTGCACGTGACGTCGCTCCCCGGCGGCCGTCTCGGCCCCGAGGCCCACGCCGTCGTCGACTGGCTCGCCGACGCGGGCCAGGCGTGGTGGCAGGTGCTGCCGCTGACGCCCCCCGACGCCCTCGGCTCCCCCTACGCGAGCCCGTCCGCGTTCGCCGCCCGGGCCGACCTGCTGGCGGAGCCCGACGCGCCCGTCGGCGCGGACGAGGTCGCCGGCTTCCGCGAGCGCAACGCCTACTGGATCGACGACTGGGAGCGAGTGGCGGGACCCGGGGCCGTCGCGGACCAGGTGCGGTTCGAGCGGGAGGGGGGCGCCCTGCGGGCGCACGCCGCCGGGCGCGGCGTCCACATCCTCGGCGACCTGCCCTTCTACGTCGCCCCGGGGGCCGCCGACGCGGCCGCCCATCCCGCGCTGTTCCGCGACGACCCCGTCGCCGGCGTCCCCCCGGACGCCTTCAGCGCCGACGGCCAGTTGTGGGGCAACCCGACGTACGACTGGGACGCGATGCGGGCCGACGGCTTCCGCTGGTGGATCGAGAGGCTCGCCCGCAGCGCGGCGCTGCACGACGGCTCCCGCATCGACCACTTCCGGGCGTTCGACTCGTGGTGGGCCGTGCCGCGCGACGCCGAGACGGCGCGCGACGGCGAGTGGCGCCCCGGCCCCGGCGCCGACGTCATCGAGGCCGCCCGCGCGCGCCTCGGGCCGTTGTCGCTGGTGGCCGAGGACCTCGGGATCATCACCGACGGCGTCCGCGACCTGCTGCGGCGGCTCGACCTGCCGGGGATGCGGGTGCTGCAGTTCGCGTTCCCCGGCGGAGACGACAACACCCACCGGCCGGAGCACCACCCCGAGCGCTCGGTCGTCTACGTCGGCACCCACGACAACGACACCGCGCGGGGCTGGTGGGAGACCTCCGGCGAGGACGCCCGCCGCGACGCCACCGCGGCGGCCCTCCAGGCGGGGATCGAGGAGGAGCGCCCCGAGCGGATGCTGATGCGCCTGGCCCTCTCGTCCCGCGCCCGGCTCGCCGTGCTGACCGCCCAGGACCTGCTCGGCCTGGGGTCGCACGCACGGCTCAACACCCCGGGCACGTCGAACGGCAACTGGTCGTGGCGGCTGCGCCCCGGCGAGCTCACGCCGGAGCTGGCGGCGTGGCTGCGCACCGAGACCGTCCGGGCGGGCCGCCTGCCCTGATCACGCGGCGGGCGGGCGTCCCCGGTGGCGGGCCAGCCGGAGGGCGACGCGCGGGATGTCCCGGCGGCTGCCGTCGAGGGCGTCACGGATCGCCTCGGCCACGTGCTCCCCCGCGACGGGTGCGCCGTGACCGGGCAGCAGCCGGGCGGCGTCGAACGCGGCGAGCCCGCGCGGCGGCGTCAGCCGCATCATCGGGTGGACGCCGAGGACGTCCCCGCCGGTGAGGTAGTAGGGGGCGGTCCCGAGTGACTCGGGGACGATCAGCGACCGCGTGCGCGGCGACCACAAGGCGACCTCGCGCCACCAGGGGCGGTCGACGACCGTGATCGCCTCGAGCGACAGGCCGGGGACGCCGTCCACCGGGGTGACGTGGTGCGGCACCCCGAGGCGGGACGCGAGGGCGGCGCAGTCGCGGGGGTGGCGGCCGAGCAGTTGCAGCACCCCGCGGACCGCGCCGAGGGGGGCGAGGATGTCGTCGAGCCCCTCTCCGTCGACCGGGTCCACCAGCCAGACCCCGCCGTCGTCGACGACGGCGTGGGAGGCGCGCTGCATGTAGGGCGGCTCGCCCGCGATCCATCCGGCCCCGTCGTCGTCCGCGTACGTCAGGCTCAGCTGCATGGCGCTGGGCTACCCTTCCTCGGCGTGGACCACGCCATCGAGGCCGCGGAGCTGACAAGGATGTACGGCCCGGCGGCCGGCGTCGACCACATCGACCTCGTCGTCGGGGCGGGCGAGTGCTTCGGTTTCCTCGGCCCGAACGGGGCGGGCAAGACGACCTTCATCCGCCTCGCCCTCGGGCTGGTGCGCCCCACGGGGGGCCGGGTGTCGGTGATGGGCCACGACGTCGCCTCCGACCGCATGGGCGCGCTCGCCGCGGTCGGCTACCTGCCGGGCGAGCTGGGCCTGTGGGCGTCGCTGACGGGCGCGCGCACCCTCGACGCCCTCGCGCGGCTGCATCCCCGCCCGCCGGTGCTGCGGGAGGAGCTCTGCGCGACCCTCGAGCTCGACCCGTCGGCGCTGCGGCGCCGGGTGCGCGAGTACTCGCGCGGGATGAAGCAGAAGCTCGGGCTGGTGGCCGCACTGCAGCACGATCCGCCGCTCGCGATCCTCGACGAGCCGACGGGCGGCCTCGACCCCGTCATCCAGGCGCGCCTGCTCGACTGGCTCGCGGCCCGTTCGCGGGCGGGGCGCACCATCTTCTTCTCGAGCCACGTGCTCGCCGAGGTCGAGGAGCTCTGCGACCGGGTCGCGATGGTCCGCGGCGGGCGCCTGCTGTTCGCCGGTCCGCTCTCCGACCTGCGTCGCGCCCGCACCCGCAGCGTCGAGGTCCAGTTCTCGGAGCCGGTCGACCCGGCGCGGTACGCCGGTCCGGGGGTGGGCGACGCCGAGGTGCGGGGCGCGGTCCACCGCTTCGCGCTCGCGGGTGACCCGGCCGGCGTGCTCGGCGCCCTCTCGCGCCTGCCGGTCGACGACGTGACGATCGCGCCGGCCAGCCTCGAGGACGCCTTCCGCGACCTCTACCGCGACGCCGACGGGCACCCCACGTGAGGACCATCTACGGGCTCGCGCTGGAGCGGGCCCGGGCGCGGATCGTGTTGCTGGCCGTCGGTTTCGGCCTGTTCGAGCTGGTGGTGGGGCTCTCGTACGCGAGCGTCGACCAGAACGCGATCCGGCAGCTCGTCGACGCGCTCCCCCCGGCGCTTCGGGCGCTGGCGGGCAGCGCCGACATCGCCAGCCCCACGGGGTACGCGGGCTCCGGCTACCTGCACCCCGTCGCCCTCGCGATCCAGGGGGCCCTGGCGATCTCGATGGCGGCCGCGCCCGCCCGCGAGGCGGAGGACGGCACCGCGGAGCTGGTGCTGGCGCGGCCGCTGCCGCCGGCCCGGTGGCTGGGCGCGCACTTCCTGGCGATGGCGACCGGCCTCGCGGTCGTCGTCGCCGGCGGCTACCTCGGTGGCCTCGTCGCCGCACTGACGGTGGACGACCTGTCGCCGGTCGACGCCGGGCCGCTCGCGCTGGCGGCGCTCGCCGGGTACCTCTGCTTCCTGGCGGTCGGCGGGGTCACGCTGCTCGTGACGTCCCTGGTGCGCACGGGGGGCCGGGCGGTCGGGTGGGCCGCGGGGTTCCTGCTCGTCTCGTACGCCCTCGACTACCTCTCGCAGGTGTGGTCGATCGCCGAGCCGCTGGGGCCCCTGTCGATCTTCCACTACCTCGACCCGCCGGCGGTGATCGGCGGCGCCGGCCTCCGGGCGGTGGACGCGCTGGCGCTGGCGGGCCTCGCCGTGGTCACGGCCGCCATCGCGCTCGCCCGCGTCGAGCACCGCGACCTGACGCCCTAGCCCCGGCCGGTCAGCCCGTCTGGCCCTCCAGCACGAGGATCAGGCGGCCCATCGCCCGCTCGGCGACGTCGTCGCCCACGTCGCCGGTCGTCCGCACGTAGAGGGCGTTCGGCCCGACGGAGAACCCGAGGCGCGCCTCCGCCGGCTGGTCGCGGCGCGCCCCGCGCGCGCCCGGCACGTCGCGCGGTGTCCACGCCGCGCCGCCGTCGGCCACGAGGCGCGCGGCCAGGTCGGAGCCGATGCCGGTGGCGATCAGGTGCGACGGCCAGACGCTCGCGGCGACGGTCAGGGTGCCGCCGCCCGGCGAGGTCCACGTCCGCACCGCGGCGTCCCCGGGCGCCCGGCCGGCGATGACCTCGGCGAGCCCGGCGTCGTCGCGGCCGGTGAACGCGGTGGCGAGGTCGGCGGCGTCCGCCGCCGCCGGCTCCGGCCCCCGCAGGTCCCCGGGGCTGGGCAACGCGGCGACGAGGGCGAGGGGGTCACCGGGCTCCCCGCCCTGCTCGGTCGGCCCGACGGGTCCGCACCCGGCCACGACGAGCGTGAGGGCGACGAGGGCGGTGACGGCGGCCGGGATGCGCACGGACGACAGGGTAGCCGCGGCCCACGCCCGCTCGCCGGCACCGTCGCGCGGGTGACGTGGCCGATCCCGCCCACCGTGGGGCGTGCCGACGCCCCTCGACCTGACAGCGACCTTAACCGACCGTCAATCGCGCGGCGTGTGCCGGGCGGACGGGCGCTCCTATACTCGGTGTCACCGAGCCGACTGTCGGAGAGGTCACGGCCGGGTACTCCCAAGGAGGGACGATGAACCTCGCCTCATACAAGGCGGGCAACAACCTGAAGACGTTCCTGCTGGTCGCGGCCCTCACGGGTCTGCTCCTGGCGATCGGCTTCCTGATCGGCGGGGCCGGCGGCCTCGTGGTGTTCGCCGCCATCGCCATCGTCTTCAACTTCGTCATGTACTGGTTCAGCGGCAAGATGGCGCTGAAGATGAGCCGTGCGGTGGAGGTCAGCGAGGCCGAGGAGCCGGAGCTGCACCGCATGATCACGCAGCTCGCCGACCGCGCCGGCGTGCCGAAGCCCGGCGTCTACGTGACGCCCGCCGAGCAGCCGAACGCCTTCGCGACCGGCCGCAACCCGTCGCACGCGTCGATCGCCGTCACCGCCGGCATCCAGCGGGCCCTGAGCCAGCGTGAGCTCGAGGGCGTCCTCGCCCACGAGATGGCGCACATCAAGAACCGGGACATCCTCATCGCCAGCATCGCGGCGATGGTGGCGGGCGCGATCTCCGCGATCGCGAACTTCCTGCAGTTCTCCCTGTTCTTCGGTGGCGACGACGACAACCCGCTCGGCCTGATCGGCACGCTGGCGACGATCATCCTCGCGCCGATCGCCGCGGTGATCATCCAGCTCGCCGTCTCCCGTCAGCGCGAGTTCGTGGCGGACGCGACCGGCGCCGAGCTGATCGGCGACCCGAACCCGCTCGCCGACGCCCTCGAGACGCTGCACCGTGGCGCCGCGGCGATCCCGATGCGGGTCAACCCGTCGGCCGCCCCGCTGTTCATCGTCAACCCGCTCGCGGCGAACGCCCGTGGCGGCGGCCGCGCCGGCGGTCTGGGCAAGCTGTTCTCGACCCACCCCCCGATGGAGGAGCGCGTCGCGCGTCTCCGCCGGATGGCCGGGGCGAGCAGCCTCCAGATCCCGAACTTCTAGGCCGGCTCCGACCGGGGTCCCCGGCCCGGCGCCCCGCGCGCCGGGCCGGCGGGCACCCCGGCGGGTGAGGGGGCGCCCCCGGGAGGGGGCGCTACAATCCTTGGAGTAGGGACGACCGTTCCGACGGACGCCGACGGGGGGCCGGCAGCGCCGCGCCCACCGCGCGTGTCCCGGACCCAGACTGCGGGTGCGCCACGTGCGCGAGTTCTTCGTTCAGAACGAGACGATCATCCTGTTCGCGCAGGGGCTCGTCTTCTTCTCGCTCGGCTTCGCCGTGTGGTTGCAGCGGCGACGCGCGACGCGCCTGACGCTGTCGTCGTCGCTGATCTGGCTCGCCGCCTTCGCGTTCGTGGAGGCGCTCGCGGTGTGGGGGCACGTCTTCGTGCCGATCCAGGAGGACTACCTCGGTCCCCGCGCGATCGAGGGCCTGCTGGTGCTGCGGGCGATGATCCAGGTCGCGGCGTTCGTGTTCCTCGTGCAGTTCGGCCTGCGGCTGCTGGGTCTGTCGCCCCTGACGCGCCGCTGCCTCACGGGGGTCTCCGTCCTGGTCGGGCTCGGCATCCTCGGCGGCACGGCGCTCGCGTCGGGGTCGATGGGGTGGGGCGCGGCGGAGTGGGAGTCGGCGGTCGTCGCGCTCTCGCGGTACACGCTCCTGGTGCCGGGGGCGTTGCTGTCGGCGGTGGGCCTGTGGCGTCAGCGCGCCGAGCTGGCCGACGCCGGCATGACGGTCATCAAGCCGTACGCCGCCGCGGCCGCCGGTGTCCTCGGCGCGTATGCCGTGGCCGGGTTGATCGTGCCGTCCGGCCCGATCACGCCGGGGGGGATCGGCGACTCCGACGGGTGGTTCGACCTGACGGGGCTGCCGCTCGAGGTCGTCAGCGGCACCGCCGGCCTCGTGTTGTGCGTGTTGGCGGTGAAGCTCCTCGAGATCTTCGACGTCGAGGCGAAGCAGCAGCTGGAGGCGCTCGACCGGGCCCGGGCGATCGCGGAGGAGCGCGCCCGTTTCCGCCGCGACCTGCACGACGGGACGATCCAGTCGATCTATGCCGCCGGCCTGCACCTCGAGTCGATCGCGATCCGCACCGACGACGCCTCCGTCCGTGCCGAGGTCCGGGAGGTCGTCGCGGACCTGAACGCCGCGACCGACGGCATCCGCGACTACATCCGCGCCCTCGCCGAGCCCCCCGCGACGCCCGAGGGCATCGCCGCGGGCCTCGGTGACCTGGCGCGCCGGTTCTCGGATGAGACGGGGCGCGACGTCCGGTTCACCGTCGAGGGCGCCGCCGCCGCCGGGCCGATGCCCGCCGAGGCCGGCCAGCACCTCTCCCAGATCCTCCGTGAGGCGTTGTCGAACACCGCCCGCCACGCCGGCGCCTGCCGGGTGCGCGTGTCCCTGGTCTTCGCGCCGGACGAGCTCGACCTGATGGTCGACGACGACGGTTGCGGCCCCGGGCTGCCGACGGAGGGTGGCGACACCGGTCGCCACGAGGGCCTCCGCAACATGCGCGAGCGCGCCCGCCGCCTCGGTGGGCGCCTCGACGTCGGCGCGGCACCGGGCGGCGGCACACGCGTCACACTGGCGGTGCCGCTCGACAGCGACATCCCCGAGGACGATTCCATCCCCTCCGATCCCGAGCGCGAGGTGAGCCACCGATGACGACCGCTCCCGCCGACCCCATCAGGGTCCTGATCGTGGACGACCACACCGTCGTCCGCATCGGGTTGCGCACGCTCCTGACCCACACCGCGGGCTTCCGCGTCGTCGGGGAGGCGCAGACGGCGAGCGAGGCCGTCCAGCTCAACGAGCAGACCCACCCCGACGTCGTACTGATGGATGTCCGGCTGCCCGACGGCAGCGGCGTCGAGGCGTGCCGGAAGATCAAGGCCGACCACCCCGACGCCCGTGTGTTGATGTTGACGTCGTACTCCGACGAGGAGGCCATCGTCGGTGCCGTGATGGCGGGGGCGAGCGGGTACCTCCTCAAGCAGGCCGACGCGGAGCGCCTCACCCAGGCGATCCGTGAGGCGGCCGCCGGGGAGTCGACCCTCGATCCCCGTGCCGCCGGCGCCCTCCTCCACCAGTTCCGGGAGCTCTCCGCGAAGCAGGCGGAGGCGGAGCTCGCCGGCCTGACCGACCGCGAGCGGCGGATGCTCGCCCTCATCGCGGAGGGGTACACGAATCGCGCCATCGGCGAGGTGCTGCACCTCTCGGAGAAGACGGTCCGCAACCACGTCAGTCAGCTCCTGCGGAAGCTCGGTTTCCAGCGTCGTTCCCAGGCCGCCGCCTGGGCCGGCCAGCGCCGCCTGGAGCTCCCCCCCGACTGACCTGTCCCCGCCGCGCCGGGAGACCCCCGGCGCGGCGCGTTCCACCGCCGAACAGGCCCTGCCGTGGGTTACGGTCGGGCGGCCCCTCGACGTTTCCCCGTGCGGCTGGACGCGGTCCGAGGTTCAAATGGACCTCGCGGTCGCGGCCAAGTGGCCGTTTCCCGCCGCGTGCGGGTTCGAGGTCGAAATCGACCTGGCGGTCCTGGCCACGTGGCCGTCCCCGGCGACCTTCGACGGCGCAAGTGGACCTCGGGGTCACTGCCAAGTGGACGTTCGCTCCCGGCGGGGGGTGTGACGTCGAAGTAGACCTCGCGGCTGCGGCCGAGTTGCCGTTGGGAGGCCGGCGGGTTCGAGCGCCAGGTGGACCGGGGAGTTGCGGCCAAATGGCCGCTCCGTTCCGGTCGAGTGGCCGTCGGGCCGTCGGCCCCCCGAAGTTCGAGGTGTAAGTGGACCCTGCGATCACGGCCAAGTGGCCGGGAGACAACCTCGTTCCGGTGCAAGTGGATCTCGCGGTCACGGCCCAGTGGCGATCTCGGAGGCGGCCGTCGTCCTGGTGCAAATGGACCTCGCGGTCGCGGCCGAGTGGCCACACCCGCCCCCGGCGGCCTCCGAGGTGTGAGGGGGCGGGCGTCGATGCCAACCGGCCGCCTCCCTCCCGGCGATTCTCAAGGTCCGAGTGGACTCGCGATCGCGGTCAAGTGGCCGTTCCCGCCGCGGGCGCGGTTCGAAGTGCAGAGCGACTTCGGGGTCGCGGCCGGCCCCTTCGGGAGGCCGGCGGGGTTCGAGGTCCAAGTGGCCTCGCGGTCACGGCCAAGTGGCCATCTCGGAGGCGGCCGTCGTCCTGATGCGAATGGACCTCGCGGTTGCGGCCGAGTGGCCGTTCCCGCCACCAGCGGAGTCGAAGGTCCAAATGGACCCCGGGGTCGACGCCAATCGACCGTCCCCGCGGCCGAGGCGTTCGCCGGCCGACCATGGACGTCGCGACCGGGTCCGAGTGGCGGGATCCGACGCCGGGGGGCCCCGCGGCGACCGCTCGGGGGCGGCGATCTCGCGGGTGGGAGGGTGCTCGCGCAAGGAGAACCGCGGCGGCTGTAGAAACGAGCGGGGGTCAACCGCCGCCACGAAGGTGCGCACGATGCCCCGATCCGCCCGCGTCATCGCCCTCGCCAACCAGAAGGGCGGCGTCGCCAAGACCACCACCACGCTCAACCTCGGCGTCGCCCTGAAGGACATGGGCGCCCGGGTGCTCGCGGTCGACCTCGACCCCCAGAGCAACCTGTCGATGAGCCAGGGAATCGACGTGGAGGGCCTCGAGGTCGGGATGTACCACGTGCTCACCGGGGCGGCGACGGTCGCCGACATCGTCCACGCCCGTGAGATCGACGTCGCCCCGGCGGGGATCGAGCTGGCCGGCGCGGAGATCGCCCTCGCCCAGATGATCGGCCGCGAACGCGCCCTCGAGCGCGCGCTCCGCCCCGTCAGCGAGCTCTACGACTACATCCTGCTCGACACGCCGCCCTCCCTCGGGATGCTCACCATCAACGCGATGGTCGCCGCCGACGGGGTCATCGTCCCCGTCCAGTGCGAGTACCTGTCGCTCCGCGGGCTCGCCCAGCTGCGGACCACGCTCACCCAGGTGCGGGAGAACCTCAATCCCGACGTGGACATCGTGGGTATCCTCCCCACCATGTACGACGGTCGCACCATCCACGGCCGCGAGGCGGTGGACATGCTCGTGGAGAACTTCGGGGACCGCGTCTACCGCACCCGGATCGGGAAGACGATCCGCTTCGCGGAGGCACCCGTCGAGGGCAAGAGCGTCATCCGGTACGACCCCTCCGGCCAGGCGGCCCGCTGGTACCGGCAGCTCGCCCGGGAGGTCGCCGCCAGCCCCATCGGCGTCGCGCTGCCCGGCGCGTCACGGGTGGCCGCCGCATGAGCACCCGCGGCTCCCGGCCGAGCATGAGGGAGGGCCCGCTCTCCGAGCTCTTCCGCAGCACCGACCCCGGCGCCGAGCCGCCCGGCCGCGGCTACGAGCCCGAGGACGAACCGGGACGCGCGGGGGAGGGCGCCAACTACGTCGCGATGATCCGCGTCGTCGGCGTCGGCGGCGCCGGCTGCAACGCCATCAACCGCATGATCGAGGCGGGCCTCCGCGGCGTCGAGTTCATCGCCGTCAACACCGACCGCCAGGCGCTCGAGGAGAGCGAGGCGGACGTCCGCATCCCCGTCGGGATGGAGATCACCCGCGGCCTCGGCACCGGCGGCGACCCCCACCTCGGCGAGACCGCCGTGCGCGAGAGCGAGGACCACGTCCGCCGCGCCCTCCGCGGCAGCGACCTCGTGTTCATCGCTGCCGGCGAGGGCGGCGGCACCGGCACCGGCGGCGCGCCGTTCGTCGCGAAGATCGCCCGCGAGATGGGCGCCCTCACCGTCGCCGTCGTCACACGGCCCTTCGGCTTCGAGGGCGCACGGCGCACCCGGACCGCGGACGAGGGGCTCGACCGCCTCCAGGACGCCGCCGACACCGTCATCGTCATCCCCAACGACCGGCTGATGGCCGTCCTCGAACGCGGGACGAGCATGGTCGAGGCGTTCAAGGTGTGCGACGACCTCCTGCGCCAGGGCGTGCAGGGCATCTGCGACATGATCACGCTCCCCGGCCTGATCAACCTCGACTTCGCCGACGTCCGCACCATCATCAAGGACGCCGGCACCGCCCTCCTCGGAATCGGCTACGCCGGTGGTGGCAACCGCGCCGCGGACGCCGCCCTCGCCGCGATCGCGTCGCCGCTGCTCGAGACGCCGATCGACGGGGCGAAGGGCATCCTGCTCGGCGTCACCGGCGGCCCCGACCTGTCCCTCGTCGAGGTCAGCGAGGCGGCGCGCGTCGTCGCCGACGCCGCCGACCCCGACGCGAACATCATCTTCGGTGCGACCATCGACCCCGACCTCGCCGGTCAGGTGTGGGTCACCGTCGTCGCGGCGAACTTCAGCGGCGTTCGCGCCGGCCCCGCCCACGAACCGGAGCCGACGCCCACGTCCCCGGCCCCCCGGGCCGAGCGCGTCCCCGGCCCGTCACTGGTCCGCGCCCCGCGGCGCGTCGAGCTGCCCTACCCGGCGGCACGTCGCACCCCCCCGGCGGCGGAGCCGGCCGACGAGCCCCGCGTGTTCGACCTCGAGGACATCCCGTCCGACGCGGCGCCCGACCCCGACGCGACACGCACCATGAGCCGCGACGAGATCGCACGGTCACGGGACCCGGAGGACGCGGCGTAACGACCTCCCGCGGGGACGCGCCCGTCGGGGTGGTCGCCGCCGGCCACCCCCTCAGCGCGCGCGCCGGAGCCCTCGCGCTCGCCCGAGGTGGTGGGGCCGTCGACGCCGTCTGCGCCGCCGCGCTCGCCGCCGCCGTCGCGGAGAGCCCCCTCACCGGCCCCGGGGCCGGTGGCTTCCTGCTCGCACGGGGCCCCGACGGCGCGACGACGATGCTCGACTTCTTCGTCGCCGTGCCGGGCCTCGGCCCACAGGGGCGCCGCCTCGACCCCGGCGACCTCGACTCGTTCACCGTGCCGTTCGGGGGCGCCGACCAGGTGTTCCACATCGGCCCCGCGTCCGTCGCGGTCCCGGGGATGGTCGCCGGGCTCGGCGAGGCGGTCCGCCGCCTCGGCCGGCTCACCCTCGCCGAGGTGGTCGCGCCCGCCGTCGACCTCGCCCTCACGGGGGTGACGCTGACCCGCGAGACGGCCTACCTCCACGAGATCCTCCGCGACATGCTGACCGCCGACCCGGAGTGCGCCGCGGTCTACGCCCCCGCCGGCCGCCTGCTCGGCGCCGGCGAGCGCCTCCGGTTCCCCCACCTCGCGGAGACCCTCCGGCACCTCGGCGACGCCGGGCCGGGCACGATGCGCGACGGCCCCCTCGCGGCCGCCCTCGTCGCGCACATGGAGCGCGCCGGCGGCCTCGTCACCGCCGACGACCTCCGCGACTACCGGGTGCTCGAGCGCGCCCCCCTCCGCATCGACTACCGGGACACCACGCTCCTCACGAACCCACCGCCCTCGTCCGGTGGGGCGCTGATCGCGGCCGCGCTGCGGGCCATGGAGGAGACCGAGCCCCCCGCCGACGACGTCGCCCACTACCGCGCCGTCGTCCGCGCCGGGCTGCGGGCGAACGCGCTCCGCGACGACGCCTTCCCGTCGGACCTGCACGAGGAGGACTGCATGGAGCGCCTCTGGGCGCGCATGCCGGGCGGCGGGGGCGGGGGAGGGGAGACCCGCGCGCCCGCCGGGTCGACGACCAACGTCAGCGCCATCGACGCCGACGGCGGCATGGCGAGCCTGTCGAGCAGCAACGGCTCCGGCTCCGGCGTGATGATCCCCGGCGCCGGGGTGCTGCTCAACAACATGCTGGGGGAGGAGGACCTCAACCCCGGTGGGTTCGGGCGCATCGCCCCCGGGGCGCGCATGACCTCGATGATGGCCCCCGGCCTCCTGCTGCGGGCCGGCGAGCCGGTGCTCGCGCTCGGGTCCGCCGGGTCGAACCGGCTGCGCTCCGCCATCCTGCAGACGCTGGTCGGTATCGTGGATGGCCGCATGACCTCGTCCGACGCCGTCCGCCGCCCCCGGGTGCACCCCGAGGGCGACGGCGTGGACGTGGAGGGCGGGGTGCCCGAGGAGGCCGCCGCCGCGCTCCACGCCGAGGGGCACACCCTGCGGCGGTGGGGCGAGCTGAACCTGTTCTTCGGTGGGGTGAGCGTCGTGGCACGCGGCGCCGGTGGCCTGGAGGGCGCCGGCGATCCGCGCCGTGGCGGCGCCGCCGCCGCCGTGACCCGCTCCGGAGAGGTGATCGCCCTATGACTCAGCGTCGAGTCGAGGTTGAGGGTAGGCCCTATGTCCTCGATCCCCAGGGGATCCGCACCTCGCTGACCGACGGACCCAGCATGCTCTGGGGATTCCAGGTCCGCGTCCTCGACGACACCGGCGCCGAGCTCGGGATCAAGACCTGCTTCGTCGGCCGCGTCAGCGTCCAGTTCAAGGACGCGACCGCCCTCGAGGGCCCGATCGAGAACCTGCTGCCCGTGCTCCACGAACTCGCCTACGCCAAGATCATCCCGCGGCTCGAGGCCGGCGAGGCCGGCGACGAGATCCTCTTCGCCTAGCGTTTCCCGGGTTCACGGCGCTCACGCCGCCTCGTGGTGGCCGCCGATGACCTCGGCGACGCCCGCGGGGCCGGCGCGCAGGAGCTGAGCCGCCCGGCGCGCCCCGCGGGCGCGGTCGTGGGCGGCGCGCGCCCCCGGCATGTCGCCCGCGCGCCAGGCCTCCGAGACCTCCCGCTCGGCCTCGGCGGCCATGCGGTCGAGTTGCGCGGCCTTGCGCTCCGCCGGGCCCGCGCGACGCGGCCGTGCGGTCGTGGTGGCCGGGGTGGGCGCCCCCGGGAAGAGGATCAACTGCCCCTGGGATGAGGTGGTCGAACGCATGTTCGTATAGTGCCACCGGCGCCGGACGGCAAACCCCGGCCACGGTTCAGTGACGGTTCAGCGGCGCATGTCCCCGGGGGCGAGGGGATCCGGGCCGGGGCCCGCCTCGCGCACCGTGACGGCGCCGCCGTCGTGCGGCACGTGCACCACGATGTGGTGGCCGACGCCCGGCAGCTCGAAACGGAACGCCCAGTCGGCCGCCGTCCACCCCGCGACGCGCAGCGCGGCCGAGCCGGCGTCCGTGGTGCGCGCCAGGGCTCGGGTCGCCTCCCCCAGCGCGGCCGCGCCCACCGGCCCCAGCAGGTCGCCGAGGGCGTTCGGCGATCCCTCGGTGCTCACCGCGCCGGGAAGGGGAGCGCCACCACCCGGGCCGGGGTGTCGCCGACGCGCACGACGGAACCCTCCTCGACCTCGCGGCGGACGATGGCCAGGCCGATCGGACCGAGGTCCGGCGTGACGGCGACGCTCGTGAGCCGGCCGACGTCGCGCCCGTCGTGCGTCACGACGGCACCGGGTGCCGCCGTCCCGCCGTCCAGCGCGAGACCCCGCAGGCGCCGGTTCGCGCGGCCGCGGAACTGCAGGCGCGCGACGGTCTCCTGCCCCAGGTAGCACCCCTTGTCGAACGACACGGCGGCGTCCTCGAGGGCGGCCTCCTGCACCAGCGTCGTCTCACCCGTGTCCACCCCCACGCGCGGCACGCCGGCGGCGACCCGGGCGAGCTCCAGCGCCGCGGCGGGCACCTCCTCGGCACCGGCCGCGGCGATCACCGCGGCGGGGTCGTCGGCGACCACGTCGACAGTGCCCGGCAGCGGCCCCGGGACGGTGAGCGCCCCCGGCGCGCGGGCACCGCCCGCCAGCGTCACGATCTCGACGGGCTCGGGGCCGAGCAGCTCCAGGTCCTCGGAGAAGTGGTACCGCTCCAGCAGGCCGATCAGCACGTCGGCCCGCTCACCCGGCACCACGATGGTGAAGGCGTCGTCGCCGTCGCGGTGCACGCGCATCTCGACCTGGACGTGCCCCTTCGCGTCGAGGAACAGGGCCGCGCACGCCTCGCCGGGGGCGAGCGCCGCGACGTCGTTGCTGACGAGGCCCTGCAGGAACCCTGCCGCGTCCGGCCCCTCCACCCAGATCAGGGCGGCCGTGCCGCGCACCGCGACCGGCGCCCCGGCACGGATGCGGGTGTAGCCCTCCGCGGCCACCGGCCGCGCGGCGGCCGGGGCGCTCACGGCGTGGAGACCTTGCCGTTGGTGCTCGCCCGCTCGGCCGCCATGCGGGCGTGGCCCGCCTCCCGGCCGACCTCGTCGAGCACCTCGCTCAGCAACGCCAGGCGGTGGGCCTCGTCACGGCTCTCGAGCAGCTGCTGCTTCGGGTCGGGAGGCAGGTCGAGGCCCGCGGCGATCGCGTACGACAGCGGGGCGCCCTCGGGGGCGTCGGGCTCCACGCCCTCACCCAGGCCTGCCAGGTCGCGGTACCGCCGCAGCACGCCCTCGCGCAGCTCGGCCGGGACGTCGCCCGGCGTGTCGGTCAGGGGCTCCACCAGCGCGGAGAAGTAGAGGCGCCCCTCGGTCTCCTCCACGATCCGCACCGGCTCCAGGCCCAGCACGATGACGTGGATGCGGCCGTCCTCGAACCGCCGCACCAGGGTCTCGAAGCGCGCGGTGCAGCCGACGTCCGCCGTGCCCGTCGCGCCCGCGCGGACCACCACGAAGGGGCGCTCCTCGAGCACGCAGTCCGCGTAGAGCTGCCGGTACCGCGGCTCGAAGAGGTGCAGGGGGACCTTCTCCCCCGGCAACAGCACGAGGTCGAGGGGGAAGAGCCCGAGGTCGAGCGCGTCGTCGGTCACGCACCCACTCTAGCCGGGGGCGCCTCCCGTCCGTCCCCGGAGCGGGGAGGCGGGCGGCCCGGGGGTGTCAGGCGGGCACCACCGTGCCGGCCGTCGCCCGGTAGAGGTCGACGAGGGCGTCGATGTGGCCCTCGACGGTGAAGCGGTGGCGACGCTCGGCGACGCGCCGCCGCAGGCGCGGCAGGCCCGCCCGCTCCAGCGCGCCCGCGAGGTCGGCGGGGTCCTCGACCACCACGCCGACGCCGTGGTCGCGGACGAGCCGCTCCAGGGCGCGGTGGGGCCCGGCGGCGATCGGCAACCCGGAGGCCAGGTACTCGAACGCCTTGTTCGGCAGGGCGGTGTCGAGGTGGGCGGAGTTCAGGCCGGTGTTGAACGCGGCCCAGCCCACGTCGTACGCGGGCAGCTCGCGCAGCAGGTCGGCGGGCCGGAGGGTGTCCATGATCCGCAGACCCGGGGTGCGGGCCGCCAGCTCGCGGTACGCCGGCGCGTCCCGGTTCGGGAACACGTCGATCGGCAGACCCGACGCGGCGATGGCGGCGAACTGCGCCCGCAGGTCGTAGTGGCTGCCGTTGTCCGAGAGGCTCCCCTGGTAGACGACCCGGGGAGGCGTGCGGGGCGCCCGCGGCTCGGCCGCGTGCGGCGCCAGGTCGCGCGAGAGGGCGTAGTTCGCGAACAGGAGGGTCCGGGCGGGGGGCGTGTGCCGCGCCTCGATGGCGTCGAGCATCTCCCGTGAGACCACGACGAGCGCGGCGCAGCCCTCGATGGCGGCGGACTCGGCGGCCGCGGGGTCCTCCGGGTCGTCGAAGCCGTCCTCGTACGGGGTCTGCCGCAGGCTCTGGAGGTCGTGCACGTCGTGGACCACCGGCACCCGCCCGTCGGCCACCTCGAGCGCGAGCACGGTCAGGATGTCGGGGAGGTTGTGGCTGTGGATCAGGTCCGGCGCGAACTCGTCGATCGTCGCGGCCAGCGCGGAGGCGGCGTCGTCGGCCGGCAGGTGCCACCACCCGTCGAACAGCTCGTCACCGGCGCCGTACCAGCCGGTGAGCGTGCGGCCCTGGTAGGCGAAGCCGAGCGTGACGTCGGGGTGCGAGCCGCGCAGCGCGAGCGCGTACTTCATCGCGCGGATGCACGGCTGGCGCTGCAGGAACAGGACCCTCACGACGCACGCCGGTCGCGGAGCGCCTTCGCCGGGTTGCCCACCGCGACGCTGTAGTCCGGGATGTCCTTCGCGACCACCGCGCCGGCACCGATCACGCAGCCGTCCCCGATCGTGACCCCCGGGAGGATGCTCACGCCCATGCCGATCCAGCAGTCCTGGCCGACCGTGACCTTGCCGAGCGTCCAGCCCTGGTCGGGGATGGGCGCGCCGAGGTCCATCTCGTGGTTGGCGGTGTGGATCATCGTGTACGGGCCGAAGATCGACCGGTCCCCGATGTCGAGGCCACCGAAGCCGTTGACGTAGCACCCGTAGTTGAACCCGACGCGGTCACCCATCTCCACGCGGTCGCCGTTCAACCAGACGATCATGTCGAGGTAGAAGCACCCGTCTCCGACGCGCGCGGCGTCACCCGGCCGGAACGGGATGACGCTCTTGCTGCGCTCGGTGATCATCATCGGGGCGGGCCTCCGGGAAAAGGTGACGAAGCGGGCACACCCTATGCGCGCCCCGGGTCCAGGTACCCGCCCGGCGCCATCCACTAGCATCGCCGCCCGTGACCCCGGACCCCGAGACCGCCCCCGCCACGCCGGTCCCCACGCTCCCCGCCGGCCTGGTGCGCCCCGCCCTCGCCGGTGTCGACGCCTACGAGCCGGGCCGCCCCGCGGACGAGGTCCGGCGCGAGACCGGCGTCGCGTCCGTCGTGAAGCTCGCCTCCAACGAGGGTCCCTTCCCGCCGATGCCGGGGGCCCTCGCCGCCCTCGCCGAGACCGCCGCCGGCGTCCGCGTCTACCCCGACCCGGGGGCGTGGGCCCTGCGTGACGCGATCGCCGCCCGCACCGGCCTCCGGCCGGACCAGGTGCTGCCGGGGGCCGGCGTCGACGGCCTGATCAAGCTCATGTGCCTCGCCCTGCTCGACCCCGGCGACGAGATCGCGATGGGCTGGCCGTCCTTCCTCTCCTGGCGCGTCGGCGCCCAGATCCAGGGCGCCACGGTACGGACCGCGCCGCTGCGCGCCGACGGCTCCTACGACCTCGGCGCGCTCGCCGAACGGGTCACCCCGCGCACGAAGATCGTCGTGGTCGTCAGCCCGAACAACCCGACCGGCGCCGCGGTGGGCGCGGGCGAGCTCCGCGACTTCCTCGACGCGCTGCCGACCCACGTGCTGCCCGTCGTCGACGAGGCCTACTTCGAGTACCTGCCGGAGGGCGGGCACGACGCCGCCGCCCTCGTCGCCGAGGGCCGGCCGATGGCGGCCATGCGCACCTTCAGCAAGGCCTACGGCCTGGCGGGGCTGCGCGTCGGCTACATGATGGGCCCCGCCGAGCTGGTGCGGGCCCTCGGCGTGGTCCGCAACGTCTTCGACGTCGCCGCGCCCGCCCAGGCCGCCGCGCTCGCGAGCCTCCACGACGCCGACGAGCACCTCCCGGCCCGCATCGCGCTCAACGCCGCCGAGCGCGCGGCGACCGCGACCGGTCTGCGCGCGCTCGGGCTCGACCCGCTGCCGAGCACCGCCAACTTCCTGCTCGTCGACCTGGGCTCGCCGGAGCGCGCCCTCGCGCTCAACGCGGCGCTGCTGCGGCGGGGGGTGATCGTGCGCCCCACCCGCGCCTTCGGTGCGCCGGCCTCCCTGCGCATCACGATCGGCCACCCCGAGGAGAACGCCCGCATGCTCGGCGCGATGGCGGAGGCGCTCGCCGAACCCGCCTGACGCGTTCCGGGTCGCTCAGACCCGGAGCGCCGACAGCATCGTCGCGGCGAGCGCACGCGCCCGGCGCACCGCGGGTCCGACCGCCCGACCGGTCACGCCACCCGCCGCGCCGCGGGCGGCCCGCCGTGCCGCGACGCCCCTGCGGTACCGCGCGGCGTCGCGGCGCATCCGCGCCGCTCGGTCCGCCGCCAACTCCGATCCGATGCGTGGTGGTGCCACGACCGCCCCCCTCGTCCCCGACTTCTCATCGACTGCGATCAGGCTAACTCTTTAACGCGATATCGTGATATAGGTATTGAACTATGCCAATTGACTCCGACTTCCCCTCCCCGGCGGCCCCGGTCGTCCCCGTCACCGCGTCCGCGGTGGTCGAGCTCAGCTCCCTCATGTGCTGCTGCTCCAGCACACGGCCACCGAAGGTCGCGGTCCCGGCGGAGATCGCGGACCGCAGCAACCGCTTCTGGGGGGACGGGCACCCGGGCCTCGCCGAGGTCGTCGTCCTCGCGCACGCGACCGGGACCCTCGAGGACCCCGGCATCGAGGCCTTCGTCGCCCGCATCCGCGAGCCGGTGGCCGTCGGCGACCACCTGCCGCTCGAGACGGAGCCCGAGGACGAGCGCCGCGTCATCCGCGCGCGCCTGGAGCGGCTCGCCTCGGACGCGCGCCTGCGGACCCGCTACGCCCGCCTCGTCACCGACCTGTGGGACGTCTACGCCGACCGGTGGGACACCCGTGACGCCGGGCAGGCGCAGGCCGTCGCCGCGTCGTGGGCCGCGCGGCTCGCGTCGGGGACCGACGTGTTCGACCTGCTGCCCGAGGGGCACATCGTCCGCCGCGACGAGGAGTTCGGCGCCATGGTCCGCGCCGCGCAGCGCGACGGCACGCTGCGCCTCGCGCCGAGCCTCGCCGGTCGCGGCCACATCGTCGCCCTGCCGGGAGTGCTGTCCGTGTCGGCGGACGCCGCGGCCGAGGACCCCGTCGTCGCCCGCCGGCGGGGGGCGGGGGAGATCGCCGAGCGCCTGCGGGTGCTCTCCGACCCGACGCGGCTGACGATCCTCTCCCAGCTCTCCGCGGGACCCGCCGGCGTCAGCGACCTCGCCCGGACGCTCCACATCGCCCAGCCGACGGCGTCCGTCCACCTGCGCCGGCTGAGGGAGGCCGGGCTGGTGGCGGTCGAGCGGCGCGGCGCCCGCAGCGTGTACTCCGCCCGCCCCGCCGCCGTGGAGGACCTGCTCGGTCAGGTCACCGATCGTCTGGCCCGCGCCATGGAGGGCTGACCCGGGACTGGACCGCCGGGGGGCGCGGCACGCGCGCGACCCCCCGCCCGCCCGGTTCCGCCCGCGCCGACCGCCGGTGATACTCCCGCGGACACCGTCCCGCGCCCGGCCCGGCCGCGCGCGCCGTCCCCCCGGGAGCCCCCGTGAGCCACCGCCGTCCGCCCCTCCGGTCGTGCACCGTCCTGGCGGCCGCCGCCGTCCTCGCCGCATCCGCGGCCGCCGCCCAGGGGGCGGTGACCCAGTCCGTCTACACCGTCACCGAGATCACGCAGACCTCGCGGGTGCAGGCCGGATTCGGCGGCTACTCCTGGGACAACGGCACCACGCTCACCTACCGGGCCGCCCCCGGCCGCAACCTCGTGCGCTTCGACTTCCCGACGCGGTCGACGTTCGACCCCTTCTTCCGGGGCGGCTCGAACCCCCGGTACGGGATCCTCCAGGTGAAGGCCGCGTCGATCACGCAGAGCGGCGGCGTCGTCGAGAACGGCGTGCGCTGCGCCTTCACGCCCGTCGTCCCCGCGGACGAGCGCGGCTTCCGGATGCAGTTCTACCGCGAGTCGCGGACGTCGAAGACGGTGCGGGTGCAGGTGTTCGACCAGGACGCCTCCCTGCGCGTCGACGACGAGTCGCGCAGCGGCCGCCTGCGGGCGGCGGGGTGCGCCCGCATGCCGAGCCTCGGGTCCGACCCCCTCGGCCGCTCCTACGGCGACGACTACCGCACGTCGTTCGCGGTGCCCCGCGGGGTCTTCCGCAAGGCGAAGGGGACGCGCCCGGTGAACCTGGTGCTGCGCGGGACCGCGAAGAGCCAGTCCACCTCCAACCCCGGCCCGATCGGGACGCTCACGACCACGACGACGGTGAAGATGCGCCTGATGAGCTCCCGGGGCTGACGCCGGACCGGGGGCTCAGCGCACGAGCAGCCACACGGCGACCCCGACCCCCAGCACGATCACCGCGATCCGCAGCACGCGGTCGGAGAGGCGGCGCGCCACCCGGGCGCCGACCGCCCCTCCGATCAGCGTGGCGGGTGCGAGGACGGCCACGGACGGCCAGTCCACCGGTGCCACCAGCAGGAGCGCGGGCACGGCGATCGCGTTCGCGAGCAGCACGAGGAACCGGTTCAGCGCGTTGAGCCGCTGCAGGCGGTCGGAGATGCCCACCGCGAGGATCGCGAGCAGCAGGACCCCGGCGGCCGCCCCGAAGTACGCGGCGTAGGCCGCGCCGGCGGCCACGCCCAGCACGAGCGGCGTCGAGAGCCCCCGCGCCTCCTCGTCGCGCTCCTGCAGCGCGGCCTTCAGGCGCGGCTGGACGCCGAGGAGGACGCACGCCCCGATGATCAGCCAGGGCACGACGGCCTCGAAGGTCTCGTCGCCCCCGAGCGCGAGCAGCCCGACGCCCGCGAGCGCGCCGACCAGGGTCGGCAGCAGCAGCGCCCGGATGCGGGGTGACTGGCCCTTCAGGTCGGGGCGGTAGCCCTCGACGATCGAGAGGTACCCCGGCATCTGGGCGACGGTGTTCGTCACGTTCGCGGTCAGGGGCGGCAGGCCCGTCGCGACGAGCACCGGGAAGCTGATCAGGGACCCGCCGCCGGCGACGGCGTTGACCGCCCCCGCCACGATCCCCACCACGAACAGCAGGACGAGGTCGAGGTCGATCAGGAGTCGCCGAGCACGAGCGGCCAGACGATCAGCGTCAGCACCAGCGCCGCCGCGATCACGGCGACCCACGTGGCCCGCCGGGCGGCCGCCTTCGACAGGCGGCCGCCGTGGGCCTCGCGGTCGGCCCGCAGGTCGCGGGCCACATCGACGGCCACCTTCGTCAGCACCGCGACGATCGCGACGGCGAAGCCGATCAGGATGACCCAGGCGGTCACAGCGGCGCGGGTTCCGCCAGTCGCTCGGCGACCGCCAGGATCAGCCGCACGCCGAACCCGGTGCCCTTGCCGGAGACCATCGCGGTGCCCGCCACGTCGACGTGGCACCACGGGACGCCCTCCGTGAACTCGCGGAGGAACTGCGCGGCGTAGACCGCACCCGCCTGGCGCTTGTTCGAGGAGTTCGACAGGTCGGCGACCTGGCTCTTGATGAGCGGGGCGTAGCGGGGGTGGAGGGGCATCGGCCACGCCAGGTCGCCGGACGCCTCGCCGGCGTCGCGGACGAGCCCGGTCCACTCGTCGTCCGAGCCGAAGAGGCCGGCGTAGACCTCGCCGAGCGCGACGACGATCGCGCCGGTGAGGGTCGCGAAGTCGATGAGCCGGGTGGCGCCCTCCCGGGCGGCGTGGGTCAGCGCGTCGGCCAGGATCAGGCGGCCCTCGGCGTCGGTGTTGATGACCTCGATCGTCTTGCCGTTGAGGGCCGTGAGCACGTCACCCGGCTTGACCGCGTGGCCGCTCGGCATGTTCTCGGTGGCGGGGACGACGGAGATGATCTCGACGGGCAGGCCGAGCGCGGCGATCAGCGCCGTCGCCTCGACGACGGCGGCGCCGCCGCCCATGTCCATCTTCATCTCCTCCATCCCGCCGGACGGCTTGATGGAGATGCCGCCGGTGTCGAACGTGACGGCCTTGCCGACCAGCCCGAGCACCTCGCCCGGGCGGGCGGGGGAGGACGGCCGGTACCGCATCACGATCATGCGGGCGGGCTCGTCGGATCCGCGGGCGACGCCGAGCAGTCCCCCCGCCCCGAGCTTCTCGAGCTTCGACGGCCCGAGCACGGTGACGCTCAGGCCGGAGATCCCGTCCGCCAGGCCCTTCGCGTACTCGGCGAGGTCGGTCGGCGTGAGGTGGTTCGCCGGGGTGTTCGACAGGTCGCGCGCCCCGTTGACGGCCTCGACGACGCGGTCGGCCCGCTTCAGGTCGGCGGAGCGGACGCCGGCCGAGTGGACGTACAGGCGCTCGGGGGCGGCCGGGGCGTCGGAGGAGGTGGTGAAGCGGTCGAAGCGGTAGACGCCCGTGCCGAGCCCCTCGACGAAGGCGCCGACCTCCGCCGCTCCGGCGTCGGCGGGCGGGACGATCGCGACGACCTTCGTGGCGACCCGGCTCGTGAGGGAGGCGACGCCGCCCCCGGCGGAGCGCCAGTCCTCGGCCGAGCCCTCGCCGATCCCCACCACCGCGACGCGGGGCGCCGCGAGCGCGGACCCCGAGTGGAAGCGGGTCGCCGACCCGGCCTTGCCGTCGATCTCGCCGTCGGCGACGGCGGCCGAGACACGCCCGCCGAGGGCGGCGTCGACGTCGGCGACGGCCCCCGCCAGGTCGCCCGGCGGGGCCGGGACGCACACCACCAGCAGGTCGGCCTTCACGGACGCCACGTCCGCGGACTTCCTCACCGAGCTGCGCATCGGCCTCCACCTTCCGTCGGGGTCGCGCCAAGACTACGCGGGGCGGCGCCGCGCGCCCCCGTGCGGGCGCGCGGGAGCCGGGGCCGGGATCCGCCGCCGGTCCGACCCGTTAGGGTTCGTGGGAGACGGAATCTTGTCGGCGAGTGCCAAGGGGGCTCCATGAAGATCGCGGTCTGCGTGAAAGAGGTGCCGGATGCCGGCCCCTCGAGGCGGATCGACCCGACGACCCTGCGGATGGACCGCTCCGGTGACCGGTCGCTGAACGTCTACGACCTGAACGCCGTCGAGGAGGGCATCCGCCTCCGCGACGCCGCGGGGGAGGGCGAGGTCGTCCTCGTGTCCCTCGGCGCCTCCCGGGCGCTCGAGTCGCTGCGCAAGGGGCTGGCGATGGGCGCCGACCGGGCCGTGCTCGTGTCGGACGAGGCCGCCGTCGGATCCGACCTCGTCGCCACGAGCCACGTGCTGGCCGAGGCGCTGAAGGCCGAGTCACCCGACGTCGTGCTGTTCGGTCAGCAGGCGTCCGACGGTGACGGCGCCGTGCTGTGGGCCGCCGTGGCCGACCGCCTGCGCATGCCGGTGATCTCGCAGATCTCCGAGCTCACGGTCGAGGGCGGCACCGCGACGGCGAAGCGCCAGACCGAGTTCGGCTACGACACGATCGCGGCGCCGCTGCCGGTCGTGCTCGCCGTCGCCGACTCGCTCAACGAGCCGCGCTACCCGTCGCTCAAGGGCATCATGGGCGCCAAGAAGAAGCCGCAGGAGACCAAGTCCCTCGCGGACATCGGCGTCGATGCCGGCGCCGCCGGCGAGGCCGGGTCGCGGACCACGGTCGTCGCGCTGAGCGACCCGCCGTCGCGGGGCGACACGATCAAGATCGAGGACGACGGCTCCGGCGCGCAGAAGATCTTCGACTTCCTGGTGGAAAGGAAGCTCATTTGAGCACTCTCGTCTTCCTCGAGCACCACGGCGACAGCATCCAGAAGGGATCGCTCGGCGTGCTCTCCAAGGCCGCCCAGCTCGACTCCGACACGTCGGCCGTGCTGATCGGCTCCGGCGTCGGCGACGCCGCCGCGAAGGCCGGCGCCTACGGCGCCGCGACGGTCTACGTGGCCGACAACGAGGCGTTCGCCGCCCCGCTGCCGCAGCCGCGCGTCGACGTCATCGCGAAGCTGGTCGCCGACAAGGGCTTCGACACCGTGCTGTTCGCGGCGTCGGTCCTCGCGTCGGACGTCGCGGGTGGCCTCTCGGCCCGCCTCGACGCCGGCCTCAACTGGGACCTCAGCGACCTGGAGGGCTCCGGCGACGCGCTCGTCGGCAAGCGCTCCGCGCTCGGTGACACCGTCCGCGCCGACGTCGGCTGGTCGTCGACGCCACGCCTCGGGCTCGTGCGGGCCGGCTCCTTCGACGCCGTCGAGAACGCCGCGGCCGGCGCCGTCGAGCAGATCCCCGCCGACGTCGAGGACTTCTCCACGAAGGCCGCGATGGTCGAGCAGGCGCACGCCGAGCAGTCGGGTCCCTCCATCGAGGACGCCGACATCCTCGTCACCGGTGGCCGTGGCCTGGGCGCCCCGGAGGGCTTCGGGATCCTGGAGGAGCTCGCCTCCGCCATGGGCGGCGCCGTCGCCTCGACCCGCGCGGTCGTGGACTCCGGCTGGTACCCCTACGCCACCCAGGTCGGCCAGACCGGCAAGGTCGTCTCGCCGAAGCTCTACATCGGCGCGGGCGTGTCGGGCGCGATCCAGCACAAGGTCGGCATGCAGACGTCCCAGGTGATCGTCTCGATCAACAAGGACGGCAACGCCCCGATCTTCGAGTTCAGCGACCTCGGCATCGTCGGCGACCTCAACGACGTCGTCCCGAAGCTGACGGCGCTCGTGAAGGAGCGCCGGGGCTAGCCAACCGCGGCGGGAACTTGACGAAACCTGCCGGGTCGCGACACGATCGGCGCGGAATGCGCGCCCCGTACCGGCCCGGCAGGTCCTGTCTCGCGCTCGCCCTCGCGGCCGGGGTCATCGCGCTCGTCGCGGGGCCGGCCCAGGGCGCCGGGTCAGCCTCGGTGACGGGGGTCACGTACGACCCGCCCTCGGGACCGCTGCCCGGCTGCGTCGCGCCCCTCCCTGCGGGCGGCGGCAGCGCCTCCGCGAGCTTCGACGAGCCGACGGGCTCCTACGACGCGGCGTGGGAGTGGACCGTCCCCCAGACGATCACCGCCGGGGCCACGGCGCGCGTCAAAGCATCGATCCAGGTGTCCACCGCGGGCGGTGCCGGTGTCGGCATCGGACTGAGGGCCCCGTTCGAGTTCGGGACGAACGTCGGCGCCCGCGCCGACGTCATCGCCCAGGTGCCCGTCGGCGCACCGGGCAGCGCCACGGACGAGGAGGGTTACACCTTCACGCCGAACCGCGACTTCACCGACGGGGAGAAGCTCTACATCCGCGTCGGGATCCCGTGCGTCGCGTTCGTCTACGAGTACACGGGCTCCGCGCCGGCCGCCGCACCCACGACCCCGACCGGCCCCGCGGTACCCGCGCGGCCCCGCGCCGGCGTCGTGCCACGCACCACGCGGCCGGTGCCGGGTGTCGTGACGTCATATGCGGCGCCGCGGAAGGGGAGGGTCGTCGCGTTGCCCTTCCCCGCGACCGGGTGCAACCCGCCGGCCGCGACGAACGCCCGCCCGACGGCGACGCCGGCCGGCGGTGAGTGCGAGGTCGACATCTTCCTCCGCCGGAGGGCCGGCGATGTCATCGACGACCGCGAGGCGACGTTCGGCGTCGACCTCCGGGTGTCCGACGAGAACGTCGACAAGGCCTACCACGTCTGCAAGATCCTCAGCATCTCCGGCCCCGACGACATCGTGGCGAGGGGGCGGACCTTCGCGCAGTGCGTCCTCGTCGTGTCCCGGATCCTCCAGCGCAACGAGGACATCCGCAGGCGCCGCGCGCAGACCCCGTCCGAGGTGACCGCCCACGCGGCTCGCGGGTGTCGGGCGCGGACGGTGCGTCTCGCCGGCGCCCGGCGCGGCGCGCCGGGGGTGCTGACGACCTGCCGTCGCACGGCGAAGGGGCTCCGGATCACGCTCCGCCCCGCCCTCACGGGTACGACCGTCGGCGGCCTGATCCGCCCCGCCTCGAAGCTGCTCGTCGGCCGCAGCGGCAGCGTCCCGTCCCGGCCCGGCGACCGCATCGACGTCATCTGGCGCATCACCCCGCCGCGGACCACGACGACGATCCGCACCCCGGTGCTGCTGGGCCCGCCCGTCTCCGGCGCGTCCTGACCGGCGTCGGGGCCTCCGCGGACCGGCGGACTCCGCGAGCCCCGCTTGCGCGGTCGTCTATGCTCGGAAGACCGGTTCGCACGGCGGGCCGAACGCACACCACCTCATTCGCGAGGACGCACACATGAAGACCGACATCCACCCCGAGTACGTCGTCGCGCACGTCCGCTGCACCTGCGGCAACGAGTTCGAGACCCGCTCCACCAAGCCCGAGATCAAGGTCGAGATCTGCAGCAACTGCCACCCGTTCTACACGGGCAAGCAGAAGCTGGTGGACTCCGGCGGCCGGGTCGAGCGGTTCCAGCGCAAGCTGGCCCGCAGCCAGCGCGCCGGCGCGTAGCGTCCCCCCGGCAGGGGGTCCGTCCGCGGGGCTGAGGGGGTCGGGGTGAGCACGGACACGCGCTCGCTCGTCGAGCAGATCATGAGGACGCGCCAGGAGCTCTCCGAGGCCCTGGGCGACCCGGACCTGTCCTCGGACCGCGGGCGGTACGCCGCCGTCAACAAGCAGTGGTCCGACCTGTCGGAGGCCTTCGACCTGGCCGACGCCTGGTGGGACGCGACGGCGCGCGCCGCCGAGGCCGAGGAGATGCTGGCCGAGGACGACGACGCCGACGTGCGGACGATGCGGGACGAGGCCGCGGCGGAGGCCGAGTCGCTCGGCCCGCGCATCCGCGAGGCGATGATCGAGCCCGACCCCGACGACGACCGCGACACCCTCGTCGAGATCCGCGCGGCGGCCGGCGGCGAGGAGGCCGCCCTCTTCGCGCGCGACCTCGTCGACGTCTACACCCGGTACGCCGAGTCACAGGGGCTGCGCGTCGAGCTCATGTCGACCGCCGACGCCGACGCCGGTGGCGTGCGCGAGGCGACCATCGCCGTCAAGGGGCGGGGGGCGTTCGCGCGGTTCAAGCACGAGGCCGGCGTGCACCGCGTCCAGCGGGTGCCCGCGACCGAGAGCCAGGGCCGCATCCACACGTCCACGGCGACGGTGGCGGTGCTGCCCGAGGTCGAGGACGTCGACGTCACGATCGACCGCAACGACGTGAAGCGCGACGTCTACCGCTCGAGTGGCCCCGGCGGCCAGAGCGTGAACACGACCGACTCGGCCGTGCGCCTCACGCACCTGCCCACCGGCATCGTCGTGTCGATGCAGGACGAGAAGAGCCAGCTCCAGAACTTCGAGCGCGCGATGCGGGTGCTGCGCGCCCGCCTCTACGAGAGGGCGCGCGCCGAGCGCGAGGCCGAGATGTCGGTGGCGCGCAAGTCGAGCATCGGGTCGGGTGACCGGTCCGAGAAGGTCCGGACGTACAACTACCCCCAGAACCGGGTGACCGACCACCGCGTCGGCGTGACGGTGCCGCTGCGGGAGCAGGTGCTGGTGGGCAACCTGACGGGCCTCACGGACGCGCTGGCCGCCGACGAGCGCCGCCGCCGCCTGGAGGAGCAGACCGACGGAGGAGGAGCGGCGTGACCCCGAACCCGGATCTCCTGCGCATCGAGTTCCTCGGCCTGACGGTGCGCCACGACGAGGTCGCGCTGCCCCGTGAGGACCTCGCCATCTTCTTCGCGTCCGTCAGCGACCGGTACGGCCTGTCGCGCCTCGAGTACCACTCCGACCCGGGCGCGACGTTCTCCGGCTCCGACGGCGCGGAGTTCGTGCTGCGCCCCAGCCAGATGGCCTCGTGCGGCGTCACCGGCCTGGGCTACCGGGAGGGCCTCGAGCGCGTCGTCGGCCTCGTCGGCGAGGCGGTCGAGCGGTACGGCATCGGCGAGATGTGGGTGGAGGACATCACCCTCGTCGCGGTCTGGGACGTCGAGGACCCCGAGGCCGCGCGCAGCCTGCTGGTCGAGGACGTCCTGCAGATCGACGACGACCGGCTGGAGCTGCTGGAGGGCGAGGAGGTCACGCTCGGCCTGCGCATCTGGCGCCGTGCGGGGGAGTCGTCGCTGGAGTGCGCGATCGAGCCGATGCACGCGGAGCCGTCGAAGGTCTACATCCGGCTCGTGCAGACCCTCGGGGACGTCACCCCCGACGCCGCCGCGCTGCGCGAGGCCGCCGACGCCGTCCACGACTTCCTCGTGGGGCCGCTCCGGGCCTTCATGATGGCCCGCACCCGCCGCTGACCGGGGGCGGGTGAGCGACCAGATCACCATCGGCGAGGTGCTGCGGCGCAGCACCGCCTACCTCACCGAGCGCGGGTCGCCCTCCGCGCGCCTCGACGCCGACCTGCTGCTCGCGCACGCGCTGGGCGTGGACCGGCTCCGGCTCTACACCGACTCCGAGCGTCCCCTCACGCCCCCCGAGCTGGCGCTGGCGCGCGACCTGCTCGCCCGCCGCGGCCGTCGCGAGCCCATGGCCTACGTCACGGGCGAGCGCGCCTTCCGGCGCCTCCTGCTCGGCGTCGGCCCCGAGGTGCTCGTGCCGCGCCCCGAGACCGAGATCCTCGTCGAGTGGGCCCTCGATGTCGTGCCGGCGGGCGGCACGGTGCTCGACTGGGGCACCGGGAGCGGCGCCGTCGCCCTCGCCGTCGCCGACGAGGGTGAGAACCTGCGGGTCACGGCGCTCGACCGCTCGCCGGAGGCCCTCGCGCGGGCCCGGGACAACGGCAGCCGGGTGCCGGCCGCGGACGGCCTCGAGTGGCTCCTGTCCGACGGCTTCGCGGCGGTCGCGGGTCGCCGCTTCGACGTGATCGCGGCGAACCCGCCGTACCTCTCCGACGCCGACCTCGCGGCGGCGCCCCCCGAGCTGGCGTGGGAGCCGGCGGGCGCCCTGGTCTCCGGGCCGACGGGGCTGGAGGCCGTCGAGGCGATCGCGGCGGCGGCCCCCGCCCACCTCGAGCCGGGCGGCTGGCTGCTCGTCGAGATCGGCGCGGGGCAGCGCGACGCGGCCGCCGCCGCGCTGTCCGCGGCGGGCCTGCGGGAGGTCGGGGCCCGGGAGGACCTCGCCGGCGTGTCGCGCGTCGTCGGCGGCCGCGCCCCGTGAGCGCGGGAGGCCTGCGTGACGCGCTGCGCGCGGGCGGCGTCGCCGTGGTCCCCACCGACACGGTCTACGGGCTCGCCGCCGCCCTCGACGTGCCGGCGGGCCTCGACGCGCTGTACGCCCTGAAGGGCAGGCCGCGGTCGCAACCGTGCCAGGTGCTCATCTACGCGCCCGCCCTGCTCGACGAGGCCCTCGCGGGGCTCGGCGACGCCGTGGACGCGGCGGCGCGGGCGTTGCTCCCCGGCCCGGCCACCTGCCTCGTGCCGGACCCGTCGGGGCGCTTCGCGGCGGCGGCCGGCGACGCCCCCGGCGCGGTCGGGGTGCGGGCCCCGGTCGTCGGCGCCGACCTCGCCGCCCTCGACATCCCGATGGTCGCGACCAGCGCCAACCACCCCGGCGGCCCCGACCCCGCCCGCGTGGCGGACGTGCCCGCCGACCTGCGCGCCGGGGCGGCCGTCGAGGTCGACGCGGGGACGCTGCCCGGCACGGCGTCGGCCGTCGTCGACCTGCGCCCGGTGCCGGGGGGCGGGGACGCCGTCCTGGTGCGCCCGGGGCCCGATCCGGAGGGGGTCGCCCGGGCGCTCGCGGCCGTCGGCGTGCGGGTCGTCCGTCCGCGGTGACGGTGTACCCTCGTGGTCGATCCGACACGAGCCTGGGGGCCCGCCGAGTGAGCTTCATCGACGACGACAGCTACCTCTCGCAGGACGTCTCCGACGTCGACCCGGCGATCGCGCGCCTGCTGCGTGCGGAGGCCGACCGGCAGGGCGAGACCCTCGAGATGATCGCCAGCGAGAACTTCACGAGCCACGCCGTGCTGCAGGCCGTGGGGTCGGTGCTCACCAACAAGTACGCGGAGGGCCTCCCCGGGCACCGCTACTACGGCGGCTGCGAGGTCGTCGACGAGGTCGAGACGCTCGCCATCGAGCGCGCGCTCGAGCTGTTCGGCGCCGACCACGTCAACGTGCAGCCCCACTCCGGCGCGACGGCGAACGAGGCGGCGTACTTCGCCGCCCTGAAGCCGGGTGACCGGGTGCTCGGCATGTCCCTCTCGCACGGCGGCCACCTGTCGCACGGCCTGAAGGTCAACTTCTCGGGCCGGCTCTACGACTTCCACCACTACGGCGTCCGCCGGTCCGACTGCCGCATCGACATGGACCAGGTGCGCGACATGGCGCGCGACCTGCGCCCCGCGCTGATCGTGGCGGGCGCGTCGGCCTACCCGCGGATCATCGACTTCCCGGCGTTCCGCGAGATCGCGGACGAGGTCGGCGCCCTGCTGATGGTCGACATGGCGCACATCGCCGGCCTCGTCGCCGCCGGGGTGCACCCGACGCCCGTCGGCATCGCCGACATCGTCACCACGACGATCCACAAGACGCTCGGCGGCCCGCGCGGCGGCATGGTGATGTGCACCGCCGAGCTGGCGTCCAAGATCGACAAGGCCGTCTTCCCGGGCCTCCAGGGCGGGCCCCTGATGCACGTCATCGCCGGCAAGGCCGTCGCCCTCGGCCACGCCCTCACCCCGGAGTTCCGCGCCCGCCAGCAGGCGGTCGTGGACAACTGCCGCACCCTCGCCGAGGGTCTCCTGGCCGGCGGCGTGAACCTCGTCAGCGGCGGCACCGACAACCACCTGGTCCTCGTCGACCTCTCCGACACGGAGCTGACCGGCAAGGACGCGGAGATCCGCCTCGACCACGCCGGCATCACGGTCAACAAGAACGGCGTCCCGTTCGACGAGCGCCCGCCGACCGTGACCTCCGGCCTGCGCATCGGCACCGCCGCCCTCACCACCCGCGGTCTGCGCGAGCCCGAGATGACGGAGATCGCGTCGATCATCTCGGCCGCCCTCCAGCCGGCGGCGTCGGAGGCCGACCTCGAGGTGCTGCGCGGCCGTTCCCGCGCGATCGGCGACCGGTTCCCGCTGTACCCCCGTCTCCACGCGGGCACGCCCGTCTGAACGGAGCCTCCTTCCGGGAGCTCCCCGCCCCGCCGCCCCTCGCTCCATGGGTGGTGTGCGCGTGGGAGCTCACGGCGGGTGACGGCGGTGCCCACCGGGTGCTGCCGGACGGCTGCATCGACCTGGTGTGGCGCGAGCGGGAGGGGCTGCAGGTCGCCGGTCCCAGCACCGCCGCCTTCCTGGCCGCGCTCCCACCGGGCGCCGAGGCCTGCGGCGTGCGGCTGCGGACCGGGGCGGCCCCGCCGCTGCTGGGCGTCGCCGCGCCCGCCCTGCGCGACGCGCACGTCCCGGCCGCGGACGTCTGGGGCGACGCCGCGCGCCGGCTGGAGGAGCGCCTCGCCGGCGCCCCCGGCATCCGTGAGCGCTCCACCCTGATGGTCGCGTGGACCGGGGCGGTCTCCCGCCGCGCCCCGTGGGGGGATCCGCTCGCCCTCGCCGTCGCCGACGCGCTCCGGGCCGACCCCGGGATCCCCGTGACGACGCTCGCCCGGCGGGCCGCGGTCGGCGACCGCCAGCTGCGACGCCGCGTGACCGCCGCCGTCGGCTACGGGCCGAAGCGCCTCGGTCGCGTCCTCCGGCTCCAGCGGGCCCTCCGCCTCCGTGACGACGACCCGTCCCTCGGCTGGGCCGACGTCGCGCACCGCGCCGGCTACGCCGACCAGTCCCACCTCTCCGAGGAGTGCCGCTCCCTCGCGGGCGTGAGGCCGACGGCCCTCCGCGCCTGAACCGGGGGCCCGGGACCGGCGGCGGATGAACATCAAAACAGCTTGATGTATCGTCGCGGTCGTCATGTCGACCGCACCCGTCGAGAGCCCGCCGCCGTTCCTGCGGCTCGCGGGGCATCCACTCCGGTGGCGGCTGATGGCGGAGCTGGCGCGCAGCGACCGGCGCGTGGGGGAGCTGTGCACGCTGTCGGGCCGCCGACAGAGCCTGGTCTCCTACCACCTGCGCCGGCTGCGCGACGGTGGGCTCGTCTCGATGCGCCGCAGCGCCGCGGACCGCCGCGACGCCTACTACGCCCTCGACCTGGCCCGCTGCGGTGAGCTCATGGCGGGCGCCGGCACGTCGCTGCACCCCGGTCTGGCGACCGTGCCGCGGCCACGCGCCGTCGCGGACGGCGGCCCCGTCCTCGCCCGTGTGCTCTTCCTGTGCACCGGCAACAGCGCACGTTCCCCGATCGCCGAGGCGCTCACCGAGGAGTTGTCCGGTGGCGCGGTCGGCGCGGTCAGCGCGGGCAGCCATCCGCGGCCCCTGCACCCGAACGCGGCGCGGGTGCTGCGCGCGCACGGCATCGATCCCGGCGGTCGCCGCCCCCGGCACCTCGACGAGTTCGCCGGATGCCGGTTCGACCACGTGATCAGCCTGTGCGACCGGGTGCGCGAGGTCTGCCCCGCGCTCCCCGGGTGGCCGGAGCCGATCCACTGGAGCATCCCCGACCCGGCGCTGGGCGGGGGCGACGACGAGGAGACCCTCCCGGCGTTCCGGCGCACCGCCGCCGAGCTCGCCACCCGCATCGGTTTCCTGATCGCCGCGATCGCACCGACCACCACGGAACAGGAGGTGAACGGACGTGTCTGAGGACCTCGTGAGCGTCCGCTACATGGTCGACGACGTCGAGGGCGCCGTCGCCTTCTACACGGAGAACCTCGGCTTCGAGCTCCGCTCGAGCGCGGCGCCCGCCTTCGCCGACGTCGTGCGCGGCAACCTGAGGCTGCTGCTGAGCGGCCCCGCGAGCTCGGCCGGGCGGCCGATGCCCGACGGTCGCACGCCGGGGCCCGGCGGGTGGAACCGCATCCACCTCATCGTCGGCGACATCGCCGGCGAGGTCGAGCGGCTGCGCGCCGCGGGCCTGACGTTCCGCAACGACATCGTCACCGGGCCGGGTGGGCGCCAGATCCTGATCGAGGATCCGGCCGGCAACCCCATCGAGCTCTTCCAGCCCGCGGGCACGTAACCGACGGACCCCGCCCGGCCCACGCGGCCGGGCGGGGTCCCCGGCCGGGATGGCCCCGCGCGGCCGATCCCCAGCGATCGGCGACCGGTCCCCGCTGCACCTCCCCCTGCACGGGGGCACGCCCGCATGATCGGCCCGGGCGCCCTCGAGGCGGCGCTCGACGCGTCATGGCGTGGCGCTCACCAGGACGTCGCCGGCCGTCGTCGCGACGACGATGGACCGCGCGGCGCGCGGATCGGGGTCGAGTCCCACGACGCTCACCCGGCCCGCGCGCGTCTCCGCCTCGATGCGGTAGTCACCCGCCGGTACGCGCACCTCGACGTCGCCCGACGAGACGTCGACGTCGATCTCGGTGGGGGAGGTGGAGAAGTCCAGGCGGACGTCGCCGCTGCGCGACACGACGCGCGCCCGCC
>LNFM01004830.1_pt1 | contig 45301 bp, 40 predicted proteins | sample 596031 | NCBI WGS metagenome assembly LNFM01 (sample SAMN04254537, study PRJNA301005) | activated carbon metagenome | isolation source: dual media filters at the Ann Arbor, Michigan drinking water treatment plant | place: USA: Ann Arbor
AGAGCTTGACCGCGTTGTCGATCTGCTTGCCGGTCGACGCCTGGCCGCCGGTCATCGGCAGGATCAGGCCGATCTTCACGGTTTCCTGCGCGCTGGCCGGCGCAACGGCCACCACGCCGGCGAATGCGACGCCGGTAGTAGCCAACGATAATGATAATAATGTACTGCGAAACGACATGAGCGCTCTCCCTGCTCGGTTTCGTACTCGAACCGAGTTTGCGGTTTTGCCCTATCATACCCCCGATCGTTCATCCATGTGGCGCCCCGGCATGACATCTTATATCGCCGCGGCATGGCGCTCTCGCCGCCCCGTACGTCTTGCAAAGACACCCATTGTTGGGTATCTAGCTACCTTAAACTTGGAGAGGTGCGATTTCGGCCGAGCTGCGATACGTTAGCAACGGCATTGGGTCGTCAGTCGGGGACCACCAGACTTCACCAAAGAGGTTGAGGCATCGAGGAAATGTCCACCCGGATCCGCCGTCTCGCCAGCGCCGTTGCCGTCACGCTCTTGTCGTGCGGCCTCGGCGGATGCGGATTCATCAACGAAAGACTGGCGGCCGGATTGAGCGACGCCATCCCGCAATGGGCCGGCGGCTTGCCCGCGGATGCCCCGCCCCGGCCGGGTACCGCCAAATACGATGAATTCATGCACGAACGGGAAAGGCAACGGCTGGAACCCGCTACGGCAAGAGAGGACGGCCAACCAGAGGCGTCGTCAGCGGAACGCGCGCGTTAGGGGCGCGAGCAACCGCTGCCAAAGAAAACATGATCGCCTTGTGCATACGAGCGATTCGAGAGTTGCACGGGGGCGAGTGGGCCAAGTGGACGCAGAGAGAAACGAAGCCGGGGGAGCCACGAGTCTTGTCATTGGTGGCACAGGACTGGTCGGCGGCTACATCGTCGAGCACCTGCGGCGCGTCGACCAGCGGCCATTTGTCCTGTCGAGATTGCACCGGAGCACACCGGGAGTCGATTGGATTCTTGGCGATCTCGAAAAGCCGGATACGCTGAAGTTGCCAACCTTTACAACGCTGTTCTGCACCGCCGACGCCATTCTGCTGGCGAACGCCCTACCCCGGCTCTTCAACCCGTCCCTGAAACGAATTGTCACCTTCAGTTCGACCAGCGTGATTACAAAACAGAACACGGAAGTCGAAGCCGAGGGCGAGATGATAAGGAGGCTTGCCGACGCCGAGCGAAGAATTGCGATTGCATGTGAACAGCAGCAGGTGGGCTGGACCATACTGCGCCCGACGTTGATCTACGCCGAGGGGCGCGACACCAATATCACGCCGCTGTCGCGGCTGATTCGCAGGTTCGGCTTCATGCCGCTGGTCGGCGGAGCACCGGGCTTGCGCCAACCGGTGCATGCGGAGGATCTGGCCATCGGAGCGCTCGCCGCGGCCTCGAGTCGCGCCGCCATCAACAAGTTCTATTCGCTACCGGGCGGAGAGACGCTCGCCTACCGCGAGATGATCGGCCGGATCTTCGACGGAATGGGGATGCCACGGCGCACCATCCCGGTGCCCCCTTTGCTTTGGCGAGCCGGCTTCTTTCTGGCGAAGCCGCTGTTTCCGGGCTCCAACGTCGCGATGGGTATCCGCATGATGAAGGACATGACTTTCGATGCCACGCCGGCGGCCCGCGACTTCGGCTGGAATCCGAGAGCCTTCAACCCCGTCTTCGACTGAGCGCCCCCTCAGTCCATGAACACGACGGTCTTGCGGCCGTTGATAATCACGCGATCCTCCAGATGATGGCGCATGGCGCGCGCCAGCACACGCCGCTCGATGTCTCGGCCCTTGCGAACCAGATCGTCGGGCGTGTCGCGGTGGCTGATGCGCTCGACATCCTGATCGATGATCGGACCCTCATCGAGCGCGCTGGTGACATAATGCGCGGTGGCGCCGATCAGCTTGACGCCGCGCGCATGCGCCTGATGGTAGGGCCGCGCGCCCTTGAACCCCGGCAGGAACGAATGATGGATGTTGATGCAGCGCCCTGACAGCTTGGCCGACATCTCGTCGGACAGAATCTGCATGTAGCGCGCCAGCACTACGAGTTCGGTCCTGGTTTCGACCATCAGATTCCAGACCGCAGTTTCCTGCTCGTTTTTGGTCTCCCTGGTAACCGGCAGATAGTGAAACGGAATCTCGCCGAAATCGAGATTACTGTAGGAGTCGCGCGGATGGTTGGAGACAACAGCGGTCGGGATCATCTCGAGTTCGCCGGTACGCCAGCGATACAGGATATCGGCGAGGCAGTGATCGGATTTCGAGACCAGCAGCATGACCCGGCGTCTGCTGGCGCGATCACGCATCTGCCAGTCCATGCCGAATCGTTCGGCGATCGCGCCGAATCCGGTTTGCAGCGAGGCCAGATCGACCGCGAGATCGGCGGCATTGAACACCACCCGCATGAAGAAATGCCCCGTCTCGACGTCGTTGAACTGCTGGGCGTCGAGGATGTTCTGCCCGTTATCGGCAAGGAATGTCGACACCGCCGAAACGATGCCCGGGCGATCCGGGCAGGACAATGTCAGAACGAACCGATGATCGGGCATGGGAGCTTGATTGCTTCAAAAAGAGAAGATGAAAACCGCGATTTGCGGCCTGCTCTATCACCCGGAATGCCCTTGCGCCAATCCCGGCCGGAGCGCCATATGAACAAACACGAGGAGACCGGCATCAGAGCAGGATCATGGCTGACAGACTGAACGGCTATCGCATTCTCATCCTGGAAACCCGCGAAGAGGCACAGTTTTCCCGCCTGCTCACCGAGCAGGGCGCGGACGTGCTGCAATGTCCGATGTTCACCATTAACGACGCGCCGGATTCCGCGCCGGTCGAGGCCTGGATCGGCCGTTTCATCGCAAAACCCTGCGACGATCTGGTGCTGATGACCGGCGAGGGTCTGCGGCGGCTGATGAAGGTGGCGCGGCGGACCGGCGTCGACCAGGATCTTGTCGCTGCGCTGGACAAGGCACGCAAATTCGCGCGCGGCCCCAAACCCGGCCGGGCACTGCGCGAGATCGGGCTGGAGCCGCAGGTGACGACGGAAAAGCCGACCTCGGAGGGTATCGCCGAGATGCTGTCGCGCGTCGATCTTGCGGGCCATCGCGTCGGCTTGCAGCTTTATCCGGACAAGGATCACAGCGCGCTGATCGGTACGATCATTGGGCATGGCGCCGAGGTCGATGCCGTTGCGCCTTACGTCTACGATGCGCAGGCCGCCGAAACCAACATCATCACCGCGATCGACGAGATGGCGCAGGGTCGTGTCGATGCGATTGCGCTGACCAGTTCGGGTCAGGCGCGCCGCCTGTTCGACGTCGCACGGGCGCGCGGACGTGAAGCACGATTGCGCGAGGGATTGGCGCGCACGCCGATCGCCTCGGTCGGGCCGGTGGTGTCGGACGAACTCAGGTCGCAGGGACTGGACGCCGACATCGCACCCGCCAACAATGCCTTCTTCATGAAGCCGCTGATCTCGGCGATGGCGGCTTCGCTCGGCAAGTCCGCGCCGCGCAACCCGGCCAAGACTAAGTGAAGGCCCGGTGAAGCGCGGCAGGCCCGTTTCGCCGTTAGCGGAGCATCTGCGATCTCGTGGCCCGGGCGCGGTGCAGCGCCTACGAGGCCCCTACAAAAACGCAAAAACAACCCCATGCAAAGCAGAATGCCTCGGCTCGCAGCGCTCGCGCTGGGCCGCATCAGGCAAGAGAGAGGAGGACGATCATTTCTGTTCGCTCAGATACGCCTGGTAGGCCAGCCGGATGCCGTCTTCCAGCGAGGTGCTCGCGCGCCAGCCCAGTCTGGCAAGGCGGCTGACGTCGAGCAGTTTGCGCGGCGTGCCGTCGGGCCTTGAAGTGTCGAAGCTGATCTCGCCGGTGTATCCAACCGTGGCGGCGACCACCCGCGCGAATTCGGCGATGGTGATGTCCTCACCGGTGCCGATATTGACCAGTTCGTCACCGGAATAGGTCTTCATCAGGTGCACGCAGGCATCCGCCATATCATCGACATAGAGGAATTCACGCCGCGGCGTGCCGGTGCCCCAGACCACCACATTGTTCAGCCCGGAAACCCTGGCCTCGTGAAACCGGCGGATCAGCGCGGCGACGACGTGGCTGTATTCCGGATGGTAATTGTCGCCGCGCCCATAGAGATTGGTCGGCATCACATTGATGAAGTCGGAGCCGTACTGGCTGCGATAGGCCTCGACCATCTTGATGCCGGCGATCTTGGCGATGGCATAGGGTTCGTTGGTCGGCTCCAACGGCCCCGTCAGCATCGAATCCTCGCGCAGCGGTTGCGGCGCCAGCTTGGGATAGATGCAGGACGAGCCGAGAAACATCAGCTTCTCGACTCCGTTGACATGCGCGGCGTGGATCACGTTGGCCGCGATGATGAGATTGTCGTAGATGAATTCGGCGCGCAGCGTGTTGTTGGCGACGATGCCGCCGACCTTCGCCGCCGCCAGAAACACGACTTGCGGGCGCTGCTTCGCCAACCAGCCGGCCACCGCGGCCTGATCGCGCAAATCGACCTCGCCGCGCTTGACCGTCAGCATTTGGACGTCTTCCCGGCCGAGCCGGCGCACCAGCGCGCTGCCGACCATTCCGCCATGCCCGGCAACGAAGACCGTCTTGCCTTTCAGCTCAAACGGAGTGCGCGCCATTGGCGACCTCCCGCCGGGCGATCGCGAGGTCTCCCGCCACCATTTCCCTGACCAGCTGCGCGAACGTCGTCTTCGGCTTCCAGCCGAGTTTGTCGCGCGCCTTGCTGGCGTCGCCGACCAGGAGATCGACTTCAGTGGGACGGAAATAGGCCGGGTCGATACGAACCACGGTCTTGCCGGACTTCGTATCGATGCCGGTTTCGTCGACGCCCTTGCCGCGCCATTCGATGCAGCGGCCGACTTCTGCGAAGGCCAGTTCGACGAATTCGCGTACCGAGCGGGCCTCGCCGGTTGCCAGCACGAAATCATCGGGCTCCTCCGCCTGCAGGATCCGGTGCATGCCCTCGACATAGTCCTTGGCATGTCCCCAGTCGCGCCTGGCGCCGAGATTGCCGAGATAGAGCGTGTCTTCGAGACCGGTCTCGATGCGGGCGACGCTGCGCGTGATCTTGCGCGTCACGAAGGTTTCGCCGCGGATCGGGCTCTCATGGTTGAACAGGATGCCGTTGGAGGCAAAGATGCCGTAGGCCTCGCGGTAGTTTACCGTGATCCAGTAGCCGTACAGTTTGGCGACGCCGTAGGGCGAACGCGGATAGAACGGCGTGGTTTCCTTCTGCGGAACCTCCTGGACCAGGCCGTACAGTTCCGAGGTGGAGGCCTGATAGAACCGGGTCTCCTTTTCCATGCCGAGAATCCGGACCGCCTCGAGCAGCCGAAGCACGCCGATGGCGTCAGCATTGGCGGTATATTCCGGACTTTCGAAGCTGACGCCGACATGACTCTGCGCCGCGAGATTGTAGATTTCGGTCGGCCGTATCTGCTGCATCAGCCGGATCAGATTGGTGGAATCCGTCATGTCGCCGTAATGCAGCAGGAACGGCACGTTGCCGGCGTGCGGGTCTTCATACAGGTGGTCGATCCGCGCCGTGTTGAACGAAGACGACCTCCGCTTGATGCCGTGCACGGTGTAGCCGAGGCCGAGCAAATATTCGGCGAGATAGGCGCCATCCTGGCCCGTGACGCCGGTAATCAGCGCAACGCGCCGTTTCGAATCCTGAACCGCCATGTCTTCTCCAACAACGTCGGCAATACCCGAGAGCAGCCAGACGACAACCCGCCAAACATTGTGCTGAACCGCCCGTTACTCTCGGTCCCACGGACACCGGCCGGACGGCCCAAACCCCTATCATGCCCCCCTCCATCCAAGCAAACTAGTTCCCCCGGGGCGGCCATCATTCTGCCAGGCATCGCCGGGCTTGCGGGTTATCCAGCCTTGGCCCACAATCAAGTGACACGAGGGTTGATGGAACGGCTGAAATGCAAACCATTCCAGCCAGGACCCAAGAAACGCCAATAACCAACAAAGGGAGAATCGCATGCGTAAACTCTTGATGGCTGCGGCCCTCGCGCTGCCGATGTTCGGCGGGGCGGCGATGGCGCAGGAAACGGTCAAGATCGCCTATATCGATCCGTTGTCGGGCGGCGGCGCCAGCATCGGCGAGATTGGCCTGAAGACCTTTCAGTTCCTCGCCGAGGAGTTGAACGCCAAGGGCGGCCTTCTCGGCAAGAAGGTCGAGATCGTGGCTTTCGACAACAAGACCAATCCGCAGGAAAGTTTGATCCAGGCCCAGAAGGCCATCGATCAAGGCATCCGAATCCTGACCCAGGGCAACGGCTCCTCGGTCGCCGGCGCGCTATCGGACTTCGTCACGAAATACAACGAGCGCAATCCCGGCAAGGAAGTTCTCTACTTCAACTATGCCGCGGTCGATCCCGTCCTCACCAACGACAAATGCAGTTTCTGGCATTTCCGCTGGGACGCGAACTCGGACATCAAGATGGAGGCGCTCACCAACTACATGAAGACCGTTCCGGCGATCAAAAGCGTCTATTTGATCAACCAGGATTACTCGTTCGGCGAATCCGTTCGCTCGTCCGCCAAGAAGATGTTGGCCGCCAAGCGGCCGGATATCAAGATTGTCGGTGACGAACTGCATCCGCTGCTGAAGATCACCGATTTCGCGCCCTACATCGCCAAGATCAAGGCATCGGGCGCCGATACCGTGGTGACCGGCAACTGGGGCCAGGATTTCGCGCTGCTGCTGAAGGCTTCGGCGGACGCCGGATTGAAGGTGAACTGGTACACATATTATGCCGGCGGCACCGGCGGCCCGACCGCAGTCAAGCAGGCCAACCTCAACCATCAGGTGTTCCAGGTCACCGAGGGCATCCCCAATCTCGACAACAAGCCGTCGCAGGAATTCGAAAAGGCGCTCCGCGCCAAATACGACTTCAGCCTGTTCTACCCCCGCGCCGTCAACCAGATGCGCATGCTGGCGGCAGCCGCCGACAAAGCCAAATCAGTCGATCCGATCAAGGTTGCGCTCGCGCTCGAAGGCATGGAATTTGACGTCTTCAACGGCGGCAAGGGCACCATGCGCAAGGACGATCACCAGTTCTTCCAGCCGATCTATATTTCCTCGCTCGGCGAACGCACCGAGAAGGAACCGTTCGACGAGGAAAAGACCGGCTGGGGCTGGAAGGCGATCGCCAAGATCGAGACGGTCCAGACCATGCTTCCGACCACCTGCAAGATGGAACGGCCGAAATGAGATTGCGCGATCGCGCAAACTGGTTCTGGCGGGCCGCCTGCCAGATCAACTGATCACTACGCAACGTCGCATTCGCCACGGCCAACCATCGGGGCGAATGCGACACCTCTCATCGCGGGTGACTTGTCGTGCTTGAACTGATCGTCATTTCCACGCTCAACGGTGTGCTGTTCGGCATGCTGCTGTTCTTGATGGCGAGCGGGCTCACAGTCATCTTCAGCATGCTCGGCGTGCTGAACTTCGCGCATGCCAGCTTCTACATGCTCGGCGCGTTTTTCGGATTTCAGATCAGCCGCTGGTTCGGCTTCTGGCCAGCGCTGCTGATCGCGCCATTGCTGGCGGGCGCGATCGGCGCCGCTGTCGAGCGCTATGGCCTGCGCCGCGTGCACAAGAACGGCCATGTCGCCGAACTGCTGTTCACCTTCGGCCTGGCGTTCGCGATCGAGGAAATCGTGCAAATCATCTGGGGGAAGAGCCCGGTCGATTTCCGTGTGCCATCACTGCTTGATTTTCCGGCATTCACGATCTTCTCGACCAACTACCCCGCCTACAAGATGTTCATGCTGCTGGTCTCCATCGTCATTTTCATCGGGCTTTTGATCATCCTGAAGAAGACCCGAATCGGGCTGATCGTGCAGGCCGCGCTGACGCATCCGCACATGGTGGGCCATCTCGGTCATAACGTCGGACGCATCTTCATGCTGGTGTTCGGCGTCGGCACTGCGCTTGCCGCGGTCGCCGGCGTCATCGCGGGACCTGCGCTGGTGACGCAGTCGAACATGGCTGGACTGCTGGGCCCGATCCTATTCGTCGTCGTCGTGGTCGGCGGCCTGGGCTCACTGCCTGGAGCATTCGTGGCCTCTCTGCTGATCGGACTGGTCCAGACCTTTGCAGTTTCGATGAACGGCTCGCTGTCCGACGCTTTCGGTCCGCTCAGCGCCGGCTATGCCTCGACATGGCTCGCCGACATCTGGGGGGTCACCATCGCACAGATCGCGCCGATCATGCCCTATGTGCTGCTGGTGCTGATCCTGATCTTCCGCCCGATGGGCCTGCTTGGGACGCGCGACACATGAGCGAAATGACCTCCAGCGCCGCACCGCCGCTGCCGGCCGCTGCCGAGAAGCTCAAATTCTATGGATTGTGGGTGGCGGCCGCGATCGCGCTTCTGCTGCTGCCCCAGTTGTTCAATTCGGGCGGCTCGCTGACCACGTTCAGCCTGATCGGCATCTCCATCATCTTCTCGCTGTCATACAACATCCTGCTCGGCCAGACCGGCATGCTGTCGTTCGGACATGCGGTTTATTACGGCCTCGGCGGCTTCCTGGTGATCCACGCCATCAACATCATCGGCGCCAACAAACTGCCGATCCCGCTGCCTCTCGTGCCATTGATCGGTGGATTGACCGGCCTCTTGTTCGCCATCCTGCTCGGCTGGGTCTCGACCCAGCGCAGCGGCACGGCATTCGCCATGATCTCGCTCGGCGTGGCCGAACTGGTCGCCTCATCCGCGCTGATCCTGCGCACGTTTTTCGGGGGCGAAGCCGGCATCTCAGCCAACCGCACCAAGCTGCTCAGGGTGTTCGACTGGAACTTCGGCCCGCAGATCCAGATCTATTATCTAGTCGCGGCGTGGACGCTGATTGCGGTCATCGCGATGTACGCCCTTACCCGCACGCCGCTCGGACGCATGTGCAATGCCGTGCGCGATAATCCCGAGCGCGTTCAGTTCGTCGGCTACGATCCGCATGTAGTGCGCTACCTGGCGTTCTGCTTCTCCGGCTTCTTCGCCGGCATCGCGGGGGCGCTGGCGGCCATCAACTTCGAGATCGCCAACTCCGCCTATCTTGGCGCCGTGCAGTCGGGAACGGTGCTGTTCGCGACCTATATCGGCGGCATCGGCTTCTTCATCGGCCCCATTGTCGGCGCGATCTTCGTGACTTTTCTGTCGCTCGGCCTCAGCGACCTGACGCCGGTGTGGCAGCTTTACTTCGGGCTGATCTTCATCTCGGTGGTGGTGTTCGCGCCGGGCGGCATCACCGGCCTGTTGATGATGCATCGCCCGCTGCTCAGGGCCGGTACGCTGACGAAAGTTCTGCCGAGCTACCTCGTCGCCTTTGTGCCGACATTGGCGATGATCACGGGCCTCATGCTCGCCATCGAAATCATCGTTCATTTCGCCGTGCACCCCGGCGACGATTCCAACATCAAGGCCTTCGGCGTCCGCTTCGATGCGGCCAGCCGGTATATCTGGGCGATCTCGGCGATTCTCCTGATTGGCGGCTATTGGGTGGCGCGCAAGACCTGGACCTGGGTCGGTCATGCCTGGGATGACGCAACAAGCGTCGCGCGCGAAAAAGGAGTCGCCGCATGAGCACCGCGATCGAGTTGCGGGGCGTCGAGAAGAACTTCGGCATCACCTCGGTGATCCGCAACGTCAACCTGACGGTCGCACAGGGCGAACGCCATGCCCTGATTGGACCGAACGGCGCCGGCAAGTCCACCCTGTTCAACCTGATCAGCGGCTACATGCTGCCGACGACTGGCAGCATCCTGTTGCGCGACGAAGTGGTCTCGGGTCTCGCGCCGTATCAGATCAACCGCCGCGGGCTGTCACGGAGTTTCCAGGTCACCAACGTCTTCGCCAATATGAGCGTGTGGGAGAACCTGCGCTGCGCGGTGCTGTGGGCCACCGGCCACCGCTACGCATTCTGGAAGAACATCGACAAGCTGCCGGAAGTGCGCGAGCGGACCGCCCGGATTCTCGAGGATATCAACCTCACCTCCCGGCGCGACGTGCCCGCGGGGCTTCTGACCTACGCCGAGCAGAGGGCTCTCGAAATCGGCATCACCATTGCCGGCGGCGCCGACGTCATTCTGCTGGACGAGCCGACCGCCGGCATGAGCCACGCCGAAACCGAACGCGCGGTGGCGCTGATCCGCCGCCTGACGGAGGGGCGTACGCTGTTGATCGTCGAGCACGACATGAGCGTGGTGTTCGGCCTTGCCGACCGGATTTCGGTGCTGGTCTATGGTCAGATCATCGCCTCGGGGGCGCCTGAAGAAATCCGCGGCAATCCGAAGGTCAAGGAAGCCTATCTCGGCGAGGAAGCGGCATGATGCTCGAGGTCAGCGATCTGCATGCCTATTACGGCAAGAGCCATATCCTGCAAGGCGTCGATATCAAGATAGACGCCGGCGAGGTGGTCAGCCTGCTCGGCCGCAACGGCGTTGGCCGTTCCACCACCGTCAAGGCCATCATGGGCGAAGTGGCGCCGCAGGGCACCATCCTGTTCAAAGGCAGAAACATTGCGGGTCTGCCGAGCTACAAGATCGCGCATCTCGGGCTCGGCTACGTTCCCGAGCACCGCGACATCTTCCCCGGCCTCACGGTGCGGCAGAATCTGATGCTCGGCATCAAGGACCCGCGCAAGCCCGGCAAGTGGCGTCTGGAGGACATGCTGCAGATGTTCCCCCATCTCGCAGCGCGTGCCGATACCGCGGCCGGCGTGATGTCCGGCGGAGAGAAGCAGATGCTGACGATTTGCCGTACCTTGATGGGCGACCCCGAACTGGTCATGATCGACGAGCCAACCGAGGGGTTGGCGCCGCTCATCGTGCATCAGGTCGGTGATCTCCTCGCCGAAATTGCCCGGCGCGGCGTTGCGATCCTGCTGGTCGAGCAAAAGCTGTCGATCGCAATGCGGATCTCGCACCGGCTGTATGTGATGGGCCACGGCCGCATCGTGTTCGAAGGCACCCCGGCGGAACTCAGGGACAACGAGGCCATCCGCAAGGAATGGCTGGAGGTCTGATCTTAGCGCCCAGCCGCCGAACGGCGGGACGGCCCACGGCTACTCGCCGTAACGGCGCAGGCGCTCGAGGTCAACGATCGTCACGCCGCCATATTCCAGCCGCAACAGCCCCTGCTGTTCCAGCCGCTTCAGGCACTGGTTGGCGTTTTGCCTGCTCATGCCGGACAGCGCCCCGATTTCTTCCTGGGTGATCTCCAGATGCCGCGTGAGGTCCGGATAGAGAATGGGATTGAACAGGGAGGCGATCGACCGCGCGAGACGCGCGGTCGCATCCAGCGTCCGGCCATATTCGAGCAGTCCGATAAACTGGCCCAGGCGTTCGTTGAGCTGCCGGACTAGGAAACGGTTGAACCCCACGCTGTTCTCGAACAACCAGAAGAAGGTGCTGCGGTCCATCATCGCCAGACGCGTATCGCGCAATGCCACCACGTCGTAGCGCCGAGGCTCCTTCTTCAGCACGGTGCCTTCCCCAAACCAGGCGCCAGCGGTCAGACCCGCGAAACTGGCGGCCTTGCCGCCCCGGGACACGATGCCCATTCGGGCTAGTCCGGTGACGACGCCGGTCCAGTAGTCGAAGTCGTCGCCACGCATGAAAATGAATTCATTGGCGCGGTAGGATTTTTCGACAATGCCGGCGCGCGCGATCTCGATTTCCCGCTCGTTCAGTTCGCGCGACCAGGCCGCGATGCGCTTCAAGTACTCTGCAGCAATCATGAATTGTTGAACCGCCCCCGGCACGTCGTCAATGTTGCGCCGCAACAAGAGTTCTGCCGCCGGCAGCCCCATGCTCAGCCGTTGGCCGACCAGGGCCGCCGGAAAATTTGCCTGAGAATTGTCAGGCGCAAGACATTTCAAAGTACCGCTTTACCCTATGGAGGGCTACTCCTAGCGCGGCCACGGACCAAAGGGAGATAGGGTGCGGCGTTACCGCGCACGGGCAGGGTTGAGTTCGACCGCTCGGAAGGGTTCGCCTCCAGCGGACGCGGCAACTAACGATGCGGAAAGCGGCATCCTTCCTTGGAATGGCCTACCCGTGACGGCCCATGTATGATCGGCTCGCTGCGAGCAAGACAGATAAAGAGCGCGTCAAGCGCCGTATCTCGGAGGAATAGGTGGATTACGCTTTGGAAGTGCGCGGGGTTTCACTGCGCTTCGGTGGCGTGCGTGCGCTCACCGAGGTCAGTTTTGGCGTCAACGATGGCGAACTGTTCTCGATCATCGGCCCCAACGGTGCCGGCAAGACCTCGGTCGTGAACTGCATTTCGGGCCGCTACAAGCCGACCGAAGGCAAGCTGTTCTATCGCGGGCAGGACATCACCGGCCTCAATCCGAACGCGCGGCCGCGGCTCGGCATAGGCCGCACCTTCCAGAACCTCGCGCTGTTCCATCACATGAGCGTGCTCGACAATATCATGGTCGGCCGCCATCATCTGCTGAAGAACAATTTCGTCACGGGATCGCTGTACTGGCTGACCGGCGCGCGGCGCGAGGAGCTCGAGCATCGCCGCAAGGTGGAGGAGATCATCGATTTCCTCGACCTGCAGTCGGTGCGCAAGGCCACCGCGGGCACCCTGCCCTACGGCCTGCGCAAGCGGGTCGAACTGGCGCGCGCGATGGCGCTGGAGCCGCGGTTGATCCTGCTCGATGAGCCGATGGCCGGCATGAATTTCGAAGAAAAAGAAGACATGGCGCGCTACATCGTCGACCTCAACGAAGAGTTCGGCATGACGGTCATGATGATCGAGCACGACATGGGCGTGGTGATGGATATTTCCCACCGGGTCATGGTGCTGGATTTCGGCCGCAAGATCGCAGAGGGCGATCCTGCCGCCGTGCTGGCGGATCCCCATGTCAAGCGCGCCTATCTCGGCGAAGAGGACGAGGTATTGGTCGATCCGGACGACACGCCCGCGGAGACTGCGGCATGATGGATTACGCCGGCCGCGTCGCCCAAGCCAACACCTATCCGAAGCTGCTGCGACTCAACGCCAGGGAGCACGGCGGCGAGATCGCGTTGCGCGAAAAGGATTTCGGGCTCTGGAAAGTATTCACCTGGAACGACTATCAGGCCCGGGTGCGCGACTTCGCGCTCGGCATGGTCGAACTCGGCCTTGGCCGCGGCGACGTCATCGGCATCATCGGCGACAACCGGCCGGACTGGGTCTCGGCGGAAATCGCCACCCACGCCATCGGCGCCATGTCACTCGGCCTCTATCGCGACGTGCTGGACGAGGAAGCCGCCTATCTCCTGAGCTACGGCGAAGCCAAGCTGGTGTTCGCCGAGGACGAAGAGCAGGTCGACAAGCTGCTGGCGCTGGCCGACCGCGCGCCAGCACTCAGGCACATTGTCTATTCCGATCCGCGCGGGATGCGGAAATATGACGATGTCAGGCTGATGGAAGCCGCCAAACTGGCGGAGATCGGGCGCGCCCGCGCCGCACGCGAGCCCGGGCTCTACGACAGCCTGGTCGACGCCACCAAGGGCGAGGACGTCGCGATCCTCTGCACCACCTCGGGCACCACCGCGCATCCAAAACTGGCGATGCTCGCGGCCGGCCGCGTGCTGCGGCATTGCGCCACTTACCTGTCGTTCGACCCAAAAGGACCGGACGACGAATATGTATCGGTGCTGCCCCTGCCCTGGATCATGGAGCAGGTCTACGTGCTCGGCAAAGGCCTGCTGTGCCGGATGAAGATCAACTTCGTCGAGCAGCCCGACACCATGATGCACGATTTCCGCGAGATCGCGCCGACCTTACGTCCGCGCCGGCGTGATGGATTCCTCGCCGCTCAAGCAAGGCCTCTATGAACTCGGCATGAAGACGGGGCTGTCGGCGCTGGCGCGCAACAAGCACTCCGTGGTCGCCGACCTGCTGCTGTTCCGGGCGCTGCGCGACCGCCTCGGCTTCAGCCGGCTGCGCTCGGCGGCGACCGGCGGCGCGGCACTCGGTCCCGACACCTTCAAGTTCTTCCAGGCGATGGGTGTGCCGTTGCGCACGCTATACGGCCAGACCGAATTGCTGGGGGCCTACACCCTGCACCCGCTGGGCCGGGTCGATCCCGACACCACGGGCGTGGCGATGGCGGACAACATCGAGATTCGCATCGACAATCCGGACATCCACGGCGTCGGTGAGATCGTCGTGCGTCACCCCAACATGTTCCTCGGCTATTACAAGAGTCCGGAAGCCTCCGCCGCCGACATGGAGGACGGCTGGATGCATTCCGGAGACGCCGGCTACTTCAACGCCGACAAGCAGCTGGTGGTGATCGACCGCATCAAGGATCTCGCGGAGACCTCGCGCGGCGAACGGTTCTCACCGCAATACATCGAGAACAAGCTGAAGTTCTCACCCTACATTGCCGAGACCGTTGTGCTGGGCGCCGGCCGCGAAGCGCTGGCGGCGATGATCTGCATCCGCTTTTCGATCATCTCGAAATGGGCGGAGAAGAAGCGGATCTCGTTCACCACCTACACCGACCTCGCCTGTCAACGCCACGCTGCCGACGGCGCAACGCATCTCCCGCTTTCTCCTGCTCTACAAGGAGCTCGACGCCGACGACGGCGAGCTGACCCGGACCCGAAAAGTCCGCCGCAGCGTCATCAACGAGAAATACGCAGGGATAATCGATGCGATCTACGGCGGAAAAAGCAACATTCCGGTCGATACCGTGATCCGCTTCCAGGACGGCACCACCCAGCGCATACGCACCACGCTGGCGGTGGTCGACCTCGGGCACGACGGAGCTGTGGCGGAGGCCGCGGAATGAAGATGATAGCGCTCAGCTGTGAACCCAGCCGTTGGCCCGGTACCCCCTCACCCGAATTGCTTTGGATGATGCTTCGCATCGCCGAACGCAATCCGACCTCTCCCCGCAAGCGGGGCGAGGTTAAGAGGACGAATCCCTTTCACCTCTCCCCGCTTGCGGCCGCAAGCGGGGAGAGGTTAGCACCTCGTTTGACAGCATGAACACCCAGCTTCTGATCCAGCTTCTGGTCAACGGCCTAGTGGTCGGCACGCTCTACGGCGTGGTCGCGATGTCGTTCGTGCTGATCTACAAGGCGACCCAGGTGGTGAACTTCGCGCAGGGCGAATTGCTGCTGGTCGGCGCCTGGGTGTGCTGGGCGCTATTGACCAAGTATCAGGTGCCGTTCTGGCTCGGCATGCCCATCACCCTGGTCTTCATGTTCCTGTTCGGCATCGCTATTCAGATCGTGATCCTGCGTCCGATGGTCGGCGAGCCGATCATCTCGGTGATCATGGTGACGATCGCGCTGTCCACGGTGTTCTCGGCGCTGATGAAATGGATCTTCGGCGTCAATCTCCAGCCGTTCCCGCGCATCTTCGCGACCCAGCACGTCAATATCCTGGGACTGCAGGTGCAGACCGTCTATCTCATGAGTCTGGCCGTTTCGGTGGCGATGATGATCGGAATGGCGTGGTTCTTCCGCCTCTCCAAATATGGCCTCGCCATGCGCGCCACCGCCTTCAACCAGCAGGTGGCGCAATCGCTCGGCATCTCCGTCAAGAGCGTGTTCGCCATGGCCTGGGCGATCTCGGCCACGGTGTCGGCGGTAGCCGGCGTGGTGGTGGCGGTCGTCAACGGCGTCTCGGCGGGGCTTTCGGCCTACGGCGTCAAGGTGTTTCCGGCAGCGATCCTTGGCGGGCTCGACAGCGTCGGCGGCGCGGTGCTCGGCGGCATCATCATAGGTCTCCTGGAAAACTTCGCGCACTTCCTCGACAGCGAATATCTGCACTGGGGCAATCTCTACGAGATCGCACCGTTCTACGCATTGATCGTTATCCTGATGATCAAGCCGTATGGCCTGTTCGGCACCAAAGACATCGAGCGGGTATAGACAGCCATGGCAGGCCCTACCCTCATACCAGCCGGCGATTTCCGCACCAGCTACGCGGAGGACACCACCGTGTTCCCGACCCGGACCGGGCGCAACGCGATGATCGTCGGCATCTTATTGATCTGCGTTGCGCCGCACGTTCTCAACGAATACAGCCTCAGCTTGCTGATCCAGATCGGCATCTTCGGCATCGCCGCGCTCGGCCTCAACATCGTCGTCGGCTTCACCGGCCAGATTTCGATCGGCCATGCCGCGTTCTTCGGTTTCGGGGCGTTCACGTCGGCCTATCTGTCGAACCGGTTCGGCATACCGGTGTTCTTCTGCATTCCGCTCGCCGGGATCGTGACTGCCGCGGTCGGACTGATCTTCGGCCTGCCCGCGGCGCGGCTGAAGGGGCTTTATCTCGCAATCGCGACGCTCGCTGCGCAATACATCCTGCTGGATTTCTTCGCCCGCGCCGAATGGTTCACCGGCGGCAGCGTTCCGGCCAGCGCCGAGCCGTTCTCGATCTTCGGCTATTCGCTGCGCGGCGATAAGAAGTATTTCTACGTCGTGCTCGCCTATGTCGTGGTCTGCTATCTGCTGGTGACCAACCTGATCCGCTCGCGCGACGGCCGCGCGCTGGTCGCGGTGCGCGATCACTATCTGTCCGCGGAGATTATGGGCATCAACCTGACCAAGTACCGCACGCTGTCGTTCGGCCTCGCCGCATTCTTCGCCGGCGTCGGCGGCGCGCTCTATGCGCACTACAACCAGGTCGTCTCCAACGAAGGTTTCGGCATCGACCGCTCGATCATCTTCCTTGCCATGATCATCATCGGTGGTCTCGGCTCGGTCATGGGCACGCTGATGGGCACCGCCTTCATGGTGCTGCTGCCGGAATCGATGGAGTGGCTGAGCGTCGCGCTGCGCGACAGCCCGATCGACCAGTTCCTGGGGCTGAAGAACAACATCGCGTTCCTGCGCGAGATGGCGATCGGGATCATCATCATCGTCTTTCTGGTGTTCGAGCCGGACGGGCTCGCGCACCGCTGGCGGCAGATCAAGGCTTACTGGAAACTCTACCCGTTCTCGCATTGAGGTTGGAACGGGACCTACTGCTGTAAACCTCAACAAAAGACCGGAGGAAGTATCATGACCATGAAGATCCTATTGAGCACCGCCTCGCTAGCGCTGCTGCTCGGCAGCACGGCAGCCAGCGCGCAAGCCCCGATCGCGCTGGGGCATCTGGCCGACTATTCGGGCCCGACCTCGGACGTCGGAACTCCGTTCGGACAGGGCGTCGCCGACGCCTATGCCTGGATCAACAAGAACGGCGGCATCAACGGCGCCAAGGTCAACGTCGATACGGTCGACTACGGCTATCAGGTGCCGCGCGCGATCGCTCAGTACAAGAAGTGGTCGGGCACCGACAAGGTTGCCGCCATTCTCGGTTGGGGGACCGCCGATACCGAAGCCCTCACCGGCTTCCTCGCCCAGGACAAGATCCCCGACATCTCGGCGTCTTACGCCGCGGCCCTCTCCGACCCAACCGGCGCAGGCGGCAAGGCCAAGCCCGCTCCGTACAACTTCTTCTACGGACCGAGCTATTCGGACGCCGTTCGCGGCATGCTGACCTGGGCCGCCGAGGACTGGAAGGCCAGGGGCAAGCCCGGCAAGCCGAAATATGTCCATATGGGCGCCAACCATCCCTATCCGAACGCACCCAAGGCGGCGGGTGAAGCGATCGCCGCTGAACTCGGCTTCGATCTGCTGCCACCTATCGTGTTCGCATTGACGCCCGGCGACTACAGTGCGCAGTGCCTGACCCTGAAGAGCTCCGGCGCCAACTATGCTTATCTCGGCAATACCGCAGGCTCGAACATCTCGATCCTGAACGCCTGCAAGGCCGCAGGGGTCGACGTCCAGTTCCTCGGCAACGTCTGGGGCATGGACGAGAACGCCGCCAAGGCCGCCGGCGCCGCGGCCGACGGCGTGGTGTTTCCGCTGCGCACGGCTGTGGCCTGGGGCGGCAATGCACCCGGCATGAAGACCTTGACGGAAATCTCCAAGATGTCCGACGCCGCCGGCACCGCCTATCGTCCGGTGCACTACATCGCCGGAGTCTGCACCGCGCTTTACTTGAGGGAAGCCGTCGAATGGGCCGCCAAGAACGGCGGCGCGACCGGCGAGAACGTCAAGAAGGGCTTCTACCAGAAGAAGGATTGGGTGCCAGCCGGCACGGAAGGCGTTTGCAACCCCTCGACCTTCACCGAAACGGATCACCGCGGAACCCTGAAGGTCGATCTGTATCGCATGAAGATCACGGGAGCGACCGACGCACCGCTCAACGATCTCGTCAAGAACGGCGCGATCAAGCTCGAGAAGGTCAAGACCATCGACCTGCCGCGCAAGGCCGAATGGCTCGGCTGGTAAGGCAGCGGTTGCCGAGAGGCGGCCCAACACACGCAACTGTCGTCCTCCGCGACAGCGGGGGACCCAGTACGCCGCGGCGCTTAGGTAATTCGCGGGCGTCTCGGCGTACTGGATCACCCGCCTTCGCGGGTGATGAGTAGAAATCCGGATCAGAGCATGACCGAAGCGACTGAAATCGATCGTCCACCGCCAACAGCGGCGCCGGCCATTGCCCCGCTGCTCAGCGTGCGCAACATCGAGGTGGTCTATGACGACGTCATCCTGGTGCTGCGCGGCCTGAGCCTCGAGGTGCCGCAGGGCGCGATCGTGGCGCTGCTCGGCGCCAACGGCGCCGGCAAATCGACCACGCTGAAGGCGATCTCCGGATTGCTCAAGACCGAGAACGGCGAAGTCACCCGCGGCGAGATCGTTTTCAGCGGCGAGCGCATCAACGGCATCGATCCCGACAAAATCGTCCGCCGCGGTATCTTCCAGGTGATGGAGGGCCGCCGCGTCATCGCCGACATGACCTCGATTGAAAATCTCAGACTCGGCGCCTACACGCGCAACGACAGCGAGATCGGCGCCGATATCGACCGGGTGTTCGACTATTTTCCCCGCCTGAAGGAGCGTACCGGTCTTGCCGGCTACCTCTCCGGCGGCGAGCAGCAGATGCTGGCGATCGGCCGCGCGCTGATGGCGCGGCCCAAGATGATCCTGATGGACGAGCCGTCGATGGGATTGTCACCCTTGCTGGTCAAGGAAGTGTTTGGAATCATCAGCAAGATCAATCGCGATCTCGGCGTCACCATCCTGCTGGTGGAGCAAAACGCACGCGCCGCGCTCTCGGTGGCGAGCCACGGCTACATCATGGAACAGGGTAAGGTGGTGCTCGACGGCTCGGCCTCCGAATTGCGCGACAACGAGGACGTCAAGGAATTCTACCTCGGCGGCGCCGGCGACCAGCGCAAGAGTTTCAAGAACCTGAAAAGCTTCAAGCGAAGGAAGCGGTGGCTGTAATGCCGCAGGTGCTCAGCCGAGCACCTGCTCGGCTTCCGCGACCGCGCAGAGGACATGATAGAACGAAGACGCAGGTATGGTCATGACCAGCGAGACGCCGTCACGATCGAACTGGTCGTACCAGCCGCCCGCGACGGGGTGTCGAAGATAGTGCCGCTCGAGGCGGGCCAGCGCGGCGCGCGCCTGATCGGCAGCGCCGGCCTCGCCCGCCTCGGCCTGCGCGATCCACGCCTTGGCCATCTCGGCCTGCGGCCACAGACGCCTGGTGTGCCTTCTGATATTGCCTTCGGCATCGCCCTCGTCGATCAGGCAGCCAGTAGCCCCATCACGATAACGCAGCACGGTTTCGAGCAGTTCGCCGCGAGGGCGCGCCGTCGGACAGCCGGTAATCCGCTCAAACCCCTTCAGCAGCCAGACCCACTCGGCCTGATGGCCGGGTTCGACGCTGACAGGCTCGATCCTCGACCAGTCTTCCTCGAAGTATTCGCCCAGCACGCGTTTCTGCTTGTCGTAGAGGTTGGCGAGGAACAGTGCAAAGCAGTCGCCGGCGCGGTTCTGGAACACCGCCTCATGGGTCGCATCGAACGTCGCGATCATCGCTTCGAACAGATGCATATGCGGGTTTTGCCGTCGAGGCATCGACGCCGGCAATCCCTCCACGAAGCCGCCATGCGGCGAGCGCAGATGAGCGTCCAGGAACGAAACCAGCGCGTCGATTTCGGCGCGGACCTGCGCATCGCGGTCGAGCGCATAAACGGCGGCGAGCGCCAGCAGCACGAAGGCATGGTCGTAGGTGTCGCGAAGGGGGTCCAGAACCGCACCGTCGGACGTCAGGACATGAACAAAGCCCGGGCGGCCGTCGGGGGCCTTCGCCTTGGACAACAGATGATCCAGCCCTTTCAGCGCGATTTCGCGACCTTCGGGATACCAGCCCATCTGCGCGGCCTTGGCGAAGCAATAGATCTGCCGGGCCTGCACGAACACGCGCCGGGGCGAGCGACGATCGGGACGGCCGTCGTGGTCGAGTCGATCGACGAAGCCGCCCGTCGTCGGGTCCCAACCTTGCTTCGACCACAACGGCAAGGCGTGATTGATCATGCGACGCTTCAGTTTCGCGACAACGTCGGCCGAGCCCTCTGCCGCGGCGTCTTGTCCTTCAGCCATTGCGTCAGCCAATCCGTCTCTTGGGACATCTCCGACCCCGGTAGCGGCCGTCTGATACCACGTGCAGGGCGGTGCGCAATTGGCTCGAACACACTGGATCGGCCATGACCGACCATTACGACGCGCGCGAGACCCGCCAGCCCGCCGAGCGCGAGGCCGAGCTGTTTTCGCGACTGCCGGAGGTGCTGCGCCGGGCGATGGCGGCGCCGGCCTATGCGGAACGCCTCCGAGGTATCGATCCCACCAGTGTCACCACCCGGGCGGCGCTGGCGGGGCTGCCGCTGCTTCGCAAATCCGATCTCCCCGCCCTGCACAAATCCACCCCGCCATTCGGCGGGCTCGTCCCAGGCCTTCCCGGCTCGTTTGGGAGGCTATTTACGTCGCCCGGGCCGATATTCGAGCCAGAGGCCGCCCATGCCGACCCCTGGCGCGGCGCCCGGGCGCTGTTCGCCGCGGGCTTCCGGCCGGACGACGTGGTGCTGAATACCTTCAGCTACCATCTGACGCCGGGCGGCTTCATCTTCGATGCCTCGGCGCGGGCGCTCGGCTGCGCGGTGATTCCGGCCGGTCCCGGCAATACCGAGGCGCAATTCGAGCTGATCGAAGCCTATCGGCCGGTCGACGCCGCCGCGAGCGCCGGGCGCGACGTGTCCTCGATCAAGCGCGCGCTGGTGTCAGGAGCGGCCTTCCCGAAATCGCTGCAGGACGAGATCAAATCGCGCGGGGTCGATGCTTACCAGGCGTTCGGCACCGCGGATCTCGGCCTGATCGCCTTCGAGACCTCCTCGCACGAAGGCATGGTAGTCAACGAGGACCTGATTATGGAAATCGTGCGGCCCGGTACCGGCGATCCGGTCGCACCCGGCGACGTCGGCGAGATCGTCGTGACTTCGCTCGATCCCCACCACCCCTGGATCCGCCTGGCGATCGGCGACCTAACCGCCACGCTATCAGGCCCAAGCCCTTGCGGACGAACCAATATGCGCATCAAGGGCTGGATGGGCCGCGCCGACCAGACCACCAAGATCAAGGGCATGTTCGTTCGGCCGGAGCAGATCGCGGAGATCGGCAAGCGTCATCCCGAACTTCGTCGGCTGCGTCTCGTCGTGACGCGCGAGGACGAGGCCGATGTGATGACGCTCAGGGCCGAATGCGAGTCGCCCAGCGGCGAACTTCAGAGCGAGATTGCCGCGACGCTGCGCGCGGTGGCCAAACTCGGCGGCCGTGTCGAACTGGTCGGCCTGGGAGCGCTTCCTAACGATGGTAAGGTCATTGCGGACGATCGCAGTCCCGGGTGATCGTTCCGGTTAGTCAACTGCGGCAGACTCAAAACTTGCGAACGAGATCGATCACCTCGTTCTGCTGCTCCGGAGTTATCTCCGCGAACATCGGAAGCGACAGGATCCTGCCCTGCGCGCGATGCGCGTTCGGGAACTGCTCGGGGCGCGCGTTGAGCCGGCTGTAGGCAGCGAGAAAGGGCAGCGCGGTCGGATAATTGATCGCGGTCTGCACGCCGCCGGCATTCAGATGGGCCGCCAGTGCGTCGCGGCGCGGGTGCTGGATGGTGTAGAGGTGATAGACGTGGTCGCGGCCGGCGTCGACCGCGGGCACCACGACGTCCTCGATCTGGTTGAGGCCGGCGTCGTAGAGCTTCGCGGCATCCTGACGCGCTCGGGTCCAGCCGGGCAGATGCGGCAGTTTCGCCGACAGGATCGCCGCCTGCATGCCGTCGAGGCGGCTGTTGACGCCTTCGATGTGATGCTGATGCTTCGCCAGGCCGCCATGGCGGGCCAGCATCGTCATGTGCTCGGCCAGCGCGCTGTCGTTGGTGACGACTGCGCCAGCGTCGCCCATGGCGCCCAGATTCTTGCCCGGATAGAAGGAATAGGTCGCAGCCTGGCCGAAGGTCCCGATCTGCTGGCCCTTGTAGCGCGCCAGATGCGCCTGCGCGCAATCCTCGATCACCCAAAGCCTGTGCTTGCGGGCGATCGCCATGATCGCGTCCATGTCCGCCGGCTGGCCGTACAGATGCACCGGGATGATCCCGACCGTCCGCGGCGTGACCGCGGCCTCGATCGCCGCGGGATCGATCGTGAAAGTGGTGTCGTCGGTGTCCGCGAACACCACGCTGGCGCCGGCATGGGTGATCATCGCGGACGTCGAGATCCACGAATGCGCCGTGGTGATGACCTCATCGCCGGGCGCCACTTTCAGCGCGGCCATGGCGAGATATAGCGCGTCGGTGCCGTTGGCGCAGGACACGCAGTGCTTGACCTCGGCCATGCCGGCGAATTCGCGCTCGAAGGCGTCGACATAGGGCCCGCGAATGAACGCATTGTCCCTGATGACGGCGGCGATCGCGCCATCGATCTCACCCTTGATGGTCTGGTATTGCAGCTGCAGATCAGCAAAAGGCACCGGCATCGATCGTCTTCCCTATTTGCGCTGATCAAGTCGGCGTGCCGGATTGCCAGCATAAGTGCCCGCGGCGGTGATGTCTCTGGTCACCACCGAACCCGCCCCTATCACCACATCGTCAGCAATACGCACAGGCATGATAGTGGCATTCGAGCCGATCGAAACCCGGTTGCCAATCACGGTCTCGCGCCACAGCTCCTTGTGTCCCCTGGAAGGGCTGCCGCTCGAGAATGTATCGTTGATGAACATCACGCCGTGGCCGACAAAACAATCCTCTCCGATCGTCACCAACTCGCAGATGAAGGCATGCGACTGTACCCGGGTCCGGGCGCCGACGCGAACCCCTTTCTGGATCTCCGTGAAAGGTCCGACGAAACAGTCGTCGCCGATCCAGCAGTCATAGAGGTTACATGGCTCCACGATCTTGACCCGCGCGCCGAACTCGACGTCGCGCACGCCAACACGGTGCAGGTCCGGCTGGTTCACGACCTCATCCCCAAGCGGCACAGCCGGGGCGTGAAATGCAGCGGAACTTCCTCGCCGGTTTCGATCGACTCGTAGAGCGCGGAGATCAGCTCCAGGCTCTTGCGTCCCTCGAGGCCGTCCACCAGCGCCGCGCGCTGATGAATCAGGCATTCGATGACGTGCTGATAATAAGCTTGATGCCCGAAGCCGTAGACGTTCGGCGGATTGACGGAGAACTTCTCGACGACATCCCTGTCGGACGCCAGTTCTTCTGCAAATCGCCAATGCCTGATCTGGTTGACGGCAAAGCCGGCGATCTCAACCGTACCCCCCGCGCCCAGGATCGAGAGCGAGCCTTCGAGGTCGGTCGGGCGTGCCGCGGTGGTAGCCTCAATGATACCCAGCGCCCCGTTCTTGAATCTAACCGTAGCCACCGCGGTGTCTTCGGTTTCGATTTTCGCCAAAGCTGTGATCGCGCGCGCGTGCACGCTGACGACATCGCCGAAAAACCACTCCAGCATATCGACGTGATGACTGGCCTGATTGCTGAGCACGCCGCCATCTAAGGCCCAGGTGCCGCGCCATTGATCCTGATCATAATAGGCCTGATCCCGGCACCAGCGCACGCGCACGGTGCCCAGAATAAGCCGTCCGAACCGGCCGGCGTCCAGCGCCTCGCGCGCCTTGACCACCGGAACGTTGAAGCGGTTCTGCTTGACGATGAACAGTTTGACGCCGGCTTCGTCGCAGGCCCGGATCATAGCGTCAGCATCCTGCAGCCGCAACGCCATCGGCTTTTCCACCACGACATGCTTTCCCGCCTTGGCGCAGGCGATGACGTGCTCCGGGTGCATGCCGCTCGGCGTCAGCACAGCCACGGCGTCGATGTCCTTTCGCGACAGAAAATCATCGATATCGTAGGCCGCCGGAACACCGAACTTCGACGCGATCGCATCAGCCCGCGCGCGGACCGGATCGCAGACCGCCACCAGCCGGGCCCGATCGATATGACCGCCGCCCAACAACTCGGAGTGGCGCTTCGCGATGCGTCCACACCCGAGCAGGCCAAATCTAATCATCAAAGCTTCCTTGCCAGCCGCGATCATTGTCGCGCGCAATTCAAAGCAGCACGCGCTGCGGCCCAACATAGATCAGTTCGTTATATTAACAGAAGCCTGCGCAAATCAAGGCAATTGGGGGCCCTCACAACAGCCGGGGCACTCAGGTCGATTCGAGAAGTCAGGGCTACGGCAGCCGGATCCCCTCATCCGAATGCACGTTGTACCCCCCGGGCGTTTGGGGTATCTGACCCCGTGACGGGGTCCTGTGCTGATGAACATTACCGCGAACTGGTGGACGGCTGATGATACGGCCAAGCGTCTTCGACTGGCATTCCTGATTCTGTTCCACACCGTCGTTTGCTGCGTATCTCTTGTTTACGTGGCGCAGTACGAGTTCATGTTTCATATTTTCTACGATCCGGCGCGCCTGGCCGCCGCCGTTACCGTGGTGGCAGCCTTTGCCCTCGTCTCGTATCTGTTTGTCGTCGCTGAATTCAGCTTCGGATACTTTCTCGGGTTCTATTTCTACACGATGGTGCTCGGCTATCTGTGGCTGAACGTTTTCTCGGACCTGAACTATGATCACCGACTGAGCGGACTTTCCGCCGCGGCGTCGGCCATCACGTTTCTGATACCGGCCCTTCTCGTCTCATCGCCGATCCGGCAATTTTTCACGATATCGGCAAAGGCATTTGACCGTCTCCTGACGTTCAGTCTCGCGCTGGCCGCGGCGACGATCGCGATCAGCGCGGCCTACAACTTCAGATTCGTGTCGATCGGAAGGATCTACGAATTTCGGGGCGGCCTTGAATTTCCGCTCCTGCTCAACTACTGGATCGGCATAACGTCGAACGCGCTGCTGCCATTCGCATTCGGCTGCTTCGCGGTGCGGGGAAACTACTGGCGGGCCGCCATCGCACTCGTGCTTCTGCTGCTTTTCTATCCCATTACCCTGAGCAAGCTCGCGTTCTTCACGCCCGCGTGGCTCCTGGTCATGACGCTGCTGTTGAAGATCTGCGAAGCGCGAACAACCGTCGTCCTGTCGCTGTTCCTGCCGATGCTCCTCGGCGTGATCCTGATCGCCATCTTCAAGATGACCGCGGTACCCTATCTCGAGCTTGTCAATTTTCGGATGATCGCGACGCCATCCAATGCCATGGACATCTACAACGATTTCTTTTCTCGCAACGACCTCACTTACTTCTGCCAGATAAAGATCTTGAAAACGATTGTCGATTGTCCGTATCAGGAACAATTATCCCTCGTGATGGCAAAAGCTTACGGGCTCGGCAATTTCAATGCGTCGCTGTTTTCGACCGAGGGCATCGCTTCAGTCGGGCCGTTGTTCGCGCCGCTGTCGGTATTCGCGTGCGGGCTTGTGATCGCCCTCTCGAATCGTCTGTCCTCGGGTCTTCCGCCGCGCCTCATCCTGATTTCCAGCGCGATATTCCCTCAGATACTCCTCAACGTGCCGCTTACGACTACCATGCTGTCGAACGGCGGAGCGGTACTTTTCCTGCTCTGGTACCTAACGCCGCGCTCGTTATTCCCCCAGGATACAGTGCACGAGGCGTCCTCTCGCAAGGCGCATGTCGCCTCGTCATGGGCAACTGCCTCGCTGTTGACGGCCCGGGTAGATCATCGCTGCAGGCCAGTGCGCGCCCGATCCATCTGCGCATTCGAGAGCGCGAGTATTTTCCTCGCCCGCGCGACCATGCCGCCGGCGACGCCGACTCCCAGCACGTACATCCATCCCTCGTGAAAATCGAACAGGTGCGAATTCAGCAACGAGCTGACGATGTTCTGGACGACGACGATCAACCCAACCCATGCCGCGAAGCCGTCGTCACGAAACAACATCAGATGGGAGCACCACATCGAATAAAGCACGATGCATCCGAGCAGGCCCCATTGCACGGCGACATAGAGGGTCTGATTGTGCGGATTGTTGATGAAATCCGCCCAGGCGCCGGTCTTGCCGGCGGCCTCCCGTTCGAACAGCTGCTTGATCGAGCCGGTGCCGTGGCCAAACAAAGGAGCTTCGCCGAAGGCCTCGACCGATTTTCGCCAGTACTCCAGCCGCTGGCCGGTCGAGGTCGGACGGAATGCCTCGGTGTATTCCCGGTATTCGACCGCGACTTGTTCGACACGTAGCCGCAAATAGGGTGAGGCAAACCAGACGAGGATGGCGGTCGCTGCCGCCGCGGCGAACAGCAGCCACACGGCGCGGCGGTCCAGATGCCGAACGGCAAACAGGATTGTTAGCACCACCATGTAAAGCAAGGCTGTGCGCGCCAGCACCACGAACATCATGTTGGTGAAGAAGGCGAGCATCAGCGCCGCGCAGACCGCAGCCAGCGCCAGGCGCCGTTCCCTGAGGAATTCCAGAACCAGCGGTGCCAGCGCGAAAATGCACAGCGCGAATTCCTGGCTTTGGGCGATGGTGTTTTTCAACGGCAAGCCCGGGACCTCGGTCGCCGAGATTCTCCATTCCGGCGCGAACAGCACGATCCATGACAGCGCCATCAGAAGCGCGCAGGAAACCAGAAAGGCTACCAGCACCCAAAGCCCGCGCTGCGACCGCTCGAAATGATAGATCAGGAACGGGATCGCCAGCAGCTTCGTCACCGGACTGATGCCGTGCAGTGTGCCCGACCATGGTCCGTCCATCCACAGCGTCCCGGCCAGGGCAAGCGCGACAAATGCCAGCGGCAACCAGCAGGCCGGCCCTTTCAGAACCTCGAGGAATTGACGGGGGTCGATCGTCGGAATCAACACGATGAACCAAATCGCCATGAATATTCCGACACCGGACGTCGACCAGGGAATGCTGGCAGCCACCAGCACCGGGTAGATGTCGACGCACAGCAGCCAGAAGCGGGAATGTACCGCCGAGCGAACGACCGCGGATATCCCTTGGGGCGGCGAGGCTGTGCGCGCAGCTTCGGGCATGGGCTACGCAGCCACCGCTGATCTCGCCGGCGCCCGCGCCCGCGAAGTCTCTTTCAGGCCGACCGCGCATCCCAACAGCGCGAACAAGGCTCCGTCCCGGCTGACGCGACCATGCGCGAAGCTCAGCAGGACGACCAAAGCAAGGCCGCACAGCACGAACCTCGACGCATCGTCATACCTCGCCAGCAGAAGCAGCGAGCCGCCCGCGACGACAATGAGGGCCAGGAGCAGCAATCCGCCGAGCCAGCCAAACTCAACCGCCGCCTGCAGAACCGAATTGTGAACCTCGGTCAATTTGATGCACGAGAATTTCATGAAGCTATCCAATCCGGTTCCGAACCATCCCGATCCCGGGATCAAGAACAGGGCATCCTGCACCAGCGCCTTTCTGATGGCGATGGAGTTTCGGGGATTTACCTGTAGATAGCAGCTCGGCGGTTTCTCCGGCCCGATCTCGCCGGGCGACCGCTCGATGGCATAGTCCGCGAACAGCCGCGCCTGATCGTACCGGGCCAGCAGCCCGGCCGCGACGGCGACGAGAATCACGAAAGCCATGGTGACGACGTACTTGCGCTGCCGGGCCTCGCTCAGCACGGCTGCCAGGCACAGGGTCCCGGCGAGGGCGATGAAGGTGAAGCGCACCAATGAGGCCGCAAAGACAGCCGTGGGCAGGAAGATCAGCGAGGAGACAATCGCGGTTCGCCGCAAGGTCAGCCCGCCTGACGTCACCAGCGCGATGATGAGGAAGCACAGCGATCCCAGGAAATGCGTTCCGGCCGCGTCAAACCCGAATACGTACGGCTTTCCGTGCTGGTCGTTCCATTGCTGCCAGAGCGCCACCGTCGTCGCGCCGCTGCCCAGAGCCGCCATGACACTGATCGCCCAAACGAACGCGGCACGGCCTGAAACGATGTCAGCGCGAGATATCAGGCGGCAGGCCGGATAGGCGGCGAGGGAGATAGCAAGCAACTCATACTCTTTTGCATTGCTGGTCGACCCGTTGAATATGGACGATGAAAGAATGCAAAGCACCAGCGCGAGGAACAGGTAGTCGGCAGGCAACAAAAATATCTCGCGTCGAAAACACAACAAACCGGCTGCTATCGTGGCGCTGGTCAGGAATGCACCCGTAATCAGACTGTTGCCCGAACTTCCGATCAAGCCGTAAAATAGAATCAGGACGGCGTGTGGCGACACCAAACATGCGAACGTAACGCCGAACGCGACCTCTCCGGGGCCACCGTTCGGCTGGCCGGCGGGCGCCGTCAGAATAAGCTTGCCCACGGGCACGGACATGCTATTTCGCTCCTGCCTGACCAACATCCCGTATTTGGCAAGCCTCGGACGGGAAGCCGGATTTCAGCAACAGACCGCCTCAAAAGCCAGCTGCTTTCCGAACGGCATTTGCTGAATATATGCGACAAAGCGGATTGCGGCGCAAACGCCGAATGGCGATCAAGTGAGCGGTGTGGCAACTCTGGCTACAAGCGCCAGCGCTGATCTCACTCACTTGGCAGTCACCATTGAAGGATAAGCTCGTTTAGAGCTTTTCCGGGTCAGTTCGCCCGTGATATGGGTGGCCAAGGATTAGAAAGAGGCGATTATGCGAGGGCCGCTGGTTTCGTTGCTGAAGGGCGTGAACTTCTTGGTTAGAAAACTATCAGCCTTCACACACTTTGCACAGTTTGCCGTACAATGGGGCGTCCCCCCACGCCCTGAATGGTTCGACCATTATCTCGATCAGCACTGGCAGTTCTCGGCTAAAAATAACGGGCTTTGGGTAGAGCGCGGCGTTTTTTCCCGGATGGTACTCAAGCCCAATTCTAGAATGCTGGAGATTTGTTGCGGTGATGGTTTCAACGCACGGCACTTCTATTCCTCGAAGGCTACCTCAATTCTCGCACTTGATTTCGACAAGGACGCCATTCCACACGCCAGAAGATACAACTCGGTTCCGAACATTACCTACATTCAGAAAGATATTCGCGAAGGTTTACCACCCGGCCCGTTCGACAATATCGTGTGGGACGCTGCTATCGAGCACTTCACGGAAACTGAGATCGACAATTTGTTGCGCGAGATCGTTAGTTTGCTTGGTTCTGACGGCATCTTGAGCGGGTACACTCTCACGGAAGCGACAGACGGCAGAAAGAGCAACGCACTTCACGAATACGAGTTTAAGGATAAGGAGGATCTTCGGCGGTTCTTCACGCCACACTTCAAATTCGTCCAGGTTTGGGAGACAATCTATCCGACGCGGCATAATCTCTATTTTGTGGCCTCGCAGACTCCGATAAGGATTTTTGACTAAGGGGTCTAAAGCAATGGTCAGCGCGCTGAGCCGCTGACATCGTGGCCACAGCGCTTGCCAATTTCGAGGAACCAGCTTCCGGTGCAAGACAACCCAGAGGTTCGGATGCAAAGTGTTCTGATCACCGGCGGCGCTGGCTTCATCGGCCAGAACCTGGTTCACGCATGGTGCGCCGCGCGGCCGGCAGACCGGCTGGTCGTCGTCGACGCGATGACCTACGCTGCCAACCTCCGAAGTCTTGAATCGAAGATCGCCGACCGGAGCATCCTGTTCGTCAAGGGCGACATCCAGGATGCGGCGCTGATGCGGCGGCTGTTCGAGGAGCACAAGTTCACCCGCGTCGCCCACCTTGCCGCGGAGTCGCATGTCGACCGCTCGATCGCCGATCCCGAGGCGTTCCTGCAGACCAACGTGCTCGGGACTTTCACGCTGCTCCGGGCCGCGCTCGACGCGTGGCGCGCGGCGGGTACGCTCGCGCACAGCCGCTTTCTCCATGTATCGACCGACGAGGTCTATGGCTCGCTGCAATCGACCGACCCCGCGTTTTCGGAATCATCGCCGTATCGACCCAATTCGCCTTACGCCGCGAGCAAGGCGGCAAGCGACCACCTGGTACGCGCCTACGTCGAGACCTATCGCCTGCCGGCGCTGATTACCAACTGCTCGAACAATTACGGCTGCTACCAGCATCCGGAAAAGCTGATTCCGCTGATGATCATTCATGCGCTTGCGGGCAAGGCGTTGCCGATCTACGGCGACGGCTCCAACGTCCGCGACTGGCTGCATGTGTCCGATCATTGCATGGCGCTGATGGCCGTCATCGAGCGCGGCCGCGTCGGGGAAACCTATAATGTCGGCGGCGGCAACGAGCGCAACAACCGGGATGTCGTGGGTCTGATCTGCGACGCGCTCGATCGCGCGTTTGCAATCGATACCGGTCTCGCGTCGCGGTTTCCGTCATGTCCCGCGGCATCGGGCAATTCTTGCCGCTCGCTGATCAGCTTCGTCACTGACCGGCCCGGCCACGACCGCCGCTATGCCATCGACGCCACGAAACTGGCCGACGAACTCGGCACCCGATGCAGCGTCAATTTCGATGATGGCCTCGGCCAGACCGTCCAATGGTATCTCGACCATGAGGACTGGTGGCGCGAGGTGACCAGCGGCGCCTACAAGACGTGGATCGACAAGAATTACGGCTTCCGGATCGCGGTCTAGCACGCCATGCGCACCCTCGTCTTCAACGCGGACTATCCGCGCTTTCTGGTCTGGCTCTACCGCCGCCAGCCCGGGCTCGAAAATACTTCCTATGCCGCGCAGATGGCGGCGCGAAATGCCAGCCTGTTCGGCGTCGCCGATTTCTATTCCCGGAATTTTTCGGCACAAGGTCATCCGGCGGCGGAGATCCACGTCAACAATCCTTGGCTGCAGTCGGCCTGGGCGCGCGAGCATGGCATGTCGGTGGACTTGCCGCAGCCGCCAGGCGCAGCCACGCCGCGGGCGCTACCGGCCTGGCTGCAGCGCGCCGTCGCGCCCTTCAAGCCACTGCTACGGCCGCTGGCCCGAAAGGTCGGGTTGAGCCCGACGCTCGACGCGGGTGCCGAAAATATCCTGCTTGCCCAGATCGAAGACTTCCGACCCGATCTGATCATCAACCAGGACACCTTCCATGTGAACACCCGCCTGATGCGGCGGATCAGGGGCATCGGCCACCCGATCCTGATCGGCATGGTCGGCATTGAACCATCCCGTGGCGAGGACTGGCCGGTCTACGACCTCATGATGTCGCAGCTGTCCACCACGGTGGGCTTCTTCCGAAAACTCGGAGTGCGCGCGGAACTGAATCACCTCGCCTTCGAGCCGACCATCCTGGACGCGCTGCCGGCAGCGCCGGAGACGGATATCGACGTCTCTTTCGTCGGTACGGTGTCGCCGGATCACCAGCAGCGCATCGCCTTGCTGGAGGCCGTGGCCGGCCGCTACGATCTGAAACTATTCGGAAGCCGCCCGCAGGCGGTTGCCGCCAGTTCGCCGCTGCACCGCTGCTACCAGGGCGAAGTCTGGGGTACCGATATGTACCAGGTCCTGCGGCGTTCCCGCGTAACTCTCAACTCGCATATCGACCTTGCCGGCCGGGAAGCGGGCAACATGCGGCTGTTCGAAGCAACCGGCGCCGGCACCCTGCTTCTCACCGACTTCAAGGACAATCTGCACACGCTGTTCGAGCCGGACCGCGAAGTCGCAGTATGGCGGTCCCCGGGCGACTGCCTCGAAGCCATCGAGCGCGCCCTCGCCAACGACAACAGCCGGGCTGATATCGCCCACGCCGGCCAGGTGCGGACGTTGGCGCAGCATACTTACCGTCATCGCACGCTCGAGATCCTGGGATTCGCGGGACAACTGCGAGCGCAAAGATGAAACTGCCCCGCATCGTCAGAAAGATCGGCAGGGCCGTGATCCGCTCCACGCCGCTCCTGCGGCGTCAGCTGCTATACTCAACCGACTACCGGGTGCTCAGCGGCGTGGATGAGGCGAAACGTGCGGCGACATCGTCAGGCGGGTGGCTCGCGGCGCGCACGGTGACCCGCCAGCAGCGCGCCTATCGAGGCCTGATCGCAGCCATGAAGCGCGGCGAACCACGGCTCGATTTCAAGGTTGCCGCCGAAGCCGTCGATGCAACCGGGATCGCCAATCCGCGCCTGCTCGAGGTCGGCTGCGGCAGCGGCTACTATTCGGAGGTGTTTGCCACGCTGCTTCCGGGCAGGCTCCGGTACACCGGCATCGACTATTCCGACGCCATGATCGCCCGCGCCCGCGCCCACTATCCGTCAGCCGCCTTCGAGGTTGCCGACGCTACCCGACTTCCGTATGCCGACGGTGCCTTCGATATCGTCTTCAACGGCGTCTCGCTGATGCACACCATTGATTATCAGGCGGCGGTCCGGGAAGCCGCACGTGTCGCGTCGCGTTATTGCATCTTTCACACCGTGCCTGTGTTCGACGAGTACTCCACTACTTACCTGCGAAAGTACGCATATGGGGCCCCGGTCGTCGAAATTGTGTTCAGTAAGCAGGAATTCATGTCACTATGCCGAGCTGCCGGGATGCGCCTGGAGCGCGAATGGCCTAGCATTCCTTACGATGTGCACGAGGTAACAGGTCATCATTCGACGACTAAAACCTATCTGTTCGCCGCGCGATAGGTCCGGGTCGCCGACGAACTACAAATTCAACCGCCGTCACAGCGGCGCAAGAATCGTCTTGACGAACGGATTCAGCACGTTGTCCATCAAGGCGAGCTCCTTGATCTGAGTAAGGCTACTCCAGCAGAACATCCTCATGTCGGTCTCGATAACACCTTCGTCGTCGAGAAACGCCACGACGTTCTCGTTCGACTTTTGCCAGAAGCGACCGCCCTCCTCGTTGTGTTCAGCCCGGTAGACAATCCGGACACCCGCCTTTGCGGTGAGGACTTCGATCATCGGAGGGAGCTTCCCGGTATGGGCACGCCTGATGTTGGACCATGTGCTTTGAATGGTTGGACCCAGTTGCAGAATACCGATGTTTCCCGGTTCGGCCTTGGCATGGAGGAGAAATTCGACGCCACTCCGCGCGGTTTCGCGTGCGACCAGGCCGAGGAGACCGCCATCCAGTTGCGTATAGATCGGCTGATCCCATGACTTCACCTCGCGCAGATCGCTGGCGCTCTCGATCCTCACGCCCTCGATACCGAAAAACTGGCCGCTCTTGTGCCGCACGTTGCCCTGCCCGTCACGCGCCCAGTCGCGAACCTGATCCAGTCCGATCAGATCGGCCTTGAACTGGATCGAGTTACGCAGCGCATCGCACCATGCCAGGATCGGCGCCGGATCCTTCGGTTCGATCGGTAGAGACGCCGCGATTCGTTCACGAAACCAGTCGAGATGCGCGCGCTCGGCCATCAAATCACTTCCTTCAGCACATCGATCACCCTGTCAATTTCCTCATCCTGCAAATGCGGATACATCGGCAAGGAAAAAATTCGCTGGGCCTTGCGTTCCACAACCGGGAATTGCCCTTCGCGATAACCGAGGTCGGCGCTGCCGCGCATGATATGGATCGGCCAACGATAGGAAACGTTGCAGTTGATATCGCGCCTGGCCAGCCGTTCCAGCACACCATCACGATCCGACGGATGCTCGACCACATAAACATAATAAGTGTGGCGACTATGCGCGTTCTCGCGCGGCAGCACGAGACCGCTACCGGCGAGCGCCCGGTTATAGCGCGCTGCTATCGCGCGGCGACGTTCGATCCAGCCATCGATTCGCGGCAGCTTCAGCGACAGGATCGCCGCCTGCACCTCGTCGAGGCGGGAGTTGTAGCCGTGCCGCTCGGAGTAGTAGACGGTTTCCATGCCATAAAAGCGCAGGCTGCGCGCCAGGTGGATGACCGCTTCGTCGCTGCTCATTACCATTCCGCCATCGCCATAGGCGCCGAGCACCTTGGTGGGATAGAACGAGAAGGATGAAGCGTCGCCGACGCTGCCTGATTGGTGGTTCTTGTAGAGCGCGCCCTGCGACTGCGCGCAGTCCTCCATCACCTTGAGGCCATGCCGACGGGCAACGGCCATTAGCGGATCGAGATCGACGCATTGGCCATACAGGTGAACGGGAATGATGGCCGTGGTGCGCGGCGTAATCGCCGCCTCGACCTGTTCCACGTCCATCAGGAAATCGTCGTCGCGCACGTCGACGAAGACCGGCTTGGCGCCGAGGGTCCGGACCGCCGAAACCGTCGGCACCGCGGTATTGGGCACGGTTATGACTTCATCGCCGGCTTTCACGCCCAGTGCGGCCAGTGCGATATAGATCGCATCGGTCCCGCTGTTGACGCCGACGCCGCCGGCCGCGCCGATATAGCCCGACATCTCGCGCTCGAATTTGGCGCCCTCCTGTCCGAGCACCAGCCGCCCGGAGCGGAACACCCGATCCACCGCGGCGAGGATCTCGTCACGCAGTTCGTCGTATTCCCGCAGATAGTCCCAAACGTTTATCGGCATTATTCTCTCACAAAATGTTGGCATGTCGGTTAGAGCGCGTCAGCGATCCGTGCCCGGCATTCGGCGTCAGCCAGGAGATCGCGATGCAAGGGTTCGTGATCACCGCACGAGATCGTACGCACTGCCGCTTCCAGGAAGCGCGCAAAAACATCGGCGGGTTCAAACGTCACGGGACTTTCGACATTGCGGACCCGCCGGCGCCACTCGATCCGGTGATCGGCCGGCGGACTGAACACGCGCTCCGTCATCACAGAGCCCGAACGCGCCACAATGAGTAAGCGATTCTGATATTCGCCTTCAAAGCTGAAATGGCCGGAGAAGATGCCGCCGTTCGCGAGCCGCGCCTGCACCGAGAACCCCATGTCGACGGAGGTCTCGGGATGCCGGATGCCCGCCAATGCCGTGATATGCGATGGCGCGCCGCCGCCAAGTATCCGCATCACAGCCGCGGCATAAGGGCCCATGTCCAGCAGGCATCCCCCACCGAGCTCGGCGTGATTGCGAAAATTGGCAGTCGGCAAAGGGGGAATGACGAACTGGGTGTCAACCAGCGTGAGCGGGCCATTTTCGCCGACAAACGCCTGCAGCGCTTCGAAATGCGGGTGATGGGCAAACACGACAGCTTCGGCGAGAAGACGCCCGGCGCGCCGCGCCTCTGCGACGCCGCGTTCGCAGGCTTCAAGCGTTGTCATCGCCGGCTTGTCGACAAGAACATGCTTGCCGGCGGCGAGCGCCGCCATCACCCAGCGTTCATGCATGGCGTTTGACAGCGAAACGTAGACGATATCCGATCGGCTCTCCCGCAATGCGGCCTCGTACTCGGGAAAAAAACGCCCGCGTTTCGGCCACCCCTCCTTCGGCTCCGGCCGGCTTCTGCTCGCGATCGATACTTCGCCGATCGCCCCGACCGCCGCAGCTGCCGGTATGATGCGTCGTTGCGCGATCGAGGAGTAACCAAGGATCAACAGGCGCATTCATGTTCTCGCTAGAGGTCACACAAACCACATGAGTGGATCAGTCGGTGACGTATTCGGTCAATGCGGACCGGCGAAGAGATCGATCAGAGCGGGGCAAGCACAGTCCGCAGGTAGGGCCCGACAATGTTATCCAGCAGCATCATCTGCTTGATCTGAGACAAGCTCGCCCATCGATAGTTCGACCCGTTGATCGTCAACTGACTTGCATCCTCGACAAACAGAATCACGTTCTCGTTCGATTTCCGCCAAAACCGGCTTCCCTCCTCGTTGTGTTTCGATCTGTAGATCACGCGGATGTTCTCGCAGGAATTGAGGCATTCTGCGAACGGCGCGCGTTTTTCCCGAATACTTTCCCAGGTGCTTTGGATCGTCGGACAAAGCTGCAGAGGTCCAATGTTGCCGGCCTCGAATTTGGCCTGCAGCAGGAACTCGACGCCACGACGCGGCGTATCGCGACATAGCAATGCCAGCACTCCACCTGCCGACTGCGTGAGGATCGGCTGATCCCAGCCGGATACCCCTTCAGAGCCTGGGGTTGTGCGAACCCTGACCCCCTCTACACGAAAGAAGTGACCGGTCGCGCTGTAAATATTGCCGTTGTCGCCCCGCTTCCAACCGGCGACGTCCCTCAGCGGGATCAACTCCGCCGAGAACGGCGCTTCGGCTCGACGTTGCTCCAGCCAATCGATCACATCCGCGGGGTCGCTGGGCTCAATCCCCAGCGAAACCCGCAACCGCTCGCGCAGCCAACCGACATCGTTCAGATTAGCCATTCAGTCCCGACGCCCCCGAATACCACCTGGCCATATCATTGCATCGACATAGCGAACAGCCGACTGATCACAGCGGTGACTTCGCGCAGCACCCTAGTGCGCCGTGCCGTACAGGACAAGAAATGCCCGTCCGGTCACGATATCCAGCAACTGAAACGCACGGAGCCGGCTGTTGCGCGCCTTGCTCTTGAAATGTTGCAGGACATCGATCGCCGATCGACGATGAGGCTTCGCTCCGGAGAGTTGCAGAACCGGATTGACCGCCCGTTCGATTTCCAGCAGCTCATCGACATAGGGTCTATAGACGTGATTGCGCATGGCGCCGGAAAAAGGCGCGCGATACTGACGATGGCTGTTAAAAATGAACCAGCGCAACCCCTTTTTCACACCCTGAAAATGGAAAAAAATCAGTGGGCGCGTGGCGTCGATCATCACGCTGGCGTCGCGAAAATCGATCTGGTGATTGCCGACATTCCAGGGCGCAAGATTCGCTCCGACATTCTCGATTACCTTGACCCTGGAAGACAGCCCCGGGAACGAGTCGAGATACCCCTGGTCGGCAAAGCGATCGCCATCGACGTAGTCATGACACCACTCGATGCATTTCTGCCGCCACCACGTGATGACCGCGATGCCGTCAGGATCGTTGCGGGCTCCCACCCATCCGACATTGTAAGTTCCGAACTTTCGTAACCTTGCCGCCTTGGCTGTAAAACGATGCGGAATGATGGCGACCGAAGCATCCGGGAGTTCCCGGTAGATGGCTTCCGGCGACTCGAAGAAGAAGAGATCGCCATCGAGATAGGTCACCCAATCGGCGCCGGGCTCGTTCAACAGAACGACGCTCATCCAAGCCGGCGTGCAGGTAAAGTAGTATTCGATGGTGCTGCGCGTCGGTCGCGTGGCCGCGACCTCAGGGTCTTCAGCCTCGAACTCGGCCAGCGATCGGAATATCAGGTTTGGCAGACCGAGCGCCGCCAGGGTCCGGTGACATTCCTCACTTAGACAAAGCACCCAAAGCCGCGCGCCGGGGGCGTGTCGTTGCAGCGAATGATAGAGGGCAAGCCCGCGCGACAGATAGTTGTGATCGAAGTACGTGCAGTAGACCCGGTTTGCCATGATGCTCGTTTGTCGGTCAGGCCGCGAAGTGAACAGGCGGATCACCGCTGCAAAGCGCCACGGCGGCCCATTCCTACCGCACTGATGGATCGCGCGCAACGCGCCCGGGCCTGCCCGTAAGCCGCTGTAAATATTAAACTATACCAAGACGAGCGGCGTCGAACTCCTGCCTGTCGAACACCCGGTGGATGCGGTGCGAGCGCCACTGCCAAACGATGCGGCCACCAAGGCGTAAAGCGTTTTGGAAGCGCAATGGCGCGTGCTAACGAGGTCGCCCCGAGTTCAATCTGCTGCAATCATGAAGAGTTTGGCGTATGGGCCGCAAAGGGATCATTTTGGCGGGAGGTCGCGGAACGCGGCTCCACCCGCTGACGTTGGCGACCTCGAAACAATTGCTGCCGATCTACGACAAGCCCCTGATCTATTACCCACTGACGACCCTGATGCTGGCCGGCATCCGCGAATTCCTCGTCATCACGACCCCGGAGGAGATCGACCAGTTCAAGCGTCTGCTCGGCGACGGCAGCCAGTGGGGCATCGAACTCTCTTATGCCATTCAGGACCATCCCGGCGGCATCGCACAGGCGTTCCTGATCGGCAGGGAGTTTCTCGCCGGTAGCCCGTCGGCGCTGATTCTCGGCGACAACATCTTCTACGGCGACAATTTGCGGGCTTTGCTACGCGACTCCGCCAGGCAGACCCGCGGCGCAACCGTGTTTGCATGTTGGGTAGACGATCCCGAGCGCTACGGCATTATCGAGTTCGACAGCTCATACCGCCCGTTGAGGATTGTAGAAAAGCCCGTAGCGCCAACGTCGAACTACGCCGTAACTGGCCTGTATTTCTATGACGAGCGCGTTGTCGACGTCGTGCGTGAGATGAAACCGTCCGCGCGCGGCGAACTCGAGATTACCGATTTGAACCAGTGGTACCTCGGACGCGGCGAGCTTCACGTCGAGCGGTTCGGCCGTGGATATGCATGGCTGGACGCCGGCACCCACGAGTCGCTGCTGGAGGCGTCGCAGTTCATCCACATTGTCGAGAAGCGTCAGGGTTTGAAAATCGCATGTCCGGAGGAAGTGGCCTTCGTTCAGGGCTTTATAGACACCGAACAGCTTCTGCGGCTCGCCGAACCCCTTAAGGCCACAGCCTACGGACAGTATCTGATGCGCCAGGCCGCAATTCAGCCATAGCGTCGGTGCTAACGCGGGATCACCTCAACCAGCCTGGCGCGAAGGTTCTTGCTCGCCAGCGGACTGGCGAAAAGCGCGACAACGATCAGCCATAGCGTGCATTCAAATGCAAGCCGCGTCAGCCCGGTCCCCGGCACACCTGTCCGGATGATGAATCCCAATCCCCATCCACCCAGGGTTACGACGACCATCAGCAACCCCAGAAAAGCGACGTGCTGAACCGGCCGCCGTAGCGTCTGGCGGAGGATGATGACCGCCAGCATTCCGAACTGAACGAGCACATCGCTCGCAACAATTGCGATGGCGGTTCCCAGCGGTCCCATCGGCGGCGTCAGCACGATCGCCAGGATGAGGAAAACCGTCAGCTGCAACCCCTTGGTTCGCGCCAGCAGTTCGCCGCGATTGCTGTAGCTGGCCAATCCCAGAGCCAGGATCGACGGGGCGATGACGCCGGTGCCGATCAGCAGCGTCATCGTCAGCACCGGGTCGTAAGGGATCGAACCGTGGGTCCAAAGCGCGAAAAAATCCGGCCAGAACGGCAGTAGCCCAGAGATCGCCACGCTGGCCAGCAACGTCACGAAGACCGATCCCCTGGCATACAGGTATTGCAGCCGCTCCCTCGCGCCGGCGGCGTGATCGTGACCGAGTTCGGCCGCCAGCGGCAGCGTCGCCTGCGTACACAGCGCGCGCAGCAACCCAGCCACGACCCGGGTCAGACCCCATTGGGCCACGGCGATGCGATCGACGACCAGGGCGCTGACCAGCAGCACCGGCATATTCAGCAGGATGATGTCCGTGCCGCTGGCGATGGCAAACGGAAAAGCGCGGCGAAACTGGCCGGCGATCCAGCGCCACGATACTCGCCCGCGCCCGCCGCGCAGGAACGGAAACAGCCGACGCGCGTCGATCGCCACAAAGTAGATCAGGACCAGAAGCTGGGTCGCCACATAGGCGATGGTGACGGCCAGCAGGCTCGCCGTCGTCGCCACGGTGACGAGTTGCGCCAGCTGCGCCATCAGCATCCCCGCGCACTGCAGCCACACCGCGCGTCCATAGAAGCCGCGCGCGCGATACAGCCCCGACGCCAGGTTGGTTGGCAGCGTCAGCAACGTGCCCGCGATCATCACGATGAAGGCCGCGTCGAAATCCGAGGTTGACTGAAATCCCAATAGTTCCGAAGGACGCAGGAGCAAGGCACCGATCAGCACCAAAACGATCAGCAGACCCGCCAAGCCGAAATAGATCCGCACCATCGCGGCGTAGTAGCGGGCGGTGCGGCCATCACTGTCGACGCTTGATCGGAACGAAAAAAATCTATTGAGCGTGCGGAACTGCAGGCCAGCGTCCGCGACGAGAACGAGATTGCCCGCCGCATAAAGCACCAGCCACGCCGCCAGCACGTCGCTGGTCCAGAAATACACAAACACCGGGATCAGCGCGACCTGCTGAGTAATCCCGAGCCCCAACTGAACAAGATTGGCGGACCAGCCTTCGAAAAGTCTTCGCGCGCGGCCCGAAACACTCACCAAGTCTTCCCCATCCCCGCTCTCAGCCTAGCCCAGATCAGCTTCACAGTCTGTGATACCCCGCCAACCGCCTGCCGGCTACCGTCCATTCGTGGCGACTTGCCGGCTACGGCCTCAATGCTGGCTAAAGGCTGCTCGTTGGGAAAAACCAGGTCGCCGATCGTAGTCGCGAACGTTTACGATGCACCCGCATCAACCCGATCGAGCGACACGATTCTACTTGAGATTGGCGTAAATCAGGCCGAAATCTTCGGATGGATCGTCGCAAGACAGACGGCAATTCGATTATACCAAGGTGCAAAACCTGAGCATGCGATGCGATCAAGGATTTGACGATAGACGATACAGAACATAGCGGTCGTTGTCGAAAATCTTGACCCACTCATCGGGGACGCGCCGGCCGCGTGATACGACGGCAAAGTAGCTCGAATACTGGCTGCGCAGCTTGAGCTGCGTCGGAAGCAAATCTCCTTTTAGGACTGCTTCATTCTCACCGAGCACGTCGAGCAGGCGCTGGCGATTGAGGCGCATCGCCGAATTCGTATATAGAGCAGAAGCGAAGATCTGACGCGCGCCGATAAAGGCGTAGGTGTTCCACCCTCCGAGCAGGGTTGGCTCAATGCCGGTCTGGTCGGTAAAGATGAGCGCATCCGTCGGGGTCTTTTGCTTCACGGTAAGCCATATCTGACGCACTTGCGGGCTTAGAACTCCTGACTGCCCTCCGGAAGCGAACGTCAGATGCCCTCGCCCGGCTGCGACCAAGGCGAGGCCCAGCAGCAGGGCGGCTGCGACCGCCGCCCGGCCGGGCCCAGTCCATCGCAGCGCCTTCTCGCCCGACATCGCGATCCAGACCGCGCTCCCGACGCAAACGAGCCAGGCGAGCCCCGACGGCAGCCCGGCGGGATCGGTCAGCAGCAACGCCGGCACCGCCAGCAGCAGCGCGCCGAGCACGACCAGTCGGTACTCCCACAATCGCTCCGGATGGTCGCAGGCCTTCAAGCCGAGGATGATCACGGCGCACACAAAATCGAACTGAAGCACGAATGGATAAATGAGGAACAGCAGAAAACCGAAGCCGATAGTGCCCGCCACCAGCCAATCGGTCAGCAGGAATGCGACCGCCGCCAGCAGCACGGCCGAGGCATCGCGTAGAGCGAAGGGAAGCACGGTCCAGAAGTCCGCACCATAGCGCAGCACCAGATTTACGCTCACCGGGCCGAACGGCGCGAGGGCAAACATTGACGGCCCCATCCAATACAGCAACCATGCCGCATAGACGGCGGCGGCCAACACCGCGACGATGGCGGCGACGCGGATTCGGCGGGACATCAGAAGAACCCGGGACATCGAGCTGGCCACGACAAAGGGTACAAGCACCGCCACGCCCACCACCTTCGTCAACGCGGACCCGGCAACGGCAAACACAAACGCGAGCAGCCTTGCACGCGGGTCGTTCTTTCGGGCCCAATAGACGACTGCAATTGTAAGCGCCACGGCGTGAACCATCGGAATACTCTCGACGACCCAGAACGGGTAGCGATTGGCGACGATGATCGCCAGCGCAAGGGTCAACGATGAAACCGCGAAGTACGCGCTACGGGCGAGAATTCCCGTACCCTGAACGTACAGGTACAGTGTCAAGCCGAGTGACAGAATAAACGTGGCCGCGCCGCCGGCGGTAATGAAAAGGAAAGGATCCAGCGAAACGACGCGGCCGGATGCGGCGCCGAGTAGTGGAAACAGCAGGTTGAAATAAAGACCAAATGGCTCGTACTCATAACCAAGGTTGAGGTACGGATAGAAGTGCGTCGAGAGCGACACGATGCTGGTCGAGTAGTGAACAAGATCGCCCGATGGTGATCCGGCCAGCGTGTCGGTCGGCCCATGCCAGTGCAAGCCCATCCAGCAGCCAAATCCAATCGCGAACGGCAGTAGCGCGATCCCCACCCTTGCGAATTCAGCCAGTTCCCTGGCAGCCGGTCGCCACGTACGCAAAGGCAGGCAGCATAGCGACCAGACCGCCATCGCCAAGTAGACGCCGTAAGGCAGCGAAAGCGTCAGCACCGCGAGCACCGCAGCCAGCGGCAGGCTCAGCGGGAATCCGAGCAACAAAATATTGGCGAGCGTCGCGCGATGCGCGCCAAGAAGCAGCCGGGCCAGCCCAGAACCAGCTACCCACTGCACGACAAGGATCGCGCATCCCAATAATGCATGCAGCAGCGTAGCGGCCGCAATCGCGACATCTTTAGGGGCTCCGGCATCTTCGTTGACGCGACCGAACGCACCGGTGGCAATCAGCGCCGCTAGCACCAGTGCCGCAAGTATTACCGTGTTGACCAATATCCGGCGGAGGCGCGGATCGGAAATCAGCCGCCGTCTCGCTGCAATCAGTACCAAAAGATCAAACAGGGCAACTGCAGGAAAGATCAGCGGGTGAACCGACGCCCTGACGGAAATCGAATAACTCCGTTCGTTGCTGCGCGGATCGGTGGAATCGGACGCTGAAAACCACAGCCGCCCCCGCCAATGAGAATAGCGGCCTCTGCCTTTCTCGCGAATGTCGACGTGGTCGGAGTGGGCGAGCCCGGGCTCGAGCAACCGCCCGTTCTCGCGGAGTTGCAGGTTCGATTTGCGATCACCTACACCGTCAGCAACAATTACGTATCCAATCGGCGCCCGCAGTGGAATCGGCGTGATGTAAGCAAACCCGCTGTCAGCTGACATCTCCGCAGGTAACAGTTTGGCTTCCAGCCGCGGCGGAACGAGGTAGGCAAGCGTGAACGCGAGTGTTAATGTGCCTGCGACAACCGTCATCCAAGCGATGACAGTATCCCTAAGCGTCCAGCCGCCGCCAAAATTACGCACCAGCGCGATCATTCCGCCTGATCCGGCTGCGGGTCTTGCGGGCCGGACAGGTCCAGCGAATACCAATCAAACATCGCCGCCCACGCGCCCTGGCCTTCCCTGTTCCTGATCCGACCGGAATTGAAATAGAAACCGTCATCTGGAGATGCCGGAGTCGAGGTTGCGCTTTGCTGCATAGCATTCGCCAAGTAATGCTGAAAGTTCGGATCCCGCACTCCCCACCTGTGGCCTTCCCCTTGCTCCACGGGAACTCTTCGAATTCTCCCGAACAATCTATAAACAGAAAAGCCTAGGTCGCCGGTTTTGCGAGCTATACATGAGCCCGGGAAGCGCCGAAAGCGAAATGGTCCGACATCCGTCCGCGATGATCTTGCGGCTTTCGCTCCTTCTATACGGAGCTGACCGGCGTGACCTCCGTTAGATATACCGTTACTGATATTCACGCCCATCGGAGTTCTCTCAATGCCCTCTCCCCGTGCCTCGCAAGCCCTGTCCCGCTTCACCGTGCTCGATCTCACCCGTGTCCGCTCCGGGCCGACCTGCGTCCGGCAGCTCGCGGACTGGGGCGCCAATGTCATCAAGATCGATGCACTCCTGGAGGACGCTGCCGGCGAGCAGCCGGGGGGTCCGCGCGATGGTTCCGACTTCCAGAACCTGCACCGCAACAAGCGGGCCATGACGCTGAACCTGAAAGACGCCAGAGGCCTCGAGGTGTTCAAGCGGCTGGCCGCGAAGGCCGACGTGATCGTCGAGAATTTCCGGCCTGACGTGAAGGCAAAACTCGGTATCGATTACGAGAGCATGCGCAAGATCAACCCGCGCCTTGTCTATGGCAGCATCTCCGGCTTCGGACAGGACGGCCCCTATCACAAGCGTCCCGGCTTCGATCAGATCGCCCAGGGAATGGGCGGACTGATGTCGATCACCGGCGCGCCGGGCCAGGGTCCGATGCGGGTCGGCATTCCCGTGGCGGACCTTACCGCCGGACTGTTCTGCGCCACCGGCATCCTGACCGCGCTGCTGGAGCGCGAGGTGTCGGGCGAGGGCCAGTGGGTTCAAACCTCGCTGCTACAGGCGCAGATCTTCATGCTGGATTTCCAGGCGGCGCGCTGGCTGATGGAAAAGGACGTCGCCAAACAGGCCGGCAATAACCATCCGACCAGCATTCCCACCGGGGTGTTCAAGACCTCGGACGGCTACATCAATATCGCCACCACGGGGGGGCGGATCTGGGAGCGTTTCGCGCAGGCAATCGGCGCATCCGAGTTTCTCACCCATCCGGACTACGCCACCGCGCCGGCGCGCTCGAAGAACCGCGACGCCCTCAACGCCGCGATTGACTCCCTCACCGAAAAGAAATCCACCGACACCTGGGTCAGCGAGCTGAACGCCGCCGGGGTGCCCTGCGGCCCGATCTATTCGATCGACCAGATGTTCGAGGACGACCAGGTCAAGCACCTCGGCATCGCCCAGGACGTACCCAACGCCGAGAACCGTCACCTCCGCCTGGTCGGCCAGCCGGTCACGCTGTCGCGCACCCCGAGCAGGATGGCGGCGCGGCCGCCGGAATTCGGCGAGCAGACCGACGAGGTGCTAGCCGAGTTCGGTTTCGGCGAGCGAGAGATCGCGGAATTGCGCCAAGGCAAGGTGGTGTAGGAAGCGATTGCGGAACCGGACTGGCGTGGAATTCCCGATGGTTTGCCGGAGCTACTTTCCCTTCCACTCCGGCGTGCGCTTGTTGAGGAAAGCGTCCATGCCCTCGCGGAAATCCTCGCTCATATAGGCGCGCAGGATCAGGTCACGGCCCTCCTCGCGCGACAAGGTGCGGCGGAGGCGGAGCACGGCTTCCTTGGCGGTCTCCATCGTGATCGGGGCGTGGCCGGCGATCAATTTGGCCGTTTCGGCGGCGCGGCGCTGCAGCGTCGCAACGTCAGGCACCACTTCGTTGAGCAGACCGAGTGCCAGCGCCTCCGGCGCCTCGATCAGCCGCGCCGTAAAGATCAGGTCCTTGGTCCGCGCCGGCCCGACTAGCGCAACCACCCGGCTGATATTGG
>LNFM01001926.1_pt1 | contig 45283 bp, 39 predicted proteins | sample 596031 | NCBI WGS metagenome assembly LNFM01 (sample SAMN04254537, study PRJNA301005) | activated carbon metagenome | isolation source: dual media filters at the Ann Arbor, Michigan drinking water treatment plant | place: USA: Ann Arbor
CCCAGGACGGCACCAAGCGCCAGAGCGTCGAGGTGATCGCCAACGACATCTTCTTCCTCGACAGCCGGGGCGAGGGTGGCGAGGGCGGTGGCGGTGGCGGTGGTGGCGCCTCGCAGGGCGGCGGGTGGAGCAACCGCGCCCCCGCGGGCGGCGGCGACCTCCCGGTCGACCGCAGCGACATGCAGCCGGCCAAGCCCCCGGCCGACGACGACGACATCCCCTTCTAAGGCAGACGAGGCGAAGACATGCAGGCGATCCTTCTGACTGAGGTCGACGGACTCGGCGAGGCCGGGGCCGTCGTGAGCGTGGCGCGCGGCTACATGCGCAACTACCTGCTGCCGCGCGGCATGGCCGAGGTCGCGACCCCCGCCAAGATCGCCGAGGTGCAGCGCCGCGAGGAGCAGCGGCGGGTGGCCGAGGTGCGGGCGGAGGAGCAGTCGAAGGAGCTCGCCGACCTGCTCAGCCGCACGATCCTCACCCTGAAGGCCAAGGCCGGCGACGACGGCCGGCTGTTCGGTTCGATCACCTCCGCCGACGTCGCCACCGCCATCGAGGAGGCGCGCGGCGTGCGCGTCGACCGCCGTCACATCACGGTGGACCCGCCCATCCGCGCGCTCGGCACGTACTCGGTGCCGATCGAGCTCGCACCCGGGCTGACGACCGAGGTGAAGACCATCGTCAGCCCCCTGATCGACTAGGTCCGAATCTGAGCTCCACCCGCCCCACGGGGCCGAGGACACCGACCGTGTCGGAGGGCGTCGCACCGCCCCAGAACGCCGAGGCCGAGGCGATGCTGCTGGCCAGCCTGATGGAGGCCGGCTCGTTCGTCGCCGAGGCCCAGGGCATGGTCGACGAGGACGACTTCTACCGCGAGGGCCATCGCGCGGTGTACCGGGCGATCGTGGACCTCTTCACGGTCGGCGAGCCCGTCGAGCCGATCACCGTGCTCGAGCAGCTCACCAAGAACGGCGAGCTCGACGCGGCCGGCGGCCGCGGCGCGGTGCTCGACCTGATGGAGACGCCCTTCATCGCGGCGAGCTACAAGACCTACGCCGAGATGGTGCGCGACGCCGCCACCCAGCGGCGCCTGCTGCAGGTGGGCCAGCAGATCGAGAAGATGGTCGTGCAGCGCGAGGGCGAGACCACCGTGATGCTGCAGGACGCCGAGACCCTGGTCTACGGCCTCTCGCAGAAGGGCGTCCGCGGCGACTTCACCCGCGCCCACGAACTGGTGATCAAGGGCATCGAGCGCCTCACGGCCGCCGAGGAGAGCGGCGGCGGGGTGGTCGGCATCGCCACCGGCTTCATCGACCTCGACCGGGTCGTGGGCGGCCTGCAGGCGGGCAACATGATCGTCGTCGCCGCCCGGCCGTCGATGGGCAAGACCGCCCTGGCGCTCGGCATCGCCGAGCACGCCGCCTTGGTGCAGAACCTCTCGGTCGCGGTGTTCAGCCTGGAGATGAGCGGCGACGAGCTGATCCAGCGTCTCCTGTCGTCGACCGCCGTCGTGGACGCAGGCCGGATCCGCGCCGGGCGGTTGGCGCCCGAGGACTGGTCGCGCATCGGCCGGGCCGCCGACCGCCTGTCGGCCGCGCGCCTCTACATCGACGACTCCGAGGGCGTCACCGTCGGCGAGATGCGCACCAAGACGCGCCGCCTCAAGAGCCGCGACGGCCTCGACCTGCTGGTGGTCGACTACATCCAGCTGATGGAGGGCAACCGCGGCCGTAAGGACGAGAACCGCGTCCAGGAGATCTCGAGCATCTCGCGGAACCTGAAGATGCTCGCGCGCGACCTCGAGGTGCCGATCATCTGCGTCTCGCAGCTCAACCGCTCACCCGACGCCCGCACCGACAAGCGGCCGATGCTCTCCGACCTACGCGAGTCGGGCGCCATCGAGCAGGACGCCGACCTCGTCCTCATGATCTACCGCGACGACTACTACAACCCGGACAACTCGGATGAGAAGGGCGTCGCCGAGGTCCTCGTCGCCAAGAACCGGCACGGGCCCACCGACCGGGTGAAGCTCACGTTCCGCGGCTCCTATGCCAAGTTCGACAACCTCGCACGAGAGGGCTCGTAGAAACAGTGCCGGCGACAGTGGTGATCGGCGCCCAATGGGGCGATGAGGGCAAGGGCAAGGTGGTCGACCTCCTGGCCGAGCGCAGCGACGTCGTCGCCCGCTACCAGGGCGGCAACAACGCGGGTCACACCATCGTCGCGGGCGACGAGGTCTACAAGCTGAACCTCGTGCCCTCGGGGATCCTCTACCCCGGCACGCTCTGCATCATCGGCAACGGAACCGTCGTCGACCCGCGCCACCTCTGCAAGGAGATGGCCGGCCTCGAGGAGCGCGGGGTGTCGCTCGACACGCTGCGCGTGAGCGGCAACGCGCACCTGATCATGCCGTACCACGTGATGCTCGACGGAGCGGCCGAGATGCGCCTCGGCAAGTTCTCGATCGGCACGACCCGGCGGGGCATCGGCCCCTGCTACGAGGACAAGGCGGCGCGGGTCGGCATCCGCGTGCAGGACCTGCTCGACCCGAAGATCCTGGTGCGCAAGCTCACCATCGCCCTCGAGGCCAAGAACGAGATCCTGGAGAAGCTCTACGAGCTGCCCCGGCTCGATCCGGAGGAGGTCGCCACCGAGCTGCTCGCCAACGCCGAGCGCCTGCGGCCCTTCATCGCCGACACCTCGCTGCTGATCGACCAGGCGCTGCGCGACGGCAAGACGGTGCTCTTCGAGGGCGCCCAGGGCACGATGCTCGACATCGACCACGGCACGTATCCCTTCGTGACCTCGTCGAACCCGATCGCGGGCGCCGCCTGCACCGGCACCGGCATCGGCCCGACCCGCATCGACCGGGTGCTCGGCGTCACCAAGGCGTACGTGACCCGCGTCGGCGAGGGGCCCTTCCCCAGCGAGCTCGACGACGCCGACGGGCAGCGGATGCTCGAGCGCGGCAACGAGTTCGGCACCACCACGGGCCGCCAGCGCCGCTGCGGCTGGCTCGACCTGGTGGCCCTGCGCTACGCCGCACGCCTCTCCGGGATGACCCAGCTCGCCCTCACCAAGCTCGACGTGCTCTCGGGCTTCGAGCGGGTGAAGCTCTGCGTCGCCTACCGCGACCGCGAGGGCAACCGCCTCACCGACTTCCCCTATCACCAGACGGTCTTCCACGGCTGCACGCCGGAGTTCGAGGAGATGCCCGGCTGGGACGAGGACCTCACCGGTGCGCGCACGCTCGAGGACCTGCCACTGAAGGCACGCGAGTACGTGGACGCCATCGCCGCCGCGGTGGAGGTGCCGATCACGCTGATCGGCACCGGCCAGGGGCGCCACCAGGTGATCGACCAGGTGGAGATCTAGGGCCCGCCCCCGGCCGGGGGCGGGTCGAGAGAACGGTCAAGTCCACCCCGCTCGGGGTCGATGGCCCGTGGGAGGGGTCGGAGACCTCCTCGGTCCCCGATCAAGGACGACTCGGATGAGGCTCGCCTCCCACCTCGCGCTGGCCGCCGTCGCGCTGCTCGGCGGTGCCGCACCCCACGCGCTCGGCGCGCTGCCTCAGCAGTCGGGTGTCGTCGACCTGCTGACCGAGGCGAACCTGCGGATCGACGGAGCAGGGGCGGACGACTCGGCGGGCTACCCGGTCGCCGGCGCCGGCGACGTCAATGGTGACGGGATCGACGACGTGCTCGTGGCATCGTTCGGCGCCGACAACAACGGCCGGCCGGATTCGGGTTCCGCCCACGTCCTCTTCGGCTCGACCAGCGCGACGACCATTGACCTGGCGAGCCCCGGCTCCCGCGGCTTCCGGATCGACGGGGCGGGTTCCGACGACCAGGCGGGTGTCTCTGCCCGCGCGGCCGGCGACGTCAACGGCGACGGTCTCGACGACGTGATCGTGGGGGCGTACTTCGCCGACCACAACGGCCGCGCGGACTCCGGATCGGCCTACGTCGTGTTCGGCAGCGCGAGCACCGCCACCGTCGACCTGGCGAGCCTGGGCTCGCGCGGCTTCCGCATCGACGGCCCGGCACCCGGCGACTGGACGGGGCGCCAGGTCGATGCCGCCGGCGACGTCGACGGCGACGGACGCGGGGACCTGATCGTCGGAGCGCTCAACGCCGACGGCAACGGGCGCGCGAACTCCGGCTCCGCCTACGTCGTCCTCGGCACGCCGAGCCCTACGGCGGTCGACCTGGCGAATCTCGGGTCGCGGGGGTTCCGCATCGATGGAGAGGCGGCGGGAGACCAGGCGGGTGTCCGCGTCGCCGGAGCCGGCGACGTCGACGGCGATGGGCTCGACGACGTCATCGTGGGGGCCTATCTGGCCGACCGCAACGGTCGCGCGGACTCGGGCTCGGCCTACGTCGTCCTCGGCACCCCGAGCCCCACGGCGGTCGATCTGGCGAGCCTCGGATCGCGGGGCTTCCGCATCGACGGCGCCGCGGCCGGGGACTGGGCGGCGTTCTCCGTCTCCGCTGCCGGCGACGTCGATGGCGACGGGAACGACGATGTCATCGTCGGCGCGTTGGTCGCAGACCACAACGGCCGCTCGGACTCGGGCTCGGCCTACGTCGTGTTCGGCGCGCCGAGCCCGACCTCGGTCGACCTGGCGAGCCTCGGATCGCGGGGCTTCCAGATCGGCGGCGGCGCGGCGGGCGACTACGCGGGCATCTCGGCCGGGGGAGCCGGGGACGTGAACGGCGACGGACGCGACGATGTGATCGTCGGAGCGATGGCCGCCAACGGCGGCGGTCGCCCGGGCTCGGGCGCGGCCTACGTCGTCTTCGGCACGCCGAGCCCCTCGGCGGTCGATCTGGCGAGCCTGGGGTCAGCGGGTCTGCGGATCCGCGGCGCGGCAGCGAGCGACAACGCGGGCATCTCGGTCGCGGCCGCCGGCGATGTGAACGACGACGGCCGCCCCGATGTGATCGTCGGCGCCCGGCTCGCCGACGAGAACGGCCGCGCGAACTCGGGTTCGGCCTACGTCCTCTACGGCTTCGGCGAGCCGGCGCTGAGCTACGGGACCCTCGCGGGCACCGTCGGCCAGGCGATCGCGCCGCACCTCCCGACCGGCGTCGCCCGGACCGGCACGCCGAGCTACTCGGTGAGCCCGGCGCTCCCGGCGGGCCTCGTACTCGACCCCTTCACCGGGACGATCTCGGGAACCCCGTCCGTGGCTGTCGGGGCGACGAGCCATACCGTGACGATGACCGACCTGGCCGGCTCGGCCGATTCGTCCTTCTCCGTGAGCGTCTCCGGGGCGACGGATCCGGATCCGCCCGCGGCCCCTGCGCCGTCGCCTCCCGCCGCCTCACCGGCGCCGGCGGACACGATCTCTCCGGGGCTCTCGGTACGGGTGCCCGCGAGGGCGCGCGCCGGCCGGACGCTGCCGGTGAGCGTGCGCTGCGACGAGGATTGCAGCCTGGTGGCCTCCACGGGTACCGGGGCGCGCGCGAAGACGCTGCGCTCGGTCCGGCTGCGGGGTGGCCGGTGGACCACCGTCCTCGTCAGGATGCCGGCGCGCGGGATCGCGCGTGGTCCGCTCACGGTCCGCTTCGCCGCGCGCGATGCGGCCGGCAACCGCACCGTGCTCAGCCGCAGGGTGCGCCTGGGCTGACCGGCCGGCTCAGCCGGGAACGGCCTCCGGAACGACCTCGGCGACGCCCGGGACGGGTGCGGGTGCGGGATCGGCGGGCGCCTCCGGGGCCTCGGGCACGGGGACCGGCGCGGGCTCCACGGGTGCGGGAGGCGCAGGCGGCGGCGGCGCGGGCGGCGGCGGCTTCGGCTCGCTCGGCGGGGGCGCCGGGGTCGGCGCCGGCGCGGACGACGTGGCGATCGGCTCCGGGGCGGGGCCGACACCCGGACGGGGAGCCGCGGAGATCTGGGCGGTCGCCTCGACGGTGCGGATCTCGGAAGCCACCGGCTGCGCGACGTCCTCGCGCACCACCGGCTGCGGGGACGCCTCGCCGGGGATGCGGTCGATGATCACGTCGGGCAGGTTGGGGGTGACCCGGCGGCAGAACCTGACGATGGGCTGGCCGTCCCGGCCGATCGAGATCGCGACGGGCACGTAGCCGGTCGGGCAGGTCCCGTCTGCGGCAGGGGGCGGGTCGATCTCGACGGGGTCGATCGGCGGGGGCGGATCGATCGGGGGCGGATCGATCGGCGGATCGACCGGGGGCGGATCGACCGGGGGCGGATCGACCGGGGGCGGATCGATCGGCGGCGGATCGACCGGGGGCGGATCGACCGGGGGGACGTCGACCGGCGGCACGTCGATCGGGGGCACGTCGACCGGCGGGACGTCGACGGGGGGCACGTCGACCGGCGGGACGTCGACGGGGGGCACGTCGATCGGCGGGAGGTCCACCGGCGGGTCCTCGTCCGGGGGCTCCTCGGCCGACTCCTGCTCACCGGGCGCCGGGACCGGAGGGGCGGGCGTCACGGGCGGAGCCGGTGCGCCGACCGCGGCGACCGGCGGCGCGACCGGGGCGGGGCCGGCGGGCGGTGCGGGGTCGGCGGGCGGGACCGCGGGAGCGGGGTCCGGGTCGGGGTCCGGATCGGCGGGGCGCTTGGCCGGGGGATCGGGATCGGGATCGGCCGCCGGGGCCGGGTCGGCCGCGGCCGTGTCGTCGCCGGCCGGGTCGGCGGGCGCGACGAAGGAGATCGCCGTGGGCGTGAAGGAGTTCTCGGTCGTCGAGATCGGCTCGGGCGTCGCCCCGACCCCGGGTGCGGGGCCCGGAGCGGCGGCGGTCGCCCCCGGCTGGACCGAACCGGCGGTGCCGGCGGGGGGCGCGTCGGCCTCCTGGCCCGACGCGTCGGCCGAGGGCTCGGACGGGGACGAGGCGAGCGGGCCGACACCGGCCACGGTCGCGGCGACGGTGGCGACGACGCCCACCGCGAGGGCTCCGGCGGCGGCCAGGCCGCCGACCGCGGCCATGCCGAGGCCAGCGGCGGCTCCGGCGCCGACCGCGCCTCCCGCGGCTCCGGCGCCGGCTCCGGCGCCTGCGCCACCCGCTCCGCCGCCGCCCTGAGCGCCGCCCGAGCCGACGCCGGCGCCCGCGCCGAGCACGCCGGCCGTGGCGGTCGCGGCCGTGCCGCCGCCGAGGACCCCCTCGAGGATCTTCGCCGCGGCGAGTGCCGGGAGCACCGGGAAGAACACGCCGAAGCGGCGGCGGCGCTCCTCCTGGGCCTCGGCGAAGGCCGCGCAGCCCTCGCACCCGCGCAGGTGCGCCTTCATGGTGCGCGCGCGCAGCGTGCGCCGGTCGCCTTCGGCGATCCGGCTGCGGACGTCGCGGCAGGCGAGCTCGCGGCCGAGCCCGAAGGCGGCGAGGGAGGTGCGCGCCTCGTGCAGCAGGTGGCGCGCGTCGGCGGCGGAGGTGCCGAGCGCCTCGCCGACGGCGGCGTGCGACAGGCCGCTCATCTCGTGCAGCACCAGGGCCGAGCGCTGGCGCAGCGGCAGGGAGGCGATGTCGGCGCGCAGCTCGCGGATCTGCTCGCGCACCTCGGCCCGCTCGTGGACCGAGCCGGCCACCGGGTCGTCGCGCTCGGTCAGCTCCTCCACCTGGGGCCGCGCGCGCATCAGGTCGATGCACTCGTTGTGGGCGATCCGGAAGAGCCACGGCCGGACGGCGATGCGCGGGCGCGGCCCCGACGAGAGCGCCCGGTAGGCCGCGACCATGGTGAGCTGGAAGGCCTCCTCGGCATCCTGCGCGTGGCGCACGAGCGCCGAGCAGTAGCGGAAGATCTCCGCGCGGTGGCGCTCGTAGAGCACCTCGAAGGCGCGCTCGTCGCCGCCCGAGACGAGCTCGGCGAGGGCCGTGTCGCCCAGGAACGCGATCGATCCGAGCCCGGGCCGGAGGTCCGGGGTACGCGTGCCGGCGGGGACCGAAGTGGTCAACTCTCGGACCTCCAGGAGGGAGACGGGGTCCGCTTATATCCCACCGGCGAAACCCGGCGCGTCCGCATCTACGCCAGAAGCTTTGAAAAGCTCCTGGTGCCGATCACGTCTCGACCCAGAACCCCTCGGACGGCCGTACGAACGGCCTGGGCATGAGCTTCCCGGCCCGCCCGTCCGGTCAGGCGGCCGAGATCAGGCGGAGCCGGCCGTAGACCCGCTCGGGAACCGGCGGACGGTCCTCCATCACGGTCCGCAGGGCCGCGACCGCCCAGGGGGCGAACTGCCGTCCCGACTCACGATCGCATTCTTCGAGCGCCCGCGCCCTGGTGAGGGGCGGCCGCGACCAGGAGCGGCTCGTCATCGCGTCCCAGGCGTCGGCGAGCGAGAGGATCGATGCGCCCTCCGGGATCTCCTCGCCGGCCAGCCGGTCCGGGTATCCCAGGCCGTCCCAGCGCTCGTGATGGTGGCGGATCCAGGTGACCTGGCGGCGCGTGAACACCGTGGATGCGATCTCTCCGCCGAGGACCGCGTGCGTCTTGACGATCTCGTACTCATCGGCGGTCAGCTCGCCCGGGGTCAGCAGGATCGACTCGGGGACGCAGACCTTCCCGATGTCGTGGACGCCGCCGGCCTCGCGCATGCACTCCACCGAGCGGCGGCTCCAGCCGAGGCTGCGCGCGATCTCGGCGGCCATCTCGGCGACCCGGTCGGAGTGGCCCGCGGTCGACGGGTGACGATCGTCGATCGAGCGGGCGACCCGGCGCATCGTGACCGCGCCCTGCCACCGGGAGAGGTCCCGGGCCGGGTCGGCGGAGGTGGTTGAGGGGAACCAGTCGATCATCTCGACGGGTAAGACCCCGCCGGGCACCCGAACGTCGGATCTACTTCGAAAGAATTTCCGGGGAGGGCTCCGGCGGCCGGCGCTGCGGGTCCCGATCGCGCCTGCGCAGGCGATCCAGCCTCAGGGCGAGATCGACTGCGGCGGGCGTGACAGAGGGATCCGCGCGCTCCGCGGTGTGCCAGGCGTCGGCGCTCAGGGCGTCGAGCAGCGCGGCGGTGCCGGGGGTGCCGGCAAGGCGGTCGGCCTCGGCCGACAGCTCCGCCAGATGGCGCGCGGCGCGGTCGGCGTCCCACTCGGGCGCCCGCGTGCGGCGCCGGCGCGTGATCAGCCACCACACCAGGCCGAGCAGCGGCAGCTTGAGCAGCACCAGCGAGAGCACCACCCACAGCGTCTGCAGCCCGGGGCGGTCGGCGAACTCGGGCGTCACGAGCAGGAGGAGGCTGCCGAACACCGCGAGCGCCACGGCGACCGAGACGGCCACCGCCCGGGCCGCCGCGCCCGGAGCGCGCGATGCGCCTCCTCTCACGCGGGCGGACCGCCCCCGCGACGGCGCGTGCCCGCCGGGACCGCGAGCTCGGTGAGCAGCGCCTGCGTCGCCTCGAGGGACGAGGTCAGGATCTGGCGCGCGACCTCGAGCAGCTGGAACGTGCGTGGATCGCGGACCCGGTAGAACACGCTGGTCCCCTCCTTGCGGCTCTCGAGGACGCCGAGGCGGCGGAGGACGCCGAGGTGCTGGGACGTGCCGCTGGAATCGAGATGGAGCTCGGTCTGGAGCTCGCCGACGCTGCGCTCCCCGTCGCGCAGCAGCTCGAGTATGCGCACGCGCGCCGGGTGGCCGAGCACGCGGAAGAACTCCGCCTTGACCGCGTAGATCGGCTGCTGCTGGGCGGCGGCGGGCGGCCGGGACGCCTGGTCGTCGTCGGTCATGGATCCCCTCTCCGGAACCGGGTGCGGTGCGGGGTCAGTGTGGCGAATGGGCCTGTGGCAGCTAACCTTAGAAGATTCTAAGACAACGAGGGAAGCAGACGTATGAGCCGAGGGGCGGGGTGAGCGGGTCCTGAGCGCCCTCGCGATCCTCCTCGTCTCGGGCGTCGGCGCGCTCGCGTCCGGCGCCCTGCTCGCGCTGGTGCCCCGCGTCCCTGTGGCGCGCTGCATGCGGCTCCAGGCAGCCGGCCTGGCCGCGACCGGAATGGCGGGCGGGATCTGCCTGCTGGACGGCCGCTCGGTGGGGTCGGGCTTCTCCAGCGAGCTCCAGCCCGCCGTCGGCGTCGACCCGCTCTCGGGGCTGATGCTGATGATGATCGCCCTCGTGGCCGCTCCGGCGGCGGCGTACGCCGCGGTCTACCTGACCGCGGCCGCGAACCCCCGCGCGCTGGCCCTGCTGACCGGGCTCTTCCCCCTGGCGCTGATCGGCGTCGTCACGGCCCGCGACGCCACGCTGATCCTCGGCTCATGGGAGCTGATGACGCTCGTGCCCGCCGCCGCGGTCCTGATCGCGGACGACGCCCACGGGGCGGGGAACGAGCGCCGAGCCGTGTTCGAGTACCTGGCGATCACGCACATCGGCGGCGCGGGGGTCTGGGTGGCGGTGCTGGTGCTCGCCGAGCACGGCGCCCTCGGGGACCCCGCCGGGCTGGCGTCGGCGGGCGCCGGCGTGCAGGCGCTCGTCGCCGTCGCGGGGCTGATCGGCTTCGGCACGAAGGCCGGGCTGGTGCCGCTGCACTCGTGGCTGCCGCGCGTCCACCCGCTGGCCCCGAGCAACATCTCGGCCGTCATGTCGGGCGTGATGGTGAAGGTGGCGCTCTACGGCATGGTGCGCCTGCTGACCGAGTGGCTCGGCGGGCCCGCGGCCTGGGTCGGCTACGCGGTGCTCGCCCTCGGCGCCGTCTCGGCCCTGTCGGGCATCGTCCAGGCCCTCTTCCAGCGCGACCTCAAGCGCCTGCTCGCCTTCTCGACGATCGAGAACGTGGGCATCGTCACCCTCGCCCTCGGCGCCTCCGTGATCCTGGCCGACCGGGGCGAGGCCGCGTGGGCCGCCCTCGCGCTGGCCGCGGCGCTGTTGCACGCCCTCAACCACGCCGTCGTCAAGGCCCTCCTGTTCCTCGGCGCCGGCTCGCTCGAGCGGGCGGGCGCGGGCCGCGACCTCGACCGCATGGGCGGGCTGCTGCGGCGGATGCCGTGGACCGGCGCGGCCGTGCTCACCGGCTGCCTGGCCATCGCCGGCCTGCCGGTGCTCGGCGGGTTCGCCTCCGAGTGGGCGACCCTGCAGGCGCTGCTCGGCCTGGGTCGCCAGGACGCGGTCGGCGTGGCGCTCGCGGGGGGCCTCGCGGCCGCCGCGCTCGCGCTCACGGTGGGCTTGGGGGCCGTCTGCTTCGTGAAGGTGATCGGGTTGTCGCTGCTCGGCGCACCGCGCGTGCCGGAGGCCGCCCGGGCCGTCGAGACGCCGCGCGCCATGTGGGCCCCGCTCGCGGCGCTCGCCGCCGCGTGCCTGGCGCTCGGACTGGCTCCCGGCCTGCTGCTGCCGGCCCTCGCCGACCTCTCGCCGGGCGGCGGCGGCCTGCCGCGCGGGGCGGGGATCGACGTCGCCGGCACGTCCCTGCCCACGCTCGGCCTCGCCCTCTTCCTGGCTGTGGCGACCGCGGCCCTCCTGACGCTGGGCGGACGGCGCGCCGCGGCCCCGGCGCCGGTCTGGGCGTGCGGTCAGGCGGTCGAGCCCCCGCTCGCGTGGACGTCGGCCGCCTTCACGAAGCCGATCCTGCTCTCGATGTGGGGGCTGCTGCGCCCCGAGCGCGAGGTGGAGGTGCTCTCGCGGGGCGGCGTGCCCGACGAGGTGCGCCACCGCGGCGCCGTCCCCCACCTCATCGACAGCGCGCTCTACGCGCCGGTGCTGCGCATCGCGCTGGCCGGCGCCGGCGCCGCCCGGCGACTCCAGTCGGGCAGCCTGCGCCTCTACGCGGGCTACCTCGTCGGCCTCGTCGTGCTGCTGCTGGTGCTCGCCCGCACCGGGGTGCTCGGGTGACCGGCCGCGAGGCGGCGACCCTCGGCGTCCAGCTGGCCGGGCTGGCCCTCGCCCCGCTCCTGGCCGGGGGCGTGCAGTCGGTGAAGGCACGGCTCCAGGGCCGCGTGGGGTCGGGGCCGCTCCAGCCCTACCGCGAGCTGCGGCGTCTCTGGGGGCGCAGCGCCGTCGAACCGATCGGAGCGGGTCCGGTCTACCGGGCGGCGCCCGCCGTCGTGGGCGCGGCCCTGGCGCTCTGCGTGCTCGTGGTGCCCGTCGCGACCGTCGGGGCGGGCTGGCCGGCGGGACACGACCTGCTGGTGGTGATCGGGCTGCTGGCGCTGGCGCGCGTCGCGATGGCGCTCTCGGCCTGGGACACCGGGGGTGGCTTCGGGATGATGGGCGCGTCGCGCGATCTCAGCTTCGCCGCCGTGGGCGAGGCGTTGCTCGTGGCCGTCGCGCTGGTGGCCTCGATCCCGGCCGGCACCACCGACCTGCGGGCGATGTGGGCGGCGAGCTCGGGGCCCGAGGTCTGGGCCGAGCCCCGCCACTGGTGCGGCGCGCTCGCGATGGGCCTGGTGGTGGTGCTGGAGACCGGCCGCCAGCCGATCGACAACCCCGACACCCATCTCGAGCTGACGATGATCCACGAGGGGCCGCTGCTGGAGTACGCGGGGCGCGACCTGGCCGTGCTCCAGTGGGCCGCCGCCGCGCGCCACTGGGTGGTGCTCGTGCTCGCCGCGGGGCTCTTCCTGCCCCACCCCTCCGAGATCGCCGGCGGTCTCGCCGCGCTCGCCCTCGGAGTCATCGCGCTGGTGGTGGCCCTCGGCGTCGCCGAGACCTGGCACGCCAAGATGCGCCTGCTGCGGGTGCCGCCGATCCTCCTGGCCGGAACCGCTCTCGCGCTGCTCGGCGTGGTGAGCTGGGCCGCGGGGGGCGGGGCATGAGCACCGCCCTGCTGTGGCTGCTCGTGGCCTCCGGCTTCGGCGCGGTGGCCGCGCGCCGGCCGGCGGTGGCGGCCGCGCTGGTGACCTCGCAGACGCTGCTGCTCGGCGCCGGGGCCCTCGCGATGACCCCGGGACGCTCGGGCGAGTTCGCCGTGGCGGCCACCCTGCTGATGCTGAAGGCCGTGCTCGTCACCACGATCGTGGCGCTCGCGATACGGCGCGGCCGCGAGTCGCGGCCCCACGCCGACGAGTCGGGGCTCCTCGTCCGCCTCGGCGCGGCCGTCGCCCTGGTGCTGGTGCTGGTGGCGCTGGTGCCCGAGTACGGCCTGGAGAGCATCGCGGCCGAAAGGGCGGCGACGGCCCTGATCGCGACCGCCCTGGCGCTGGTCCTCGTCCGCCGGCCGATCCTCTTCGCGGTGCTCGCCTTCCTGGTCGCCGAGAACGGGATCGCCGTGGCCGCGGTGTCGGTCAGCGGCGCGCTCCCCCTGATCGTCGAGGCCGGCATCGCGTTCGACCTCGTGCTGCTGATCGGCGTGGCGGCGATCTTCCACCGCCGCATCCTGGCCGCGTTCGGCACCACCGACTCCTCGGTCATGCAGGGGGGCGCGCGTGGATGACCTGATCGCCGTGCTCGTGCTCGTCGCGCCGCTGGCGCCCGTGGTCGTCGCGCTCGCCGTCCTCGCCGGCACGGACGCGACCACGGCCGACCGCATCGGCCGCTGGGGCTCCGCCGCGGCGGCCGTGCCCGCCCTGGTCCTCGGTGCGCTCGCTCTGGTGCGGGCGGGCGACCCGCCGCTCACCGGCTCGTGGTGGCTGGTCGACGCCCCGGGCGCGTTCTTCCTGCTCACCGTATCCGTCGTGGGCGCCGCCTCGGCCGCCGTGTCGCCGGCCTGGCTGCGCACCAATCCCAGCTCGCGCGCCGGGGCCCTGGGGTCGCGGCGCGTCTACTGGGTGGCCTTCCTGCTCTTCTGGGCGACGCTGGTCGCGGTGCCGCTGGCCCGCAACCTCGGCGTCGCCTGGATCCTCATCGAGGCCACGACCGCCGCATCGGCGCTGCTGGTGGCCTTCAGCGGCAAGCGCAGTGCGCTGGAGGCCGGCTGGAAGTACCTCGTGCTGACGAGCCTGGGGCTCACGGTCGCGCTGTTCGGGATCGTGATGCTCTACGTCACCGCGGCGACCGGCGAGGCCTCGCTGGCGATCCTCGACTGGGACGCGCTGGGCGCCCGCGCGGGCGCCCTCGACCACGATCCGGCCCTCGCGGCCTTCGTCCTGATCGTCGCCGGCCTGGCGACCAAGGCGGGCTGGGCGCCGGTGCACAACTGGCTGCCGGACGCCCACAGCGAGGCCCCGCCGCCGGTGAGCGCCCTGCTGTCGGCGGCCCTCCTGCCCGCCGTCGCCCTGATCGCGTGGCGCCTGTCGCTCGCGCTCGTGCCGGCCGTCGGCGAGGACGCGGTGCGGATGCTGTTCGGCGGATTCGGCCTGGTGTCGCTGGCCGTGGCCGTCCCCTTCCTGTGGAGGCCGCTGCCCTGGAAGCGGCTGCTGGCCTACTCGAGCCTCGAGCACATGGGCGTGATCGCCCTGGCGATCGCCTTCCAGCACCCGCTGGCGACGGCGGGCCTGCTGCTGCACGTGCTCGGCCACGGCCTCGCCAAGTCGCTCGGCTTCTACGCCACGGTGCCCCTGCTGCGCTACCAGCCCTCGGCCGCGCGCCGGCCCCCCCGCGGCCTGGCCTCGCTCGACCGCGGTCTCGCCGGAGCGGTCGGGGTGAGCCTGGGCACGCTCTCGGGCCTGCCGCCCTCCCCTCTCTTCCTCAGCGAGCTGCTGATCCTGGCGGGCGGTTTCGCGGCGGGCCCGGCCTGGATGAGCGTGCTCGCCGCGGCGCTCCTGGCCCTGGGCTTCCTGGGGATGGCCCACGTCCTGGTCGAGGGCCTGGCCGGGCGGCCGTCGGGGCGACGCCCCAGCAGCCGGCGCGGCACGCGGCAGATCCAGGTGCTGGCGACCGCCGCCGCGGTCGCCCTGCTGGCGCTGACGGTCGCGGGCTACGCGCTGCCGGGGTCCGACATCGTCCGCGCCGTGACCGGGGTCGCCTGATGACCGACGCGCTCAGCCTCACCGCGGTGCCGCCCGGACTCTGGCGGGAGACGATCGGCGGCCTCGGCCGCCGGGGCGGCCTGCCGCTGTCGTTGTTCGCCGCCGCGGGCCCCGACGGGTTCCCGGAGGTGCGCTGCCTGGCCGAGACCGGCGACGGCCTGATGCTGGCCGTCTGCCCCGCGCTCGACGGGGCCGTCCCGAGCGTCGCCGACGTCGTTCCCGCGCTGCACTGGGACGAGCGCGAGGCCCGGGACCTCCACGGCGTCGTCTTCACCGGCCACTGGCCGCACCGCCCCCTGGTGCACCATCCGGCCGACCTCGCGGAGTGGACCACCCCGGTGACCGGGGACGACGTGCACCAGGTTGCGGTGGGGCCGATCCACGCCGGAGTGATCGAGTCGGGCCACTTCCGCTTCCACTGCGTCGGCGAGCGGATCCTCCACATCGACGTCCGCCTCTTCCACACGCACCGGGGCCTCGAGCACGCCGCCGAGGGGCTCGCGCCCGACGAGGCCCTGCCGGTGGTCCGGCGGGCCTGCGGGGCCTGCGCGGTCGCGAACTCGGTGGCCTTCGCCGATGCCGTCGAGCAGGCGACCGGGCGGTTCCCCGACGACGCGACCCGACGCGCCCGCACGGTGCTCGTCGAGCTCGAGCGCGTCTACAACCACGCCAACGACATCGGGGCGATGTGCGCCGGGGTGGGTCTGGCGCCGGGGGCGATGGTCTTCGCCCACGCCAAGGAGCGCGCCCAGCGGATCATCCACGACCTCACCGGCCACCGCTTCATGTTCGGCGCGGTCGCGGTCGGCGGGAGCGGGCTGTCGATCGGCGCCGACGCCGCCGCCGGGGCGCGGGGGGCGCTGGCGGCACTCGGGCGTGACATGGCGGCCGCCTGGCGGGCGCTGCTCTTCGACGCCTCCCTGCGCGACCGGGTCGCCGGCGCCGGCGTGCTGCCGCACGACGAGGCCCTGCGGCTCGGCGTGGTGGGCCCGGCGGCGCGGGCGAGCGGCGTGGGGCGCGACCTGCGCGAGGACGCGCCGCGGCTCTGGTACCCGGGCTTTCGCGCGGTGCTGCCGGCCGAGCCCGTGGGCGACGTGGCGGCCCGGATGGAGGCGCGGGCGGTGGAGCTCGCGCAATCGCTCGCCCTCCTCGACGATCTGCTCGCCGGGGCCGTCACGCCCGGATCGGTCACCACCGTTGACTCCGGCGGCCGGCACGGCGCGGGCCGGGTCGAGAGCGCCCGGGGCGGGACCACCTGCGTCGTGGAGCTCGAGGCCGGCACGGTGAGGCGCGTGCACCTGCGCACCGCCTCCTACGCCAACTGGCCGGCGGTCGCCCGGGCGGCGACGGGCGCGATCCTCCCCGACTTCCCCCTGGTCAACAAGAGCTTCGAGCTCTGCTATGCCTGCGTCGATCGCTGATGTTCGTGCTCCTGCGCCAGCTCCAGCGGATCCGCTCCGAGTGCGCGCTGCCCCGCCCGGCGCGTCGTGGCTCATTACAGCTCCGCCATGTGGACGCCGGCTCGTGCAACGGCTGCGAGCACGAGCTGCAGGCGGCGTCCGGACCGGCCTACGACCTCGCGCGCTTCGGGCTCTCCATCACCGCCTCGCCCCGGCACGCGGACGTGCTGCTGGTCACCGGAGCCGTCACCACGCGGATGCGCGGGGCACTCGAGATCGCGTACGCGGCGATGCCCGAGCCCCGGCGGGTGGCCGCGCTCGGCGACTGCGCGCTCGGCTGCGGCCTGCTCGGCGACCCGTCGCAGATCGCGGGCCGTGTGGAGGAGATCCTGCCGGTGGACCTCCGGATACCGGGATGCCCGCCCGACCCCGAGACGATCGCACGGCACCTGAGGGAGTTGCTCGCCCGCTGACACATCACGAGCGCCCCGGCGCAGCGGGCGCATCAGCACGTAGGATCGCCGCCGTGGGCGTCACCGACGATCTCCTCGCCAACAACCAGGCGTTCGCCGAGCGCTTCGCGCTCAGCGAGCACCTCGACATCCGCCCGCGGCGCAAGCTGGCGGTGGTCGCGTGCATGGACTCGCGCCTCGACGTCTTCGCCGCACTCGGGCTCGATCAGGGCGAGGCGCACGTCCTGCGGAACGCCGGCGGCGTGATCACCGACGACATGATCCGGTCGCTGGCCGTGTCGCAGCTGCGGCTCGGCACCCGCGAGATCCTGCTGATCCACCACACCGACTGCGGGATGCAGAAGGTCACCGACGACGGGTTCCGCGCCGAGCTGCAGGAGCTGAGCGGCGTGGCCCCGAGCTTCGCGATCGAGTCGTTCGCCGACCTCGACGAGAACGTCCGCCAGTCGATCCGGCGGCTCCGCAACTCGCCGTTCATCCCCCACCGCGACAAGATCCGCGGCTTCGTCTACGACGTCGACACGGGCGAGCTGCGGGAGCCGGCACCGCCCGACTGACGCCCGGCCGGGATCAGGTCGAGACGAGCGCGGCGATCGCGATCACCCAGATCACGATGATCGCCAGGGCGGCGGGCCAGCCGCCCGAGAGCGCGACCGCCACGATCGCGGTGCCGAGCACGGCGCCACCCAGGACGATCCATGCGGCCCACTTGATCTCGCGCGCGTCCTGGCGGGAGTAGTCGGTGACCGGGGCCTCGCGGGGGGTGAGGGCCGTGCCTCCCCCGGTCGACTCGATGTAGTGATCGAGGGCCCGCATCACCTCGGCCGCGGCCGCGTCGGGATCGGGCGAGGCCGCCAGCTGCGACAGGGCATCCTCGAGGAGGGCGCGCTGCGCCTCGCGGTCGGCACGTGAGGGACGGGGGGTCTCGGCCATCTCATGTCCAAGAGTAGTCGCCCGCGCGCCCCGATGACCGCGGCGTGTGCGAGAGTGCCCGGGTGAATCGCACGGTGCTTGTCGTCGGAGGCGGGGGTCGCGAGCACGCCTTGGTGCGGGCGCTCGCCCGATCGCCCGAGCGGCCCCGGATCTACTGCGCGGGCGGCAACGTGGGCATCGCCGCCGACGCCGACCTGATCCCGCTGAGCATCGACGACGTCGGCGGCGTCGCGGCGCTGTCGGCGGCCTACCAGGCCGACCTGGTGGTGGTCGGCCCCGAGGCCCCGCTGGTGGCCGGGCTCTGCGACTCGCTGCGCGCCTTCGGCATCCGCGCGTTCGGCCCGTCGGCCGCGGCGGCGCGGCTGGAGGGCAGCAAGGCCTTCGCCAAGGAGATCATGGCCGCCGCCGGCGTGCCCACGGCGCGGTCGCACACGGTCACCGGCGTCGACGAGGGCATGGCGGCCGTCGCCGAGCTCGGTCTGCCGGTGGCGATCAAGGCCGACGGCCTGGCCGCGGGCAAGGGCGTGATGGTCGTCTCGACCGAGGCCGACGCCCGCGAGGCCCTCGAGCTCTGCCTCACCCGCTCCGCCTTCGGGGCGGCCGGGACGGTCGTCGTGGTGGAGGAGGGGATGACCGGGCCCGAGGTGTCGCTGCTCGCGATCACCGACGGGACGCACGTCGCCCGCTTCCCCGCCGCCCGCGACTACAAGCCGATCGGCGAGGGCAACACGGGCCCGAACACCGGGGGGATGGGCTCCGTCTCGCCGCCGCCCGACATCTCCGACGCCCTGGCCGACGAGCTCATCGACACGGTCCACCGCCCGGTGCTCGCCGAGATGGCGCGCCGCGGCACCCCGTTCCAGGGCGTCCTCTACGCCGGGCTGATGATGACCCCCGACGGCCCCCGGGTCGTGGAGTTCAACACCCGATTCGGCGACCCGGAGACCCAGGCCCTGCTGCCGCGCCTCGACGAGGACCTGCTGCCGCTGCTCACCGCGGCGGCCGACGGCACCCTCGAGGACCGTCCGGTGCGGGTGAACGACGGGGCCGCCGTTGCCGTGGTGCTCGCCGCGCACGGCTACCCGGGTACCCCGCGGCAGGGCGACGTCATCGAGGGCTTGGCGGAGGCCGCCGCGACGGGTGCGGAGGTGTACCACGCCGGCACCGCGCCCGGACCGGGCGGCACGATCGTCACCGCCGGGGGCCGGGTGCTGGCCGTGAGCGCGCGGGGCGACAGCGTCCCCGACGCGCGGGCGAGGGCCTACGCCGCGGCGGGGCTGATCACGTTCGAGGGCCGCCAGATGCGCGGCGACATCGCGTCGGGGATGGAGACCGTGTGATCCCGCGTTACTCCCGCGCCGCCATGGCGGCGCTCTGGACCGAGGAGGCCAAGCTCGCGCGCTGGCTCGAGGTGGAGCTGGCCGTGTGCCGCGCCTGGGCCGCGAAGGGCGTCATCCCACCCGAGGACCTGGCGGCCATCGAGGCCGGCGCCGGCTTCTCGGTGGAGCGCACGCTCGAGCTGGAGAAGACGACCAACCACGACGTCGTCGCCTTCCTGACCGACGTCAACGAGCGCGTCGGCCCGGCCTCGCGCTGGATCCACTACGGCATGACCTCCTCCGACGTGCTCGACACCGGGCTCGCGCTGGCGATCAAGCGCTCGGGCGAGCTGCTGCTGGCCGAGCAGGCCGCGCTGACGGCCACGCTGCGCGACCTCGCGCTGCGCCACGCCGACACCCTCTGCGTCGGCCGTACGCACGGCATCCACGCCGAGCCCACGACCTTCGGGCTGAAGCTCGCCAACCACGCCCTCGAGAGCCGCCGCAACGAGGAGCGCCTGAGCGAGGCCATCCGCGGGGCGTCGGTCGGCAAGCTCTCGGGCGCGGTCGGCACCTACGCGATGCTCGACCCGGCCATCGAGGCCGGCGTGCTCGCCGAGCTCGGCATCGACGGGGAGCCGGTGGCGACGCAGGTGGTCGCCCGCGACCGCCACGCCCAGATGGTGTGCACGATGGCCGTCGCCGCCAGCAGCCTCGACCGCCTGGCCACCGAGCTGCGCCACCTGCAGCGCACCGAGCTGCGCGAGGCCGAGGAGGCCTTCACGGTGGGCCAGAAGGGCAGCTCGGCGATGCCCCACAAGCGCAACCCGATCACGGCCGAGCGCATCTCCGGCATCGCGCGCGTGGTGCGCGGCCACGCCGTCGCGGCCCTCGAGGACGTGGCCCTCTGGCACGAGCGCGACATCTCGCACTCGTCGGTCGAGCGGATCATCCTGCCCGACGCGTTCCTGGCGCTCGACTACATGCTCTACAAGAGCCGCACCCTGATGGAGGGCCTGGTCGTGCGGCCCGACCGGATGCGCGCGGTGCTCGACAGCTCGCACGGCCTGGTGTTCTCGCAGCGCGTGCTGCTCGGCCTGGTGGAGCGGGGCCTCACCCGCGAGCAGGCCTACGCGCTGGTGCAGCGCAACGCGATGAAGGCCTGGGACGAGGGTCGCCGCCTCGGCGACCTGCTGGCCGCCGACGACGAAGTCACCGCCGTGATCTCGACCGCCGACATCGACGCCCTGCTCGACCCCACCTGGTACACCCGCCACGTCCCCGAGGTCATGGAGAGGGTCGCCGCTCTGTGAGCGCTCTGGGCGCCGTCACGGACTACCCGGTCATCCTCGAGGGCAAGGTGCGCCAGGTGCGGGAGGTCGACTCCGACCGCCTGCTGCTGGTCGCGACCGACCGGATCTCGGCGTACGACTGGATCATGCCGACGCCGATCCCCGGCAAGGGCGGCATCCTCACCGCGATGTCGGCCTTCTGGTTCGGCATCACGACCGACATCGTCCCGAACCACCTGATCGCGCTGGTGGGAGACAGCGCGATGCTCGTGAAGCGCCTTCGGATGCTTCCGATCGAGTGCGTCGCGCGCGGCTATCTGGTCGGCTCGGGCTGGAAGGACTACCAGGAGACCGGCGCGGTCTGCGGCCACTCGCTGCCCCCCGGTCTGCGTCAGGCCGACCGGCTGCCGCGCCCGATCTTCACGCCGGCGACGAAGGCCACCGAGGGGCACGACATGAACATCAGCCGCGACGCGGCGGCGGAGATCGTGGGCGCCGACGTGCTCGCCGAGGCAGAGCGCATCACCCTGGCCCTCTACGCCCGCGCCGCTGAGCGCTGCGCGGCGGCCGGGATGATCCTCGCCGACACCAAGTTCGAGCTCGGCTTCGACGCCGACGGCCGGTTGACGCTGGGCGACGAGGCGGTGACGCCCGATTCGTCGCGGCTCTGGCCCGCCGACCGCTGGGCGCCCGGCCAGAGCCCGCCGTCGTTCGACAAGCAGTACCTGCGCGACTGGCTCGACGCGATCGGGTGGGACCACGCCTCGCCGCCGCCCGAGCTGCCCGACGACGTCGTGGAGGGCACGCGGTCCCGGTACATCGAGGCGCTCGAGCGCCTCACCTCGTCGGCAATGGAGGTGGGTGGGTGACGCAGGTGATCGTGACGGTGATGCCCAAGCAGGGCGTCCTGGACCCCCAGGGGCAGGCGGTGGCCGGAGCCCTCGGGCAGCTCGGCTTCGACGGCGTGGGCGAGGTGCGGATCGGCAAGCGGATCGAGCTGTCGATCGCGGGCGACGACCCGGCCGGCCAGGCGCGCGCGATGTGCGAGCAGCTCCTCGCCAACGCCCTGATCGAGGACTACACGGTGGAGGTCGGGGCTTGAGCACGACGGTCGCCGTCCTGCGCTTCCCCGGCACGCTCGACCACGACAGCGCCGTGCGCGCCGTGGAGGGGCTCGGGGCCACGGCCGTGGAGGCCTGGCACGCCGACGCCGCGCTGCCCGCGGGCACCGACGCGGTGCTGCTGCCGGGGGGCTTCTCCTACGGCGACCACCTGCGCTGCGGCGCCATCGCCAGCCGGGCCCCCATCATGGGCGCCGTGCGCCGGCACGCCGAGGCCGGCGGCCGCGTGGTGGGCATCTGCAACGGCTTCCAGGTGCTCTGCGAGGCCGGCCTGCTGCCCGGGGCGCTGCGGCGCAACTCGACGCTGTCGTTCGTCTGCCGCCAGATGGAGCTCGAGGTGGCCGACGACGAGACGCCCTGGACACCGGGCCTGGAGACGGGCGCGGTCATCTCGATCCCGATCAAGAACAACGAGGGCGCCTGGTACGGCGACGCGGGAACGGCCCGGGTGGTGCTGCGCTACCGCGACAACCTGCTCGGCTCGACCGACGCAGTGGCCGGCGTGGCCAACGCGGCCGGAAACGTGATGGGGCTGATGCCCCACCCCGAGGAGGCCTGCGACGCGCTGCTCGGGTCGACCGACGGGCAGATCGTGCTGGCCGGGTTGATCGCATGAGCGACGTCCCCCTGCACCGCCAGCTCGGACTCACCGACGACGAGGCCGCGCTCATCCCCGAGTTGCTCGGGCGGGAGCCCACCGACCCCGAGCTGGTCATGTTCAGCCTGATGTGGAGCGAGCACTGCTCCTACAAGCACTCCAAGCCCCTGCTGCGCGGCTTCCCCACCACCGGCGCTCGCGTGCTGCAGGGCCCCGGGGAGAACGCCGGCGTGGTGGACGTGGGCGACGGGATCGCGGTGGCGCTGAAGATCGAGAGCCACAACCACCCCTCGGCGGTGGAGCCCTTCGAGGGCGCCGCCACCGGCGTGGGAGGCATCGTCCGCGACATCATCGCCATGGGCGCGCGTCCGATCGCCCTGCTCGACTCGCTGCGCTTCGGCGAGCTGACCAGCGCCCGCAGCCGCCACCTGTTCACGCGCGCGGTGGCCGGCATCGGCCACTACGGCAACTGCATCGGCGTGCCCACGGTCGGCGGCGAGGTCTCGTTCGACGACCGCTACGAGGAGTCGTGCCTGGTCAACGCCATGTGCGTCGGCATCCTCGGGCCGGGCGGCATCCTGCGCGCCGCCGCGCAGGGCCCGGGCAACGCCCTGGTGCTCTTCGGCAACAAGACGGGCCGCGACGGCATCGGCGGGGCCAGCGTGCTCGCCTCGGCGGAGCTCGACGAGGCCGAGGACAAGCGCCCGTCGGTGCAGGTGAGCGACCCCTTCACCGAGCGCAAGCTGATGGACTGCTGCCGCGAGCTGGCCGAGTCGGGCACCCTGGTGGCGCTGCAGGACCTGGGCGCCGCCGGCCTGACCAGCGCCGCCAGCGAGATGGCGGCCAAGGGCGGCGTGGGCCTCGACATCGACCTCGACCTGGTGCCGCTGCGCGAGACGCTCGCGCCCGCCGAGATCCTGGTGTCCGAGAGCCAGGAGCGCATGCTCGCCGTGGTGCTGCCCGAGAAGCTCGAGGAGATGATCGCGGTCTGCCGGCGCTGGGACCTCGACGCCACCGCGATCGGGTCGGTGACCGAGGGCGAGAACCTGGTCGCGCGCTCGGGCGGCGCGGTGGTGGTCGACCTGCCCGCGCGACTGCTGGCCGACGACGCGCCGGTCTACGAGGTGCCGCGCGTGCCCGCGCCCACCGGCACGCCGCTCGACCTGGCGACGATCCCCGAGCCCGCCGACCTGGCGGCGGCGTGGGCCGATCTGCTCGCCCGCCCCAACATCGCCAGCAAGCGCTGGATCTACGAGCGCTACGACCACCTGGTCGGCGCCAACACCATCCGCCGCCCCGGCGGCGATGCCGCCGTGGTGCGCCTGCCCGGATCCGACCGGGCGATCGCGCTCACCACCGACTGCGCCGAGCGCCACTGCGAGATCGACCCGCGCGGGGGCGGGCGGGCGTCGGTGCTCGAGGCCGCGCGCAACCTGGCCTGCGTCGGCGCGCGGCCCGTGGCCGCCACCGACTGCCTCAACTTCCCGAACCCCGAGAAGGGCTCCACCGGCTGGCGCCTCGCCGAGTCGATCGCCGGGATGGCGGAGGCACTGACAGCGCTCGACGTACCGGTCGTGTCGGGCAACGTGTCGCTCTACAATGAGAGCGCGACGCGCTCGATCCTCCCGACGCCGGTGGTGGGAATGATGGGCTTGCTCGAGCGGGCCGACAGCAGTGTCGGTCACGCCTTCGCCGACGCGGGGGACGTCGTCCTGCTGGTCGGCGACGATGGCGTCCTCGACGCCAGCGAGTACGCCGCGTCGCCCGGAGGGGCCCTGCCCGACGTCGATGTCAGCCGCGAGGTGGCCGCGATCGAACTGGTTCTGAGAGCGGCCGAGGAGGGCCTGCTGCGCAGCGCGCACGACGTCTCCGGCGGCGGGCTCGCCGTCGCCCTCGCCGAGTGCGCCATGGCCGGCGGCATCGGGGCCACCGCCCGGGTCGATTCCGGCCGCCGCGACGACGAGGTCATGTTCGGCGAGGGCGGCGGGCGGATGCTGGTCACGCTGGCCGCCGGCGACGTCGAGCGCTTCCAGGGCCTGGCCGATCCGTCCGTGCGGGTCCGCCGGCTCGGCGAGGTCGGCGGCGACGCCATCGTGATGCGGGTCGGCGCGACCGAGGTGACCCTGCCGGTCGAGCGGGCCCGCGAGGCGTACGAGCGCGGACTGCCCGAGGCGCTCGCATGAGCGAGGCCCCCCGGGCGATCGACATCGACGACGACCGCCCCAGGGAGGAGTGCGGCGTGTTCGGCGTCGTCGCCCCCGGCCGCGAGGTCTCGCGGCTGTCGTTCTACGCCCTCCACGCCTTGCAGCACCGCGGTCAGGAGAGCGCGGGGATCGCGGTCAGCGACGAGGGCCAGGTCACCGTGCAGCGCGACCTCGGCCTGGTCTCGGCGGTCTTCGACGAGCCCTCCCTGCGCAGCCTCACCGGCGGCGCGGCCATCGGCCACGTGCGCTACTCCACGACCGGCGCCAACAAGTGGGACAACGCGCAGCCGGTCACCCACACCCGCGGCGGGGGCATCGTCGCCCTCGGGCACAACGGCAACCTCACCAACACCGGCGCCCTGCGCACCGAGATGGAGACGGCCGGCGTCGACCTGCGCGCCAGCACCGACTCGGAGATCATCGCGGCGATGCTCGCCATCGAGGAGGGCAGCCTGCTGGCGGCGGCCTGCTCGGTGATGCCGCGCCTGATCGGCGCCTACTCGGTGGTGGCGATGTCGGGCACCGAGTTGGTGGCCTTCCGCGACCCGCACGGCGTGAGGCCCCTGGTGGTCGGGAAGCTCGACGACGACGGCTGGTGCGTCGCGTCGGAGACCTGCGCGCTCGACCAGATCGGCGCCGATTTCATCCGTGACGTGCTGCCGGGCGAGGCCGTACGCCTCACCGCCGACGGCGTCGAGAGCCGCCAGGCGATGCCCTCCAAGGGCGGCCGCCTCTGCGTCTTCGAGCACATCTACTTCGCGCGCCCCGACAGCCAGATGGACGGCGAGACGGTGTGGCAGTCACGCGAGGCGATGGGCCGGGAGCTCGCGCTGCAGAGCCCGGCCGAGGCCGACCTCGTGGTGGGCCTGCCCGACAGCGGCACCCCCGCCGCGATCGGCTACGCCCACCAGTCGGGCATCCCCTACGCCGAGGCGGTCGTGCGCAACCGCTACGTCGGGCGCAGCTTCATCCAGCCCGACCAGACGCTGCGCCAGCACGGCATCCGGCTGAAGTTCAACCCGCTTCCGGCGGTGATCGAGGGCAAGCGGCTCGTCGTCGTGGACGACTCGATCGTGCGCGGCAACACCACCCAGCAGATCGTGGCGATGCTGCTCGACGCCGGCGCCATCGAGGTGCACATGCGCATCTCAAGCCCGCCGATCCTCTGGCCCTGCTTCTACGGCATCGACATGGCCGACCGCTCCGAGTTGGTCGCCGCCGGCCGCACGGTGGACGAGATCGCCGAGCTGACCGGCGCCGACTCGCTCGCCTACCTCTCGCTCGACGCGCTGCAGCGCGCCCTCGGCCGGCCGGCGGGCCAGTTCTGCCGTGCCTGCTTCACCGGCGAGTACCCGATCCCGATCCCGGATTCGTCGCTCAAGATGAGGTTCGAGCCCGCCGCTCCGGCACCCGCCGCCGCCTGAGCCGGCGCTCATGCCCCCGATGGCTGGGCGGCAGGACTTCGATGCGAAGGTGCGTTAGCGTCGCATGATGGATCACACCACACCCGACGTTGAATCCGACGGGCCGTTCCCGGTCATCCGGGTTCCCGCGGGTGCCCCTCCCATCACACCCGAGATGGTGCTGCGGGCGCTCGAAGAGGACCAACCGGTGCGGCTCTCGGACGTCGACGATGATCCGCGCCCACATCCCAGGGGCCCCGCCCGCCACTAAGCTGCCAGGGTGACCGAGCGGATCTCGTATCGCGACGCGGGCGTCGATCTGGAGGTGGCCGCGCGCCACACCGCCACGATCTCGTCGATGATCGCCGGCGGCCAGACCGGGTTCGCCGCCGCCCACGCGATCCCGCCGGGGATGCGCGAACCGATGCTGGTGACCTGCACCGACGGCGTCGGCACCAAGCTGCTGCTGGCCCAGGGCCTCGGCCGCATCGAGGGGCTCGGCCAGGACCTGGTGGCCATGTGCGTCAACGACCTCGCCTGCACGGGCGCCACGCCGCTGGTGTTCCTCGACTACCTGGCCGTGGGCCGCCTCGATCCCGCCGAGGCGGCCACGCTGGTGCGCTCCATCGCCGATGCCTGCGAGGCCGTGGGCTGCGCGCTCGCCGGTGGGGAGACCGCGGAGATGCCCGGCCTCTACGCGCCCGGCCACTTCGACCTGGCCGGCTTCGCCTGCGGCGTGGTGGAGCGCAGCGAGATGCTGGGCGCCCACCGGGTCGCCGAGGGCGACGCGATCGTCGGGATCCCCTCCTCGGGGGTCCACTCCAATGGCTACTCGCTGGTGCGGGCGCTGGTCGATGCTGGAGCGCTCGCGCCCGACCCCGACCTGCTGCTCGCGCCCACGCGCCTCTACGTGCGCGAGATGCAGGCGCTGGCCGCGGCGGGCGTCGCGGTGCGCTCGGCCGCGCACATCACCGGCGGCGGACTACCCGAGAACCTGCCCCGGGCGCTGCCGGAGGGGATGCGAGCGGTGCTCACCCCGGGCTCATGGGAGCCGGGCCCGGCGATCACGGCCGTCCTCGCCACCGGACGCGTGTCGGACGAGGACGCCTGGAACACGTTCAACATGGGCCTCGGGATGTGCGTCGTCGTCGCCCCCGGCGACGTGGACGCCGCCCTCGCGACCGTCACCGACGCCCGCCTGGTGGGACGCGTCGAGGCGGGTCCGGCCGGGGTGGTGCATGGCTGAGCCGATGCGCGTGGTGGTGCTGGTGTCGGGCAGCGGCTCCAACCTGCAGAGCCTCATCGACACGGTGCACGAGCCCGGCGGTGACATCGAGATCGTGCTGGTGGTGAGCTCGCACGAGGGGGTTCCGGCGCTCGATCGCGCGGTCCGGGCGGGCATCGCCACCGCGGTCGTGGGCATGAGCGGGCGCGATCGGGACGAGCGCGACAGGGCGCTCGCCGACCTCGTGGAGGCCGCCTCGCCCGGCCTGGTCGTGCTGGCGGGCTGGATGAGCATCCTCACCGGGGAGTTCCTCGACCGCTTCCCCGACCGGGTCATCAACCTCCACCCGTCGCTGCTGCCGTCGTTCCCCGGGCTGCACGCGATCGAGCAGGCCCTGGCCTGGGGCGTGCGCTACACGGGGGTCACGGTGCACTACGCCGAGGAGGTCGTGGACGGCGGTCCGCCCATCCTGCAGGAGCCCGTGGCGGTGATGTACGGTGACGACGCGGAGGCGCTGACGGCCCGGATCCGCGAGGTTGAGCACCGGCTCGTGCCCGAGGCGGTGCGCCTCTTCGCCGCCGGGCGGGTGCGCCGCGATCCGTCGGATCGCCGCAAGGTCGAGATCGTTCCCGGGGAGGGTGAGTGAAGGTCGCGCGCGCGCTGGTCTCGGTCTCCGACAAGACCGGGCTGGAGGACTTCGCCCGCGGTCTCGCGGAGCGCGGAGTCACGATCATCTCGACCGGCGGCACCGCCGAGTCGCTGCGGTCGTGGGGGATCGACGTGGTGCCGGTCGACCAGGTCACCGGGCACCCCGAGATCATGGGCGGCCGCGTCAAGACGCTGCACCCGCGGATCCACGGCGGCATCCTCGGCCGCGCCGGCCATGCCGGCGACGCCGAGCAGATGGCCGAGGCCGGCATCGAGCCGATCGACCTGGTGGTGGTGAACCTGTACCCGTTCGAGGAGTGGGTGCAGCGCCGCGGCGTGAGCGACGACGAGCTGATCGAGCAGATCGACATCGGCGGGCCGGCGATGATCCGCGCCGCCGCCAAGAACCACGCCCGCGTGGGTGTCGTCACCTCCCCCGATCAGTACCAGGAGGTCCTGCAGGAGCTCGCCGCCGGCGACGGCGCCATCTCGTCGGCGCTGCTGCGCCGCCTGGCGGGCGCCGCGTTCCAGCGCACCGCGCGCTACGACGCGGCGATCGCCAACTGGTTCGCCGAGGGCGAGGAGGAGTTCCCCGACACGATCCTCCTGGGCTTCGACAAGCACCTCGAGGTCAGCTACGGCGAGAACCCCCATCAGAGCGGCGCCTACTACACCGAGCGCGGTGCGCGCACGCACCTGCTGGCGCGCGTCGAGCAGCTGCACGGCAAGGCGCTCTCGTTCAACAACCTCTACGACCTCGACGCCGCGCGCGGTCTGGTGGCCGAGTTCGAGCTGCCGGCCTGCGTGATCGTGAAGCACAACAACCCCTGCGGGGTCGCGGTGGCCGGCGACCTGGTCACGGCCTACGAGCGGGCCCGCGACTGCGACCCGGTGTCGGCCTACGGCGGCGTGATCGTCGTCAACCGGCCGGTAGACGAGGCGCTCGGCGAGATGCTCGCCGGCACCTTCGTCGAGGTGCTGCTGGCGCCCGGATACGAGGAGGCGGCCCTCGCGGCGCTGACGCGCAAGCCGAACACGCGGGTGATGCTGAACGCCGACCGGCGGCGCACCAACCCCGGCGAGCGCGACCTGCGGAGGGTCAGCGGCGGCCTGCTGGTGCAGGACCGCGACGCCGAGAGCGAGGACCGCGACCTGATGACGGTCGTGACCGAGCGCGTTCCCACCGAGTCGGAGTGGGGCGATCTGCTCTTCGCCTGGCGCGTGGCCAAGCACGTCAAGAGCAACGCGATCGTGCTGGCACGCGATCTCGCCACGATCGGCGTCGGCGCCGGGCAGATGAGCCGGGTCGACTCGGTGCGGCTCTCCCTCGAGAAGGCCCAGTTCCCCGTCGAGGGCTCGGCTCTCGCCAGCGACGCCTTCTTCCCGTTCGCCGACGGCCCCGAGGCCGCGGTGAAGGCCGGCATCACCACGATCATCCAGCCCGGCGGCTCCATCCGCGATGACGAGGTGTTCGCCGCGTGCGACGCCGCCGGCGTCTCGATGGTCGTCACCGGCCGCCGCCACTTCCGGCACTAGTGTCCCGATTCAGAAGTTCAGCGGCACCAACTTCTGAATCAGGACACTAGGAGCGCCGTGCCGTCCTGGGCCATCGTCGTGGACATCGACGCGCCGCCGGACGAGGTGTGGGCGTTCATCGGCGACCCCACGACCGTGCCGCGGTGGTACCCCAAGTACGTGTCGTGCGAGGTGGAGGGCGACGCGCGCACGCTGCGCAGCGCCGAGGGCGCCGTGCTGCACGAGTTGCTGCTCGAGCGCAACGACGACGCGCGGTTCTACTCCTACAGCGTGGTCTCCGGGGCGCCGGTGCGCACGCACCTGGCCAGCTTCGAGGTGACCGCCCAGGGCACCGGCAGCCGGATCCGCTGGGCCACGACCGCCGAGCCGATCGACCCCGCGATGGACATGGAGGCGCGCCTGTCGCCGACCCAGACCGAGGCGATGCAGCGGGTGAAGCGCATCCTGGAGGGCGGGGAGGCCTGACCGCTCGCAGGCGCGCCGGCGGGTGGAGCGCCTACCCTGGAGCGGTGAGCCCGCGCGTCCTCCTCGCCGTCCTGGCGGCCCTGCTCATCGGGGCAGGCCACGCCGCGGGCGCCACACCGAGCGATCTCTCCACGGATTCGCTCGACCGCGCGACGCTGCTCGCCCTGCCGAGCATCTACCGGGTGGACACCACCATCCGCGTCAACGCGCTGGAGCTCGCCGACGGCACCCGCATGCCGATCACGCCCCGGGCCCGGACCATCCAGGAGCGCGGCACCGCGGTCGCCATCGCCCCGGGCGGGTGGCTGGTGACCGCCGCGCACGTCGCCACCCCCGACGCGGCGACCCTCGCACGGCTCGCGTACATCCAGGACCGCGCCTTCCGGGGCCTGTCCCACGAGGACGAGGCGGCAGCCGACGACTGGGTGCGCTCCAAGGGTGCCCGGCCCGTCGGCCCGGGCGTCGTCGAGGTGACCGTCCGCCAGGCCGACGCGGGCGGCGGGATGGCCGCCGCCCGGTCCTACGCGGTCCAGGAGCTGCTGCCGGCCGAGTCCGCCGACCTCGCCCTGATCCGGATCCGCGCGCTCGGCGCGCCCGCCCTGCCGCTCGACGAGGCGGCGAGCGCCGGGACGCCGGTCGTCACCATCGGCTTCGGGCGCGGGTCGAGCCTCGACGGGCCCATCCGCGGCGAGGACGAGCCCGCGGTCCGGCGGGGCCGGCTCAGCCGGACCGGCACCCTGGAGGCCGTCGAGGGCGAGGAGCCGCGCCGGGCGATCGCGATCTCGGTACCGGTGGAGCGCGGGGACTCGGGTGGGCCGGTGATCGATTCCGAGGGCAACGTGCGCGGCATCGTCACCCAGCGCAGCCGCGAGGGGGGCATCGCCGAGCGCGCCACCGACGTGCGCCAGCTGCTGGAGGCGCACGAGATCACGCCGGGCCCCGGGGCCAGCGGCGACCGGTTCCGCGCGGCCATGGCCTCGTTCTGGGCCCTCGACTTCGCCCGGGCGGTGGAGGGCTTCGACGCGACGCTGCAGTCGTTCGGCGACCACACGCTCGCCGGCGCGGAGCGGCGGCGGGCGGCCGCCCTCGCCGGCGGCGACTTCTCGCTCTCGGGCGACCGGCGACGCGGCGTGCTGCTGGCCATCGGGATCGTCGCGGGCCTCGCGGCGCTCGCCTGCGCGGCGGGGCTCGCCGGGCCTCTGACGGGGCGCGGGGGCCGGGACGCCGCCGGGCGGTAGGGTGCGGCCGACCGCCAGAGCGGAGGGATAGATGCGGATCGGCGTTCCGGCCGAGGTCAAGAGCGATGAGTACCGCGTGGCGCTCACGCCCGCGGGCGCGCTGGAGCTGACCCGGCGCGGGCACGAGGTCTGGGTCGAGGCGGGCGCGGGGGCGGGGTCGGGGCTCTCCGACGAGGCCTTCGCGCGCGTGGGAGCGCGCATCGGCACGCCCGAGGACGCCTGGGCCGGAGAGCTGGTGCTGAAGGTCAAGGAGCCGCAGGCCTCCGAGTTCGGCTTCCTGCGCGACGATCAGATCCTCTTCACCTATCTCCACCTCGCCGCCAACCCCGGCGTCGCCGGAGCGCTGCGGCGCGCGGGCACGACGGGCATCGCCTACGAGACCGTCGAGGACCGCGCAGGGCGCCTGCCCCTGCTGGCGCCGATGAGCGAGATCGCCGGGCGCCTCGCGGTGCAGGCCGGTGCCCGCTACCTCGAGAGGCCGCTCGGTGGACGCGGCGTGCTGCTCGGCGGGGTCGCCGGCGTCGCCCCCGGCTCGGTGGTGGTGATCGGCGGCGGGATCGTCGGCACCAACGCGGCCGTCGTGGCCGCCGGCATGCAGGCCCACGTGGCGGTGCTCGACACCGACCTCGGCCGGCTACGCGACCTCGAGATGCTGCTGGCCGGGCGCGTCACGCTGCTGCACTCGACCCAGCTCGCCATCGAGGAGCTGCTGCCGACGGCCGACCTGGTGGTCGGGGCCGTGCTGCTGCCCGGCGCCCGGGCGCCGCGGCTGATCTCACGGCAGGCGCTCGGGCTGATGCGCCGCGGCTCGGTGATCGTTGACGTCGCCGTCGATCAGGGCGGGTGCATCGAGACGACCCGGCCGACGACCCATTCGGACCCGGTCTTCGAGGTGGACGGGGTGATCCACTACTGCGTCGCCAACATGCCGGGCGCCGTACCCGTCACCGCCACCCGCGCCCTGTGCAACGCCACCCTCCCCCACATCGCGTGGATCGCGGACGAGGGCGTCGCGGGCGCCCTGCGCACCCATCCCGAGCTGCGCCCGGGCGTCAACGTGCGCGACGGCAAGGTGGTGAACGCCGCCGTGGCCGAGGCGCTCGCGAGCGCCCCGGGCCACTGACCTCCCGGGAGGCCGCGATCCGCCACCGAGGAGGTCTGTGACCGCCACCACCCAGGTCATGCCGCCTGCAGCCGACGGCGGCCTCACGCAACGCGAGGCCGAGCGGCGGCTGGCGGCGCGCGGCGAGGTGGAGCCGCCCGCGACGAGCCGCTCGTGGTCGAGCATCCTGCGCGCCAACCTGCTGACCGTGTTCAACATGACGCTCCTGTTCTTCGGCATCGTCACGCTGATCTTCGGCGACTGGCGCGACGCCGTCTTCCTCGGGATCCTGGTGCTGAACGCGGGGATCGGGATCGCCCAGGAGGCGCGCGCCAAGTCGAGCCTCGACCGGCTGGCGGCCCTCGTGGCGCCGCGCGCGACGGTCGTGCGCGACGGCCGGCCGATCCAGGTGGCCATCGCGGAGGTCGTGCCCGGCGACCTGGTGCTGGTGGGCGCGGGCGACCAGGTGGTGGCCGACGGACGGCTGGTGCGCAGCGATGCGCTCGGGGTGGACGAGTCGATCCTCACCGGCGAGGCGGAGCCCGTCGACCGCGGCGTCGGCGACGAGGTGCGCGCCGGCTCGTTCGCCGTCGAGGGGTCGGGCGGCTACGTGGCCGTCGCGGTCGGGCCCGACACCTACGCCGAGCGCCTCGTGGGCGAGGCGCGCGAGTTCCGCCACCCGCGCTCACCGCTCGAGGCGGCCATGGACCGGCTGATCCTGATCCTCGGCATCTCGATGGTGCCGCTCGGGGCCCTGCTGGGGTGGTCGCTCATCGAGAAGGACGCGCCCGTGCGCGAGGCCGTGGCGACGGCCGTGGCCGGCGTGATCACCATCGTGCCGGAGGGCCTCGTGCTCCTGGTGGGCGTGACCTACGCCGTCGCGACGCTCAGGATGGCCCGGCGCGGGGCGCTCAGCCAGCAGCTGAACGCGGTCGAGTCGCTGGCCTCGGTGGACGTGATCTGCCTCGACAAGACCGGCACCCTCACCGAGGAAGCGCTCCGGGTGGTGGAGGTGGTGCCCGCGGACGGCATCGACGAGGGCGAGTTCTCGGTGCTGCTCGGGCGGTTCGCCGCGAGCTCGCCGAGCCGCACCTCGACCCTCGACGCCGTGGCCGCCTTCGCGCCCGGCACCCCGGAGCCGATCGACGAGAACGTCCCGTTCGCCTCGCGGCGCCGGTGGAGCGGGGTGCGCATGGGGAACCGCACCTTCGTCTTCGGCGCGCCCGAGCACTTCGGCCTCGGCGAGCGGCTCGGCGAGCGCGTGCGCGCCGAGTCGGCGGCCGGGCGGCGGGTGCTGGCCCTCGCCGCGGCCGACGTGCCGCTCGGCCTGCGCTCGCCCGACGACCCGCCGCCCGCCGGGCTGGAGCCGCTCGGCCTGGTGGTGCTGGCCGAGGAGCTGCGCCCCGACACCCGCGCGACGATCGCCTACCTCCTGGAGGAGGGCATCCAGATCCGCGTGATCTCGGGCGACGCGCCGGCCACCGTCGCCGCGATCGCGGCGGACGCGGGCATCCCCCCGCTCGGGGAGCCGCTCGACGGACGCGATCTGCCACCCGGAGACGCCGAGATGCGCGTGCTCGCGCGCGAGACCGGCGTCGTCGGGCGGATCTCGCCCGACGGCAAGAAGCGCTTCGTGGAGGCGCTCGCCGCCGACGGCTCGCACGTCGTGATGGTCGGCGACGGCGTCAACGACGTCCCGGCCCTCAAGGCCGCACGCCTGGCGATCGCCCAGGGGAGCGGCTCGCAGATGGCCCGCGGGATCGCCGACGTGATCCTCGTGAGCGGGGGCTTCGCGTCGCTGCCGCCGATGATCCGGGAGGGGCGGAAGGTGCTGCGCAACCTGCAGCGCGTGGCGAAGCTGTTCGTGGCGAAGTCGGCCCTCGCCGCCTTCCTGATCCTGACGGTGGGGCTCTCGTCGGAGAGCTACCCCTTCCTGCCCCGGCATCTGACGCTGGCCTCGGCGATCACGATCGGGATCCCGGCGTTCTTCCTCGCCCTGGCGCCGAGCGCGGGCGAATGGCGCCCGCAGCGGTTCCTGCGCGATCTCGCGAGCTTCGCCATACCCGCCGGGACCGCGATCGGCCTCGGCGTGGTGGCGAGCTTCCTGCTGGCGATCAACCTGATCGGCATGGACCCGGTGCGCGCGCGGACGGTGGCGACGACCGTCCTGGTCGCCGCGGGGCTCTATCTGATCGTCGTGCTCGAATCGTCGAGCCGCGTGCGCGGCTGGACCGTCGGGATGCTCTGCATCGGCCTTTTCGTGCTCTACATCGTGGTGCTGTCACTGCCCGGCTGGCGCGACTTCTTCGAGGTCGCGGCGCCGGACGTGGGGATCGTCGTCTGCTCGCTGATCGGCACGGCGCTCGCCGGCGGGGGACTGGCCCTCACCGACGAGCGCTTCCTGCCCGACTGGCCCCGGAGGACTGCAGAGCCCTCCTGAGCCGGGATCAGTGGCCGGCCGCGGCCTCGCCGAACATGCGGTCGAGGTCGAGGATCACCAGCAGGCGCCCCTCGAGCTTCACGACGGCGTCGATGACGTCGGCGCCGATGCCGGCGGCCGTGCCGTCGGGGGCCGACTCGCAGTCGGCGGTTTCGACGGTCAGCACCTCGCTGACGTCGTCGACCTCCATGCCGAGCGTGCTGTCACCGATCTCGACGACGACGATCTTGGCCGTCTCCGCGCGCAGGCCGTGGGATCCCAGCATCCGGCGCAGATCGACGACGGGGATCAGCTTGCCGCGGAGGTTGATCAGGCCCTCGACGCCCGGGCGCGCGCCCGAGACGGGGCGGGGTGCGGTGTAGCGGATGATCTCCTGCACGCGGGCGATCTCCACCGCGTACTCCTCGGAGCCGACCAGGAAGGCCACCAGCTGGCGCGAGGCCTCCGGCGTCGCGGTCTCGGCGGTCTCGTCGATGAGGGTGGTGGTCATACCGTCTCCTTGACGTGGCTCGATACGGCGGGTGGGGACGCGGCGTCCGCGCGCCGACCCACCCACCTCCCCCGCCTTATCGCGCCCGCAGAGCCCGACTTGAGCCGAGGGGCACGGTGCCACGCCACCGGACCCCGGCGCGCGACGGCCCGGAGGGGGCCGCGCGCGCCGGGGCGAGGATCAGGGGGAGGCGGGGCCCACCTCGGCGACGGCCTCCTCGATCGGACCGATCCCGACGTTGCCGTCGAAGGTCTCGGTGCCGCGCGGGCCCGTGACGACGTAGGTCGGGGTGCCGGTGCCGCCGGCCGCCTTCCACGCGGCGTCCGCCTCGAAGAAGGCGCTCGCGACGGCCTCGCTCGCGTAGTCGGCCTCCCACTGGGCGACGTCCAGACCGAGGGCGGTCACGGCCTCGCGCAGCACGTCGTCGGTCAGCCAGTCCTCGGCCTCGGAACCCTGGTTGGCGTAGATCAGCTCGATCAGCGGCCACATCGCGTCCTGCGCGGCGGCGGCCTCGCCGGCCAGCGCGCCGCGCTCGGAGCTGGGGCTGATGAAGGCCACCGGCCGGAAGGTGAACTTCGCCTGTCCGGTGCGCACCAGCCGGTCGAGGATCTCGGGCGTGGTGGTCTCGGAGGCGCTCTGACAGACCCCGCAGGAGGTGTCGCCGAACTCGACGATCTCCACCGGGGCCGCGGGGTCGCCCACCGTGGCGCCGGCCTGCTCGAGCCCCTCGAACTTCTCCTGCACGGCCGCCACGCCGGTGAGGCCGGCCGCCGCGCCGCCGCCGTCGTCGTCGTCGCCCCCGGCGAGGTTGAGGCCGACGAGCACCGCAACCACCACGACGGCGGCGGCGATGGCGCCCCAGATGTATCGCTTGTTCACGTGTCCGGCCTCTCTCTCCGCGGATCCACCCCGATCCGGCCGCCCACGCGGCCGGTCCGAGCGACGATAGCGTGCCGTACGGGCGGAGGCGCGTCCGGGCGTCGCTCTACAGTCAGGGCGTGGACGCCTCGCTGACGCACCCCTCGATCCACGTCTCGGACGCCTCCTACGGACCGGGCATGGACCCCTCGGAGATGGAGACCGCGCCGGTCGACACCTCGGTGGAGGGGGTCACGTGGCGCCCGCTGACGCCTCCGGACGCGCCGGGGGGCGAGCTGGCCTTCATCGATGGGGCCCAGCAGGTGGAGGCATGGCTGACGATCACGGCCGGCGACGATCCCGAGGCCGTCCCGGGTGCGGCCTTCGCCGTCGCGGCGGGGGCCGTGCTGGCGGGCGACGGGAGGCCCGCGGTGATCGAGGGCCTGAGCGTGAAGCGCTTCATCCTCACCGTCGGCGACCGCCTGCTGGAGCTGCCCTCCTCCGGTGGCTATTCGTGGGAGCCGCGCACCGGCGCCGCGCAGGAGGCGACCGGCATCGCGCGGCGGGTCGGCCAGTTCCGCCAGGAGATGGAGCTGGAGCTCGCCGAGCGCCTGGCCGCGCCCGACCGCCTCGTGGTGCTCGACGGCCGCCTCTCGTTCCTGCGCGACGCCGGCGGCCCCGTGGTCGGCGCGATCAAGAGCCACCACCGCATGTACCTCCCGTTCGACGAGGCCCGCGCGGTGATCGCGCTCGGTGTCGGGCAGAGGACGCCGCTCTTCGCGATCGGCGAGGACCGCCTGAGCTGGTACCAGCGCCTTCCGGGAGCCGGCTGCGCCGGCTGGGCGGGCATCCTGCGCGGCGAGGTCGCACGATCGGCGGGCCTGGCCGAGGCCCGGCGCCTGGCCGACCGCGCCACGGCCGAGCTGCCGCGTTTCGCCGGTCGGCCGCACCGCGACCCGCGCGCACCGCAGAACCTGTCGCCGATCGCGGGCCTCGAGGCCCAGATGCGGCGGCGGATGGGCGACCGCAGGCTGGCGCTGCGCGCGGTGCGCCGCGCCTCGCTCGCGGCACGCATCGACGCTGCGCCACCGGCGCTGGTGGCCGTGGCCGAGGTCGACGCGGTGGCCGCGTGAGCGGCGGGCCGCCCGACGACGTCGGCGTGGTGCTCGGCCACCAGGCCTCGAGCAGCCAGACCTTCCAGGTGGGGCTGGGCGACGGCCGCTCGCTGGAGGTGGACGACCTGGTCGCGGTGACGACGCCCGATCCGGTGATGGACGTCACCACGTACGGCGTCGTGACCGAGTCGTACGCGATGCACGAGGGCGCCAGCATGCCCTCCGACTCGATGGTGATCGCCGCCGGCGAGATGCCGGGCGAGCTGGTGCGGACCGCCGAGGTGCAGGTGATGCGCGTCGATCCCGAGCGCTGGGTGGCCCCCCACCCGGGCGCGCCGGTGCGCCGGGCGGCGGGCCGCGAGCGCGAGCTGGCGCTCTACGAGGACACGATGGAGCGCAAGCTCGCCATCGGCTTCGGCCGCGACGGCCAGCCGATCCACATCGACCTCGACTTCCTCGACGGCACCAAGGGCGGGCACGTCTCGATCTCGGGCATCAGCGGCGTCGCCACCAAGACCAGCACGGCCCTCGCACTGATCCGCCTGCTGCTCGCCCACGAGGGGATGCGGCGGCGCGTGCGCGTGCTGCTCTTCAACGTGAAGGGCGAGGACCTGCTGTTCCTGGACGAGCCCAACCGCACTTACGCGGCCAAGGCCGACCGGGCCGGCCTCGACGACCGCTGGCGGCGCCTGGGGCTCGAGGACGTGGGCGGCTTCCCGGACGTCGCCTTCTGGGCCCCTCCCCGCCGCGACGACCACCGCCTGCCGAGCTGCGAGTCGCGCCACGAGGGCGTGCGGGTCTTCGGCTGGACGCCGCACGAGTTCGTGCTGCAGGGCCTGCTGCGGTTCTGCTTCTCCGACGCCTCGGACATGCGCAACCAGCTCAGCTTCGTGGAGGAGCGGGTGCGCGGCGAGCTGCTGCGGCGGGCCGTGCCGGTGATCGACCACCCCGGCTCGGTGGGCCTGATGGGCGGCCCGGTCGAGGGCGCGCCGGCGCGGCGCGGCGCGCGGCCCGCGAGCGAGCTGATGGCCGGCCCCTTCCACGACCTCGACGGCCTGGTGCAGTGGCTGGTGGCCGAGCTCGACGCCGACGAGGGAGGCGGCGGAGCCTGGACCGGCCGCGCCGCCTCCGGCACGATCGGCGCCTTCGTGCGGCGGCTGGAGAGCGCGGCGGGGCGGCTGCGGGGCCTGGTGCGATCGGATGCCTCGCCGATCCCGCGCGGCGACGCCGCCGAGGACGAGCCGCCGGTCGCCGTGGTGCACCTGGCGCGCCTGCACGACTTCGCCCAGCGTTTCGTCGTGGGCACGCTGCTTGCGCAGACCTTCAGCGCCAAGGAGGCCGGGACGCGCGACCCGATCGAGTTCGTGGTGCTCGACGAGCTCAACAAGTACGCACCGCGGGAGGGCGACTCGCCGATCAAGGACACCCTGATCGACATCGCCCAGCGGGGTCGGTCGCTCGGCGTGATCCTGATCGGGGCCCAGCAGCAGGCCTCGCTCGTCGCCTCCGAGATCACGCAGAACGCGGCGATCCGGATCGCCGGCCGGCTCGACGCCGCCGAGGCCGAGCGCAGCGAGTACGGCTGGCTCGGGCCGGCCGCGCGCGCACGGGCCCGCCTGCTGATGCAGGGGCGCGTGCTGGTGAGCCAGCCGAGCGTCCCCGCGCCGATCGCGGTCGAGATCCCCTTCCCGCCATGGGCGACCACGTCGGGAGAGGTCTCCACCGGAGCCCGCGCCGAGGCGGCGATCGCGGAGTTCGGATAGCGCTGATCATCAGCGGCGGCGCCCAATGAAGCTCCTGCACACCGGCGACTGGCATCTCGGCAAGCGCCTCTTCGGCGTCGAGCGGATGGACGAGGCCGAGGCGGCCCTGGCCCAGGTGGCCGAGGTGGCCGAGCGCGAGCGCGTGGACGCCGTGATCGTCGCGGGCGACCTACTGGACCGGCGCATCGTCGACCCGGCCGCGTTCGGCGCCTGCCTGCGGGCGATGGAGCGGCTGGCGCGGGTGGCGCCGGTGCTGGCCGTGGCGGGGAACCACGACGACCCCGACCTCTGGATCCACCTCGCGCCGCACCTCGCCGCCTCGGGCATCCACGTCGCGGGGCGCGTGCGCCCCGCCGGGGACGCCGTGCTGACGCTCCCGACGGCCTCCGGACCGCTCCACGCCGCCCTGCTGCCCTGGCCGGAGCCCTCGCGCATGGCCCTCGACGCCGGCGCGAGCGTGCAGGACGCCCGCATCCGCTACGCCGACCGGGTGGCGTCGGTGGTCCGCTCGTACGCCGACGAGCTGGTGAGGCGGCGGCGCGAGGAGGGCGGCACGGCGGTCCTGGTGGGGCACCTGATGGTCGACCGGGCGAAGGCGGGAGGCGGCGAGCGCGAGCTGACCATGGGAATCACCTACGCGATCTCCTCGGCCTCGCTCCCCGCCGACCTCGACTACATCGCGCTGGGGCACGTGCACCGGCCCCAGACGATCCCGGGGCTCGCGGCTCCCGGGCGCTACGCGGGAAGCCCGCTGGCGCTCGACTTCAGCGACGAGGGCATCGCGCCGAGCGCGGTCGTGGTCGAGATCGCCGGCGACCGCACCACGACGCGCCTGGAGGCGCTCACCGCCGCCCGCCCGCTGGTGTCGCTGCGCGGCCCGCTGGAGCGGCTGGGCGAGATGGCCGGCGCCCATCCCGAGGCGTGGTTCGCCTGCGCGGTGGAGCTGGAGGCGCCGGTGATGGACCTGGTGCGGCGGGTGCGCGACGACGTGCCGGGGGCGCTTCGGGTGGAGCCCGTGTACGCGGCGGCGGACGACGAGCAGGCACCCGGCGCGGACGCCGCATCCGAGGGGGGCGAGGCGATCGCCGACCTCTACGGCGACTGGCACCGGCGCGAGGGCCGCGCCATGACGCCGGCCCAGGCGGCGGCGTTCGCCGAGGCCCTGGCCGCGGCCGAGCCCGCCGGGGAGGCCGGCTGATGCGCCCGCTGGAGCTCGACCTCACCGCCTTCCGCTCGTACGACCGCGCGACGATCGATCTGCGTCCCCTGGATCTGGTGGTCATCACCGGCGACACCGGCGCCGGCAAGACGTCGCTGCTCGACGCCATCTCGTTCGCCCTGTTCGGCAAGACGCCCGCGCCGAGCACCCCCGCGGAGCTGCTGACGCTCGGGCGCGAGCACGGCGAGGTGCGCCTGACGTTCGCCGCACGCGGCGAGGTGTGGCGCATGACCCGGCGCTACGGTGCGCGGGCGCCGGAGCCCCGGCACCTGCTCGAGCGCCTGGCCGACGACGGCGGCGCCACCGCCGAGACCATCGCGGGGCCGGAGGCCGTGGCCTCGCGCCTCGCGCAGGTGATCGGGATGGGCTTCAAGGCCTTCACCAGCGCGGTGCTGCTGGCCCAGGGGCAGTTCGCCGCCTTCCTGTCGGCGGCGCCGAAGGACCGGGACGCGATCCTCCGCGAGCTCTTCGGCGTCCGTTCCCTGGAGGGCGCCCGCGAGGCCGCACAGGCGCTCGAGGCCGGGGCGCGGGCCGCCGCGGCCCTGCGCGAGGCCGACATCGCCCGGCTCCCGGCCCACGACGCCGCGCGGCGCACCGCCGTCGCGCGGGCCGCCCGCGAGGCCGCCGCCCGGTTCGCCGCAGCGTCGCGGCTGCGACCGCATGCCGAGCGCATGGCCGAGGAGGCCGCCGCGGCGGACGGTCTGCGCACCCGGGAGCGCTCGGCCCGCGAGGCGGCCGACGATCTGCCCGACGACGAGGCGGCTGCGGCGCTGCTCGCCCGGATCGACGCCGCGCGCGCGGAGATCGCCGGCGCCGAGGCGCTGTGCGCGACCCGCCGGAGGGAGCTCGCGGACGCGACGGGCGCGCGCGAGGCGCTGCGCGCGCGCCACGGCGGGGGCGCGGCGGATCTCGCGGCCCTGCGGGAACGGGCCGAGCGCGCGGGGCGGCTGGTCGGCGGGCTGCCGGGGCGGACGGAGGCGCTCGCCGCGCGGAGGGAGGCCCTGCAGGGCACGCGGGCGGAGCGCGACCGCGCCGCGGCGGACCTCGAGGCCGCCGTCGCCGACGACGCCCGGCTCGAGGGGCGCCGGCGGCTCGCAGCCGCGTGGCGCGCCGGGCGCGACGCGCGGGCGCGGGCCATCGCGGCGCACACCTCGGCGGCCGCCGAGCGCGCGGACGCCGCCGAGCGCGACGCCGCCGCAGCCCGGGCCCTCGACGACGCGGCCGCCCGGGTGGAGCGCGCACGGATGCACGACCTCGCCGCGACCGTGCGCGCGGGGCTGGCCGCGGGCGACCCCTGCCCGGTGTGCGGTGCCGACTTCCGAGGCCACGCCGACGAGGGCGGCACGCTCCGCGAGGCGGAGGAGGCGCTCGCGGCGGCGCGGCGGGCGCGCGAGCTCGCCGCCTCATCCCTGGCCGTCGCCGCCGAGCGGGAGCGTGCGGCGGAGTCCGGGCTCGAGGCGGGCTCACGGGCCGCACAGGACGCGGCCGTGGCGCTGGCGGAGGCGGGGATGTCCGAGGCGGACGCCGACGCCGACGACGCGGACGAGACCGCGCGGGCCGAGGTCCGCGCCGCCGCGATCGCCGCCTCGCGCAACGGCCTGGGCGCGCTCGACGCGGCGCTCGCGAGCGAGGCGGCGCGCATCGACGCCGATGAGGCGCAGCTCGGGCGCGACCGTGACGAGGTGGAGGGCGTGCGCACCGGCCTCGGGGCGTGGGCGGAGCACGAATCCGCGGCCGAGGCGCTCGGCGCCGCCATCGAGGAGGCCCACGATGCCGAGCGCGCCACCGACGCGGCCGCGCGGGCCGACGCGGAGGCCGCCGGCGCGCTGTCGCGCGCCGAGGCGGCTCTGGCCGCGCTGGAACGGGGCCCGGTGGCGGCGCTGCGCAGCGCCGCGGCGCGCGCCGCGTCGCGCGGACGGCTCGACCCGCCCGACGACGACGCGGGAGCCGAGGAACTGGTCGCCGCCGCGCGGCGCCTGCGCGCCTCGGCGCTGGAGGCCGCGGCGGTCCACGGACGGCGCGCCGGTGAGGCGGACGCCCGCGCCGCGACGCTCCGCGAGCGGCTCGGGCGCGAGGGCGCCGCGCTCGGAATCGGCGACGCCGATCAGGTGGGCCCGGCGGTGCGGCGCCTGGGAGAGGCCCGCGGCGCGGCGCGGCGCGCGCTGGCCGAGCTGGAGGACGTCGCCGCCTCGGCGCGCGCGCTCGCCGCGGAGGCCGCCGAGGCCGCCACCCGGGCGCAGCTGCACCGCCAGGTCGCGCTCGACCTGCGGGCCAACCAGTTCCCGCGCTTCCTGCTGGCCCGCTACCGCGAGCGCCTGGCGCGCGCGGCGTCGGAGCACCTCGTGGAGCTGAGCGACGGCATGTACCGCTTCGCGGCGGCCGAGCCCGATCCCATGGCGGTCGTCGACCGGCGGCGGGGAGAGCGGCTGCGCGCCGCGTCGACGCTGTCGGGCGGCGAGCGCTTCCTCGCAAGCCTCGCCCTGGCCCTCGGGCTCGGCGACGTCGCGGCCGAGTCGAGCGGCCGGCTCGACTGCCTCTTCCTCGACGAGGGGTTCTCGACCCTCGACGCCGACTCGCTCGAGCAGGCCCTCGTCGGGGTGGAGCGCCTGCAGGGCGACGGGCGGCTGATCGGCGTGATCACCCACCTGCCCGGGGTGGCCGAGAGGCTCGGAGCGAGCCTGCACGTCACCAAGGACTCGGCGGGCGTGAGTAGTATCTCGGGCCTATGAGCTCAGGAGCACAGCGCGGCGCCCGGTGGGCACTCCTCGTGACGGCGGGTCTCGTCATCGTGGGGGTCTTCCTTCAGGCCTACTTCATCGCCGCCTATACCTTCGGCGCCGGCGAGGACGCGCTCGACGCCCACCGCGGGATCGGGCACTCCGTCGAGGGCCTCGCGGTCCTCGCCTTCCTCGCGGCCCTGGTCGCGTACTGGAAGGCCTGGGCCAAGATCGCGCCCGCCTTCGCGCTCGCGCTGATCAGCGTGGTCCAGGTGGGCTTCGCCGACGCCGACGAGTGGGTCGCCGGATTCCACGGGCTGCTCGCGCTGGTCATCCTGATCCTGGCGCACGCCGTCGTGCAGCGGACGGTCCGGGACCTCGGCCTCGGCCGCCACGGGGACGCCTCGCACTAGCCCCGGGCCGCGGCGGTGCCCTCGGCGACGGGGCGCAGGTCGAGGCGCTGCGCGAGGGCGACGATCCGGGACTCCCGGGCGGCCCGCTGCTACTCGGCCCGCGTGATGCGCGATCCGAAGAAGATGCCCTCGGTGCCGTCCGGGAAGCGCACGAGGCCCTTGGTGCCCCCGTCGTAGTCGGGCGCCATCACCAGCAGGCGCCCCTCGCCCATGTCCCTGACGGTGACCGTCTCCTCGCCCTCCGGATCCAGCCCGCGCCAGAGACGGATGAAGAGGTTGCCGTCCCATTCGTCGCCGATGGTGGTGGGCTCGCGGTGGCCGGGGTGCACGCGGGTGTGGTGCGGCAGCGACATCAGCACCTCCAGCGCGCTGTGCTTGAGCTGCGCGAAGTCGCCTCCCGGCCGGGCGTGTCCGCCCAGCGTGCGGTGGAACAGGACGTCGGCGGTGAAGCAGTCGTCACCGACCAGGTAGGCGAAGTGGCCCTGGCAGTGCCCGGGGGTGTCGATGGCGCGGAACTCCAGCGAGCCCGAGCGGACGACCTCTCCGTCGCCGAGGACGATGTCGAGCGAACCTTCCCCGAGCACGTCGGCGGTCCCCTGGTGCCCCACGAACGGGACGCCCGGGAAGCGCTCCCGGTACCGGTCGTTCGAGAGGACGTGGTCCTCGTGATGGTGGGTCAGGAGGATGTGGGTGATGGTGATGCCCTCGCGCTCGACGCGCTCCAGGAGCGGCTCGACCACCCCGTTGCCGTCGATCAGCACGCCCGACCCGCCGGGGCCCTCGGCCACCAGGTAGGCGTTGGCGAGGTACTTCTCGTCTTCCACGCGGTCGATGATCATGAGAACTGGATCACGCTCCTGATTCCGTCCTGGGCCTCCATGAGCTCGAAACCCCGGTTGACCTCGTCGAGCCGCAGGCGGTGCGACACGAGCGCCATCGCGTCGAAGTCCCCCGCCAGCCAGCGGTCCACGAGCCCCGGCAGCTGCGTGCGGCCCTTCACGCCGCCGAAGGACGTGCCGGTCACGCGGCGGCCGGTGATGAGGAGGCGGGGGAGCACCTCCAGCATGTCGCCCCGCCCGGCGACGCCGCACATGGTCGCGAGTCCCCACGCCTCGCGCGCGGCCTCGACGGCCTGCGCCATCACCCTCACGTTGCCGGTGGCCTCGAAGGTGTAGTCGGCTCCGTAACCGCCCGTCTCGTCGCGGATCCACTGCACCGTGTCGGCGTCGGCCACGCGGGTGTCGGTGGCCCCGTGCCGGCGGGCCTCGGCGAGACGCTGCTCCGAGAGGTCGAGGGCGATGATGCGCTCCGCGCCGGCGAGCCTGGCGCCGATGATCGCGCCGAGTCCCACCAGCCCGCAGCCGAACACGGCGGTCGTCGCGCCCGGCTCCACCCGGGCGGTGTAGAGGGCGGCGCCGATACCCGTGGCGAGCCCGCACGCGAAGGGCGCGCATCCGTCGAGCGGCGCCTCGGGGTTCACCACCGCCAGCGCGATCTGCGGCATCACGGTGTACTCGGCGAACGTCGAGCAGCCCATGAAGTGCCGCAGCGGCTCGCCGCCGCGGAAGAGGCGGGTCGTGCCGTCGGGGAGATAGCCGCGGTTCTGCTCGTCGCGGATCGCGGTGCAGCGGTTGGTGCGCGCGCTGCGGCAGTGGACGCATTCGCCGCACTCGGGCGCGAACAGCGTCACGACGTGGTCGCCGGGGCGCACCATCGTGACCCCCTCACCCACGGTCTCCACCACGCCGGCGCCCTCGTGTCCGAGCACGCACGGGGCGTAGCCGGTGGGGTCCACCCCGCTCGCGGTGTAGGCGTCGGTGTGGCAGACCCCGCATGACGCCAGACGCACCAGCACCTCGCCCGGACCCGGCTCGACCAGGTCCACCTCGTCGATGACGAGCGGCGCACCGAACTCCTCCAGCACGGCGGCGCGGATTCTCATCGCGCGGGGCTCCCTCGGTCGGATCGGACGCTCTCGTCACGATCCTATGGATCGGCCGGGCGGCCGGCCCGGCGCTGCCCGGCCCTCACGCCCCCGGCCGGGCGAGCGGCCGCAGCACGAGCCAGCCCATCAGCGGGCAGAGCGCGGCCAGCCCGAAGGCGATCGGCCACGAGGTGAGCCCGACCGCCGCGCCGAAGGCCGGCGGCGCCACGGCCACCGCGACGAACAGGATCGTGTTCTGCAGCCCGAGGGCCGTGCCGACCCGCTCGGGGCCGGCCATCTCGGCCGCCGCGGCGAAGGAGACGCCGTTGCCGGCCATCGTGATCACCCCGGCGGCGATCAGGGCGGCCGCCGCCGGCGCATCCGACGCGCCGAGCAGCGCGGCGGCCAGGCCGAGGGTGATCGCCCCCGAGAGGGCCAGCAGGCGCAGCGGCCGGATGCGGCTGCCGACCCGGTCCGACCAGACGCCCGCCGCGACCCGCGAGACGGCCCCGCCGATCTGCACCGCGCCCAGCGCGAGCGCCGACGCGCCGATCGACCACCCCCGCTCCTCGTGGAGGTAGAGCGCGAGGAAGCTGAGCAG
>LNFM01002665.1_pt1 | contig 45268 bp, 37 predicted proteins | sample 596031 | NCBI WGS metagenome assembly LNFM01 (sample SAMN04254537, study PRJNA301005) | activated carbon metagenome | isolation source: dual media filters at the Ann Arbor, Michigan drinking water treatment plant | place: USA: Ann Arbor
AATTCGAACGCTGGTGGGGCGGCTACTTCCTGATGACCACGGACGAGATCCGCTGGATCGTCGACAACCTGTTCATCGGCAACCGCTTCTCCTCCGGCACCATCTCCTCCGGCGGCGGCGAGACCTTCAACATGCGCGAGGTGAAGGCGCCGGTCATCGTCTTCGCGTCATCCGGCGACAACATCACCCCGGTCGGCCAGGCGCTGCGCTGGATCGCCGACGTCTATCGCGACGAACAGGAGATCAAGTCGCTCGGCCAGACCATCGTGTACCTCCTGCACGACCAGATCGGGCATCTCGGCATCTTCGTCTCGGGCGCCGTGGCCAAGAAGGAACACAGCGAGATCGCCACCACGCTCGAATTGATCGAGGCGGTCGCCCCGGGCCTGTACGAGATGCGCATCACCGGCCACGACGGCACCGGCGGCAACGAGGAATGGCAGGTCGAGCTCGTCGAGCGCAAGATCGCCGACATCCGCACCCTGTCCGGCGAGGCGAGCAACGAGGCCTTCCCCGCGGTCGCCAAGATCTCGGAGATGAACCAGCATCTTTACGACGTGCTGGTCAGCCCGATCGTGCGGCAATTCGCCACCGAGGCGAGCGCCGAGGCCCGCCGCCAGCGCAGCCCGATGCGCATGCGCCGCTACATGTTCAGCGACCTCAACCCCTTCATGATGCCGGTGCGCGCGCTGGCCGGCATGGCGCGCGACCACCGTGCGCCGGCCGCCGCCGACAACCCCTTCGTGGCGATGGAGAAGGCCTGGGCGGACAGCGTCGAGCGCAGCATCGACAGCTGGCGCGACATGCGCGATGCATCGATGGAAATCGCCTTCCACGCCATCTATGGCGGCCTCGCGGCCATGGGCGTGACCGGCGACGACACCGCCGCCGAGGCCGAGGCGGCGCGACGCTCGGTCGCCTACGAACCCGCCCAGCACGCCGATGCCCGTGCCCGCGTCGCCGAGGGCGGCTACGCCGAGGCCGTGGTGCGCATGATGATCCTGCTGGCCGATGCGCGCGGTGGCGTGCGGCGCACGCGCCTCGCGCGCTCCAACACGCTGCTGACCACCGAACCGCCCTTCGTGGGCATGAGCCCGGTGGCCCGCCAGGCCATGATCCGCGAGCAGACCGTGATCGTGACCCTGATGCGCGAGGAAGCGCTGGCGGCGCTGCCGACGATGCTGCCAACCGCCGCCGACCGCCGCAAGGCGTTGGCCGCGGTCGAGCACGTCGCCGGCCCCGACGAGGAACTGGGCGACAAGGCGCGCGAAATGCTGGTCGCGATGCGCGGCACGCTCGGCATCGGCCCCAAGGCGGCGGTGGCCTGAACCGGGCGGCGATCACGCAACGCTTTCCACCGACGCGTGATCGCAGGCTAGGATGTCCGGCCACTCCACCGGCGAAGGCCATGGCCGCAACGGCCGCGACGAACAGCACCGTCCTTGACCTCGCGCTGGCGCAGGCTGCACCGCGGCGCGCGATGCTGGCCGCCGAACAGGCGCTGGTCGCGCTGCGCGACCAGCCGCCGGACATGGAAGCGGCGGTCATCGCGGCGCTGGCGGATGCCACGGGCGGCGTGGACGACCGTGCGCCCGCGCAACGCACCGCGCTGGCCATCGCACGGGCGGTCGACCGCCATGGCGCCGGTTTTCCGCCCGCCCTGGAACCCGCCTATCACGACCGCCTCCACCAGGCCGAGGCGACCCGGGCCATGGGCTGGCTGGCGGGCGCGGCGCGGCGGATGGGCCAGCTGACGAACGAGGAAGCCGCACTCGCGATCGCTGCGATGGCCGCGCACGACCTGCTGCATGACGGCCAGGTCCATGCCGAGCGCGGCCTGCTCGAACGCCGCTCCGCCGATGCCGCCGCCGCCATTGCGCGCGCCGAGGGGCTGCCGGCCGACCAGGTCGCGACCCTGCGGCGTATCATCCTCGCCACCACATGGCCTTGGGAGGAGCACGAGGCGCCGGACCTGTCCTGCCGCCTGGCACGCGAGGCGGACCTGTTCGGTAGCAGCCTGCCGCGTCTTGGCCCGCGGCTGAGCCGGCTCCTCGCGCGCGAATTGGCTTCGGCGGGGCAGGCCGCGCCGGAGGGTGTCGCGAGCCACGCCGCGCGCGTCGCGCTGCTGCGCCTCCAGCCGCCGGCCACCGCGCCGGCGCGTGCCATGGGGGTCGAAGCCGTGCGCGGCGCGCAGCTGGCCGCCTATGCCGGCGCGGCGCGGCGCCTCGGCCTGCCCCGCGCGACGGCCGAGGACGGGGCGGCGGCGCTGGATGCACTCGATCCCGCGGATGCCGATGCGCTGCTTGCCTGGTCGGGGATCGACCCGTGAGCACCGGCGCGCGCGGCCCCTCCCTGCTGGTGCTGCTGCTGCTGCTGATTGCCTGCGTGGGCAGCCTCCTGCTGGGCGCGCTGGCGCTGACCGCCGCGGCCACGCCGACCGGCGCACCGCTCTCGGCTGTCGCGCTGGCGATGGTCGGGCTGCTGGTGGGGTTCGCTGGCGCGGCCTTCGCGGCGCAGCGCGTCGGCGCGGCGCTGCGGCGCCTGGCGCGGGAGGCCGAGGCGGTCCGGCGGCTCGACCTCGCGGACCCCGTCGCGCCGCCAGGCGGCACGGCGGAGGTGAACGCGCTAGGCGAGGCGATGGGCGGCATGAAGGCCGCGCTGCGCCTGTTCAGCGTGTACGTGCCGCGCGACCTGGTGCGCAAGCTGATGGCCGAGGGCGCTGCGGCCGAACTGGGCGGAGAACGCCGGCGCCTGACCGTGATGTTCTCCGACGTGCAGGGCTTCACCAGCATTGCCGAACGCATGGACCCGGAGGAGCTGATGCGCATCACCTCCACCTATTTCCAGGCGCTGACCGACGACCTGCTGGCGCACCACGCCACCATCGACAAGTACATCGGCGACGCGGTGATGGCGATCTGGAACGCGCCCAAGCGCGACCTGGCGCATGCGCTGCACGGCTGCCGCGCCGCGCTGCACGCGCGGCATTTGACGCTGCGGCTCGAGGAAGAGTTCGCCGCGCGCGGCTGGCCGCGCCTGCACACGCGCTTCGGCGTGCACAGCGGCGATGCGGTGGTGGGCAATGTCGGTTCGTCGGACCGCATGGCCTATACGGCGATCGGGTCCATGGTGAACTTGGCCTCGCGGCTCGAGGGCATGAACAAGATGTACGGCACGCAGATCCTGGTGAGCGAGGCGACGCGCATCGGCGCGGGCAGCGGTTTCGTGTTCCGCCCGGTGGATGTGGTACTGGCCAAGGGCACGCAGGACGCTGTCGAGGTGCATGAGCTGGTCGGGCTGTCCGTGGCATCGGACGCGCAGGACGCGCCGCTGCTGGCCGACCGCGCGCTGGTGGCGCGCCTGCCCGCCTGGGGCGAGGCGATCCGCCGGTTCCGCGCCGGCCAGTTCGGCGCCGCGCGCGAGGCGCTGCACGAATGCGGTGACCCGTTGCAGGACCCGCTGGTCGCGGCCTATGCCGCGCGGCTCGCGCGCTTTCCCGATGGCCCGCCGGCGGATTGGTCGCCGGTGACGCGGCTCGACAGCAAGTAGGGTGTGATGGCCACGCGCAACCGCAAGCGGATCAAGCTGGCGCTGCAGGGCGGCGGGTCGCATGGCGCCTTCACCTGGGGCGTGCTGGAGCGGCTGCTGGCGGATGATCGCATCGAGATCGAGGCGGTGGTCGGCACCTCCGCCGGGGCGATGAACGCCGCCGTGCTGGTGGATGGGCTGATCGCCGGCGGGCCGGCGGAGGCGCAGCGGCGCCTCGATGTGTTCTGGGAGGGCATCGGCAACATCGCGGCGTTCTCGCCCGTGCAGCCGACGCCGATCGACCTGATGTTCAGCCCGGGCAACATGGATTTCTCGCCGGCCTGGCGGATCGCCGACGTCATGCAGCGGCAGTTCTCGCCGTATGAATTCAACCCGGCCAACGCGAACCCGCTGCACGAACACATCGAGGCCGTGGTGGATTTCGCGCGGCTGCGGTCGGCCGCCGGCCCGGCCCTGTTCGTCTGCGCGACCAACGTCCTGACCGGCCGGCTGCGCGTGTTCGAACGCAGCGAGATGAGCGCGACGGCGGTCATGGCGTCCGCCTGCGTGCCGCTGCTGCACCAGGCGGTCGAGGTCGAGGGACAGCACTACTGGGATGGCGGGTATTCCGGCAATCCGCCGATCTTCCCGCTGATCTACATGGGTGGCGCGCCCGACATCCTGATCGTGCAGCTGAACCCGGTGAACATTCCGGAGGTGCCGCGCGACATCCGCGCCATCGTGGACCGGATGAACACGCTGGCCTTCAACGCATCCCTGATGCGCGAGATGCGGATGATCCGCTTCGTGACGGACCTGATCGACAAGGGCGACCTGCCGGCGGGGAAGTACCTGCGCTGCTTCATCCACTGCATCGATGCGGAGGCGGAGCTGGCGGCGCTGAACGCGTCGTCGAAGATGAATGCCAGCATGGGCTTCCTGCAGCACCTGCGCGCGCTGGGTGCGGCGAAGGCGGAGGCGTTCCTCGACGCGCATTTCGACGCGATCGGGGCGCGGTCCTCGACCGATGTGGTTGAGAGATTTCTGTAGCGGCCGATCCGCGACGACGCGATGGTTCGACCGACCGACGCGGATGGCCGCGCGATCCGCCGTGCCGCTCAGTAGGTCCGCTCGTTCGCGCCGATCCGGCTGTTCTGCCCGCCGCGTGCGGCCGCGACCGCGCGCGACACCGCCTCCACATACTCGCCCGCGACCTCGCGATGGATCGGGTTGAGATGCAGGTGGATGCCGTCGGGTTCCTGCTGGCGGCCGACCAGCCACCCCTCGGCATCCAGCGCGGCGGCGACCTTGCCGATGTCGAGCGTCGGGTCGCTCGCGCGCCAGACGAAGATGCCGATGTCGCTCGGCTGCAGGATGTCGAGGCCCGGGATGGCGGCGATGCCCGCGGTCATGATGGCCTTGGCCTCCATGATGAGGCGCGCACAGCGCAGGTAGCCCTCGTCGCCGAGGTGGTTCATCGCCGCCCAGGCGGCCGCCACCGCGCCACCCGGGCGCGTGCCCTGCGTCGTGTAGGCGGAGTACGGCCCGCGCTGCCACGCACGGCTGTCGAATTTGTGCCATTCGCGATCCGCCGCATCGGCCACGAGCAACAGCGACGCCCCCTTCGGCGCCATGCCGTGCTTGTGGATGTCGGCCGACATCGACGTGACACCCGGCACGGACAATTCGAAGGCCGGGATGTCGTGGCCAAGCCGGCGCACATAGGGGGCGAGGAAGCCGCCCACGCAGGCATCGACATGCATCCAGGCGCCGTGCTGCGCCGCCAGCGCCGCGATCTGCGCGATCGGGTCGAAGGTTCCGAACGGATAGTTGGGCGCGGAACCCACCAGCGCGACGGTGTCGCCATCCATGCGCGCTTGCATCGCCACGACATCGGCGCGCAGGTCGGCGCCGACCGGCACGCGGCGGATCTCCATGCCGAGCGCTTCCGCCGCGCGGTCGAAGGTGAGGTGCGCGGAATTCGGCAGCACGATGTTCGGCTGCCTGGTGCCGCGGCGCGCGCGGGCGCGGTTGCGCGCCGCCATCATGGCGAGAAAAATGCTCTCCGACCCGCCGGAGGTGAAGGTGCCCCCTGCCTTGTCGCCGCCGCCGAGCAGCGACAGCGCCATGGCGATCACCTCGTCCTCCAGCGACTTCAGGCTGGGGAAGGCGCGCTGGCCGAGGTTGTTCTCGGTCCAGTAGGCCAGGTAGGCCTGCTGCTGGACGCGCTAATAGAAATACACGGCGAGGCGACCGTGCCGCCAGTCGCGGTCACCCTGCTTGCGCGCCTGCAGCGCCGCCAGGATGGCATCGGCGGGCGCGCCGGTGGCAGGGATCCGGGTCATTCAGCGCAGCGACGCGTTGACCGCTTCCAGCGCATCGACGCCCGGATTGAGGTCGCCGTCGCCCAGCGCATTCAGCGGCCCGGTGACGGTGCCCAGGTGCTCGTGCAGTGCCGAGGGGTCCGGGTCCACGTAGATCAGGCCGGTGACGATCTCGCCCGCCGCCTTGCGCTCCAGGATGTGGTGCATGGCGGATGCGCGATTGGTCGGGTCGTGGCCCTCGTGCAGCTTGCGCAGGCGGAGCGTCGTGCCGTCGTGCTGCATGACCTCGGTGACCTCGCCGGGCGCGTATTGCACCGTGATCTCGTCGCGGCGGAGCATGATGTCGAGCTTGTTCAGCGCCTCATTGTGTTCGCGCACATAGTCGTAGGATTTCGTGCTGCCGGGGTGGTTGTTGAAGGCGACGCAGGGGCTCAGCACGTCGATGAAGGCGGCGCCGTCATGCACCAGCGCGGCCTCGATCAGCGGCACCAGCTGTTCCTTGTCGCCCGAGAAGGACCGCGCCACGAAGGTCGCGCCCAACTGCACCGCGATGGCGGCCAGGTCGATCGGCTGGTCGGTGTTGATCGCGCCCTTCTTGGCGACCGATCCCCAGTCGGAGGTGGCGGAAAACTGCCCCTTGGTCAGGCCATACACGCCGTTGTTCTCGACGATGTAGCACATGTTCACGCCGCGGCGGATCGAGTGCGCGAACTGCCCGAAGCCGATCGACGCGCTGTCGCCATCGCCCGAGACACCGAGGTACACCAGGTCACGGTTCGCCAGGTACGCGCCGGTCAGAACCGACGGCATGCGCCCGTGCACCGAATTGAAGCCATGCGCATTGCCGAGGAAATAGGTCGGCGTCTTCGACGAACAGCCGATGCCCGACATCTTGGCGATGCGGTGCGGCGGCAGCGAGAGGTTGAAGCAGGCCTGGATGATGGCCGCGCTGATCGAGTCATGACCGCAGCCGGCACACAGCGTGCTGATCGCACCCTCGTAGTCGCGCCGCGTCAGCCCGATCGCGTTGGTCGGCAGCTTCGGGTGGTGCAGCTTGGGCTTCGGCAGGTAGCTCATGGCGTGGCCTTGCGGAAGGGCAGGATGTTGGCCGCCGCGGCGCGCGTGGATGAAGCGCGCGGTGATCGGCGTGCCGTCGAAATGCAGCACGGGGATCAGCCGGGCCGGGTCGATCTCCTCCTCGTTCACGAGCAGGGTGCGCAGCTGCGCGTCGCGGTTCTGCTCGACCACGAACACGCGCTCATGCGCGGCGACGAAGTCGGCCACGTCCTGGTGGAAGGGGAAGGCGCGGATGCGCATGGCATCGAGGTGGATGCCGTCCGCTTCCAGCGCGGCCAGCGCCTCGCGCATGGCCGCCGAGGAAGACCCATAGAAGATCACGCCATCGCGCGCCGGCTGCTTCGCCGGAATGGTCATGGGCCGCGGGACGATCGACTTGGCGGTGCCGAACTTCTTCAGCAGGCGCTCCATGTTGTCGACATAGGGCGCGCCTTCCTCGGTGTAGCGCGCATGCCGGTCGCGCGATGTGCCGCGCGTGAAGAAGGCACCCTTTTCGGGGTGCGTGCCCGGCCAGGTGCGGTACGGGATGCCGTCGCCATCCACATCGAGGTAGCGCCCGAAGGACACCGCGGCATCGAGCCCCGCCGCATCCAGCACCTTGCCGCGGTCCATCCGCCGCGCCGGATCCCACTTGAAGGGTTCGCACAGCCAGTCGTTCATGCCGATGTCGAGGTCGAGCATGACGAAGATCGGCGTCTGCAGCCGGTCCGCCAGGTCGAAGGCGTCGGCGCCGAAGGCGAAGCACTCGGTCGGGTCCTCGGGCAGCAGCAGCACGTGCTTGGTGTCGCCGTGGCTGGCATAGGCGGCCGAGAGCAGGTCCGATTGCTGCGTGCGGGTCGGCATGCCGGTGGACGGGCCGGCGCGCTGCACGTCGAAGATCACCGCGGGGATCTCCGCGAAATACGCGAGGCCCACGAATTCCTGCATCAGCGAGATGCCGGGCCCCGATGTGGCGGTGAAGGACCGCGCGCCGTTCCAGGCCGCGCCGATCACCATGCCGATCGAGGCCAGTTCATCCTCCGCCTGCACGATGGCGTAGCGCTTGGCACCGGTCTCGGGGTCCTTGCGCAGCTGGCCGCAGTACTTTTCGAAGGCTTCCGCCAGCGAGGTGGAGGGCGTGATGGGATACCAGGCGCAGACCGTGGCGCCGCCATACACCGCGCCCAGCGCGGCCGCGGCATTGCCTTCCACGAAGATGCGCTCGCCCACCGCGTCGGCGCGCTTCAGCGTCAGGCCGATCGGGCAGGCCAGGTTCTCCTGCGCCCAGGCACGGCCCTTCTCCAGCGCGGCGTAGTTCGCCGGCACCAGCTTCTCCTTGCCGCGGAACTGCGCGGCGATGGCCTGCTGGACCGCCTCGACCTCCATATCGAGCAACGCCGACAGCGCACCGAGATAGACGATGTTCTTGAACAACTGCCGCTGCCGCGGGTCGGTATAGGCGGCGTTGGTGATCTCGGTCAGCGGCACGCCGATGACGGTGATGTCGTCGCGGAAGCGCGACTTCGGCATGGGCCGCGTCGAATCGTAGAACAGGTAGCCACCGGGCTCGATCTCGGCGACATCGCGGTCCCAGGTCTGCGGGTTCATCGCGACCATCATGTCGACGCCGCCGCGCCGGCCCATGTGGCCGGCCTCGCTCACCCGCACCTCGAACCAGGTGGGCAGGCCCTGGATGTTGGACGGGAAGATGTTGCGCGACGCGATGGGAATGCCCATGCGCAGGATGGATTTCGCGAACAGCCCATTGGCGGAGGCGGAGCCTGATCCGTTGACGTTGGCGAATTTGACGACGAAGTCGTTCGTCGCGGTTAGCGGCTGTGGCATGCGTGCGCCTTCGGCTTCGCGGTCTCGAGCAGGAATTTCTGCATGTCCCAGGCACCGGTCGGGCAGCGCTCGGCGCACATGCCGCAGTGCAGGCAGACATCCTCGTCCTTCACCATGACACGGCCGGTCTTGAGGCCATCCTGGACATACAGGTCCTGGTACAGGTTGACCGCCGGCGCCTTGAGGCGCGTGCGCAGGTCGTCCTCGTCGCCATTCTCGGTGAAGGTGATGCAGTCGGTCGGGCAGATGTCGACACAGGCATCGCATTCGATGCAGGTCTTGGCGTTGAACACGGTCTGCACGTCGCAGTTCAGGCAGCGCTGCGTCTCGAGATACGCCATCTCCCGGTCGAAGCCGAGCTCGACCTCGACCGTGATGTCGCGCAGCGCCTTCTCCGGCGGGATATGCGGCACCTTGTAGCGCAGGTCGGGCGAGATCGCGTTGTCATAGGCCCATTCATGGATGCCCATCTTCTGGCTGGCGATGCGCACCTCGGGGTCGGGTCGCTGCGCCACGTCGCCGCCCTGGCAGAAGATGTCGATCGACACCGCCGCCTCGTGCCCATGCGCCACGGCCCAGATGATGTTCTTCGGCCCGAAGGCCGCATCGCCGCCGAAGAACACGCGCGGATTGGTCGACTGGAAGGTCGCCTGGTCGAGCTTCGGCAGGCCCCAGCGGTCGAACTCGACGCCCGAATCGCGCTCGATCCAGGGGAAGGCGTTCTCCTGGCCGATCGCGACCAGCACCTGGTCGGCCTCGATGGTCACGTCCGGCTCGCCGGTCGGCAGCAGCTGGCGGCGGCCCTTGTCGTCGTATTGGGCGGCGACCTTCTCGAACACCATGCCGGTCAGGCGGCCATTGTCGTGCAGCACCTGCTTGGGCACGAGGAAGTTCAGGATCGGGATGCCTTCGCCGATCGCGTCCTCCTTCTCCCAGGGGGACGCCTTCATTTCCTCGAAGCCGGACCGGACGACGACCTTGACCTCCTCGCCGCCGAGGCGTCGCGCCGACCGGCAGCAATCCATCGCCGTATTGCCGCCGCCGAGCACGATCACGCGCCGCCCGACCTCCTTCACATGGCCGAAGGAGACCGAGGCCAGCCAGTCGATCCCCAGGTGGATATGCGCCGCGGCCTCGGCGCGGCCGGGCACGTCCAGTTCGCGGCCGCGCGGCGCACCGGACCCCACGAAGACCGCGTCATAGCCCTCGTCCAGCAGCGCCTTGAGGCTGTCGACGCGGCGGTCCTGGTGGCTGACCACGCCGCCGCGGTCGAGGATGTAGCCGCATTCCTCGTCGATCACTTCCTCGGGCAGGCGGAAGCGCGGAATCTGCTGGCGGATGAAGCCGCCGGGCTTCTTCTGCTCGTCGATGACATGCACCTCGTAGCCGAGCGGCGCGAGGTCCCGCGCGACGGTCAGGCTGGATGGCCCGGCGCCGATGCAGGCGACGCGCTTGCCGTTGCGCTGCTCCGGGATGGGCGGCATCCGGTGCGACACGTCGCCCTTGTTGTCGGCCGCGACGCGCTTGAGCCGGCAGATCGCCACCGGCTGCTCCTCGACCCGGCCGCGCCGGCAGGCGGGTTCACAGGGCCGGTCGCAGGTGCGCCCGAGGATTCCCGGAAACACGTTGGACTGCCAGTTCACCATGTAGGCGTCGGCGTAGCGCCCCGCCGCGATCATGCGGATGTATTCGGGCACCGGCGTATGCGCCGGGCAGGCCCATTGGCAATCGACCACCTTGTGGAAGTAGTCCGGGGACGAGATGTCCGTCGGCTTCACGCGCGCAACCTCCCTGGAACTGAGGGCCGAAAGGTCGGGGCAATGCCGTCGGTCACTGGACCGCGGCCTTCTTGCAACCAGGGATCGGCCGCCGTGCCAGCGCGGTCGTCATTCCTGTCTGTCACTCCCCGCCGTTGAACGGCTTGCCGGAACCCTGCACCAAGGCGGGAGCCGCGGCAATCCGCTGATTCGTGCTGCGCCGCAGCGCGGCACCGCAACCGCAGGGTGCAGCGCAACGATCAGTCCTGTTCCTTCATCATCCGCACGGTCGCGAGCAGGGCTTTTTCATAGCGCGCCCGTTCCCGCGCCGTCACGTCCGGCGGCCAGTCGCGAAACCCGCGCCCTGTCTTGGGCCCGAGCCGCCCCTCCGCCACCAGTCGCGCCAGGCCCGGGCTGGGATCGGGGCTGTTGCACAGGGACGGGTAGATCGTGCGCCCGGCCTCGAGCTGCGTCTCCAGCCCCGCGAGTTCCTTCTGCAGGATCGGTCCCGCGGCCAGGTAGCGGAAGCCGAAGCAGTAGCGGACGGCGTTGTCGACATCCTCGGCGGTCGCCAGGCCCTGGTCGATCACCGCGAAGGCTTCGCGCATCAGCGCGTGCTGGATGCGGTTGGCAAGGAAACCCGGCACGTCGCGCGCCACCCGGATCACCTTGCGCCCGAGCCCGTCCATGATGGCGGCGACGGCGTCGCAGATGGCGGGATCGGTGTATTCGCCCTGCACTACCTCGACGCCCGGCACCAGATGCGCCGGCAGGAAGAAGTGCAGGTTGGCGCAGCGCGCGCGTGTCGCGATGCCGCCCGCGATGTCCGTGATGCGATAGCCGGATGCGTTGGAGACGACCGGCACATGCGCCGGCACCAGCGCATCGAGCCGAGCGAAGACCTCCTGCTTCAACACGAGCCGTTCGGGCACGGCTTCGACCACGATCTCGGCGGCGGCGTAGTCCGGCGCGTCCATGGCATCGACCAGCGTAAGATGCGCCACGTCATCGGGGTCGCCGTCGAGTTGCCCGATCGACGCGCGCACCCGCGCTTCAGCATCCGGCCACCGGGTGCGCGCCGTCTCGACCGCGGTGACCCGCCAGCCGCCGGCGAGGAAGATCGCCGCGATGTCGCAGCCCATCAGGCCCATGCCGAGGATGACGGCGTGGCGTTGCGCGCTCATGGCGCGATTCCTCCCTGGCGAAGCACGAATTCCGCGATCTCGACGACGCCCTTGTTCTCCTTGAGGTTGGTGAACACGAAGGGCCGCGCGCCGCGCATCCTGCGCGAATCCCGGTCCATCACCGACAGGTCGGCACCGACCAGCGGCGCCAGGTCGATCTTGTTGATCACCAGCAGGTCGGAGCGCGTGATGCCAGGGCCGCCCTTGCGCGGGATCTTGTCGCCCGCGCTCACGTCGATGACGTAGATCGTCAGATCCGCCAGTTCCGGGCTGAATGTCGCGGCCAGGTTGTCGCCGCCGCTCTCGATGAACAGCACTTCGAGGCCGGGGAATTTCTCCGTCATGTCGTGCACGGCGGCAAGGTTGATCGATGCATCCTCGCGGATCGCGGTGTGCGGGCAGCCGCCCGTCTCCACCCCCGCGATGCGGTCGGGCGAAAGCGCGCCGGCGCGGGTGAGGAACTCCGCATCTTCCTTCGTATAGATGTCGTTGGTGATGACGGCGATGTCGTGCCGGTCGCGCAGGTGCCGGCACAGCCGTTCCGTCAGTGCGGTCTTGCCGGACCCGACGGGGCCACCGATGCCGACGCGAAAGGGGCCGTTGCGCGATGGGGTCATGATCTGAACAGCCTCGTGTACTGCGTCTCGTGACGGATGGAAAAAAGGTCCAGCGCCGGGCTCGACGTGCCCAGGCTCTCGAGGTCGGCGCCGAGCGCGGCATCGGCCGCAGCGGCCACCACCGGCAGCAGCGCGGCGGTGGCCTTCTGCCCGTCGGTCTGGCCCAGCGGCACCAGCCGGACCCCGGCCGACACCAGGTTGGCGGCGAAGGCCGCGAGATACCCGAAGGCCGCCTGCGGCAGCGCCACGCCATGCGCCGCCGCCGCCGCGCCGAAAGCCACCGCGTGCACGATGCGCCGCGGATGCCGCGCGGCGAAGGCGGCCAGGCGCGGTTCCGGCCAGGCGGCCAGCGTGACGGACAGGAAGGCGGTGCCCTGCGCCTCGGCCTCCAGCGCGGTCTCGGCCGTGCCGCGCCAGGCGGCACCGAGTTCCGCCGCGGCGTCCAGACCCTTCGCGCGGCCCTGTGCCATGGCGCGATGCGCCGCCGCCAGCAGCGCGCCATCGACACGCCCAGCACCATCACGCAACGCCGCGGTCACATAGGCGACCAGGTCATCGCGCCCGCGCACCGCGCCGTCCTCCACCGCCGTCTCCAGCCCATGGCTGTAGGTATAGGCGCCGACCGGATAGGCCGGCGACAGCCAGGCGAGCAGGCGATACAGCGCGTCAGTGCTGGTGGTCGTGGTCGTGGTGATGGCCGTGGTCGCCGTGGTGGTGATGGTGGCCGGGCTGGCGGTTGTGCTCCCCATAGGCGCCGCCCTCCGGGTCGAAGGGGGCGTCCACCTTGCGCAGCGTCGCGCCGAGGCCCTCCAGCATGTGGACGATGACATGGTCGTCGCGGATCAGGAGGCGCTCGCCTTCGATCTGCGTCGGCAGGTGCCGGTTGCCCAGGTGCCAGGCGAGGCGCGCCAGGTGCTCGCGCGTCGCCGCCGTGATCTCCACGAGCGGTTCCGGCGCGGCCCGCACGCGCACGACGCCGCCGGTCGCCAGCGCCAGCCCGTCGCCGTCCCGCAGCACGGTCGCCTCTGGCAGGTCGAGCAGGAAGGCGAGCCCCCCCTGCCCCGTGTAGAGGCGACGCCGCCGGTGGCGATCGTCGAAATCCAGCAGCACGCTGTCGCGCGCCTGCGCGTCCTGCCAGGTGCCGGCGCGCAGCACCTCGGTGGCGCGCGGGATGCTCTCTTCGTCCATGGATGCTCTCAAAACAGGAAGTAGCGCTGCGCCATCGGCAGCAACTTGGCGGGTTCGCACACCAGCAGAACGCCGTCGGCGCGCACCTCGTAGGTCTCGGGATCGACCTCGATGCGCGGCAACGCATCATTGTGCAGCATCGATGCCTTGGAGATGCCGCCGCGGCAGTTGCGCACCGCGGCGAGCGGACGCGCCAGGCCGATGCGACCGCCGATATCGGCCTCCAGCGCGGCCTGCGAGACGAAGGTGATCGCACTCGCGCGCCGCGACGCGCCGAAGGCGCCGAACATCGGGCGGTAATGCACGGGTTGCGGCGTCGGGATCGACGCATTCGGGTCGCCCATCAGCGACATGGCGATCGACCCGCCCTTCACGATCATGTCGGGCTTCACGCCGAAGAAGGCCGGGGTCCAGAGCACGAGGTCCGCCAGCTTGCCGACCTCGATGCTGCCGACATGATCCGCCACGCCCTGCGAGATGGCGGGATTGATCGTGTACTTCGCGATGTAGCGCAGCGCCCGCCGATTGTCGTTGTCGCCGCGTTCCTCGGGCAGGCGGCCGCGCTGCGTCTTCATCTTGTGCGCGGTCTGCCAGGTGCGGATGATGACCTCTCCGACGCGGCCCATGGCCTGGCTGTCGGAGGACATCATGCTGATCGCGCCGATGTCGTGCAGGATGTCCTCGGCGGCGATGGTCTCCTTGCGGATGCGGCTTTCGGCGAAGGCCACGTCCTCGGCGATGCGCGGGTCGAGGTGATGGCAGACCATGAGCATGTCGAGATGCTCATCCACCGTGTTCACCGTGTAGGGCATGGTGGGGTTGGTGCTGCTCGGCAGGATGTTGCCCTCGCCGACCAGCCGCAGGATGTCCGGCGCGTGGCCGCCGCCAGCACCCTCCGTGTGGAAGGCCTGCACCACGCGGCCGCGGATCGCCTTGATGGTCTCCTCGACGAAGCCGGCCTCGTTCAGCGTGTCGGAATGGATGGCGACCTGGATGTCCATGGCATCGGCCACCGACAGGCAGGTGTCGATGGCCTTGGGCGTGGTGCCCCAATCCTCGTGCAGCTTCAGCCCGCAGGCGCCGGCGCGGATCTGTTCCTCCAGCGCCGCCGGAAGCGCGGCGTTGCCCTTGCCTAGGAAGCCGAGGTTCATCGGGAAGGATTCGGCTGCCTGCAACATCCGCATCATGTGCCACGGCCCCGGCGTGGCGGTGGTGGCGAGCGTGCCGTGCGCCGGCCCGGTGCCGCCGCCGAACATCGAGGTCACGCCGGATGCCAGCGCCTCCTCGATCTGCTGCGGGCAGATGAAGTGGATATGCGGGTCGATGCCGCCCGCCGTCAGGATGCGGCCTTCGCCGGCGATGATCTCGGTGCCCGGGCCGATGATGATGGTCACACCCGGCTGCGTATCCGGGTTGCCCGCCTTGCCGATGGCGGCAATGCGCCCGTCCTTCAGCCCGACATCCGCCTTCAGCACGCCCTGCACGGCATCGAGCACCAGCGCATTGGTGATCACGGTGTCCATCGCGCCATCCGCGCGCGTCGCCTGCGACTGGCCCATGCCGTCGCGGATGACCTTGCCGCCGCCGAACTTCACCTCCTCGCCATATGTCGTGAGGTCGCGCTCCACCTCGATGATGATGTCGGTATCCGCCAGCCGCACGCGGTCGCCGGTGGTCGGTCCATACATGCCGGCATAGGCGGCGCGGGAGATGCGGGTGGCCATCAGAGCGCTCCCTCGATCTCGCCGCGGAAGCCGTGCACCACGCGTGCGCCGGTGAACTCCACCAGGCGCACGCGGCGTGTCTGCCCCGGCTCGAAGCGCACCGCGGTGCCGGCGGCGATGTCGAGCCGGCGGCCGCGCGCCGCGGCGCGGTCGAAGCGCAGCAGGGGGTTCGTCTCGGCGAAGTGGTAGTGGCTGCCGACCTGCACGGGGCGGTCGCCGGCATTGGCGACCTCGACCTCGATGGCGTCGCGCCCGGCGTTCAGCTCGATCTCGCCGGCGGCGGGCAGGATCTCCCCGGGGATCATCGGCGGGCTCCCTTGGCGCGGCTGGTGGCCTTGCGCTTGGCGGCCTTCGGCTGGGCTTTCCCGACCGGCTTGGCCTTCGCCTTCGGGGCGGGCTTTGCCTTCGCGGCAGGCCGCGTGCTGCGCGCAACCGCCTTCTTCGCGGCAGGCTTCGCCTTGGCGCTGGCTTTCGCCTTCGTGCGCGCCGGCGGCGGCGCATCGCGGATCGGCTCGTGGACCGTCACCAGCTTGGTGCCATCCAGGAAGGTCGCCTCGACCTGGATGTCGTGGATCATCTCGGCGATGCCGTCCATGACCTGCTCGCGCGTGAGGACCCTGGCGCCATCGCGCATCAGCTCGGCCACCGAGCGCCCGTCGCGCGCGCCCTCCACCACGAAGTCGGTGATCAGCGCCACCGTCTCGGGATGGTTCAGCTTCAACCCGCGTTCGAGCCGGCGGCGCGCGACGATCGCCGCCATCGCCACCAGCAGCTTGTCCTTCTCCCGAGGCGTCAGGTTCATTCCGGCACTCTCCGCACGCCACACCCCCGATCGATCGCGCTGAGCATCATGGCCGTGCCCGGCTCAACTCGTCCACAGCCGCGGCAGGCGCGCCGGCAAGCCGAGCGCCTGGGCGCGCAGCACGCGGATCGCCTCGCCCAGCGCACCGCGCACCGCCGCCGCATCACCCAGCCATCGCGCCAGCAGCAGCCCCGGCCGCGCCACGGTGGCTGCCGTGCCAGCCTCGCGCAACGTCGCGCGCAGCGGCTCCAGCGGCCCAGCCGTGGCCAGGGCCAGGCATGCGGTGGCCTCGGCGCCAGCGAAGCCGAAGCGGTCATCAAGCCGGCCCGCGACGTCGCCCCCCAGCGCCAGCCCGTCCGCCCAGACCAGCGTTCCGCCGCGGCGCAGCCGCCAGCCATCCTGGACCGACCCTGTGCGCATGACTTCGCCGCGCGCGCGCCGGCCGAACACCAGCATTTCGGCAAACAGCAGCCGTGCATCGGGCGCCAGCGCCACCGCGATGCGGCGTTCGAGCCGCGCACCGTCGAACAGGATCGTCTCCTGCGGCAGCCATTCCAGAGTCGCCCCGGGGCCGACCTCGATCGAGACATCGATGCGCGTCACGGCGCCGAGGCTGCGATAGATCTTCTCGGCCGAGGGCGTCGCCAGGGTGGCCACGGCGCCCTCGCCGAGCCGCAGGTCGAGCGTCAGCGCATCGCCGCCCGCCAGCCCCCCTGCCGTATTGACCAGCGCGGCGAGCGGCGGTTCGTCGGCTTCGGGTGTGGGGAACAGGATGCGGGCGGGCGCGGTCTGGAACAGATGCGCAAGCCGCGTCGCCGCGCCGCTGCGCGCGAAATGGAGCTCGGCGCCGCCGCGGGCGCGCTGGTGGGACGGGGCGGCCTGGCGGAGACTCATCGCGCGAAGCCTTGCATGGCGCGGTCGTGATGAAAATCTGCGTGCGCCGGCGGCGCGCAGCCCAGGCAATAGGCAATCGATGCCCAACTCGTAAGCGAGCGCGTCCGTGGCACAGCGTTCATGCGCCGCCGCGACTGCCGCAGCGATGGCGAGAGCCCGGGCACCGTCGAACGGCGTCGCCTGTGGCGGCGCGGCGCGGCCCTGGTGACGTCGCCGCGTGACCAACGACCCGATGCAAGCCACCTTCACCGGCTTCAAGATGTGGCCGCAGGCGGTGACGCAGGCGCGCTCCACGGCCGTCGATGCGGTGCGCGATGCGATGCACGGCCAGGCGGTCGACGCCCGCGCCGGCTACGCCGAGGACATGCACCGCAACCAACCTTTGTCCAAGCCGGCGATGATCGGCGAGATCCAGGCCGACGGTCCGTTCAACGTCGTCTGGAAGACGCCGACGGCGATCGTCGCCGAAAACTGGTCGCCCTTCATCCCGGAAAACGCGGCGCCGCTGGCCGTCCGACACCGTATCGGCCGGGCGCCCCGGTCGACTTTGGAACGCGTCAGGCGTTCGGCCGCAGCATCTGCCGCAGCACCGTGCCGTCGCTCAGCAGGTCGAACCCCTCGTTGATCTGATCGAAGGTGATGTGGCTGGTCTTGAGCTTGTCGACCGGCAGCTTGCCACGCCGATACAGGCCGAGCAGCCGCGGCAGGTCGCGCTCCGGCACGCAGGACCCCATGTAGGACCCGCGGATCGACCGCTCCTCGCTGACCATCGAGGCATGCAGGTAGGACACCTGCGCGTTGATATTGGGCAGCCCGGCGCTGATCGTCTCGCCGCCGCGCGCGGTGATGGCGATCGCGAGCTGCATCGCGGCGATCGACCCCGCCGTCTCGATCACGGTGTCGAGGCCACCATCGGTCGCCTCGCGCACCTGCGCCGCGCAATCCTCGTTGCCAGCCAGGAACACGTCGGTCGCGCCCCATTGCTTCGCCAGTTCGAGCTTCGCCGGGTTGGTGTCCACCGCAACGATCCGCTCCGCGCCGCCCGCGACGGCGGCGAACAGCGCGTTCATCCCGACCCCGCCGAGGCCGACCACCGCAATCGCCGCGCCGGCTTCCATGCGCGCCGTGTTGAGGACCGCGCCGGCGCCGGTCATCACCGCGCAGCCGAAAATGGCAGCGTCATCCAGCGGAATATCCTTGCCGATCTTCACCGCGGATCGTCGCGCCACCACGGCATACTGCGCGTAGAGCGACAGCCCCGAATTGTGGTTGACCGGCGTGCCGTCCAGCCGCTTCAGCCGTCGCCCGCCGGTCGGCAATTGCCCCGTCGCGCGGAAGGCGTTGCCGGTCGGGCAGATGTTCGGCCGACCGCGCACGCAATACCGGCAATCCCCGCAGGACGGCGCGAATACCGTCACCACATGATCGCCCGGCACGACATCCTTCACCCCCGGCCCGACCTCCCGCACGATCCCCGCGCCCTCATGCCCGATCACGATGGGCAGCGGGCGCGGGCGCTGGTTCTCGATGGTGGACAGGTCCGAATGGCACAGCCCGGCAGCGGCGACCTCGATCAGCATCTCGCCCGGGCCGGGCCCGTCGAGTTCCACCTCCTCGATCACCAGCGGCCGCGACGTGGCGTAGGGGCGCGGCTTGCCCTGCTCGAACAGGATGGCGGCCATCATGCGCATGGTGGTGTGTCCTTCCGTCAGATGATCGGCGCGTCGTCGGGGTCGACCGCGCGCTGCACGAAGCCGTCGGCGAGCGGCGCGTATTCCTCCCACAACCGCCGCAATGCCGGCAGCGGCGCGGGGTCCTTGTCGATGCGCAGGTCGACATACGGGAAGCACTCGCGGTCCACCACGACCAGGCAGGCGGTGGTGACGTCGCCATGCTCGCCGCCGGCCGCCTCGCCGGCTTCCAGCGCGCGCATCAGGCGTTCCGCGAGCGGCTGATCCGGTGCGGCCACGAAGGCCGCGGCCATTGCCGGTGCCACCCCCTCATGCGCCAGGATGTTGCCCAGCGCCACCACGTCCGTGCCATGCGCGACGCTGCGCGCCGGCTTGACGTTCGCACCGTCGAAATGCGCCGTCGCGCCGCTGCGGTCCATGACCGCCAGTTGCCGCCAGCGATGATGCGGCGTGGAGGCGGCCAGTGCCGCCACGGCCTCACGCGCCGAACAGCCGGATCGCAGCAGGTCGACGCCGCGTGGTCCAAGCCGCGGGTCCGTGCGGTGCTGGGTTAGGACACCACCGATGCCTGCCGCCAGGAACGGCACGCGCGTGCCGACGGCGATGGATGACGTCGTCACCGCCGCGCCGAACTGGCCCGTTCGCGCACAGCGCCCGAGAAGCGAGAAGGTCATGCCGGTCCCTTCGACGAAAGCCGCGCATTGAAGGCCGCCACGCGCGTCGCGTCCAGGCGCCAGCCGATGGACAAGCCCCGCGCCCCTGTCATGATGCGGCGGGCTCACATGCGGGAGGACGCCATGACCAGGCGCAGGATCACCATGATCGCGGCAGCGATGGCGCTGGCCGCCACCGCCCTGCCGGCCACCGCGCAGCAGGCGCCGTCGGGCACGCTGCGCGTGGTGCTGGTGAACATGCTGGCCAGCCTCGACCCCGTGGTTTCCACCGCTGCCTTCGTGCGCAACCACGGCTTCATGGTCTACGACCAGCTGTTTGCGCTCGACAGCCAGGGCGAGGCGCGCCCGCAGATGGTCGACCGGCACGAGGTGTCGGCCGATGGCATGACCTACCGCTTCACGCTGCGCGAGGGCCTGGCCTTCCACGACGGCCAGCCAGTGCGCGCGGCCGATGCCGTCGCCTCGATCCGCCGCTGGGGCCAGCGCGACATCGCCGGACGTGCGCTGCTGGCCGCGACCGCCGCGCTGGAAGTGGTGGACGACCGCACCTTCACCCTGCGCCTGTCGCGCCCCTTCGGCCTGGTGACGGAAGCCCTGGCGCGCCCCACCGCCAGCGCGCTGTTCGTGATGCCCGAACGCATCGCCGCCACGCCGGCAACGACCGCCATCACCGACGCCATGGGTTCCGGCCCCTTCATCTTCCGCGCGCAGGATTTCCTGCCGGGCGAACGCGCCATCTATACGCGCAACCCGGCCTATCGCCCGCGCAGCGAACCGGCGGATGGCCTGGCGGGCGGCAAGGTCGTGCAGATCGAGCGCATCGAATGGCTCGGCATCAGCGACCCCGCCACCGCGGCCGCGGCTTTGCAAGCGGGCGAGATCGACTTCATCGAACAACCCTCGCCCGACGTGCTGCCGGTGCTGGCGCGCAACCGCAACATCCGCACCTTCGCGCTGAACCCGATCGGCTCGATGGTCTGGCTGCGGCCAAACCACCAGGTGCCCCCGTTCAACGACCCGCGCGCCCGCCAGGCGCTGCTGCACCTGGTGAACCAGCAGGAGAACCTGCAGGCGGTGGGCATCGCGCCCTCCGAACAGGTCGCGTTCTGCCCGGCCTTCTTCCTGTGCGGCACGCCGCTGGAGAGCAGCGCGGGCGCCGAAGGGCTGCGCGAGATCAATGTCGAACGCGCCCGCGCCCTGCTGCGCGAGGCCGGCTACAACGGCCAGCGCGTGGTGTTCCTCAACGCCACCGATTCGCCGATCAACAATGCGGTCACGCTGACCATGGCGGCCAACATGCGCCGCGCCGGCCTCAACATGGATGTGGTCGCGACCGACTGGGCGACGCTGACCCAGCGGCGCAACCGGCGCGAGCCGGTCGAACAGGGCGGCTGGAACCTGTTCGTCACCGTCGCCAATGTGCTCGATGCACAGAACCCGCTGGTGAATGTGTATCTCGGTTCGCCCTGCGAGAGCGGCGTGGCCGGCTGGCCCTGCGATGCCGAGCTGGAGCGCCTGCGCGCCGCCTGGTGGGAGGAAAGCGACCCGGCGAAGCGCCGCGCCGCGCTGGAGCAGGTCCAGGCCCGCGCCGCGACCGTGCTGCCCTACATCAATGGCGGGCAATTCCGCGTGCTGGCGGCGCACCGCAGCAATGTCGAGGGTCTGCGCCCGACCACCATCCCGGTCTTCTGGGGCGTGACCAAGCGGTAGCGCCTGCACCGCCGAAGGATGCAGGCGCTCCGCCTCACGGCTGCATGTGGCTGCCGCCGTCCTCGATCCAGTTCTGCCCGGTGATGAAGGACGCGCCTTCGGACAGCAGGAAGCAGATCAGCGGCGCGACCTCGGAGGGCAGTGCGATGCGGCCGAGCGGGATGCGCGCCAAAGTCCGGTCGCGGAAGCGATCGGACCGGATGGTCTCGGTCATCGGCGTCTCCACCGTGCCGAAGCCCACGCTGTTCACCCGGATGCCGTAGCGCGCCCATTCGCCCGCCGCCGTCATGGTGATGCCATACAGGCCCGACTTCGCCGCCGAGTAGTTCACCTGCCCGATCGACCCGCGCTTGCCGGCAGTCGAGGAGATGTTGACGATTGCCCCCGGGCGCTGCTCGCCGGCCTTGGCGCGGGCGATCATGTGGCGCCCGACCGCCTGCTGCATCAGGTGGCAGGCGGTCAGGTTCACGTCGATCACCGCCTGCCACTGCGGCAGCGTCATCTTCTCGATCATCGCGGGCCGCGTGATGCCGGCATTGTTCACCAGGCCGTGCACCGCCCCAAAGCGCGCCACCGCGTCATCGACGATGCGCGCGCAGACCACCTCATCCGTCACGTCGCCCTGGATCGGCAGCGTGCGGTCCCCGGCCAGCGCCGACGACACCGCGGCGAGGGTCTCCGGGTTGCGCTCGACCATCACCAGGTTGCCGCCCAGTTCCAGCACCAGCTCGGAGATGGCGCGGCCGATCCCCTGCCCCGTGCCGGTGACCACGATCGTGCGGCCGGTCAATTCCATCGGATTGCGCATGGCGTACCCTTCCCCTTCTGTCGTTGAGGCGAAGGGTCGCGCCAAGCGCGCATGGCCGCAAGGTCAGTTCAGGCGCAGCCCGCGGATCAGGTCGGGCGAAGCGGGCACCTCGCCGCGCTCGACGCGCTTCACGATCTCGGTCAGCGCCGCATTGGCGGGCGCTGCGATGCCGATCTCCGCCCCGCGCGCGACGACGAATCCGTTGAGGAACTCGATCTCCGTCCGCCGCCCCTTCATCATGTCCTGGCCCATCGAGGCGCGATGCGCCCCGCCGCCGGGCTTCTGCGTATCCGCCAGGCGCTGCGCGTCGTAAGCCGCGCGCGCGGCGTCATCGCCCTCGCCCGCGCGCGCGATGATCTCGGGATCGAGGTGCAGGATTTCCTCGAGGTCGTAGCCCAGCGCCTGGCCGACGCGGATCGCCTCGCTCCCGAGCCGCGCCGCGAAGGCGCGGATCGCGTCATCCGCCGTCGCGTCCTTCGCCAGAAGCCCGGTCGCCGCCGCGATGCCGTTGCCCATCACGTTCGCCACCAGCTTCGACCAGCGCTCGCCCCACAGGTTGGTGGTGGTCAACGCCGAATCCGACAGCGCCACCAGCGAGGTGATGAACTCCGCCCGGGGCGAGACGCGCCCATGCGGTTCCCCCACGCGATAGACGGTGTGCGACGCACCCGATTTCCCCGCCGCCCGCTTCACCAGGCCCGGCGCCGACAATTCCACCGTGATCAGCGAGGCGATGCCGCCGAGCACCCGTCCCCATCCGACGATGCCCGCGATCACTTCCTCATTGATGCAGTTCTGCAGGGAAACAACGTAGCCGCCCGGCGCGAGGTACTGCGCGATCATCGTCGTCGCCCAGGCGGTGTCGTAGGACTTCATGCAGACGAAGGCGATGTCGACCGGGCGTTCCTTGGCGAAGGACTGCAGCTCGGTCAGGTGGATCGCCTTCACCGGCACGGTGAATTCCGGCACGTCCTTCAGGTGCTGGATGGTCAGGCCGCGCGCGCGCATCGCCTCGACATGCTCGGGCCAGGGGTCGATGAAGGTCACGTCGTGCCCGGCCTGGGCCATGTAGGCGCCGGCGTAGCCGCCCACGGCCCCCGCTCCGACGATGGCGATACGTGGCTTGCTCATGCTGTCCCCCCGGCGATCGCCGCTTCCACGGCAAGCGCCACCTTCAGCGCCCGCCGGCCGGCGGCACCGTCCACCACCACGGGCGCGCCGTCCAGGCAGGCGCCAACGAAGGCGGCCTGCTCGGCCTCCAGGCTGTCATGGTCGGTCCAGGTGGCGCGGTCGATGCCGTGGCCCGGCATGGCCGCGACCGGCTCGGCGCCGCCGCGCCGCAGCACCGCCAGCGAACGGTCGAGGAAATTGACGCTCATCTCGCCCTCGGTGCCCAGCACGCGCAGCCGCCTTTCCATCGCCAGCGACACCCGCGACGCGGTGATGACCGCAGCGCGCCCGCCCGCGAAGCGCAGCCGCGCCACCGCGAAATCCGGCAGGTCGGAGGCCACCGCCGCCCCCACCGCCTCGATGCCCGAGGGCTCCTCGCCCGCCAGAGTCAGCACCAGGTCGATGTCGTGGATCATCAGGTCCAGCACCACCGAGACATCCAGGCTGCGTGGCCGGAAGGGCGCGGCGCGCACCGCATCCCAGGACAGCGCGCGCCCGCCGGCCTGTGCGGAGACCACGGCGCGGAAGGCGGCGGAAAACCTCTCGATATGCCCGACCTGGAGCACGCGCCCGCGCGCCGCGGCGATCAGCGCATCGGCTTCGTCCAGCGTCGCGGCGATCGGCTTTTCGATGAAGACATGCCGGCCGGCGGCCAGCGCCGCCATGGCCAGGCCGTGATGGAAGCGAGTCGGCGCGGCGATGATGACCGCCTCGGCGGCGGCGATCGCGGCGTCGGGCGCCAGCGCGGCCGTGCCGACCTCGGCCGCCACGGTGGCGGCGCGGGCCGCATCCGCATCGGCCACGCCGATCAGCCGCACCCGTGGATTGGCCGCCGCCTTCAGGGCATGGAAGCGGCCGAAATGACCCACGCCGAGGATGGCGAGGGCGAGTCGTGTGTCGCTGGCGCTCATGCGCCCGCTTTAGCACCGCCCGGCGGCAGGAAGGAGGCCCGGGCGCGGGCGACCTCCCCATGGATCACGCAGCCGGGGTCGTGGTCGTTCACCAGCCCCATCGCCTGCATGAAGGCATAGACGGTGGTCGGCCCGACGAAACGCCAGCCGCGCTTCTTCAGGTCCTTCGAAAGGGCCACGGATTCCGGCGCCGTGGCGCGGAAGCCCGGCACCGCCTGCGCCTCGAATCCCCAGAAATAGGCTGCGAGCGACCCCCGCTCGGCCACCAGGTCCCGCGCGCGCGCCGCGTTGTTGACCACCGCCTCGATCTTGCCGCGGTGGCGCACGATGCCGGAATCCTGCAGCAGGCGCGCGACGTCCGTCTCGGTGAATCGCGCCACGCGTTCGAGATCGAAGCCGTGGAAGGCGGCGCGGAAATTCTCGCGCTTGGTCAGGATGGTCCGCCAGGACAGCCCGGACTGGAAGCCCTCCAGGCAGATCTTCTCGAACAGCCGGCGGTCATCGACCACCGGAAAGCCCCATTCGGTATCGTGATAGGCCACGTAGTCGGGGGCCGCGGCGCACCAGCGGCAGCGCGGCCGGCCATCGGGTCCGGCGATCAGGCGCTCCATGGCGCCACCCTGCCAATCGGATCCCGATTCATCCTGCCGGCCATGCTCCGCAGCCTCGCTCCCCGGCAGGGCTGGCTGCCGCGGGGATGCGGTAGGATGGGCGTCCGTAACAGTCAATCGCATGCATGCCCCGGCGGGGTTGCATCCCTTGCCCCCCCTCGCCATTGTCCGCCCGCTTCGAACCTGGGGTACCGACTGCCGATGCTACATTTCGCGCGCTGGAAGACCGCCGCGATCCTGCTGGTCTGCCTGGTCGGGGTGCTCGTCAGCATCCCGAACCTGCTGCCGCGCGCCGCCTTCCCCGACTGGTTCCCGGTGCGCCAGGTCAATCTGGGCCTGGACCTGCGCGGCGGGTCGTACCTGCTGCTCGAAGTCGACCTCAACACGGTGGTGCGCGAACGGCTCGACGGCATGGTCGATGCGGCCCGCACGCGGCTGCGCACCGCCAATGTGCGCTACGTGAACCTGGCGTCCGACACCGCCAACCGCCGCATGGGCCTGCGCGTGACGGACCCCGCGCAGGTGCCCGCCGCCATGACGGCGCTGCGCGAATTGGCCAACCCGTTGCAGACGACGACCGGCCAGAGCGTCCCCGATGTCGAGGTGACCAGCCAGCCCGACGGCCAGATCTGGGCCACGCTGACCGAGGCCGGGCTGCGCGCCAAGGCCAGTTCGGCGGTCGAGCAATCCATCGAGATCGTGCGGCGCCGCGTCGACGAGACCGGCGTGGCCGAGGCACTGATCGCCCGCCAGGGACAGAACCGCATCCTGGTGACGCTGCCCGGCATCGAGGATCCCGACCGCATCAAGAGCCTGCTCGGGCGTACCGCCCGCATGACCTTCCACCTGGTGGACGAAGCCGCGGGGCTGGCCTCGACACCCCCGCCCGGCGTGATGTTCCTGCCCGGCGAGCGCGAGGGCGAACGCTTCGCCGTGCGTCGCCGCGTGGAGGTGGACGGCGCCAACCTGACCAACGCGCGCGCCGGCCAGGACAGCCGCACCGGCGAGTGGGTGGTGAACTTCACCTTCGATTCCGTCGGCACGCGCCGCTTCGCGCAGATCACGCGCGAGAATGTCGGGCGCCCCTTCGCCGTGGTGCTGGATGAGAAGGTCATCACCGCGCCCGTCATCCGCGAACCGATCCTGGGCGGCCAGGGCCAGATCAGCGGGTCCTTCACGGCGCGCTCCGCCAACGACCTGTCGGTTCTGCTGCGCGCCGGCGCGCTGCCCGCGCCGCTCACGGTGGTCGAGGAACGCACCGTCGGGCCCGAGCTCGGCGCCGACGCGATCCGCGCGGGCACGATCTCGCTCGCGGTCGGGACGCTGTTCGTCTTCCTGTACATGGGCCTCGCCTACGGCTTGTTCGGCTGGTTCGCGAACATCGCGCTGCTGTTCAACCTGGTGCTGATGATCGCCTTCATGTCGCTCATCGAATCGACGCTGACGCTGCCGGGCATCGCCGGCATCGTCCTGACGCTCGGTACCGCGCTCGACGCCAATATCCTGATCAACGAACGCATCCGCGAGGAAGTCCGCAACGGGCGAACACCGATCAATGCGCTCGAAGCCGGCTACACCAAGGCGTCGGGCACCATTCTCGACTCCAACGTCACCAACCTGATCGCCATGGCGTGCCTCTATGGCTTCGGATCGGGGCCGGTGAAGGGCTTCGCGGTGACGGTCGCGGTGGGCACCATCGTCCAGATGTGGACCGCCACGGTGCTGACGCGCCTGTTCATGTCCTGGTGGTACAAGCGCACGCGGCCCAAGGAACTGCCGGTCTTCCAGAAGCCAGGCGTGTCGCTGCTGGAACGCATGCGCCGGCCGCTGTTCCGCATCTTCCCCGACAACACGCGAATCCCCTTCATGAAGGCCGCGCGCATCGGGCTGATCGTCTCGGGCGTGCTGTCGGCTGCATCGGTCGCGATCACCTATTATCCGGGCCTGGAGAAAGGCATCGACTTCGAGGGCGGCATCGAGATGGAGGTCCGCACGCCCACGCCGGGCGACATCGCGGCCATGCGCACCGCGGTCGGCGGGCTGAACCTGGGCGATGCCACGCTGCTGCAATTCGGCGACCCATCCACCTTCGCGCTGCGCCTGCCCGCGCAGGGCGACGAGGGCGCGGTGCAGCGTGCGGTCAACGCCGTGCGCGGCGCGCTGGAACAGGTCGCTCCCGGCACCCGGATCCTGCGCGTCGAGGCCGTGGGCAACCGCGTGTCCAGCGAGTTGTTCATCGGCGGGATGATGGCGCTCGGCCTGTCGTTCCTCGCGATGCTCGTCTACATCTGGGTGCGCTTCGAATGGCAGTTCGGCATCGCCGCCATCATCACGCTGATCCTGGACGTCACCAAGACCGTCGGCTTCATGGTGCTGTTCCAGGTCGAGTTCAATCTGACGACCATCGCCGGTATCCTGACGGTCATCGGCTTCAGCGCGAATGACAAGGTCGTGGTGTTCGACCGCATGCGCGAGAACCTGCGCAAGTTCAAGACGATGCCGCTCGAACAACTGGTCGACCAGTCGATCAACGAGACGATGAACCGCTCGCTCGGCACGTCCATGACGCTGCTGCTTTCGGCCTTGCCGCTGGCGCTGTTCGGGGGGGATACGCTGGCGGGCTTCGCCTGGGTGATGGTGGTCGGGATCGCGATCTCGGCCGGGTCGTCGGTGTTCATCGCGGCGCCGATCGTGCTCTACAGCGGGCGCACCAGGCTGCGGCGCGGCGATGACGGCAAGGGGAGCGCGGGCGCGGCAGCGCAGCGCACGCCCGGCCGGGCGGCAGGGACGCAAGAGACGGCGTAGGCCGCCGCCGGACCGTCGCGTTTCATCCCAGGCGCATGCCACCGCCCTTCGGTAGGCAGCCTGTGGCCATGGTAGTAGCGTCGCCATGAACGCCGCGAAAGCCGGCGCCATGGGAAGGACGGTCCACCATGCATCACCTCGATCGGCGCGCGCTGCTCGGCGCGGCCGCCGCGTTGCCCTTCGCCTCGCCGGCGCTGGCCGCGTTCCCGGAACAGCCGGTGCGCATCACCGTGCCGTGGAATGCCGGCGGACTCGCAGACCTGTCGATCCGCGTGCTTGCGCCCGCGATGGGGGCCAGCCTCGGGCAGCCCGTGGTGATCGAGAACCGCGCCGGCGCCAATGGCGCGGTCGGCACCCAGGCGGTGGCGCGCGCCGCACCCGACGGCCATGCGCTGATCCTCGCCAATGCCGAGACGCATGCGATCAACCCGCTGATCTATCCGCGCCTGCCCTATGACGCCGTGCGCGACTTCGCGCCGGTCACGGTCTTCGCCCGCGCGCCCTTCGTGCTGGTCCGCCGCCCGGGGCTCGCCGCGGACAGCCTGGAGGCGCTGGTGGCGCTGGCGCGCGCCGCGCCGGGGCGCATCACCTACGCATCCTGGGGCATCGGCAGCACGGCGCACCTGGCCATGGAACTGCTGGCGCGCAGCGCGGGCGTGCAGATGCTGCATGTGCCCTTCACCGGATCGGCACCGGCCGGCACGGCGCTGCTGGGTGGCCAGGTGGATGTCATGTTCATCACCGCCGGCGCCGGCGAGGCCGCGGCCCGCGACGGCCGCGTGAAGATCCTCGCCGTCGGGTCGCCCGCGCGCATCCCGTTGCTGCCCGACGTGCCGACGCTGGCCGAACTGGGCCAACCGATCGAGGCCGGCAACTGGTACGGGCTGCTCGGCCCGGCGCGGATGCCGGATGCGGCGGCTGCGCGCATTGCGCAGGTCACCGCCGAGGCACTGCGGGTACCGGCGAACGAGGAACGCTACCGCGCGCTCGCCACCCTGCCGATGGCCACCGGCCCCGAGGAGACGCGCGGCTTCATCGCCGCCGATCGCGCGCGCTGGGAACCGCTGGTGCGCGCGCTGGACATCCGCATCGAGTAGCGCGGCGGCGGCCACGATCGCGCGGCAATGATATCGCTGCCATGACCGCCGCATGCGACGGGACGAAGCGTCAGGTCTTGTGTCGCGTCCCACTGGCCGCGTGTCCCGACCGGCTGGGCTGACGCCTCGCCGGGCAGGTCAGCCGTCGACCGTGATGCGCCCGGTGCGGATCACCTCGCCCCAGCGATCGACCTCGGCGCTCAGGAAGGCCGCCGTCTCGTCCGGGCCGCGGCCATCCGAGAGCAGGCCCATCCCCAGCAGCCGCGCGGTCATGGCGGGTTCGCGCAGGATCTTCGTCACCTCGGTCGAGACGCGCGTGACGATCTCCCGCGGCGTGCCCGCCGGGGCGAGCAGCATCGACCAGGTGCTGACCGCGAAATCCGCGACACCGCCTTCGGCGAGCGTCGGCAGGTCGGTCGCGAAGGGTGGGCGTTCGGCGGCGGCCACCGCCAGGCCGGTGATGTTCCGCGCGTCGATCTGCGGGCGCAGCGCGGAATTCACGTCGAACATCGCGGCGATGTTGCCGGCGATCAGGTCCTGCAGCGCCGGCTGTGTGCCGCGATAGGGCACGTGCTCGCCGCGGAAGCCCTCGCGGATCTGCAGCAGTTCCATCGCCAGGTGCGCGGTCGATCCGATGCCGCTCGACCCATAGGTCAGCCGGTTGGACTTCGCGTAGGTGATCATCTCCCGCAGCGACGGGATGGGCAGCCTGGCGGTGGCGGCCAGCACCAGCGGGGAACGCGCGATCACCGAGACAGGGGAGAAGCTGCGGATCGCATCGAAGGGCAACCGGCCGGCCTGCAGCGTCGCATTCGCCGCATGCGCCGGCAGCACCGTGACGAAGGTGTAGCCATCCGCCGGGCTGGTCGCCGTCTGCCCAACGCCGAGGATGCTGTTGGCACCCGGGCGGTTCTCGACCACCACGGGCTGGCCAAGCACGCGCGCGAGCGGTTCCGACACCAGCCGCGTCGAGAGGTCGGTGAAGCCGCCGGGCGTATAGGGCACGATGAAGCGGATGGGGCGGGTCGGCCAGGCCTGGGCGCCGGCCAGCCGCGGCGCGGCAAGCAGGCCCGATGCCGCGGCCAGCGCCAGCAGCGGCCGGCGTGTGATGGACGCTTTCATTCTGTTCTTCTCCCTTGCTTCGGTGCGGTTCAGCCCGCCCAGGAACGGCGGTAAAGCGCCACGATCTCCTCGGCCGTCGGCACGGCGGGGTTGTTGGCGGGCGAACCGCTGGCCAGCGCCTGCGCTGCCATGGTGGGCAGCAACCCATCCCACTTCGCGGGGTCGATGCCGAAGGCGGCGGGCGTCGGAACAGCCAGGTCACGGTTCAGGTCGCGCAACTCCTGCAACAGCCTGGCGGCAGCCGACTGGTCCCCCTCGGATGCCGTCGCCACGCCCATCGCGCGCGCGGCTTCGGCGTAGCGCGGCAGCGCCGCATTCAGGCTGTATTCGGTCACCGCCGGCAGCAGCATGGCGTTGGACAAGCCGTGCGGCACGTGGAAATGCGCCCCGATCGGCCGCGACATGCCATGCACCAGCGCGACCGAGGAATTGCTGAAGGCGATCCCCGCCAGCGTCGCCCCCTTCATCATCGCCGCGCGCGCGATGGCGTTGGTGGGTTCGCGATAGACCGTGCGCAGGTTCGGCGCGATCAGGCGCATCGCGCGCAGTGCGTATTCATCGGCCTCGTCATTCGCGCGCTTGCTGACGAAGGCCTCCAGCGCATGCGTCAGGCTGTCGATGCCGGTATCGGCGGTGATCCGCGCGGGCAGCGAGAAGGTCAGTTCGAAATCCACCACCGCCGCCAGCGGCAGCGCGCCGAGGCCGGCGATCAGCATCTTCTCGTCGCGCTCGGTGTCGGTGATGACGGTGAAGCGCGTCGCCTCGCTGCCGGTGCCGGCCGTGGTCGGGATGCAGATCACCGGGAGCGCGCCGCGGTTGGCCTGCGCCGGCACCTTGAAATCGCGCATCCTGGCACCCGGGCCCGCGGCGCCGAGGATCGCCATGGCCTTCGCCGTGTCCATCGGGGAACCGCCGCCGAAGCCGACCAGGCAGTCGTAGTCGCCGGCCTTCATCGCGACCACGCCGGCCTCGATCACCGTGTCGGTCGGGTCGGGAACCGTGTCGCTGAACACGCCGGCCGTGATGCCGGCCGCGCGCAGCGGCGCCAGCGCCTTGTCCACCGTGCCGGAGGACACCATCCATGGGTCGGTCACCACCAGCGGCTTGGACAGGCCGAACTGGCCCAGCACCTCGGCCAGTTTGCCGACAGCGCCGCCACCGATCATCAGCAACCGCGGGGAGACGAAGGACGTCGTCATCGGCCCTTCCCCTCGCGGATCATCGAGATGATGCCGGAGAAATCCTTCGACCCGCCGCCGCCATCGACAAAGCGGTCGAACAGCGACAGGGCCAGCGCGCCGACCGGTGCGTCCACGCCCGCATCCCTCGCCGCCTGCTGCGCAAGCCCGAGGTCCTTGCGCATCAGCGCCGCGGTGAAGCCCGGTGCGAAGTCGCGATTGGCCGGGCTGGCCGGCACCGGCCCCGCCACCGGGCAGTAGGAATTCAGCGCCCAGGACATCGCGGTGGATTTCGAGCAGACATCATAGAGCGCCTGCGCCGGCAGGCCGAGCCGCTCGGCCATCACGAAGGCCTCGCTGGTCACCGCCATGGTCGCGGCGAGCATCATGTTGTTGCACAGCTTCGCCACCTGGCCCGCGCCGGCATCGCCGCAATGCACGATGGTCTTGCCCATCGCCTCCAGGATCGGCCTGGCACGCGCCACCGCCTCGGCATCACCGCCGACCATGAAGGTCAGCGTACCGGCCTCGGCCCCCATCACGCCGCCCGAGACCGGCGCATCGAGGAAGGGGCGCCCGGTCGCCGCCGCCACCTCACGCGCCGTCGCCACGTCGATGGTGGAGCAATCCATCAGCAGCGCATCGGCGCGCGAGGCCTTGGACAACCCGCCCTGCCCCAGCCAGGCGTCGCGCACCTCTGCGCCGGCGGGCAGCATCGTGATGACCACGTCGGCATCCTGCGCCGCCGCGGCCGAGGAGAAGGCCGCCGTCGCGCCTGCTGCTACGACCGGGTCGATCGCCGCCTGCACGATATCGAACACCACGACCTGGTGACCGGCCTTGAGCAGGTTGCGCGCCATATGCGCGCCCATCCGGCCGAGCCCCACGAAACCGATCCGCGCCATGCCGTTCCTCCTGCGCCTTTGCGACGCAAGGTAGGCGCGCGCGCGGGCCGCGTAAACGCTAGGCCGCGGCGCTGCGCGCCTTCGCATACAGAGCAAGGCGCATCGCCGCGGCCGGCGCCAGGCCGCCGCTGAAATCGAGCCCCGCAGGCGGCAGCGTCTCGGCGAAGTGGCAGGCTGCCGCGTGCCCGTCGGCCATCGGCCGCAGAACGGGTTCCTCGCTGCGGCAACGGTCCTGCGCGAAGGGGCAGCGCGTGTGGAAGCGGCAGCCGGGCGGCACGTTCATCGGGCTCGGCACGTCGCCACCCAGCGGCTTCACCTGGCCACGCCGCGTCGGGTCAGGATGCGGGATCGCCGCCAGCAGCGCGCGCGTGTAGGGGTGGCGCGGCATGGCAAACAGGTCGCGCTTGCCTGCCGTCTCGACGATGCTGCCGAGATACATCACCGCGACGCGGTCGGCGACGTGCTTCACCACCGCCAGGTCATGCGCGATGAACAGGTAGGCGAGGCCGAAGCGGCGCTGCAGGTCCTTCAGCAGGTTCACCACCTGCGCCTGGATCGACACATCGAGCGCGCTGACCGGTTCGTCGCAGACCACCAGGTCCGGCTGCACGGACAATGCGCGCGCGATGCCGATGCGCTGGCGCTGCCCGCCGCTGAATTCATGCGGGTAGCGTTCGGCATGGAAGGCGCGCAGTCCGACCAGCGACAGCAGTTCCGCCACGCGCGCGCGACGCGATGCGGCATCGCCGATGCCGTGCACCTGCATCGGCTCGGCGATGGTCTCCGCCACTGTCAGCCGCGGGTTGAGGCTGGCATAGGGGTCCTGGAAGACGATCTGCATGCGCCGCCGCATGGCGCGCAGCGCGGAACCGGATATGCCGGTGATGTCGCGCCCTTCGAAGCGCAGCGTGCCGGCGGAGGGTTCGATCAGGCGCAGCACCAGCCGCGCCGTGGTGGATTTGCCGCAGCCGGATTCACCGACCAGCGCCAGCGTCTCGCCGCGATCCAGCGTGAAGGACACGCCATCGACGGCGCGCACCGTGCCGACCTGCCTGGCGAGGATCAGCCCCTTGCGGACCGGGTAGTGCTTGGCGAGGCCGGCGACCTCGAGCAGCGGCGCGCTCATGCGGCGAAGGCCTCGACCGGCGCGCGCAGGCAGGCCGCCTGGTGGCCGGGCGCCATGTCGCGCAGCGGCGGGGGTTCGCTCTTGCAGGCCTCGGCCGCGAAGGGGCAGCGCGGATGGAAGCGGCAACCCTTGGGCAGCGCGAAGGGCGGCGGCACGGAACCGTCAATGGCGAGCAGCGTCTCGCGTTCCTCATCGAGCCGCGGCACGGACCCCAGCAGCCCGAGGGTGTAGGGATGCATCGGGTCACCGAACAGCGCACCCGCCGGGGCGCGTTCCACCACGCGCCCGGCGTACATCACCGCCACTTCGTCGGCCATTTCCGCCACCACGCCGAGGTCGTGGGTGATCAGGATGATCGACATGCCGGTCTCGGCCTGGAGGTCGCGCAGCAGGTCGAGGATCTGCGCCTGTACGGTCACGTCGAGCGCGGTGGTCGGCTCATCCGCGATGAGCAGCTTCGGGCTGCACGCCAGCGCCATGGCGATCATCACGCGCTGGCGCATCCCGCCGGAGAGCTGGTGCGGGTATTCGTCGAACCGGCGCGTGGGGGCGGGAATGCGCACGCGCGTCAGCGCCTCGATCGCGCGGTCGCGCAGGTCGGCGTTCGACGCGCGCGGGTCGTGCGCGCGCATCGCCTCGGTGATCTGGAAACCGACGGTATGGACCGGGTTCAGGCTGGTCATGGGTTCCTGGAAGATCATCGCGACCTGGCTGCCGCGCACGTCGCGCATCTGCGCGTTGGGCAGCGTCAGCAGGTCGCGCCCTTCCAGCATCACGCGCCCCGCGGCGACGCGGCCCGGATGCGCGACCAGGCGCATCACCGACAGCGACAGCACCGACTTCCCGCAGCCGGATTCCCCGACGATGCCGAGGGTGCGCCCGCGCGGGACGGACAGATCGACGCCGTCCACCGCGGCGATCTCCCCGCCATGCGTGCGGAAGACCGTCCGCAGGCCCTCGATGCGCAGGAGTTCGTCGGTCGTCCCGGTCATCCAGCGCGGCGCCCGTCGGTCAGGCGATGCATCACGACCAATGGAAGGTCGGCGGCGCGATCTTCTCCGCGCTGCGATGCGCCCAATCCTGCTGCGGCACGCGGCCGATGACGCGCTTCTGCGCCTCGTGCAGGTGTTCGGCGGCCTGGCGGTAGTCCATGGTCAGCACCTCGCCATCCTCGACCACCTTCGCCCCATCGACGAACACCGCCTTCAGCGCGCGGTCGCCAGCGGCGTAGATCAGGCTGCGGATCGGGTCATAGGCCGGGCGGATCATCGGATGCGTGATGTCCACCAGCGAGAAATCCGCCTTGCAGCCGACTGCGAGCCGGCCGATGTCGTCGCGCCCCAGCGCCTTCGCGCCGCCGATGGTCGCCGCGTTGAACAGGTCGGTCGTCTGCAGCGTGCGCGGATTGCCCGCCTGGGTGCGCGCGATATGCGCGGCAAGGCGCATCTCATCCAGCATGTTGTGCGGATAGGTATCGGTGCCGATGCCCATGTTCACGCCACGGCGGATGTAGCGACCCAGGTCGCGCATCGCGATGCCGCGCCGTGCGAAGACCGTCGGGCAATGCGCGACGGTCGTGCCGGTATCGGCCAGCCGATCAAGGTCGGTCTCGGTATGCCAGCGCGTGGACGGATGGTCGTCGAGGAAGATCCCATGCCCGATGATGGACCGTTCGCCCAGCAACCCCATCGAATCCAGCCAGCCGATCGGCGTGGTGCCGTGGCGGCGCGTGATCTCGTGGAACTCCACCACCGACTGCGCCGCGTGGATCTGCCACGACAACCCGCGCTTGGCGGCCTCCGCATGGCTATCCTTCAGCAACCCGGCCGAGCACGTGTCGATCTGCGCCGGCACCACCATGCCGAACAACCGGCCGCATTCATGCTGCTCGGCGCGCTCGACCAGGCGGATGGCTTCCTCCATCGCCTTCTCGCCGGCCTTCTCGTCCCATTCGTATTCGACGACATGGCCGTTCTTGGTGAACCAGCGCGCCGAGCGGAACATCGGCGCGATGCACACGCGCATGCCCGCCTCGGCCAGCAGGTCGAGCCAGCCCGGATGCGCCATGGACAGGTCGGCGAGCGTGGTCACGCCCGACAGCAGCAGTTCCGACAGCGCCACGCGCACGCAATGCGGAACCGCTTCGGCATCCGCGCGGAAGATCGGCATGTATTCGTACAACGACGAATTATACAGGCCGGGCGATCCGATCTCGTCGAGGAAGCCCTTGTTCAGCGGCTCGCTCGACGGATGCGAGTGGATGTTGACCAGCCCCGGCATGACCATCAGCCCGCGGCCTTCGATCACCGTATCGGCCGTGCCTTCGTAGCCGCGGCCCATGAAGGTGATGGTGCCACCATCGAAGGCGACATCCGTGTCCGGCATGTAGCTGTGGGACTTCGCGGTGCCGTCCCAGCCGACGACGAGTTCGGCGTTCTTGATCAGTGTCGTGGTCATGCGTGCTTTCCTCGGTCTTGGAATGCGGGGCCGCGCGATGCGGCCCCGCGCAGGCTCAGCGCGTCAGGCGGATATCAAGACCCTTGTAGAGCGCGATGCCGTAGATGCCATGCGCCCGCACGCCTTCGGTCCGCGCCGATGCCGCGACCCAGAGCTGCTCACGCGCCACCGGGAACCAGACATTGTTCTCGGCGATGATGCGCTGCGCGCGCGCGATCGCCGCCGTGCGCACCGCCGGGTCGACCGAGGTCTGCGCCTCGCGCAGCGCCGCGTCGGTCTCGGGGTTGTTCCAGTTCATGCGGTTGGGCGTCGGGCGGTTGCGGCTGTTGAAGTACAGCGAGAAGGCATCGGTCGCCGTGACATAGGGGTAGGACATCACGAAGGCGTCGAATTCCTGCGTCGCCAGCCTCCCCCAGCCCACCGTCGCATCCCATAGCTGGATGCGCATCTCGAGCCCCACCCGCCGTAGGTCGGCCTGCATGGATTGCAGATATTGCTGCGCGGCCTGGGTCTGCAGCCCATAGACCAGGAAGGACGCGCGCTGGCCATCCTTCACGCGCACGCCGTCGGGCCCCATACGCCAGCCGGCCTCGTCCAGCACGCGCTGCGCGCCGGCCTGGTCGAAGCGCGGCACCAGTCGGGCGGCCTCGGCATCGAAGCCCGTCACCGCGGGATTGAGGTAGGCATCGGCCGGCGTCGCCGTACCGAACCAGGTGGCGCGCACCAGCGCATCGCGGTTGATCGCCATGTTGATGGCGCGGCGCACTGCCGGGTCGCTCACCACCGGCTTGTCGACCTTGAATCCCATGAAGTGGTCCCAGAAGTAGTTCTGCTGCTGGGACATCCGCACATTCGGCGTGCGCTGCAGCTGCGCGACCGCGATCGCGGGGATGTACTGCGTCACGTCCCCCTGGCCGGTCTGCAGCGCGGCCAGGCGCGTCTGCGATTCCGGCGAGACGCGCCACACCACGCGGTCCACCTGCGGCGACGGATTCTGGTACACGCCGGCCGGGCCCCAGGTGTAGTTCGGGTGGCGCGTCAGCACCAGTTCCTGCCGCGGCGTCCAGGACGCCCAGCAATACGGCCCGGTGCCGTTGAAGCCCTGCACGCCGAAATTCTGGCCCAGGCGTTCGACCGCGTTGCGGTCGACGACGGAGGCGAAGAACAGCGTCAGCTGGAACAGCAATTCGCCGAAGGGCTCGTTGAGTTCGTATTCGACCGTGTGGGCGTCGCGCGCGCGAATCTCCTTCACCGGGCCGGCACGCCAGCGCACCGGGCTGCGCGTCGCGGGGTCGATGAAGCGGTTCAGCGAATAGACCACGTCATCCGCCGTCATCGGCCGGCCGTCGCAGAAGGTCACGTCGCGGCGCAGGTGGAAGGTGTAGGTCCGCCCGTCCGGGCTGATTTCCCATCGTTCGGCCAGCAGCGGGCGCACCGTCTGCATGTCGAAGTCAAGCGCCACCAGCGTGTCGCTCATCATGTAGATCGCTTCGCCGGCCGACCGCGCGGTCGATCGCGGCGGGTCGTAGTTGTCGGCGTCGATCTCGCGCAGGATCACCAGCGTGTTGCGCGGATTGGCCTGGGCGATCGCATCGCCCACCGGCATGGCAGCAGCCAGCGCAAGCAGCGCGGCGCCGAGCGTCTTCCTCATGGTTCGTCCCTTTCCGATCAAACGCGAAGCCTGGGATCGAGCGCGTCCCGCAAGGCGTCCCCGAGGACGTTGAAGGCGAGCACGACGATGAAGATGAGTATGCACGGCACCACGGCGATATGCGGTGCGAAGAACAGGAAGTTGCGCCCCTCGCTCGCCATCGCACCCAGTTCCGGTATGGGCGGCTGCGCGCCCAGGCCAAGGAAGGACAGCGCCGAGCCCAGCAGGATCACCTGCCCGAAGCGCAGCGTGGCGAAGACGAAGATCGACGACAGGCAGTTCGGCGCCAGATGCCGCCAGATCAGCCGCGCGTCGGTCATCCCGGTGGCGCGCGCGGCTTCGATGAAGTCCAACCGCATCACCACCATCGCGGACCCGCGCACGATGCGCGCCATCAGCGGCACCGTCGCGACCGACAACGCCAGCACCACCGAGAAGATGCCCGGCCCGAAGATCGCCGCGATCGCGAGGCCCACCAGGATCGCCGGGAAGGACAGCAGGATGTCCACCAGGCGCATGATCGGCCCGTCCAGCCACCGGTGGTAGAACGCCGCGAGGAAGCCGAGCAGCGCGCCCAGGCTGCCGCCCAGCGCCACCGCCGCGAAGCCCATCAGCAACGACACACGAAGGCCATACAGCAGGCGCGTGACCATGTCCCGGCCCTGCGCATCGGCCCCCAGCGGAAGGCCCGGGCTGCCCGGTGGCTGCATCGCCAGGGAAAGGTCGTTGTCGTACGGGTCGGTCGGCGCCAGCACCGGCGCCAGCACGGCGGCAGCGATGATCAGCATCACCAGGATCAGCGAGACCGCCGCCGCCGGTTCGCGCAGCAGGCGCACCAGGATGCCCGGGCGCGGCGGCGCGATCGGCTCGTTCGTTTCCGTCGCCGCGCTCATGCCGAACGGATCCGCGGATCGAGCGCGGCGTAGAGCACATCGACCGTCAAATTCACCACGATGAAGCCCAGCGACAACACGATGATCGTCCCCTGCGCCATCGGAAAATCCGAGGACAGGATAGCACCCACCGCCAGCCGCCCGACGCCGGGCCAGGCAAACACCGTCTCGGTCACCACCGCACCGCCCAGCAGGAAGCCGATCTGCAATCCGATCAGCGTCACCACCGGCACCAGCGCATTGCGCAGCGCATGGCGCAGCACCACCAGGCGTTCCGTCAGCCCCTTGGCGCGCGCCGTGCGCACGTGGTCGGCCGACAGCACGTCCAGCACCGCGGTGCGCGTCATGCGCGCCACCGGCCCGATGAACACGCCGCCCAGCGTGACCGCCGGGAGGATGAGCGATCGGATGCCGTCCAGGGTCCAGAACGGGCCGGCGCGTCCGGTGAAGGGCAGCCACTGCCACTGGAAGCCGACGAACCAGATCAACACCAGCCCCACGAAGAACACCGGCACCGACACGCCGGCGACCGACAGCGCCATGATCGTGCGGTCGATCACCGACCCGCGCCAATACGCCGCCAGGGTCCCCAGCAGGATGCCGAGCGGGATCGACCAGAACAGGCTCGCGACCATCAGTTCCAGCGTCGGGCCGATGGTTGCACCCAGTTCCTGGCTGACCGGCACGTTGTTGATGATCGACGCGCCGAGGTCGCCATGCAGCAGTCGCCACAGATACAGCCCGAACTGCACGTGCAGCGGTTGATCCAGACCGAGGTCGCCGCGGATCAACGCGATCACGTCGGGCGTCGCGTTCGGCCCGGCGCGGACGGTCGCCGGATCCGTCGGCACCACCTGCATCAGCAGGAAGCCGATCAGCAGCACGCCGAACATCACCGGCACGGCCAGCAGCATGCGGTGCAGCGCGTGACGCAACATCAGGCCAGCACGCCGTGGCGGTCGAAGATGGGCGCGCCCTCGCGCAGCGTCAGGTCGGCCTGCACGCCGCGCATCTCCTCGGGGTCGATCGCGAAGACATCGCGCGACAGCACCGCGATGTCGGCCTGCATGCCCGGCTCCAGCGTGCCGCGGCGATCCTCGGCAAATTGCGTGTAGGCGCCGCACCACGTGTAGCAATGCACCGCTTCCTCGGCGGTCAGTGCCTCCTCCGGCCCCACCACCGTGCCGCGGTTGGTCTTGCGCGTCAGCATGGTGAACAGGTTGACGAAGGGATCGACGGTCGAGACCGGGCAGTCGGACGACGCCGCCGGATGCGCCCCGTCATCCAGCCAGGTCTTCATCGGGTAGGCATGCATCGACCGCTGCGGCCCGAGATTCTTCACGTAGAGATCGCCGAATTCGTACATGAAGACTGGCTGCGGCACCGGCAGGATGCCGCGCGCCTTCATGCGCCGGCGCTGGTCGCGCGTGACGAACCCGCAATGCTCGATGCGGTGGCGCCGCGCGGCAAACGGATGGACCGCGCTGTCGGCCGCTTCCATTCCCAGCAGCACCTGCTCGATCGCCGCATCGCCGATGGCATGGATGTCGAGCTGCCAACCCTGCTCGTGATACTGCTTCAGCAGCGCATGGATCGTCTCGTCCGGGAAGGTGAAGACGCCCGTGCCGCCCTGGATGTAGGGCTCGAAAAACGCCGCGGTGAGCCCGCCGGCGGAGCCGTCGGCAAACACCTTCACCGCGCCCCAGCGCAGGCTGTCATCGCCGTCCATGGGCCGCATCCCGGCCGCCCAGGCATCCGCGGCGATGCCTTCCGGATTGCCCGCCAGCACCTGCCACATGCGCAGGCTCAACCGGCCCGCCGCCTTCGCCGCGTCATACGCCGCAACTTCCGCCATGCCGGCCGTCATGCCGACATTCATGTCGGTGGCGCTCGCGAAGCCGAGCGACGCCAGGTGCCCGCAAGCCGCCTCGATCGCGCCAACCATGGTCGCTTCATCCGGTGGCGGGATCACGTCGCGCACCAGGCGCATGGCGCGTTCCTGGAACAGCCCCGTCAGCGCACCGTCGCGCCGCTCGATCACGCCGCCCTCGGGATCGGGGGTGTTGTGGCCGACGCCGGCCATCCGCATGGCCATGGAATTCGCGACTGCCATGTGCCCGCAGGTGCGCACGATCGCAACGGGATTGTCCGGCGCGGCACGATCCAGCTCGCTCGCCAGCGGATGCCGCCCGACATCCAATTCCGCATGGTCATAGCCGCGCCCGAGCACCCAGGCGCCCTTCGGCGCGGCCCGCGCGGCATCGCCGATGCGCCGCAGCACCTCGTCCAGCGTACGCACCTCCTCGGCGCGCAGGTTCACCTGCGACAGGCCCAGCCCATAGGGCAGCAGGTGCATATGCGCTTCGTTGAAGGCCGGGATCGCCACGCGGCCACCAAGGTCGATGCGCCGCGTGCCCGCGCCCGCCGCGTCGCGCGCCGCGTTTCCCAGCGCCAGCACCTGCCCGTCCTTCACCGCCACCGCATCGGTGAAGCCCGCGGCAAGCCCGCGAAAGACGCGTCCGCCCTCGATCAGGACATCCGCCGTCACGAACGGTAGTCCGGCTTTCCGTCCTCGATCAGCCGCAGCGCCGAAGCCCAGGCCATCGCGAAATGCGTCCCGTCGCTCGGCCGGTTGAACTGGGCCGCGGTGTGAAGCCGCACCGATTCCGGCGGCAGCACCAGCTCGGCGCCGCCCGACTGGGCAGCGATCTGCGCCTGGCAGGCGCGCTCCAGGTAGTAGATGTTCAGGAAGGCCTCGCAGGCATGCCGCCCGCACACCAGCAGCCCGTGGTTGCGCAGGATCATCGCGTTGTGCGTGCCGAGGTCGCGCACCAGCCGGTCTCGCTCATCAAGGTCGAGCGCGATCCCCTCGTAATCGTGATACGCCAGATGCCCGTAGTATTTCAGCGCGTGCTGGCTGATCGGCAGCAGCCCCTGCCGCTGCGCCGATACCGCGATGCCGGCCTCGGTATGCGTGTGGATCACCACCCCCGCATCCTCGCGCGCCATGTGGATCGCGGAATGGATGGTGAAGCCCGCGGCGTTCACCGGCTTCGATTCCGCGCCTTCCTCCACCACATTGCCGTCGAGGTCGATCTTCACCAGGTCCGAGGCGCGCATCTCGTGGAACAGCACGCCATACTTGTTGATCAGGAAGTGGTGCTCGGGCCCGGGGATGCGGGCGCTGATGTGCGTATAGATGAAGTCCGTCATGCGGAAATGCGCGACCAGGCGGTACAGCGCCGCGAGGTCGCAACGGATGCGCCATTCATCCTCGGTGACACCGCGAAGGGCGGCGGGCGGGCTGACGATGTTCATGGAATTTCTCCGCGCGAACTGGACAAACTGTCATCTTGCACGCCCGCCGCGTCAACCGCCGGCGCGGCATCGATCCACACCGGCAACACCGACCTGCGCGTCCCCCGGGCAGCCCTGCCCCGCGCGCGTGCAGCACCTCAGGCGGGCACCGGGCCTTCCGCTTCCTCAAGGTCCACGCCGACCCGCAGCCCGTGTTCCCCGCCACCCAGGATCACGCCGCGCAGCGGGCTGACATCGGCGAAGTCGCGCCCCCAGGCGAGCACCACGTGCTCGTCCTTCACCACGATGTCGTTGGTCGGGTCCAACCCGACCCATCCCTGTTCCGGCCCGAGCCAGGCCTCGACCCAGGCATGCGACTGGTCGGCACCGCGTCGCGCCACGCTGCCCGGTGGCGGACGCGTCCGCACATAGCCCGAGACGTAGCGCGCCGGCAGCCCCAACCCGCGCAGCCCGCTGATCATCACATGCGCATAGTCCTGGCAGACGCCGACCCGGCTCTCCAGCACCTCGACGACCTGCGTGTTCGGCCCCGTCACGCCGGGCTTGTATGTGAAGTCACGGCGGATGCGCGCCATCAGTTCCAACAGCCCGACCAGCACGGGCCGGCGCGCCGGGAAGGACGCGGCGGCATAGCCCCGCGCGGCGGGCACCAGCGGCGCCAGCGGGCTCGGGAAGATGAACTCGGCCGCCGGCGAACAGCGCGCGATGTCGCGCACCACCTCCCAGGGCAGGCTCGTCGATGCCGGTGGCGGGTCGGGGAAGCGCACCTCGACCAGCGCCTCGGCCACCACCTCGAAGCGCGCATGCGGCACGTCGATGAAGACGCGGCTGGCCTGGTTGCCGAAATGGTCCGTCGCCTGCGTCACGCGGGTCGGCGTGGGTGTCACCGTGACCATGGTGCGCGCCACCTGCTGGCTTGCCAGTCGGCGCGGCGTCAGCAGCAGCAGATGCGCGGCGAGGTCGACCGGATGCGCATAGGCATAGGTGGTGACATGGCGCAGCCGATAGATCACGCCGCCCCCCGCAAGGCAGGTTCGGCGCCTTCGAGCCCGACCGTCTGTGCCACCGGCAGCAGCGCGAAGTACCGCCGCGTCACCGCATCCGACAGCGCGGCGATGCGGTTCGCCACCGCTTCGAGGCGCGGCGGCAGGGCGGCCGCCGCCAGCGCCTGGTCGGGCGCCCGGATCACGTCGGCGACGATCGCCTCGGCCTCCGCGAGCAGCAACGCCGCTTCGTCCGGCAGCGCGCGGTCGTCGTCGCTCGCCACTTCCGACAGGCTGCGGCTGATCGCTTCCAGCTGGAAGGCCAGTGCGCGCGGATTGGACGGGTCCGCCAGCACCAGGTCCAGCGCCGGCGCCGGCTGCAGGATGGTCAGGTAGCGGCTGCGGTAGGTGATTACGCTGTCGCAGAGTTCCAGCATCAGCCGCAGCCCGCCCTCGATGCGCGCCGGCGGCTGGTCCAGCGCGAACTGCACTTCCGAGGCGATGGCCTGCGCACGTTCCACCCGCCGCCCGAGGTCGAGGAACAGCCACGCACCACCGCGCACCATGCTCTCCGCCGCCACGCCCGCCACGGCGGTGGCAAAGCGCAGCACCGAGATCATCGCGCGCCCTATCGTGTCCAGATTGTCGCCGGCATCGCGCATCTCGGCCCGCGCGCTGCGCAGCGTCAGCGTGAAGGTCGCGTACATGTCGGCGGTCAGCCGGTCGCGCACCATGGCGGTCATGGCCGCGATGCGCTCCGCCAGCACGGTCAGCGCGCCATCGTCGCGCAGCGCCGCGGCGATGATGGCCGGGAGCGCCTGCGCGGCCGAGGACCCCGCGACCTCATCCGCCCCGGTGAACCCCGCCTGCGCCAGGCAATGCGCGAGTGCGGCCACCTCCGCCTGTTCGCGCGGCAGCACCACGCCGCGCGAGATCCGCGCCTGCGTGGCCCGCACCAGCCGTGCCGCGCGCTCCAGCCGTTCCGTGTAGCGCCCCAGCCAGAACAGGTTGTCCGCCACGCGGGAGGGCAGCGCGCCCGGCTGGCGGCGGATCGGCAGTGGCGGCAACTGCATCGCGGCCGGGCCGATGATGTCGGTGCCCTCGTCTGCCAGCACCCAGACATCCTTGGACAGGCCCTGCGTCGGCAGCGCGCCGCCGATCGACGTCGCCTCGCCGATCCGCGCCAGGCCGCCCGGCATGACGCGCCACGCGGTGCCATCGAACACCGCGAACATGCGCAGCATCAGCGGGCGCGGTTCCAACCCGTCCCCCACCACGCAGGGCACCACGGAGGCCACCGGCAGGCGCGTCGCGGCATAGGCGGCGGGGCGTGCCTCCGCGGCGATGGCATGCGCCCAGGCATCGAGCGCGACGGGGCTCGGCGCCATGCCGTCCGTCGCCCCGCGCACCAGCCAGCCAGCTTCGTCCGCCAGCCGCGCGCGCGCCGCGGCATCGCCGAGCCACAGCGTCTCGACCGAGGGCAGCAACAGCGCCTGCCCCAGCAGCCGGGGCGCCAGCGCATCCAGGAAGCCGGCCAGCGCAGGCGCCTCGGCCAGCCCGGCGCCGGGCGCGTTGAAAATGCGCACCGTCCCCTCGCGCGCGGCATCCAGCAGCCCCGGCACGCCCGAGGTGCCGGCCTCGGAACACTCCAGCGGGTCGAGTGTCGCGCCTTCGATGCGCGACAGCAGCACATCCACGCGCTGCAATCCTTGCAGCGTCTTGAGATACAGCACGCCGCCGCGCACCGTCAGGTCGCCGCATTCGACCAGCGCGCAGGACAATTCGCGCGACAGCAGCATGTCCTTGCGTGCCGCGGGTCAGCAGCGCGACGGCGGGATCGCCGCGCTCGGGCGGCGCGAGGCGCTGCAAGGCGTCCTGCCAGACATCGAAGAAGGGCCGCATGGATCGCACCGGCGCGCCGCGGAACACCTCCGGCATCACGCGCGCGAGCAGGCGGCGGTTCTCCCGCGCCAGGCCCGGCCCGGCCGGCGCGGTGGTGCGGTCGGCCAGCACGCGCCAGGCGCCGTCCGGCCCGCGCAGCAAATCCACCGCGTACAAATGCAGCATCGGCCGCGCCGGCGGCGCGCCATCATGGCGACAGGGGCGCAGGAAGGCGGGGTTGGCGAACACCACCTCGGGCGGAATCACACCGTCGGCGAGCAGCGTTTGCGGGCCGTACAGGTCGGCCAGCAGCGCCTCCAGCAGCGTCGCGCGCTGTGCGATGCCGGCTTCCAGCGCGGCGAATTCGCTGGCGGGCAGCACCAGCGGCAATGGGTCGCAACGCCAGGCGACCTGGCGCTTCGACCCCGGCAGCACGCCGGCCATGCCCTCATCCTCGAAGGCGCGATCCAGGCGGCGGGCGCGCTCGCCCAGCACGCCCTCCCCCATGCCGCCCAGGATGCCGAGCAGGGTCCGCCAATGCGGGCGCACGCCGCCCCTGCCATCGACCATCTCGTCGAGCGGCGGGACGCCGTCCGGTTCAGCCATGACGCCGCAGGTCGAGGGTGAAGGGATGTTCGAGGCCCGGCTGCGGTTCGGGCGGCGCCATCCGCCCCGCGGTGTGGCCGAAGGGCTGCACGCGCGCGCGACGGCGCGCCTCGGCCTCGTTGGCATTCACCGGATAGCGGTCGTAGTTGCGCCCGCCCGGGTGGGCCACATGATAGGTCATGCCGCCCAGGCTGCGCCCGGACCAGCGGTCGAAGACATCCAGCACCAGCGGCGTCTGCGGCCGGATGGTCGGGTGCAGCGACGAAGGCGGGTTCCACGCCTTGAAGCGTATGCCGGCGACGTATTCGCCAGCGCGCTCGGTCGCGCGCAGCGGCACCGCCACGCCGTTCACCGCCAGCGCGTGGCGGTCGGGCACCCAGTTGGACACCTTCGCCTGCACGCGCTCGACGCTGCTGTCGACATAGCGCGCCGTGCCGCCCGTCACCTGTTCCTCGGCCAGCACATGCCAGGGTTCCAGCGCGTGGCGCAGTTCCAGGCCGACGTCGCGCACGCTGACCTCGCCGACCAGCGGGAAGCGGAAGGACATGTGCGGCGCGAACCAGTCCGGGTCGATCGGCGCGCCGAGATTCCGCAACTCGTCGATCGCGTCCTGGAAGTCGGCGCCGCAGTAGTGCGGCAGCATGAACTGGTCGTTCAGCCGCGTGCCCCAGCGCACCAGGCGGCGCTCATAAGGGCGCTCCCAGAAGGCGGCCAGCGCGGCGCGCATCAGCAGCATCTGCACCGCCGACATC